>Ga0209211_10003931_pt1 | contig 23654 bp, 24 predicted proteins | sample RifGroA2_FD_183992 | JGI IMG/M metagenome (GOLD analysis project Ga0209211, IMG submission 183992) | Groundwater microbial communities from Rifle, Colorado, USA - Groundwater A2 (SPAdes) (version 2) | ecosystem: Environmental > Aquatic > Deep subsurface > Groundwater | place: Rifle, Colorado...
AAAAACTTATGTTCTGTGAATCTAGTATCTGCCCGCAGGCACAGAAGTAGAACTTTAACAAAGGAATCTACGGACCTAGCTGCAGCGTAGTCCGTAGAGGTTCAATTAAGCAATTAAACAAATAGTAAACTATTTCTTTACTTTCCTAAAATTTCTCATGAGAACTTATATGACCCTATTACCATACAAATATTCCAACATGACCCACACCATCCCTTGCATACACGAGAGCGCGTCACCAGCACCCGAAGAATTAACGATAGAACAAAGACTCAGTCCACCACCCATCCTCAAGGGATTCTTAACAAAAGAAGAAGCTCAAACAGCAAGAAAGGAAAACAAAATTCCTTTTGCCGTCCTGTTCTCCTATGCGGACTGCAACAATCGTTGTCCCTGGTGCTGTTATTTTAGTGATGTGAATGCACCTCGCCAGCCAGAGAAAGAGTTTACCATACCTGAATATAAAGCCGTCATTAAGGAAATTGGTGAATTGGGCGAAGTCAAAACAGTTTTCATTCCCGGCAGAGGAGAGCCACTCCTGAGGAAGAGGGGAAAGACCTTCCTAGAACTTGCCCAGGCGGTGCAAGATAATGGTATGTACACCGTCGTTATTTCCAGCATGCCGCCCAGTCTTGATGAGGGTATCTTGCGAGAACTTTCGGGGATGGATGTTTCCATTATCGCTAAGTTAGAAAGTTACCACCCCCCACGATTCAATGAGTTGGTAAGACCGTTGCAGACGTACCAGTTTGTGGAACGCGAGCCGGATTTTTACATCCCAGAAGGCATAGAAAAGCTCCTGGAGATGGGTTGGGCTGATGATCACCGTCTAGGATGCGGTACGGTGGTGAACCGGCTGAACCAAGAAGAGATTGGCCGTATTTTTCGCTTTTACCGAACACATACTATTTTTCCCTACGTGCAGAAGCTGCTCGAATTTGATGGAGCAGCACGACCGGAAGTGAAAGATGATCTTTCCTTAAAGCCTCAGCAGTGGAAAGATATAGCAGAAGAACTTATTAGCATTGACCATGAAGAATTTGGCCTCAATACGCAGGCAGAAGCAACTTGGCTTTTCTATTTCAACTTTCCACTCTTTATGGTTGATTTTGATGGAGAAATAAAATATAATCCCAAGTATGATGCTCAGACAAAAGACGGAAAAAAACAACTTCAGCAAGTTTCTTGGGAAAATTTTTCAGAAAATCTCCTGCTCAGCGGGGAGTCCAAAGGAGAGTATTTCCCTTTTGTGAAACGTGAGGGTATTTTCCGCCCCGGTTTGCTCTCTGCTTTTGTGAATGATGCACAGCAAAGACCCCGATTTATTGGAACAGAAGATCGATACGAGGAACTTTAATGAAACTACCAACCACCACCCGCCGCTCCTTCCTCAAAATCACATCCAGTACCCTCGCTGGACTCGCAATTACTCTTTCAACCACTTTTGCACATTCAAAACCAGAGGCCCCCACCATGACCCTAGACACTGTAATCCAAGATGTTCGAAAGTTCATTCCCACTCGTGAAGCGAGTTGGAAAGAGCAGTATTTCAGCCTTTTGCGCATCCCCACCATTAGCGGCGAAGGAGAAAATAGTCAAGAGAAACAAAAAGCTGCTACGTTGCTCGAACATCTGCTCCAAGAACAAGGCTTAAACACCAAGCAGTTTACCATAGAATACCAAGAAGGAGACCAATTCAATTCGTATCCCATCATCTACGCAGAAAAAATAATTGATTCTTCCCTGCCTACGATCCTCATCGGAACTCATTACGATGTTCGTCCAAAAAATGAATCCGATGATGATAAATGGAAGCAAGTCAATATATTTGAACCACATGAAGTTGTCGTAGAAGAAGACTTTGGCGGTAAGAAAATCAAAGACACTCGCGTGTACGCCAGAGGAGCAGATGACAGCAAGGGTCATATCATGGCCATACTTGGTGCATTGGAATTTTATCAAAGTTACCAAAAGATGCTGGTAAACATTAAAATTCTATTCGAAGGACGGGAAGAAAAATCCAGCGCCGGCATGAGAAAATTTATTGAAGCGCACCAAGATCTGCTCAAAGCAGATGCAGTGATTATTGCCGATGCTCCTACCTTGCGTGCAGGAATTCCATCTATTTATTATGGATTGCGAGGATATCTTGGTGGGGAAATTGAGATAGTAACTTCTGTAGAAAAAAAATCCCATTCGGGAAGCAGGAGTTTCGTGCCTAATTCCTTAGGTATTGCCAGCGTACTTATGCATAAGCTGCAAGATCCCCTCACTGGAAAAGTACTATTCCCCGAATTTTATGAGGGGATCATTCCTCCCACAGCCCAATTGCTTAAAGAAATTGATGAGCAATACCAAGACACTTCTCTAGCTACCGAAGAAAAAGCAAAGAAAGAACTAGGACTCATCGCAACTGTAGGAGATAAAACCTATTCTCCCGCGCAGAGAACCACCTTGTTTCCTTCTTTTGATTATCAATTAGTGACCGGAGGCGGAGAAGGAGTTCTTCCTAATGCTACTTCTATAAAATATGCAGCGCGCTTAGTGCGAGGGCAAGATAGTAAGCGTATTAATGATGGTCTTCAGCGTGTTATTCACCAATCAGGATTAGAAAAAATTGCGAAGATAACCCTCAAAGCAGGAGAGGGTGATGTAGCGTTCTATACTGATCCTACAACAATCTATCAACAAGTAGCCGGAGAAGCATTGAAGAAAGTATGGGGCACCAAAGAACTTGATCGTTTCATTGATGGTGCAGGCGAACCTATCGCTTCTATGTATCAAGAATATATTACGCCTAATATTATCTTTGTTGCCTATGGCCATCCCAATGACAATTGCCATGGCACCAATGAAAGTATGCTCTGGAAAAACGGAGTTTTGTTGGGAGTAGAATCAACAGTAGCCTTGTTGTATGAATTTGGGAGGGTGAAAAAATGAATTTACATGAACTACTTGAATCAACAAAAATAAAGTACAGTACTGCTAAGGGGAATATGGCTGCCATTGTTCGCTATGCCACTATAGGAATTGCTTCACTCATGCCTTGGTATGGGTGTGGAGAAGAAAGTAAGCAAGAGACTGAATGCAGCAGTTCTCATGATTGTCTGGATAATTGTCTAGAGTATGCTGTTGACACTGCCTGCAATTACAGCAACCCCAAGCCGGGCGAGGTAGAAGACTGCCAAAACCGGGGAAAAGTCCGATGTAATGAACTGTATTCCTCAGGACAGCTGCATTGTGGAAGAAGCTGTGGAGAAAGAACCGTGGAAACAGAGCATGGGCCAAGAAGCGCACCCTACTGTGAGAATGCCTGTTTGACGAACTAAAAATATATCGCTGTTAAAAGATAGAAAATACAAAAATGGAGAAAATAACATGACACTTCCAGAAGAACAGGAACAAGGAAAAATAATTTCTTTACCGTCTACAGTAGCACATAAATACAATGCTTTGCCATATCCTTTCAGCCGTCTCCTAGAAGCTGCTGACCGCTATTCCAACAAAGCAGGGGAACAGCAGTACCTAGAAATTTTTTCCCTGATAAAAGAAAGAGATACTTCTGTTGCCAGGAGTAAAACAGTGCTCGGGGAGGTCCATAATCAAGAAGAACATGAGCATGAAAAAGCGAGCTATGACACCCTGATGAAACTCTATGAGAGTACGATCAATTTCCTGTGGTTTACTGAGCGTGATTTGAAGCACACTGATTTGGAAAATGTGGTTAGAGACGTTGAGAAAGGGAATGCTCTTCTTAGTGAGCAGGATTACATCAAGACTTTTAACAAATATATGCCCCCATTCACCGAGAGCTTGAATAATCAAAAACAAACTTCAGCCCGTCTGGGAGCTTATGCTCTCTACCATCCTTGCACCTTAAAATTAGAAAGGGCTCTAAATGTATTAACCTTGCCTGTAGTTAAGGATGACACCAGAGAAGAAAGAACTCTGTACGTAACTACCATGCTGCATCTCTTAGAAGAAAGAGAAATTAATCCCGTTGAGGAACTATCATCCAATCTCAATTTTATAAGGAAAACAAAACCAGATGTAAGTTTGTGCAACGCATTTGAGGAGACACTTAAAGAATGTATGCGGACAGGTGAAGCTGCGCAACTCGCTTGGCACACGCTTCATCCGATAAAATAAATGGCTAAATTGTGAAAAATAATGGGCTGGAGGAAATAAAAAATGAGTTTGGAGAGAATTATGAAAGAACTTCTTTTTGCCACATCGCTCTCTGTTGCATCGCTCGTATTTGATGGCTGTACAAAAGAAGTAAAAGAGATCATATATGTCATGCCAGATGCTGGGCTTGCAAGTGTACCCTCAAACGAGCCTGACATCGGAGAAAAACCAACACCTGATGATTCTTGCAATCCCGGCGAGCGATTATGCTATGGGAACAAACTCTATCGTTGCACTGCCCAAAACCAATACAACCTTATTCAGGATTGTGGTGAATCCATGAAGTGCTTTGAGGAACCGGGAGTATGTGCGTCCATTGGGCCAGATGCCTATGGGTGCAGTGAACCGGTGGTCTTGCGTTTTCATGAAGGAACACAGCAAAGATGGAAGTTTGATAGTTATGCAAGGGGTAAAGAATTGTGTCCTGGTGATGAAAGTTTAAAGGGTATGCCTAATTTCTACAACCAAGGAGACTCTCTATCTTTCTCTATTCCTACCCCCAACTCCGCTCCCCAACAGGCCATGAAGATATTTATGACCAGCCATTGGATAGATCATTATGGTGCTCAGGATAGCACCTTAGAAGTTAAACTCGATAATTTAAGTCTTGAGCCAGTCCATTTTACTCGAGATTATGACTGCAAAGAATACAATTTATCCACTGCTGATCTTCTTGATCGGGCAACTAGTCGTTCCACTACAGAAGATGGAAAGGTAATAATTTCTATTTCTTTAACCGAGAGCTGTGCGTATGATATCAGGAATTGCTTTGGTCTTTCACAAATGAGAGTCAGTTTCTGCAATCCCGAATATAAGAACCAAGGAGAAGGCCCTTCACGGATGGAGCCGTTCTGCGATGTCGGAGAGAAGAAATGTTTTGATGAAAGATATTCACTAGAATGTACTTCTCTTGGCTGGATAGAGCAACAGGATTGTGGCACGGGCCTTTGCCAAGATAATGGATCATGCGTTCCTTTATGTGAGGAAGGAAAATATCGCTGTGATGGAAATATGTTGTACCACTGCCTGAATAATTCCTGGCAACAGGAAGAAGAGTGTCGTGAATGTGGTGAGTGCAATGCGCAGGAAGGAAAATGCATCTATCCTACTGAGATTTGCAATGGCAGAGATGATGATTGCAATGGTCACATCGATGAAGATGTGTGTGGAACGAGGACGGGTGATCCGTGCTATCTTGACGAGCAATGTACAACAAGTTATGATACTCTTTGTATATCACCAGATATGTATCCAGGAGGTTATTGTTCACAAAACTATCATTCTTACAATGAATATTGTGAAAATTATTGGGATTTTGTATGCACTGCTGGAACCAATTTTAAGAAATCAGTTTGTGTGATGGACGGTAGACTTGGTGCTTTTGAGAGAGGATGGACAAAGTATAAATGTGTGGTCACATGTGTTACCGAAGATGATTGCAGGACTAACGAAGGCTACGTTTGCAAACCAATCAACGACAGCCAGTACAAAGCTTGTTTGCCAAGGGAGGAAGAAGTGACCATCGGAAAAAATAGAGATGGAGAATTGTGTGGGTGTGGGGACTAAAAATGGTAAGACTTGAATCAATCTTAGATACATTAAAAGGATTATCAACAGCAAGTTTGTTAGCTTTAACGCTAGTCGGCTGCGCTCAGGATGGAAATAAGAAAGAAGTTCCAAGAGATGCTGGACTTGAAGAGGCGATTACCAGTCAAACCAACGGTCAAGAATGTTTTGACGCTGACAATGACAACTATTTTTCTAACTGTGGAGAGCGCTTGGACTGTGATGATAGTAATCCCCATATTCACCCTTATGCTAGAGAACTGTGTGATAATATAGACAATGACTGCGATCTGGAGATTGATGAAAGCCTTCGCTTGGGGCAACAATGTGAGGAAAGCAACCAGGGTTGTACCACCTATGGCCGCTTCGTTTGTGATGATCAAAAAAAATCTTTCTGCAATGCCCCCGTTCCTCGTAAACCAAGGGCTGAGGCGTGTAATAATATTGATGATGACTGCGATGGTGTTGTAGATAATGTCCCTTTTTCTTACGAAATTATGGAATTAGACCTTAATGGCTCGATTGCTGACGCCTCCTTAGCTCCGGATGGAAATCGCATTGCTTTTACCGTTGAAAAATATAATGAAGACGGCTTTGCTGGATTTGAATTGAGAATCTTTGATCTCGCGCACCGGCAGGATCATTTCCTTTTTGGAAAATTAACCTACGAAGGAAAAGATTGGGAACCCAGTTGGATATCCTGGTCGCCAAGAAACGACAAGATAGCTTTTACTGGATTTGCGCAGAGTCAAGCAGGCCTTCTGGGAGTAGCTTCTTTGGAAGGTGAAATACAAATACTTGATCACAAAGACACCGCCATGGAGGGAAGTTTTTATAGGCCTGCCTGGTCTCCAGCTGGAACACACATAGCAGTAGGTTACAAAAATGAGAGAGGATTGCCACAACTAAGGGTTTATACTATTAGTGACAACTCATTCTCCGTAGTACATGAAAATGATACCCAACTTCCCCAATTCCTCGATTATCAATATGAATTTAATTACGATATAATATGGGGCAGCAACAATAAAATATATTTAACTCAACTTCTAGAGACCTATGCTAATGGGTGGCCAAAACAAACGGCAATTGGGGAGATGGAACCAAATGGTCAGTCTTACAGGCAGATTCTTTATGCTTCCTCTATTCAACATCCAGTACTAACCGCTCTCTCTCCTGATGCGAGGAAAATCATATCATCTCTTGGTCCTGGCGCCGGGCCGGAAAATCAGGATAGATGTCCGAGAGTCTATGATCTTGATTCTGGTCAGCATAACATTGTACCGCCGTGCCTAGAATATAGAGATATTCCCCATGGCCGTGTTGTTAACACTGAATGGTTCTGGGGTCATCCTATCGAATGGTCAGCGGATGGGACGAGATGGCTTGGCTTGTGGAGGGCTTCGAATTGGCAGGCGCATGGTTTCATTATTTATACTTTACCTTGCGAACTTCGTTCCGGCCCATCCCTTTATTATCAGGGTGAATAAACATGCTCAGAAAAATTATACCAACCTGGTGTGGCCTAGCAGCTCTCGCACTCAGCTCTTGCTCCAAGGAGCCCTCACCAGTTTACCAGTATCTTGATGCGGGCCAGAAAGAAGCACAACAGGCTGAGGAGAGTGATACCGCTCCACCAGATGCCACTCAACCAGATACTAAAATATGTATTCTCGAAATCCCTTACAATTCCCTCGACGAGGACTGTGATGGCTATGACGTAACAGATGTTGATGGAGACGGATACGACGCCCGTCAAGTGTCTGGTACTGACTGTAACGATAACGATCTTCGTATCAACCCTTCCGCCCGGGAAATCTGTGATCATCAGGATAATAACTGCAACAGCCAGTCTGATGAAGGATTCGAGGTGGGGATGCCTTGCTATGAAGGTGATGGCGTATGCAGGGGTGGAGGCCTCGTAGTTTGTGATAATAGCGGCGGGGCTATCTGCACGGCAAAAGCACGAGAACCAGAAGAGGAACTCTGCAATGGCATTGATGATAACTGCGATGGCCTAGCCGATGTTGTGATATCATCATTATGTGCAGATAATTCATTGGACTGTCTTGAACGGAAAGTAGTCCAAACTCTCCCCGATCGCTTTGTTGATTATCATGAATCCATCCACTTTGCCGCCTCAGCAGGGGAAAAATTTCTGCTCGTGTGGGGAGAGCCACGTTGGAATGATGAGTATTATGGGAGATGGTTTGGTTTTGACGGAGTTCCTCGCGGTGAAGAATTCTCCTTGGATTTATCGCTCGTGTACTATCCCGAAAACGTCTACGCCTACCCCACTTACTATTTCCCTAAACTTATTGCCTTGGAGGATCGTATCGTTCTTCTGCGCGGTCTTGGCCTGAAAGTGTTCAATGCACAGGGTGAGTTTATGCAGGAGCATCGTAGGAATGTAAGTAACGAATCTGGATTCTATACTTCCGCGGTGGTCAAAGATGACCACTTGCTTGCCGTAGGATATGCTGATTTAGGAAGGGATCAATATGATATTTTTATGGAACGATTTAATAAGGATGGCCAGCCTGTGGGAGAACGAACTCTCCTTGCTGCCGAATCCCGAGAAATGGGGGTCCACCCTACGATAGCTGCAAATCGGCAGGGATATATCGTCGCCTGGGAAGCTGGCCATGGTAACCAATCTGAGCGTATCCGCGCCAAAATAATGGATAACCAGGGAAGAGAACAGGTCAATTTAATTCTTGCGGAATCCCTATCACCTTTGGCTTATACGGTGGCGGCCTTGCCTGATGCCTATGCCATTGCCTGGCAAATCTATGATAGATCGCAAGAGCTGAATGTACAGTTGTTTGATATTCAGGGGCAGCAGCTTTGTCCAACCTCTATTTTACCCCATGCAGGAACAGGAGCGGAGGGTACGTTCATCGTTCCCGATGCTTCAGGTTCGTTTCTCATCACATGGTACCGAGAACAGTATAACCAGTACGCACTTCAACGGTTTAATAAAAATGGCGTCCCTGTAGGGGATCGTGTAGAGTACGAACAGGGAGGAGAGGTGATATTCAGAGAGTATGTGGGTGGCCAAAACAGCATCCTCCGTGTAGACTTAGAAGAAAATGATATCGTTACGCGGAGGATAAACAGTGAGTAGAGGAATGAGAGCGGCAGTATTGGCACTGAGCTTATACGCCTGCGGACCAGCTGAGGTTCCCGAACCAGAATGTGTGGAGTATCAGACCATAGTAGAAATTCCTTTCACCAAAGCAGGGGGTTGGGAAATAGATAGCCGTTTGTTTAATACCCCACCCCATGAGGACGGCTGCTTTGTGCAACAGCCGCCCTGTCCGGAAGATGTTGGGAACCATTATATGCTCGGTCGGATGCGATTTTTAAGGAGAACGGTGGATGTGCCTCCCCAGTCCAACATTGATAGAGTAATCATGCAGGGAAATGCCTATACGCGTGGCGTCACACTGGAATTTGTATTGGAAGATTATGAACCGGAATGGTTTAGGGTAGACGAACCAGATGACTGCTCTTTAGATGTGATGATGGTGGAATACTGGAAGAAAAGTGATTATCATCCTATCGCTGCCGATGGTTCAATTTATTTGAATGTCAGCCTTGCTGATATTGCTGATACTTATGGTCTTCCCCAAGGATGTGGTAAGTGGGCTCCGGAAATGCCAACTTGTTCTTATTCCTATAAAAATTATTATGACAAACTTCTGGAAGGGGAGGCTATAGGCTGCATCGGCCTTTCCAAAATACTGTTGCAACAGTGTGTGCGAAAAAAAGTGTATGAGGAAGAATAACTAAGCTGGTAAGCTATGAAAAAAATCATCTCTACATTTAGTATTATAAAATTTAATCCTTCTTTTACCACATCAAACAGAAACTTTAAAATAATCCTTCCACTTACCAAAGCGTATGCACCACTGCCCCAAATGTAAGTCCCCAGGAGTAAATATCACCTATCACAATGGCATTCCCTTCCTTCACTGCCGGCACTGCGGCTATAATGAACTCGCTGAAGAAGATACTTTTCCGGAAGATAGAACTAGCCAGCGTGAGAAAGGCAGATACAGTCCCTATAAAACCGGGGGCTCGGGAAGAACCAGGCTAATATGAAACCCTCTCGTTCGCACCCTCGCTTTACGGAAAATCGCTCACGAATCACTTTATGACCTGAGAGCGAGGGCAAGGCAGTCTGATGAATAGTACAGTGCTCACTGGCCATTTGGCGATGGTTTCATATTAGCCGAAGAACCAAGAAAGCTTAAATACTCCACTTCTTTCGAGGTTTCATGGTTCGCTCTATCGAAGGCAAGCGTCTCGAGTACTATGAAGCTATTTTGCAACTACGAGACATCACCCAGGAAATCTTTGACTACGTCGTTGAGCAGGTGGGGCAAGCTGGTATTCATATTGCCAAAACCGTAGAATCCAAGCAAGGAATAGATCTCTATTTAGCAGATAGTGACTTCACCAAAGGTCTTTCCAAGAAACTGCAGAAAAAATTTGGCGGTCGGATTCTGATTACCGCTACCCTCTTTACCAAAAAAGATGGAAAAGATATCTATCGAACCACGGTCTTATTTCGGGGAGTGCCCTTTGCCAAAGAGGCCTCAGTTACCTATGAAGATGAGCCCTATTTCATCAAATCCATGGGTAAAGAAATCATACTCCAGCATGCTCTCAGCGGAAAGAAAATACGGGTAAAATACAGCGATAAGAATAGGATAAAAGCTAAGCCCTAACCATTTCTTCTCATTTTATACTCATCCACCACTCGTTCTATAATTTTCTCGCCCTTCTCATGTTGATTGATAACGGCATGCTCAACCAAGGCAAAATACTCATTCTCCATCTTGAGCTCTTCTTTTGGTATCATCAGCACCTGAAAATAATCCTGCAGTGCTCTTCCTGCTTTTTCAGAAGAAAGAAGTACAACTCCTTTCTCTTTAAGTTTCGTGAGCACTTCTTCGGAATAGATATAGGGCTTTTCCACCCACAGCACATCGTTCTCTTGAATGTTCAGCACCTCGTTCTTCTGCGCGAATTCCACTTTACTCAGGCTATGTAATTTCTTCACCAGCCTCAGCGCCGGCACTCGCTCCATAAAACGATATAATTCCAGTATCTTTTGATTCATTTTCTCCATCATTTTCTGCTGCTCTTGAATGTGCTGTTCGGAAACTGCCACTCGCTCTTCTTTAAATGTAAATAAGCTGTCCACCCGCTGGGTAAAATTCTGCGATTTTCGTTCCAGGTACCGATTTTCTTTCTGTAACTTTTTCACTTGCTCCTGCAGGGCCATATTCTTATGTATCAACCGCTGCTGGTCTTGCTGCAATGTTCCCAGCTTTTCAAATAAGCGCAGAAAATCCGATTTAGTGATTCTATCCTCTTGCACCACTCTGGTGATGATAGCCGGTTCTATTGCTGGTTGAGTTACCATCTTCTGGAGCAGTGAAAAATGAAGCTCACCCTTCAATGCCAGCTGGGTAAATTCCAGGGTATGCTCCTCCAGCTGATGTTCTTGGATATAGGTATCGATTTTATCCAGCCGTGGCAAATATTTTTTATAGGCAAAATAAGCCGCAGCGACACCATCCTGCTCATGTGAATCTAACTTTTCCGGCGCTCTGCACTCTTTCAGTAAATCCCGCTTTTCCTCCCGTTGCAGATCCAGCTCCGGCGAGACTACTTCTGTTCCTGTCTTCCTAGCAAATTCTTCCACGAACGAAGGGACTTTAGCTTTATCCGTGCTGACGATTACCGGATGGCACCTCTCCATGATATCAGCAATGACTCTTGAGAGCGGCAATTCTTTCGCAGAATACGTCTTCATCACTCCCCCTTGTAAATCCAAGACAGCATATCCAGTTGTCGTTCCCGGATCCAGGCCGATGATGGCAAGAGGTTTCATCTACCCCTCTAGAAACAACCAAACTATTAAAATCTTATGAAGAAAAAGAAGTATTATCTCAAATTAAAAATCTTTTTCCTTCCAGCAAATTCACTATCCCTCTCATGCCAATAGTGGCTATTCTCCTCACTTAATCTCCAGCATAAAAAAACATCTCTCCCTTCAAAGCGATGCACAAAATCAACTAACCCCTGCTCCACATCCTTCACCATACAACCTAGTTGTTCCAGCTGCTCTAACTTCTCATAAAATTCAGAGGATAACTTATGAAAGGTCTTATTGAATTTAGTCAGCTGGCTCAGCTGCTGTGCCTGTTCTTCCTCTACTTCAATTTCCACACTTTCTAATAAAGTCAACGTTTTCTGCAGCGCCTGCAAATCCCGCAGGAGTCCATCAACCGCTGGCAACGTTCTCTCCGCCTCCTCCAGAGACAGATACTTTTTCAGTTCCTCTTTCTTAGGCGCATACTTCATAACTCAAGATACATTTTCAGAATTTATAAAGGTTAGTGGTGAAAAGGGAATGGGAAAAAAATAATCAAGCAACAGTTCCAAGACTATATACCACCCAACAGCAACCTTTATATCACCCCCACTCATTTTTCACCCCATGAACAATAAAATAGTGCTATGGTGCATCCTCCTTCTTCTCCTCACCCTCTCCGTTGCCGCCGCTCCCTATCATCTCAAGCTCTTAGCGGTGCAGGAATCCGATGATAAATTAGAAGGCAGTGATGCCGATATCTACCTGGAGTTAAAAGAAGGCACTGGACGAGTATTTCTGGAAACAACCCCTGTTATTAAGTCCGACACCCAAATATCCACTCGTTTTGCTAAAGACATCGCCTGCAAGTATTTCAAGCTCAACTGCAATCAGTATGATTTTTTATTCACCATCCGTGCTCAATCCAATATCATCGGCGGCCCTTCTGCCAGCGCTGCGATTGCTGCTTTAACCACCATTGCTGTTCTTGATCTTCCCTACGATCAGCAGGTTACCGTTACCGGAACCATTAACTCCGGCGGCATCGTCGGTCCCGTAGGCGGAATGAAAGAAAAACTACAAGCCGCATCCAAAAGTGGGCTTCAAAAAGTTCTCATCCCCCTGGGATCGACCGTGGAACCATTTCCTCTCAATCAAAGCAATTCAACTAATACTACTGCTCCGCTTAACCTCATCCAGTATGCCCAAGAAAATTTAAGTTTAGAGGTTGCAGAGGTAATTGATTTAGATGAACTTCTTTTCCAGCTTACCACTAAGCATCTTGTCAAGCCCTTCGCGCCAGTCGTTGAAAACCAGCAATACACTCAAATCATGAGCAGCCTGCAGCAAGTTCTCTGCCAGCGAACGGAAAAAATCGAGCAGGAAATGACCCGTGACCGGGTTCATCTTGACAATCAGACTGCGGAGGCCCTTCTTACCAAAAAACTCCAGGCTGATAATGCTACCAGGAGCCAGGACTTTTATGCTGCCGCTAGTTATTGTTTTGGCGCCAACATCCAGCTTAAGAGCTATTACTACCAGCAGAAAAAAGTATCCCCAGAACTCCTTTCCAAGCTGATAGACGTTTTAGAAAAAAATAATGAAGAGTTAAAACAGAAACTGGCTCAGCAGAAGATTGAGACTATTTCGGATTTGCAGACACTGATGATTGTGCAGGAACGAACCACGGAAGTCAAAACTGAAATTGAAAAATTTAGGTCGTTGCCCCTAGAAACCAGCGCCGAGGAGTTATCCAGCCGTGTTGCCTATGCTGAAGAGCGGTATTATTCCGCGCTTTCCTGGATGCAGTTCTTTAAGATGGATGGGAAAAAATTCCTTATGGACCGTGAACAGTTACGGAATTCCTGTATCCAGAAAATATCCGAAGCCCAGGAATGGTCCAATTATGTCGGCATATATATCGGCAATCTGATGCTGATCAACATCAACGAAAAAATTGAACGGGCGCAAAAGATGTCCCAACAGGAGGAATACCCGGTCTGCCTCATTACTGCGTCCCAAGCCAAGGCCGATGCCAATGCTATTTTCAGTTCCATCGGGCTGAATGATGGTGCAATCCAGGAATTCCTCAACAGCAAGCAGAAAGCAGTAGAAAGAGTGATTGCCGCCAACAGCGCCGAAGGAATTTTTCCTATTTTAGGCTATTCCTATTACCAATATGCTCAGTCCCTCCAGCAAAAAGATAAATTCACCAGTTTAGTTTACTTGGAATACGCCTTAGAGATGAGCGATTTAAGCATTTATTTTCCGGAAGAAAACCTAGCAAGTTCTGTCACCCCTTCCAATTTTTTCCAGGCACCCTATTTCTTGGTACTTGAAGGCATTGTGCTAGGCGTTATTGGAACTCTGCTAGTGTTCTATATCCATAAATCAATTTATAGAAAATCTAAGCCTCCTAGGAAAATACTCATTTAGTTCTCAATGAATATAAAACCCCTGCAAGCCGCCGAAGCAGCTCGCTGGGGAAAAAGAGGTGATAGATGTTTACTACTCTAAAATAAACACCACTATATAAATGTTATGGTACTCTAAAGTAGTCAAAGTATAGGATTATATTCCAGAATAGCTACATAGTAATAGATAAATACTAGATACACTTCTAGTTTATAAAAAGTGTGGAGTGCTGATACCGCAATTGAACACTTAATTTTCATTGAATTGTGGCAGAAACCTTTTAATACTTCCTTCGTAATACCCAAACTTATGAAATCAACTTTCCTGGCCAAAATAAGCTTTGTATTCATACTCTCTTTACTTCTTCCCCTGGCTCTCGCTGAACTTCCCGTTGACTTTAGTGCCATTAATCAGGAACAGGTCGACTTGTTGGCCGAGGAATATCAAAACGTCGAGATGCCCGGATCACTGGGAAAATTGTTTGGCAATGTGCGCATCAACACCTATCTTGCCTTAAACAACGGCCAGCAGCTGGTGCTGGGCATCGCTACTGAAAATAAGATGCTTTCCACCGTTCAACTTCAGGAAATAGATAACCCTTCCTTGCGCATTGATGTAACCGAAGCTACCTTGCGTGAAATTCTCGAATCACAAAACCCCCTGCCCCTACTCAAAAAAGCCTTGGACGATGGAAAAATAAAATATACTGGTGTAGGATTCAAGAACAAGCTTAAATTTGGCGGGCTTGCTGCTTTTCTCACTATTGCCGGCTGGTTCACCAGCGAGGAAACTTCCGAGGATAACGGAATGACCTTTGCAGCTGTCGCCGTGCTTCCACCCGCACCTGAAATTGCTCCAGAACCAGCAGAACCGCCAAACACAACCCTTCCAGCAGAACCAGAACCCCTCCCAGCAGTGAAAGACCATCCTGTCGTCGAATTAATCGATGGTGGATTTTCGGTTGCTGAACTTACCATCAAAGTAGGCGATACCGTCGAATGGAAAAATACCCGAACCGGGCGGTATAAACAAGCCATGGTAATAGGGATGCAGCAATGCGCTAAACTTCGCAGCAGTATGTTTCTCTCTGGCCAATCCTACAACTGGACCTTCAATGAAAAAATGGTATGTATCGTCGCCGACGGCATCTACACCAAACAGACCATGAAAGTCATCGTCAAATGAGTTGCATTTTTGTCTCACTTTTTACCAGAATATATTTAAGCTACTTTTCCTTCCATCCTAAAGACTAGAGAGTAAGGTGACACTATGGATCATGAAGCCCAAGCGCTGATGCAAAGGTATTTTACTTTAGGGAGAGAATACACCGCTAAGCCCTTAACACCCAGAATCAAGCTCGATTACCTCGACCAAGTACATCAATTAACTTCATTCACACCGATGACCTACGGCAGACGTGACCAAAATACCAGTACGTATGCAACAACTTCCTCTTCGTTTTCAGCCTCATATTCCTCCAAACTGCAAGATCTAGTTCAAAGTGCGTCCACTCAGTATAAGTCTTCAACCACCTCGAAACCTTCAGACTATTCCATTAATTAGTTGCTAAACTTTTTTTGTATTATTAAGTTGATATTCTTAAAAAACTTCTCTGCATTATCAAGACTTTCTTTTGCCGGCTCCTGATTTGCCTGTGGAAGTTTTTGGTACGTAAATTCTCCCCTTTTTGCTTTTTCTTTCCTAAAAATTCCCAGCAATTCATCAGCTTTGATTACCACTGATTTGTAAATGGTAAGCAACTCAACATCTATTTCTCCGGAAAAAGTTAATTTTTCAAATTCTTCTAAAGTCTTTCTATGTTCCTCCGGCGCCTCAGTAATAATATTTTTAGAGCACAGTAAGGCCTTTGCTCCATAAAAAACACAATAATAAGAATTACTGATAACATTACTATAAAAAGTAACTTCTTCTCTTAATTCCAATTCTAGCTTAATTTTAGAGTTGGTAGAAAGTTTGAAAATTACTCGCGCCAAATCAAGTTCATTCCTGGCTCGTTCCAGGTACAACACTTCTTTACGGTCGAAATCCATGTTTGTACGCCTCTCTCAGGAGTTGATAATAAATATCTGGATTATAAAAAAGGATATGCTTCCTCATAATTTGTTTCGCTAAATTTTCTTCTTCAAGTAATAGCATCTTTATAAAATCATCGAAGGTGATATAATGTTCATCAATGGATATAGGAAAACGCAGTTTTATTTCGTTAAAGTAGGGGGCTATTTTTTTTCTCTGAACTTCACTTTCAACCAAAAAACAAACATCTAAATCAGAATCCTGGCCTTGTTTCCCATGTGCATAGCTTCCAAAGACTAATAAACAGTAAGTCTTAACGGGAATACGGAAAATAGTTTTTTCTATAACCTGAAGCTGTGAAAAGTCAATGTTTTTTTGTATTTCCAGGTACTGCAAGGTTTGAATGAGAAAAGGGTTATCCCAATTCAAGCGATAAAGATCTAAATTCCCCCTTCTTTTAGATAATAATAAGTGCTGTTTTGTCAGTTGCTTTAAAGTATTAAAAACCCAAGGTTTAGTCTTTTTGCCTAAAATCATCATTATTTCGGCGATGCTCAATTCGTTAAAGAGGTTGTTCTTCCAAGCTTCTATCAATTTAATTTGTGTCCCTGGGAGCATAATTTCTTCTAAATGGTACTTATTTAAATAATTATCGTTATCTTTTTAGATAATTATTGGGTAATAACCATAACTAAAAATAAGCACTCACCCCTCTGGATAAATTTTCACTTTTCACTTTTCAATTTGTGACCGCAAGCTTTATAAAATAACCTCTAAATAGTAGTATCATGAAAGAATTATATGTTGTTGCGGGACCGCATTCATATCCTGATATGCCTGGCTATTATACTCATCTGATTGATGTACAAACCGATTTAATAAAGACTATTGCTCTAGTCCTCGGTTGCACTGGTTATTTTGAAGATGGAATGACCTCTTCAATAGCTGAATCAACCAATGATATTTTAGAAAAACTACTACAAGGTGATACAGCAAAGATAGATCAACTTGCAGCTAACGAACGAGAAACGGGGGAATACGGTTTAATTGCTCGATTTCATGCCTTAGCAGAAGTTCGACGTGCTGATGTTCCAATCACTGCTCTACAAACTGAAGATAATTTGAACTATCATAACTTTCTAAAATCAAAATATGAAGCTGGAGAGATTTCTGGAGCTGTTTGGTTTCAATTTGATAGCGTATGCCGCACTGGTGATGAAAGCAAAGCCCAACGGTATGCATGCAATAACCCTAGACTTCAGTCAATTGTAACCAAAGAGAGGGATAGCCGCATAGTTGCCAACATCTTGAATTATGGGCGTGACCGTAATATCTTGTCTATTGGTCTCAGTCATCCTCTTGTAGATTTTGCACTACATGATGATTTAACCACTTACAGGATTGATATTTTAGATGAGCCTGAGGTGATAGTACAAGGAACGCTTCCTAAAATACTACAAAAACCGATTACTGACATCCTAGAAACCTATCGGGGAAAATGTTCCATTACCTGGCAACCTTCCTCAGCGATTCAACAACCATCTGTAATACCTTAACTACTTTCTCCAGTTCTTCCTTCCTCGTCTCCTTCCCCAGCGAAAAGCGAAGGCTAGAGAGACCTTTTGCTTTAGGCAATCTAATTGCTTTTAAAACCGGGCTCATCTGTATTTCCTGCGCGCTGCAGGCGCTTCCCATCGACACGTATATGCCCTGAGCACTTAGATGGTGAAGCAAAGCTTCCGCATCCACCCCCGCAAACGAAATATGCACATTGTTGGGCAGTCGCTGGGTAGGATGCCCGTTAAGTGTCGTACGGGGTATGCTTTTCAAAATCTTGCCAATAAAATAATCGCCTAATTGCCGCAGCCGTGCATTTTCTTTATCCTTATTTTTCTGCACTAACTCCAAGGCCTTGGCCATCCCCACAATGCCCGGAACATTCACCGTTCCTCCCCGTACTCCAAATTCCTGCCCGCCCCCATGAAACAAAGGAATCAATTCAACCCCTAATTTTCTATAAAGTACCCCAACTCCTTTAGGAGCATGAATCTTGCTTCCATTTAAAGTCAGTAAATCTACTTTGAGCTTTCGCACATCTAATTCCAAACTTCCAGCTTGACAGGCATCAGTGTGAAAAAGTATTCCTCTTGCCCGTGTCAGGCGTCCAAGGGCTGCTATCGGCTCAATTGTCCCAATTTCATTATTGGCATACATGATGGTTATGAGGATGGTATCTCGACGAATAGCTTTCTCCACCGCTTTGGCTGAGACCAATCCATACCTATCCACAGGGATATATGTCACTGAAAATCCCTTGGTTTCCAGATACTTGCAGGTTTCCAGCACCGCCGGATGTTCGATGGAAGAGGTAATAAGATGCCCTCTTCCCTTTGCCATAGCAACTCCTTTAATCGCCAGCGAAACACTTTCCGTCCCGCCGGAGGTAAAGATTATCTCTTCTGGCGCAGCATGAAGGATTCCCGCAATTCGCTTCCGGGCATCTTCCACCACATCGTGAGCTTCCCGTCCCATCGCATGCACGCTCCGGGGATTGCCATACTTGGTCGTAAAGAAAGGCAGCATCGCTTTCAGCACCCATGGATCAACCGGTGTGGAAGCGGCGTGGTCAAGGTAGATGGGCTTCATAGAACCCAGAATTTGAAATATATTTTATAAACCTACGTATGGAAAAATGAATAATCATTATCAAATAACCTAAACAAACTTAACCTATCTCCTCTCGAGAGATAGATTTATCCCTATCAAAATCAGTATCAAAAGAAATAATAGTGGATATGTTGTTTCTCTTCATGGTGGCAATATGAATTCTATCGTTGATGTTAATATCAACCTCATTTCTCATGGCATTAAAAAGATCTTCTTGTGTAAAATCATATATTTTAACCGCACCCATTATGCCTCGGATATATTCAAAGGCCGTTTTAATATTCTTCTTTCGTAATTTGTGGTATACTTCCGTGAGAACCAGTACCGAGCTGCAATGTTCCTCTCGATCTAAAGAATCAGTAAATTCTTTTACTTTAGGATTACTCCATCGTTCGATAAAAATATTGGCATCAATAAACTTACTCATAGAGATCATCCCTAACTGCTTCTTTGAGGCTAAAAGTTACTTTCTTTTTCTGTATTTCCTGGTCTATCCCTTTGAACATTTCGGTTAAGGTGGTTGTACGTAACGCTTCAATAACTATTTTATCCTCAACTTTCTCAATGAGGACTTCTGAATCGAGTTCTATTCCTAATTCCTCCCTCCAGGCTTTAGGAAGAGAAATATTTCCTGCCTGAGTTACATGTCCAATTGCCATTTTGCTCTAAATATTAAATCTAGTATTTAAAATTTATGATTTCAATTTCTTAAAACAAGAGAGTTCCGTTTCTCCATCAGTTATATTATAATCACTATTAAGTAGTAAAAATATCAAAAGATTTATAAACCTCCCCCCTATTCGAGTCCTATGAAAAGCCTAACCAAAATAATTGGGGAATTAACCCTTGCCGGAGCACTCTTATTGGGCTGTGGTGAGTATATCGGAAGAGCTCTGGATGATAGGAACGCCTCTCTTGCAGTTTCTAGCTCTGCCCGGAACCCCATAAGAGAGACAAAGCCTTTTCCGTCTTATACCTCCGTCGATTACACTAATGCGACCATCAATCAAAAAATACAACAGGGAAGGTTTGAGCCGGGATTTCTGGAAGAGGTAGAATCTCTCTGCCAGATTTTAGACATGAACTGCATGGGCTTACTCTCAGTTATAGACTATGAAACAAGAGGAACTTTCCATCCTTACATCAGAAATAAAGGAACCTTCCCTTCCTCCGTCAAAAAAAGTAGTATCAAAACGCGTCGCAGCACTGCCACTGGATTGATCCAATTCACTCAAGCCACTGCTGAAGCCTTGGGAACAACTACCGAATCTCTTGCTTTCATGAGCCAACACCAGCAAATTCCCTATCTTGCGCGATACTTTGCCCAGCATCGAAAAGCCCAGACTGATTATAGCAATCCCGATGATATCGCCTTGACTATTTTCCATCCCGCATCAGTAGGCCAAGGGTCAGATCATGTCATTGCCCGAAGAGGCAGACGCAGCTACCACCAGAATGCCAGGTTAGATAATTCACCCCAAGACGGACGTATTACTGCCCGCGAGTATGTCCAGGAAGCTCTCAATCGTGGGTATCTGTAGATTAACTTTTCTTTTAATCTATCTTCCCGGGCATCCCACACATCGCTGCCCTCGGCTAAACGACCCGCAGCACACCGGATTCTTCTTCATTGTATACACCGTTGGCGTAGAATATATCTTTGCGCCAGAAGAATAGTTAGCCGGAGTAGTGGTTGAATATCCAATATTCCCCGCTGCTGAACTGTAATAGACCATGGTAATCACCATCAAAAGGTCAAAAGTATTTATGTTCATATTGAAAAAAATGCTTTGAAAGCAGCAAAAAATTATTTTTTTCATCGACGAGAAATTTACTTTTTTGCGACTTACAATTTTTTTTCAGTAACGGTTTAAATAGATAGGTGATATACCTTATGCAAAATGGAGGTGCTTTTTTATGGCTAAGAAAAAGAAGAAATAAGCCTTTTACTGGGAGAATTTTTTTTCTTTTCTTTTTTTCTTTTCTCTAGATATCCAGCAGTACCTGGGCTTTCCACCCGCCGTCAACTTGTTCCACTTCAAACAGATGCCTGGTAACCGCTTTCACATCCACTCGCGGGTCATGCCGCGTCAAGTCTAATTTCTCGCCGGCAGCAAAACAAGCCAAATTAAACTTTCCGTTCTTTTCTTCAATAGTAATCTCAAATTTGCTGAATACCAGCTGTTTGTAATCCTTAAAAAACACCAGTTCATCTAAAAAATCAAACAGCAGGCCGTCAATTTTAGCGCTCTCCACCATAATTTTCACTTTTTCTTTTGGTTTTACTTTCTCAACTTCTACCATGGTTTCCTCGGTAGCCAAAGCGCATTGTTCAAACAATGCCGGCAGCGTTTCCGCTTTCGCCACAAAGAAAATATCAGCAGTATGGTCCAAGAACTTATGGAAAGCTTTCATGCTGCCCTGAAAAGCAGAGTCAGGTTAAATACTTTATGGCCGCATAGCCCATAATGACCAGAAGAAACAGCACGACGCTCAGCCAATTAAAATACTTATCCACCAAAGTTCGGACCCGTTCTCCCATGAAATAGGTAAAAGTAGCGACTAAAAAAAACCGTCCCGACCGTCCGACAACTGAAGCGGCGATGAGCGTCGCCAGGGAAATTTTCCACACTCCGGCTGCAATAGTGAAAACTTTATAGGGGATGGGAGTAAAAGCAGCTGCCGTTATAGCCAAGAAAGCATGGCTTTGGTAGAGCAGTCCCACCTGCTGAAACTGTGCCTGGTAGCCGAAAGCCTGAATAATTACCTTTCCCACACTCTCAAAAAGGAAAACACCGATGAAATAACCAAGTATCCCCCCCAAAACTGAAAAAATAGAAGCCAGGAAAGCATACCAGTAGGATCGCTTTGGCTTGGAGATAGAAAGCGCCAGTTGCAGCGTATCCGGAGGTATGGGAAAAAAAGAAGATTCCGTGAAGGCCAGGATACAGAGGGCCAGAGGACTATACTTTGAATCCGCCCAGGAAAGGACCCAGAGATAGAGCCGTTTCATTAAGCCTAGTGAATAGAAATGCATCCCTTGGACAACCCGATGGTTGCGGATGCGCTCGAGAGTTTGTTTCATTTTTCCTTAAATCCATTCCAGTATTCTCGTTTACCTTTCCCCACTACTTTAACCTTTCCATCTTGCACTAAGACTGCTTGCTTATCTGAAAGCGCAACAATCGGATATTTTGTTTTCTGCGCAGCTTGGTCAACAACAGCACGATACTTCTCTTCAAAATGAGCAGTTATCAGAAATGGGACTAAACCTAATGCCGTAAAATCAGTTATTCCCACCCTATTACGGTCTTGATGCTTCCACGCAGCGGCTTCGATGGTCGGGCAGGCGATATAACTCCCCGCACTCACTCCAATATATAAGCCGCCTTTTCTGAGAAAACCAGGAAGCACCTTGTCAAAACTACTTTCCCTTGCCCATTTCAATACATAAAACGTGTTCCCCCCATTTACGAAGATAATATCTTTATCAGATAACATTAGCTCTAGATCGCCTTGCGTCTTGCCTTTGAAATCTAAATTCTCAATATGCCTGATGCCGCATTCATAAAGCCATTGCCGGTCCTTTTCCATCCAAGTGGGATTTTTCGATTCGCCATAGGCTGCTGTTGTTACAAAAGCGACTTTATTATTCTCCGGTCTTTTCTTAGGCAAAACAGAAGTAAAGTAATCTCTAATCTCTGGAACAATGCCTGCCGATGTAAGTAAAAGTGTTTGGGCCATTATTTAATCTGATAATCTGGTAATTCTTTTTATTTCTTGTGGTTTAATTGAGGACTAATCCTTTACCAAGGCAGGTGTAATACTATTCTCTCCCCCTGACTGGTAAACACGATTAATTTATCCTTCTGCAGTCCCTGACAGAGAGACCGCAGCCAATCTTTCTCTAATGCTGAGTAATCTTTTTTTACTGCTTTTCCTAATTCTTCTAAAAGCCATTCCTTATTTTCATTCTTTCTCACCAACTCCACTATTCTTCCCCGGAAAATCCGGTTGGGGATATATCGGCCATTTTCGGATACTCCCTTTTCCACTTTCTTTTCCATTACGAACAATGCTTTCTCTTTTTGTATGGTGTATCGCGGGGCAAACTGGCAGGCCTGCCGTAAGGGGCATCCCCCGCATTGAGGAGTATCCCTGGTGCAGACTGATGAACCAAAATCCATCAGTGCATTATGCAAAGCTGAACTTTGATCTTCAGGAATGGTCGATTTAATCAGCTGATATAACTCCTGCTCTTCCTTCTTGCCCATCGGCGCTCCCTGATCCTTCCCCTCAAAGTAGCGCATATAGATTCGTCGTACATTGACATCAATTGCCGGCTCCGGTTTATTGAACGCAAAACTCGCGATAGAACCCGCAGTATACGGTCCAATCCCCGGAAGTTTGATTAATTCCTCCCGGGTATTGGGAATTATTCCCTGATGTTCTTCTACCACCACTTGTGCAAAACGATGCAATAAGAGTGCCCGTCTATTATAACCCAGACCGCTCCAGGCCCGGATGACCTCGGCTTTAGATGCCCGAGCCAAATCCTGTAAGGTTGGAAACCTTCTGGTAAATTCATAAAATTTCTCAATCACTCTCGAAACTTGGGTTTGCTGCAGCATGATCTCAGAGACAAGAACGTGGTACGGTTCAGGATGGTTGCGCCAGGGAAGGTCACGTTTATGGATGTTGTACCATTCTAAAATTCCTGTGGAGAAAGTGTTTGAAGACATACCGATAGAACTGAGCAGAGACTATAAAATCTTTTCTAAAAAATGGCAGGGTTGTTGCGAAACTAACTTCGGGATTAGCATCGACTCGCTCTTCTGATGTTACACCGTAATGCGGTTCCCCTCCGTAGGAGCCATCCCACCCCGCAATCAAG
>Ga0209211_10003932_pt1 | contig 23643 bp, 24 predicted proteins | sample RifGroA2_FD_183992 | JGI IMG/M metagenome (GOLD analysis project Ga0209211, IMG submission 183992) | Groundwater microbial communities from Rifle, Colorado, USA - Groundwater A2 (SPAdes) (version 2) | ecosystem: Environmental > Aquatic > Deep subsurface > Groundwater | place: Rifle, Colorado...
AAATATCCGCCGCGCGAACACTGGGCCGTCCTCACGTCATCCGCGCGCGCAGACTTGCCGAGAGTGGGCTCCCCGGCCTCGTCGGAGATACGCGCGCTTGCCGGAAGGACACGATTCATCACGGCGACAAAATTCTAGAGTGGGGCGGAGACGCTGGCTGGGATTGACGGCGAAATCGGACCGTAAACTCGCGCCAACTTGCGCCAACTTGCGCCAAAACTTGCGACAAACTCGCGACACGATTTGCGACAGAGGCCCAGTAATATGCGTCAGGTGTTAAGAATTGCCTAATAACTGACTTGGCGGGACTTGCTCCCGCAGCTGTCAAGCATTACTTGACCGCTGAACTCTTCGGGAAAGCCGAATAGTTCAGGCCTACTGCCTCGGGTGCGCTCGATCCCAGACCCGCCGCAGGTGCTCAGGCTCGACGTGGGTGTAGCGCTCGGTCGTCGTGATCCGCTTGTGGCCGAGCATTTCCTGAATGGCGCGCAGGTCGGCTCCGCCGGAGAGCAGGTGCGTCGCGAAGCTGTGCCGCAGGATGTGCGGGGACACGGAGCGCGTGATGCCGGCGGACCTGGCGTAGACCTTGAGCTGGGCCTCGATGATGCCCCGGGTCATGCCGCCGCCGTGGGACGCTAGGAATAGAGGCTCGGCAATGCCCGGGAACTTGGCCGCGCGGGCGACGAGGTAAAGCTCGATGGCCGTCTTGGCGCGGGCTCCGAAGGGCACGATGCGCTCCCGGCCGCCCTTGCCTAACACGCGCAGGTAGCCGCCCCCCAGGTCCACCAATCCCGCCTGTAGGCCCACCGCCTCGCTGACGCGCAGGCCGGTGGCGTAGAGAAGCTCCAAGATCGCGCGGTTGCGGACGTTCTTGAACCGGCCGCCGGCGGGCGCGGCGAGGAGCCGCTCCATTTCTTGGAGCGTGAGGGGCTTTGGGAGCCTGCTCTGGAGCTTGGGCAGACGGATACCGGTCATGGGATCATCCGCGGCGAGGCCTTCGAGCAGCAGGAAGCGGTGGTAATGCCGCAGGGCGATGGTCGCCTGGAACAGCGAACTCGCGGAGAGCCCATCGGCCTTGCGGGCGTCGAGGTAGGCGACGACGGTTTGCCGTGTCGCGTGGGCGGGATCGCCGCCGGGGTGACGGATGTAGCTCGTCACGGCGTAGCGGTAGGCCTCGACCGAGAGCGGCGACAGCCGGCGCTCTCGCTTGAGATAGGCCAGGAACGGCCCGACGTTGGCCGACGCTGCGTCGTGGGGTATCTCGGGGCTATTGGGCATGGCTCGCGCCTCCTGGGGCCGACGTGGGGCGAACGCGGGGCCACGCGGATGACCAGTGCAGGTCCTCGTAGAGGATGTGCAGCGGGATGGTCGGGGCTACGCGGGGCAGGTCATCGGCGAACCAGGTCCGAAGCTGCTCAAGCAACGGCAGCCAATTTGGACGAGAGAGCCATTTCAGCCACGAGCTGGAATGGCTTTCTCCATTCAGGGATGATGCTTTTTCCATCCAGCAAGAAGTTCGAGCAGACGGAATCGAGGAGTTGTCGCTTCTCCGCGACATTCATCAATTTGTATTGAGCGCAACAGTATCCCGCCCAATAGACTTGAGACGTTCTTCCTCCTCCAGCGAGGACGAAGGCCGTGGCTGGAACGTGCTGCCCTGCGCGGGTCTTTGCGCTCACTGCAATGCCTCCCCAGTCTCCTTGCCGCCAAGCCGTTGGTAGTAGCGTCGCAGCATGCAGTCGTTGGAGACGACGAGCAGACCCGCCTGCCGCGCGAGCGCCTCGCCCTCCGGGTGCGTGATCCCGTCCTGCAGCCATAGCGCCTTGGCCTTGATCGCTATGGCCTCCTGAATGACGGGGAGCACGAACTCGCCGCGGCGGAATACATCGACGACATCGACCGGCTCCGGGATGTCGCCAAGCTTTGGATAACACCTCTGACCGAGGATATCCCTGTGGCCGGGGTTGACGGGTATGACGCGGAAACCGTGCTCCTTCAGAAACGCGGCTACATAGTGGCTCGGCCGCTCCGGCTTCGGCGAGCAGCCGACGACAGCGACCGTCCGGAGAGCGAAGATGCGGTCGAAGACGTCTTGGCTTCCTCCGTCGGACGGCATGCGGCAGCTCAGCGGTTCCATCGCAGCCAACTCCCGAGAGCGGTCTTGGCAAACGGCGTCAGGCGGGTCCGGTTGTATGCGTCGGCTACCCGCTTGATGGACTCGGCCTGCGTCGGATAGGGGTGGATGGTCTGGGCTATCGTTTTGAGCCCCAAGCCGCCCACCATGGCCAAAGTGAGTTCGCTGATCATCTCCCCGGCATGGCGAGCCACGATGGTCGCCCCCAGTATCTTGTCCGTCCCATTCTCCACGTGGACCTTGATGAGGCCTTCGCTTTCCCCGTCGAGGATCGCGCGGTCGAGGTCCTTAAACTCCTGGACGAAGGTATCAACCTCCAGGCCTTTCTCCTTGGCCTCTTTCTCATAGAGTCCTACGTGGGCGATCTCCGGGTCGGTGTAGGTGCACCAAGGGATCGTCAACGCGCTCGCCTTCTTTCGCCCCACGAACAGGGCATTCTGGATGACGATGCGCGCGGCGGCGTCCGCCGTATGCGTGAACTTGTAGGCCGAGCAGATGTCTCCCGCTGCGTAGATCCTCGGGTTGGCCGTCCGCAGGCGGTCGTCGACCTTGACCCCGGCCTTCTTGTCGTACTCTACCCCGGCCGCCTCAAGATTGAGCCCCTCCACGTTGGGGGCCCGCCCGACGCCGACCAGGATCGCGTCCACGGCGAGGCCGCCCTTGTGGCAGTCGCATTCCGTGAAGACCACTTTCTCCGCCCCCCGCCACTCCACGCGGATGACGTTGTGGTTGCAGGAAAACTCGATCCCCTCTCGCGCGAATTGTTTCTCGATGACAACCGCGGCGTCGCGGTCCTCGCGTATGAGAATCTGGCCCAGGGCCTCGATGAGATGCACCTTGGAGCCGAAGCGCCGGAAGGCCTGGGCCAGCTCGCAGCCGATGGAGCCGGCATCTCGAACATCGGCGAAGGCGCGGGAAGCCCGGATGAGCGCCTTGGAGGGAACGCAGCCCACGTTCAGGCAGTCGCCGCCCATGAGGTGCTTCTCCACAAGAGCCACCTTTGCGCCCAAACCGGCGGCTCCGGCGGCGGTGACCAGGCCCGCGGTGCCTGCACCGATGACGACCAGGTTGTAGCGCCCGGTCGGAGCGGGATTGACCCAATCGGGAGGGTGGCCGTTTGAGACCACGGCGCGGTTATGCTCGTCGAAGGGCTCGATGACGACGGTCTTATCCATGAGATCCGGTTCTCCTTTAAGGGTAGCTGTAACCATGGCTCCTCCCACTTTGGCTCCACTCAGCCGCTTTCCAACGGCGTCTGGAGGACGGCATTTCCTCGCCATATGGCTCGGTCATAAGTATGGCGAAGCCGCGGAATGTTACGCCGCTTAACGGGCCGCGTTCGTCTCCGTCTCCAAAGCGGCGCGCGCGATGCGCGTGACGTAGACGCTCACCGCAACCGTGGCGGCAAGCCCCGCCACGTAGAGCGTCCATTCAGCCGGCGTCCGGGCGCGGGCCCCCGCGCCGAGTCCCGCCAGGCTTCCCGCCAGCGAGCCGATGTAGACGTACATCACGGTGCCGGGCAGCATGCCTGCCCAGGAAGCGAGGACATAGTCCCGCAGCCGTACCTCGGTGATGCCGAAGCCGTAGTTGAGAAGGTTGAACGGGAATATCGGGGACAGTCTCGTCAAGGCCACGATCTTCCAGCCTTCCCGTCCCACGGCGGCGCTCACCGCGGCGAATTTTGGGCTGCTTTGTATCCGGCGCGCGACCCAGTCCCGCGCCAGATAGCGCCCGATCAGAAAAGCGGCGGTCGCGCCGGCCACGGAAGCTATGGAAACATAGACCGTCCCCCAAACGACGCCGAACAGCACCCCGGCCCCCAGCGTGAGCAGGGCCCCGGGGATGAACAGCACGCAGGCGGCGATATAGGTCAAGATGAAAAGGACCGGGGCCAGGGTTCCCAGGCTGCCGATCCAGGCCAGGATCTCCCGCAGATATCCGCTCATGGGACCGCCCGAAGCTCGATATCGGCGTACCAAGCCTCCGCCTGCGAGCCCGTGTTGTCCGTATCCGTCATGACGGCGATGCCGGCAAGCGGCGGGGACTCTTCGCCGTAGAGCTTGCGGTAGTCCTTCAGGATATTGCGTTCCTCGGTGATCCACCGCCCCGCTTCCGCATCCCCGGAGCGTACGGCGACCATCTTGAGCCTGTCCGTATAGGCGTTAGGCGTCGACTCTCCTTTGGGCAGGCGGTTTGCCCAGATGTAGTTGATTCCCGAATGCGGCGGATACTCGCCGTAGATTTTCTTGACGAGCCCGTATTTGAATCTGGTCCCGCCTCCGGCTTTGGATGGATCGTACTTGAAGGTCACGTAAATTCGGGCGGCGTAATCGTCGCCCGCCTTGGACTTCTCGTCTCCCTTGGCTATCGCGGAGGAGACTCGCCAGCGCCAGCGCAGGATTGGAGCCGCCGCCACGTCCCGGTCGAGGCGATACATAAGGCCGGAGGCTGAAGCCGAGCTCACGGCATGGATCGCGCGTTCTTGAGCCGACCATTCGTAGACGGTATGCCGTTTGATCTTCCTGAAGGTGAGAGGCTCCCAACTCTTGGGCAAACCCTCGGGCTCCAAAACCGGCGATAAAGGCAAGAGCGTCATATTCTGCGCCGAGGTCTTCGCGGGGGAAAAGAACAGCAAGCCGCTCATGGTCCCCAGCAGCAGAAACATCCTAGCGTTTGACGGCATCGCCGAATATCCCTTGCCCCGATAGTTCGTCCAGGACGAGTTTTGTGACCGAGCCATATGGCGAGGAAATGCCGCCTCCACACGCCGTTGGAAAGCGGTTGAATCGCGCTGACCCGGCGTCGTTGACGGTTAGGAGCTTTGCCAGCTCTCTCAAATCCGAGATGGTGTCCACGTCGAATAACGTCGGGAGCATGACGACTTTCAGGCCTCGCTGTTTTGCGCGCTCCAGGGTCTGCCGCAAGACGTTCACGGTGGACCACGAGATTCCCTGAAACAGGAAATCGTGCGGCTCCTTGAGACCGATCAGGTAATAGCCTCCGTCCGCGGCTGGTCCCAGGATCATGTCAGCGCGGTCTAATGACGAGAACGCCCTTTCGATCACCGCGGGTTCGATGTGGGGAGTATCCGAGCCGATGGCCACGGCTTTGCCGGCTCCACGCGATAATGTTTCATTGCAAGCGTGGTCCAGTCTCATCCCAAGATCACCGCCCTTCTGAGGGAAAAACGGGAGGAGCGGTGCAGACTCAATCCACCGCAGGTCGGGAAAGTCCGCCGAGGGGTCATAGAAGATATCCACCGAGGAGTTCGCCGCGTCTCGGGCGGCCTCCAGCGTATCCTTGACGAAAGCGATATAAAGCGTTGCCGCCTGAGTCGGCGAGAGCGGAGGGCTGAGCCTGGTCTTGACGCGGCCCGGAATAGGGGCTTTGACGAAGACCATGATTTTGTTCATCTGTAGAGCCTCGCGAGGGAGCGCGGTGGAACTCCCAGGTAAAAGAGGGCGGTGATGACGGCGTTACGCAGCGCGTTGAAGAGCCGCCCGTTTTTTTCGTACCTGCGCACCGATGTGGCCACCTTCCCAGGTAGAATCACGACCCGGCCCAGGGGCCTGAGCTTGGCGATCAGCAGGTACTCCTCCATCAGGGGGACCGGCGGGAAGCCTCCGACTCTGAGAAACACTTCTCTATCAACGGCTATGGCCTGGTCTCCATAAGGAACTCCCGTTAGAGCGGTCCTGAGATTGGCGGCCCGTGAGATCAGGCGGTAGAACGGATCATCGTTGTCAAAGCCGAGCTTGAAAGCCGTGGCGGCGGGTTTCTCGCCGCAAGACCAGGCCTGCGTCAATTGCTCTTTCCAATCGGCGGGCAGTTTCGTGTCCGCATGCAGGAAAAGGAGCAAATCGCCGGAGGCCGCCTGGGCACCTTCCTGCATTTGCATAGCGCGCCCCGCCTGGGAGACCCGAATCACTTTGTCCGCGGCGCTTTGGGAGACCTCGACGGTCCTGTCCGAGCTCCGCCCATCGGCAACGATGATCTCTATCCTGTTCCCATTCGAGGCCCGCCGAAGCCGGGATAGCGCCTCGGCGATATTCCTCTCCTCGTTGCGGGCAGGGATGATGATCGATATTTTCATGGCGGTCCGCCCGCGCCCGTCCTCCCGGAGAAGGGATAGCTCCCCGCCTCGCCGATGAAAGGCAGCGCCAGCATCCAAGGCAGGCTCCAACTCCGGCGATCCCGGAACTCGGATATTCCGATCGTCATCCCCTCGTGTCCCGCAGCGGGCTGGCTGCGGTAGGTTCCGAAGAGGCGGTCCCACCAGGGAAGGTTGAAGCCGAAGTTGCTGTTGGTCTCCCGGACGAGGATCGAGTGGTGCACCCGGTGCATGTCGGGCGTGACCACGAATAGCCGAAACGCCCGGTCGAGACTCTGCGGGATTTTGATGTTGCCGTGATTGAACATCGAGGTCCCGTTGAGAATAATCTCGAAAATCAGCACGGCCGTTGGGGATGGCCCGAGAAACGCCACGACCGCCAGCTTGATGAGCATGGAAAGCGCGATCTCGATGGGATGGAAACGCAGGCCCGTGGTGACGTCGAAGTCCAGGTCGACGTGGTGAACGCGGTGAAGTCTCCAGAGGATCGGCACCGCGTGAAACATCACATGCTGTAGATAGATGGCGAGATCGAGCGTGATGACGCCCGAAATCAGGGCCGGTCCGTCCGGCAGCGGGAAATTATTGAGCAGTCCCCAGCCCCGCGCCTGGCTCAACGCGGCCAGGCCGACCGCGGTGACGGGCAGCAGCCAGTAGACCAGGAGGGTGTTGAGAAAGATGATTCCGAGATTGCCGGCCCAGCGTCGCGCTTTAGGCGATCCGAGTTTGCGGCGCGCGGCGATGACCTCCCATAGAGCGACGAGGACGAAGATTCCGAAGAAGAACCCGATCCTTAGCATGTATTCGCGATTCATGGTGACTTCAAAACCATTGATAACTCCATTCAAATTCAACGAAATTACAAGGACGGCGTCATCTATCGCTCAGCAACAAGAGCTTCCTGCGCTCGGAGCGCAGCATGCGGACTCCTGGCTGCCTCCCGTAGCCGCGGCCACGGAGCCAGCGGGCTCCAGAATTGCGAAGTGCCCGGCGTAGGGCGGGGCCTTGAGCTTCGCGGCCGTATCCGTACAGACCTCAACCACCTCGCCACGGGGGAAGAGATGCCCCTCCTCGTCGATCACGGCCTTGTATGGACCCCAATAGATCGCTTTCTGGCCGATGAAGGAGCAGCCCGCCTTTTTCTCGAATTTAAACCCTCGCACCGTGATCGAGTAGAACTTGTAGCCCTCGACCTCCTTCCAAAAAGTCTTCTTGATGAGAGATATTCCATAGAACCCTGCTCTCTCGAGGCCGGCGATAAATTCCGCCTCGGACAAGGAGCCCGAGATGCATTCGCCCCAGAGGTCTTTGTGCGCCTGGAGATTTAGAGGCACGGGCTCCTCCGAGACGATGTCGGCTACGACCAGCCTGCCGTTGTCCTTGAGTATTCTCCAGATCCCGGCGAAGACCTTGCCCTTATCCGGCGAGAGGTTGATGACGCAGTTGGATGTCACCAGATCCACGCTCTTGTCCTCGGCAGGGATCGTCTCGAGGTAGCCTTTGCGGAACTCAACTACGTCAAAGCCCAGGTTGCGGGCCACGGTCCCCTTGCATTCGTTGGCCACCCGCAGCATGGGGGCCGTCATATCCACGCCGATAACCTTGCCCTTCGGCCCGACCTTCTTGGCCGCGATGAAACAGTCGATGCCGGCCCCGGAGCCCAGGTCGAGCACCGTCTCGCCCGCGCGAACCTCGGCCATGGAGATGGGCGAGCCGCAGCCGTAGAAGCGGTCGATCACCTCCTGCGGGATGTGCCCCACCTCGCTCTCGTCGTATTTGACCGGGCAGCATAGCTCCTTCTGCGGCTCGACGGCCGCCTTGCCGTAGAAGCTCTGGACGATCCGGTAGGGCTTCTCCACGTCGAAAGACAGTACGCAGTTGGTATGGAGCAGCCGGACGGGACTCTCCCCATGCTCCGCGAGCCGGTCGCGCGCGTCCTCGCTGCAGGTAATGGAGTCGTCGCCCATCGCATGATAGACGAGGGGAGGATTGAAGCCCGATTTCAAGTTGAGCGCGGCCTTTTTCTTCAAGGCCAGCTCCGCCATGGCATCCTGGATCAACTCCACGTAGAGCTCGTGGTACGGGTCCTGCGCCGACAAACTCCCTTCCTTGCCGTTCTGGCTGAAGAAGTAGCTGTGCTCCATGTCCCCGCCGCCGGTCAGATAGCGGAACGGATTTTCCGCCAAGGAGGCTTTTTGGGCGACTGTCGCTTCCCGGAAAGCCTTGGCCACAGGGCTCTCCAGCCACAGGGAGCGCAGGGGCTGATGGCGGGTCGAGTCGAGGCTTAGCGTGGGGATACCGGCCAAGGCCGCGGAAGGGTAGACCTGCCCATCCATATAGAGGCAGAGGCTCTCCCAACAAAGGTTGCCCAGGTCGTACTTGACGCCCGGCCGGCCGTTGACGCGCTGGAGAATCGAGCCGAAGTTGTCGAAGAGTATTCCGAGCTTGTCGGAGGCCTCCTTGACCTTGCGGGAAAGGACCAGAAGCTCGCCCGTGTCCGGGAAGGCAGCGTCCCCGGCCGTCTCCAGGATTCGGCCCCGCTTGTGCAGCCACATCAGATGCACGGATTTGGCACCCAGCGCATGGGCCAAGGCCGGGAGATTTTCCAAGTCTTTGAGATTGGCGCGGGTCACGACCGCGGTCAGAGAGGTCTCAAAGCCCAGGGCGTTTAAGGTTTTCAGGCTTTCCGAGGCCTTCTCGAACACGCCCCTGCCGCGGATGGGATCGTTGACTTCCGGATGCGTTCCGTCGAGGCTGACTTGAAACTTAAGCTTCTCGCGGTCGAGGGTCTTGAACGACTCAAGCCTGTCGCCTTGGAACAAAGTGGCGTTGGTCAGGATGATGAGCTCCGCTTTTTTCTTATCGGTGATATGCCGGATCAACTCGAAGATGTCCGGCCGCACGAACGGTTCACCACCTGTGAAATAAAAGCGCCGGACGCCCAACTCGTAGGCCTGGTCGATCATCTTCATGTAAAAGCCGGTATCGGGCCCCTTGGCTCCTTGCGGGTTGGAGGAGACCAGGCAGTGAGTGCAGGCAAGGTTGCAGGTTTGAAGCAGGTGAATCCAGAACTCTTTGAGGGACTCGGGCGTCAAGTGCCGCGAGCGCCCGGCGTAGGAGGGATGGTTGACAGGCTCCAGGGCGACGATCCCCTTCCTTAGGGCTTCCCGAACGAAGACATGGACGTCCCGCCAGCTCTTGCCCCAGTCCAATCCGTAGAGGCCGGCGTAGAGCCGCCGGATTTCTCCGAGAGTTCTCTTGCCGTCCAGCCAACCCAAGATCCTCGATCCTCTCTCGTCCGTGGATATCCAGTTCGGCGATTCGGCGTCCACGAAGAAGCGGATTCCATCCCGCTCAAAGAAGTGCAGCGTGGCCTTATAAAGGATAGCTGCGTCTTTTAATTCCGCTGATTCGACGGTTTGCGTTTCCATTTTCGATCTCCTCAGAACATCCATTTGAGCGTCCAATAAGTCGCGGCGCTGATGAGTCCGGCAGCCGGCAATGTGATCACCCAGGCGGCCAGAATCTCGCCGGCTACTTTCCAGTTGATCGCTTTAGCCCCATTACGCAGCCCCATGCCCAGGATGGCCGAGTTGGATACGTGGGTCGTAGAAACCGGGAAGCCCTGCACGGCCGTTCCGATGGTTAACGCCGCAGTGGCGAGATTCGCCGCGAAGCCTTCCAAGTGGTCCATCTGCGTCACTTTGTGGGCCAAGGTGTCGGTGACCCGAAGTCCCATCACGATCTCTCCTAAAGCATTGGCCGCCGCCAAAGCCAGGAAGAACCAGCGCGGAGCGACATGGACGTTGGGGTCCGCCAGAAAATAGAAGGCCAGCCCCAGCGCGGCGATCTTCGGGGTGTCGTTTAATCCTATAGCCTGAGTCCCGATGGCCGTCGGGGAACAACAGCCCGCGACGCTCATAGTAGCGCACGGTTTGAATATTGACCCCGGCCTGTTTGGCAACCCGCCCTATTGTCAGCTTCACATCCATGGCATTCCCTCCCCGCTTATAGTGGAGACCCTATACCTAAGTATAGAGTCAAGGGCTATTTGTTACAAGCCGATTTGAAGCAGGAAAGGCCGGCGAGGTGTTCTATGCAGGAGCGATGCAGGCGGGACTGTCGTTCTTGGGGGAATTTACCAACTCAGCGCGGGCATTGATCATCCGGTTACCGATTGCGACAGCCTTTGCCCATGCGGGGGTAAGCCCCCAGCGCATCAGTCGGAGGCGCTTCGGGTCGTCATTTGCGACCACGGGCGCATCCTGCGTCGGCGCGATGTTGTATCGGCTTACGATGTTAGACCTCGGCGGATCGAGCCCAAATCGCAGCGCCAGTTTGCCGGGATCGATCGTTTGAGTGTAGCGGCCGCACATCGGTTAGTGGGCGTGGCAGCAGCAGGCGTAACGCTCCTCCGGGATGGCGTTCATCGCCTTCTGAACCGAATCGAGCCCGACCTTGTTGAGCCCCATGTCGATGGAAGGGTAGAGGATATGCTCTTCCTTCATGTTGTGGCCCTTCAGGACCTCGAGCAGGGCGCTTTCGGACTCGTCACTGTTCGGATCGGCGACCCGGACCTTCTCGTGGATCTCGTCGAGATGGCCCTTGATCTGGCGGTGCTCCATTCGCATGACGGCTGTTGGACCGGAATCCCTCATGCCGGTCCTCTGCTCGAAGATCGGGAAAAGCACGTCCTCCTCCCAGACGATGTGCCGGGTCAGGCCTTTGAGGAACCCTTTGAACTTCTCCTTCGCCGCGGCGGGGTCTTTGCGCTTCAAGGACTGGAACTCCGTGAAGAGTGTGTCGAGCCTGTCGTGATCGGCCGCGAAATACTCCGTGATGCTTTTCATTTAAGTCCTCCTGGGTTTGCTCCGACTTTCCAGGTATAGGATAGGGCGGATCAAGCCGGATGAGTATGCGCTAGCGCATGTTTTCCACGTATTTCGGCCGTCGACCTAGCCCCTCTCGATGAGCTTCAGTAGCCGACGCGTATCGAGGATCGTAACGCGCTTCCAGCCCGAGGAGATGATCCCTCTTTTGCGGAACGCCACCAGCGTCCGGATGGCCGTTGCTTGCGAGCATCCTGCTATTTCGGCGATGTCCTCCCTGCGACCGGAAGCACTGCGCCCATGGATTCGGATAGGACGCAGAGGACGTAGGCGATGCGCCGATCGACCGTCTCGCCGGAAAGGGCCCGCAGCGCCTGCGACTGCCGGAGGTGGTCTCCGACCAAGGCATAGACCTGCTTTGAAAAGCCCGGATGATCGGCCAGCAGCGAGGCGAACGTCGCGGAGGGAATGCGGTAAGCTTCGGACGTCGAGAGCGGGATGGCGCTGACCGGATAGGGCTTGTCATCCATGACCGCGATCATGCCGAAGAGCTGGCCCGGGCCGATGATCTCCATCGCGGAGAGCTCGGAGTTCGGCGAATACTTCACCGCCTTCACGAGGCCCGTGCGCAAGAGGTGGACGGCGTCGGCGAGCGAGCCTTCCTCAAATACCGGCTCTCCCTTTCGGTACTTCCGCAGGATGAGCCTGCCGGAGATTTCGGCCAGGACGGGAGCGGGGAGCTTCTTAAAGGCGGGCAATCTGGCGAGGAACGGGTCCGTCATGGCGGTATTCTAGGAAATGTGCCGCGTCCTCATCACAGAGCAGGGCCGAGATTCGGGTCGTTTTTGAACGCGTTTGGGGCCTTAGCCTGCGCCTCGGCCAGGGCATTCCCAAACAGCAGTCCGGGTTTTCCGTGTCGTCCCTTCAAAACGCCGCAATACAACTCATCTGTGATGGTTGGGTGTGAGCCGTCATCGGCATCAGCCGTAACATCACTATCATAGCAGGGCCACCACCAATGATCAACACGAACGGGAGGGCGGATGGCCGATGACGAACAGCAGATCGCCGTTGGCAAGCGTCCCTGAATTTTGCTCCCAGAACGGCTCCTCCTTGCAGAGGTTCGGCGGATTACGCATTGATTGACATGAAAACAAAGCTAGAATCGAGGCATGAGCCCCCGGCTGCCGAAGAAGATCCTCGATGCCATGAAGTCCCACCCCGCGTTCCATCAGGCGGTCTGGAAGGCCTGCGCCCAGATCCCCAAAGGCGAGGTCCGCACCTACGGCTGGATCGCCGAACGCGTGGGCAAGCCGGGCGCCGCGCGCGCCGTCGGACAGGCCCTGGGCAAGAACCCATTCGCCCCGACCGTCCCCTGCCACCGCGTCGTCGGCGCCGACGGGCGCCTGACCGGCTACTCCGGCGCGGGCGGCGTGGCCAAGAAGCGTCTCATGCTCAAGGCCGAAGGCGCGCCGGTCGAGTGAGCCTTTTCTCCCTCGTCATACTCACTCTCAACGCCGCGGGCCCCCGGCGCGTCCACCAGGGCTGGCCCACGCGTCGAGAAGCCATCGTCTCGCACCTGAAGATAGAGGCCGCCGACGCGGCCGCCTTCCAGGAGATCTGGCGCTCCGAGGACCTGGAGGCCCTGGCTGAGGGGGCGGGGCATCCGCACCGCGCGCACGACGCCGCGCTGGGCCTGGCCGTAACGAGCCGGCGGCCGCTCGTCTCCGCGCGCACGCTGGATTGCGGAGGGGGCTACGGCGCGCTCCGCGCCCGCTTCCTGGCGGACGGCCGCGAGGCGGACCTCTATTCGACGCGACTTGAGGAGGGCGAAGGCCCCGCGGCCGCGAGGCGACTGGGACAACTCTTCCGCCTGGCGCAGCTCGTCCGCGCGGAGTCCTCGACGCGGCCCTTCGCCCTCATGGGAGACCTGGCGGCCGCTCCGGACGACCGCGAGACGCGTCTCTTCCTCGACATGCTGGAGGCGCGCGACCTCTGCATCTCCCACGGCGACGAGGTCTGCGGGCGCACGCTGGGCGAGCGCCGCGTGGACTACCTCCTGATCCCCTATTCCTCGCGCCCCCCGCGCGAGACCGCCCGCTCCGCCTTCACGGACCCCCTCCCTTCGGAAGAGGAGTCCGCCGCTCTCTCCTCGCACTTCGGCCTGCGCGCGCGCCTGGACTCCTCCTTCCCGCGGCTGAAGCTCCGCACGCAGCCGGAGGGGCGCGCCGAGGCCCTCGTCGAGACCGAGACGATCCTGGAACGAGCCCGCGCGGACGCCGCGCGCCGCGAATCCTCGGCCGGTTGGCTGCCTTGGCTGGGCGCGCAGCGCGCCGCCGCCGCGCGCGACGAGACGGCGCGGCTTTCCGCCCTTATCGAGGAAGTCCGCTCCGCCGTCATCCGCGCCCAGCGCGCGACCGCCTCCCTCGCGCCCTCCTGACCGGGACCCTCTGGGTCTTGATTTTTGGGCGTATTGTAATTACACTAATTAAGAGGGCCCCCGTCGGGGCCGCGCGGGGTGTTTATGAGAGTCCTGGATCTTCTGACCAAGGAACATGCGCTGTTCCGCAGGCTCCTCGATAGGCTCGAGATAGACCTTGCCCACGATGAAGAGCGCGCCCGCACCGAACTCGACGATGGCCTGAAGACGTTGCTGCCGGCCCTCGACCGCCACCTGGATATCGACGACCTGGTCTTCACGCGCCCGCCCGACGCGCCCTACGACGACGGCGAACCCCTCGCCGAGATCGAGGAGGAGCACCGCGCCATCTCGTCCCTGCGCGAGGAGATCCTATACGCGCTCGAACTATCGTCCGAGGAGTGCACGTTCGAGCGCCTCCGGTCCCTGACCATGCTCCTCATCGACAACCTTGAGGAGCGCATGCAGATGGAGGAAACGCGCCTGTGGCCGCTCTACAAGAACGCCCTCAGCCGCTCGCTGGACCGCACCCTGTCGAACCATCTCGAAAAGCGGGTGAAGGTCCTGGAAAAGGAAATCGAGCGGGGCATCGCCGCGATCTCCATGCCGTTTTAACCTTCGCGCGCGGAATTGCCCAAGCCCCAAGAACTCGATGTGTGCTAGGCTTTGGCCATGCTGAGCGACGAAGAACGCGGGCGCGTGCGAGACGCCGTCGCCAAGGCCGAAGCCGATCTTTCCGCTGAGATCGTCCCCTGCGTGTATGCCCAAAGCAGCCCGTACCCCGAGGCCCTCTGGGCCGGGGCCGGCGCGGCGGTGTCTCTCAGCTGCGCGGCCCTCTTTCTCACCGACGTCTTCCTGCCCATCTGGCTGCCCTTGTCCACGCTCATCCTGTGGGTCCCGGGCGCGGGCCTCGTCGGAGCCGGGCTGGGGCGGTGGTGCAAGCCGCTCAAGCGCTTCCTCATCGGCCGGAGGCGAATGGAGGAGTCGGTCTCGCGCCGCGCCAAGGAAATCTTCTTCGACATCGGCGTCGCGCGGACCGGGGCCCGCTCGGGAGTGCTGATCTTCGCGAGCTTGCTGGAGAGGCGCGTGGTGGTCCTGGCCGACGAAGCCGTGCGCTCCCAGGTCAAGTCCGAGGCCTGGGACGCGGCGGCGGCGGCCATGACGGCGGCCGCGGCCGAGGGCCGCGTGGCCGACGGCTTGGTGGCGGCCGTCGAGAAGGTCGCGCAGGCCCTGCGCGAAGCGGGCCTGAGCGGCCAAGGCGGCGGCGAGCTCGGCGACGAGCCCCTCACCGGGGACGGCCGATGAAGCGATCCCTCCCCGCCGTCCTCGCCCTCGCTCTGCTGGCCCCGCCGGCCGCGGCCCTGGAAGTCCCGTTCCTCTCCGGCCGGGTCAACGACGACGCCCGCCTGCTGGACTCGGGCGCGGCGGCGCGCCTGGAGCAGGCGCTTAAGGCGCACGAGGCGAAGACCGGCCAGCAGGTCGTGGTGCTGACCATCCTCTCGCTCGAAGGCGAGGTCCTGGAGGACTTCTCCCTCAGGGTCTCGCGCACCTGGAAACTTGGCCGGGCGGAAAAAAACGACGGCATCCTCCTGCTGATCTCCAAGAACGACCGCAAGATGCGCATCGAAACGGGCTACGGCCTGGAAGGCGCTCTCCCCGACGCCCTCTGCGGACGCATCATCCGCGACGAGATCGTCCCCAGGTTCCGCGAGAACGATTTCTCCGGGGGAATCTCCGCCGGCGTGGACGCCATCCTCGCGGCTATCGCGGGCGACTATACGCCCACGGCGCACTCGGGCTCGGCCTCCGGGGGCGGGCGCAGCGACTTCGCGGGCATGGGACTGCTCGAAAAGATCCTAATGAGCTGCTTCGTCTTCGGCCTGCTCGGTCTCTTCGAGGGCGTCGGCGTCCTGACGCCGGGGATGGGCTGGTTCCTGTACTTCTTCCTGATCCCCTTCTGGGCCGCCTTCCCCATGGCCATCTGGGGCGCCAAGATCGGGACGGGACTCCTCGGCACGCACCTCATTGGTTTCCCTTTTCTTAAGATGCTCCTGCCCAGGACGCAATGGGGCAAGACTCTGGCCCGGAACATCCATATCCGCGGCGGCGGCGCCTGCATCGGCGGCTCCGGCTGGTCCTCCGGAGATTCGGGCGGGAGCGGCGGCGGCTTCTCGGGCGGCGGCGGCTCCTTCGGCGGCGGCGGGTCGTCTGGAAGCTGGTAGCGCGCAGGGCCTCGGCCCCGGCGCCGGGAGCCCCGTGAACACGCCGCGCCTGAAGGCCGCCTTCGAGCTGCTGCGCCGCCTGCCCAACTTCTTCCTGCGCGTGCTCCTCTTGCCTCTGGCCCACGGCCTGTATTCGATCCGCGTCGTCGGACGCGAGAACGTCCCTCTCGAGGGGCCGGTCCTGCTCGTCTCCAACCACGTCTCCTTCATCGACGCGATGCTCATCGCGATGGCCAACCGGCGCCTGACGCGCTTCCTGATGCTGCGCGCCTACTACGACCTGCCGGTCGCGGGTTGGTTCTTCCGCGCGACGGGCTGCATCCCCGTCTCGAGCGGCGACGGCCCCAAGGCCCTGGCCGAGTCCTTCCGCCGCGCGCGCGCCTACATGCTCTCCGGACAGGCGGTGTGCATTTTCGCCGAAGGGGAGATCTCCCGGCACGGGCAGATGCAGCGCTTCAAGAAGGGCTTCGAGCGCATGGTGGAGGGCTCAGACGCGCCGGTCGTGCCGGTTCATCTCGACGAGGTCTGGGGCAGCCTGTTCAGCTTCTCAGAGGGACGCCTGCTCTTCAAGCGACCGCGCCGCCTTCCCTACCGCGTCACGGTCAGCTTCGGCGCGCCCCTGCCCGCGACCGCCACGGCTTTCGAGGTCCGCCAGGCGATCCTGGCGCTGGGCGCCTCGGCCTTCCGCCACCGGCTGGCCGACGCCCCCCCGCTGCCGCTGGCCTTCGCCCGGACGGCCAAGCGCCGGCCCTTCGCCCCGTGCCTGGCCGACTCGACCGGCGCCTCGCTCAACGCCCTCTCCGCCCTGACCGGGGCGCATCTGCTGGGCCGGGTCCTGGAGCCGCTTGTCGGCGAGGGTGAGCGCGTCGCGGTGATGCTGCCGCCGTCGGTCGGCGGGGCTCTGGCCAACGTCGCACTCGCCCTGCGCGGCAAGGTCTTGATCAACCTCAACTATACGGCGTCGAAGGACATCATCGACGCGTGCCTGGCCAAGGCCGAGGCCGCGACGGTCGTCACCTCGCGCCTCTTCGTCGAGAAGCTGGGATGGAAGCCGTCGGGACGGATGGTCTACATCGAGGATGCCGCCCCGGCAATAGGGAGCGTCTCAAAGACTTTGACGGCCGCGCTCTTCCTTCTGACGCCGTCCTTCATCCTGGAGCGCACGGCCTTCTCCAAGGCGCGCGGGCCGCTGGAGCGGCTGGCGACCATCATGTTTACGAGCGGCTCGACCGGCGCGCCGAAGGGCGTGATGCTCACGCACGCCAACGTCCTCGCCAACCTCGAGGCCGTCGCCCAGGTCATCTCCATCGGACCCGAGGACCGGATGCTCGGGGTCCTGCCCTTCTTCCACTCCTTCGGCTTCACCGCGACCCTGTGGCTGCCGCTGCGGCTGGGCATGGGCGCAGTCTACCACTTCAACCCGCTCGACGCGCGCACGATCGGACGCCTCGTTTCGCAGACGCGCGCGACCGCTCTGCTCGGAACGCCGACCTTCCTGCTCGCCTACCTGCGCCGCGTCGAGGCCGAGGAGTTCAAGACCCTGCGCTACGTCGTCGTCGGCGCGGAGAAGCTGCGCGAGGATGTCGCCAAGGCCTTCATCGAGAAGTACGGGGTGATCCCCCTCGAGGGCTACGGCGCGACCGCACTCTCCCCGATCGCCGCGCTCAACATCCCGGACATCGCCTGGCCCGGCATCAAGCAGACCGGCACCAAGCTCGGCACCGTCGGCCTGCCCCTGCCCGGCGTCTTCATGAAGGTCGTCGACCCGCAGACGGGTCGGGAACTGGGCGCCGACCAGCCGGGCCTGCTCCTCGTCAAGGGACCCAACGTCATGAAGGGCTACCTCGGCGACGAGGCCGGGACGCGCGAGGTCATCAAGGACGGCTACTATGTGACGGGCGATATTGCGAAAATCGACGAGGACGGCTTCGTAACTCTTACCGACCGCCTCTCGTGCTTCTCGAAGGTCGGCGGCGAGATGGTCGCGCACATCAAGATCGAGGAGAGCCTGCAGGACGCGCTGGGCGCGCGGCTAAAGCGACGAAAGGATGGCGCCGTCGAGGTCCGCGAGCAGGTCCAGGACGTCCTCGATGCCGACGGAGAGACGGATGAGGCCGTCGGAAAGGCCCGCCTTGAGGCGCTCCTCTCGCGGGATGGAGCCGTGGGTCATCGAGGCGGGATGACCGATGAGAGACTCGACGCCGCCCAGGCTCTCGGCCAGGGAGAAGACCTTGCAGGAGGAGATCATGCGCTTGGCGCGCTCGAGGTCGCCCTTGAGTTCGAAGGAGATCATCCCGCCGAAGCCGGCCATCTGCGACCGGGCGGTCTCGTGGCCGGCGTGGCTGGGCAGGCCGGGGTAGTGGACCTTCGAAACCTCGGGATGGCCGAGCAGATGCTGCGCCACGATCACGGCGTTCTCGCAGTGCCGCCGCATGCGCAGAGCCAAGGTCTTGGTCCCGCGCAGCACCAAGAAACAGTCCAAGGGTCCGGGCACGGCGCCCACGGCGTTCTGCAGGAACTTGTATTCCTTGTGGAGCGCCTCGTCGCAGGTGAGGATGGCGCCGCCCACGACGTCCGAATGCCCGCCTAGATATTTGGTGGTCGAGTGCACCGCCACGTCGGCCCCGAGCTCCAAGGGGCGCTGCAGGGCGGGGCTGGCGAAGGTGTTGTCGACCGCGAGCTTGGCGCCCTTCGCATGGGCCAGCCTCGCCGCGGAGCGGATGTCGGTGATCCGGAGCAGGGGGTTGGAAGGCGACTCGATCCAGACCAATTTCGTCTTGGGAGTGAACGCCGCCTCTAAAGCCCGGAGATCGGTGGAATCCACGAACGAGAAAGACACCCCAAAACGCTGAAAGACCTTGGTGAAGACGCGATACGTCCCGCCGTAGAGATCATTGCCGCAAAGGACGTGATCTCCCGACGATAAAGCCTGGATGACGGTCGACACGGCGGCCATTCCCGAGCCGAAACAGAGGCCGAAGGAAGCCCCCTCCAAGGCGGCGAGGTTCTTCTCCAAGGCGAGGCGGGTGGGATGGACGGTGCGCGCGTAATCGAAACCCTTGTGCTTCTCCGGCCATTGCTGGACGTAGGTCGAGGTGAGATACACCGGCGTCATGATGGCGCCGGTGGTCGGGTCGGGAGACTGGCCGGCATGGACGGCCAGCGTCGAGAAGCCCGGCGCCTTGATGTCGCCCATGGCTAGGCCGCCTCCGCCAAAGCCTCGGCGGCGACGCGCTCGACGTCGGCGGTCTGGGGCTGGGTGAAGTATTCCAGGTTCGGGGAGAGGCCGATGCCGGGGCAAGCCTTGCCCGCCAAGAGGCGCGGGCGGACCTTCAACTCGTAGAACATCTCGTCGACCAGCCGCCGGATCAGGTGCTCTGCGAAGTTGGAGATCTCGGTCTCCTCGTTGACGAAGACCACGCGGCCGGTCTTGCGGACCGAGGCCTTGACGGCCTCCCAATCATAAGGAATGAGGGATCGAAGGTCGAGGACCTCGACGGAGCCGCGGCCCTCGGCCGCGAAGCGCCGCGCCACGTCCAAGCAGACGGGGGCCATGCGGCCGTGGGTCACCAAAGTCAGGCCCTCGCCGGGATGCGAAACCTTCGCCTTCCCGAGCGGCACCGAGTAGTCGGTGAGCGTGGGCCACTTCGCCTTCCATTGAGATCGGTCGCCGAGAGGGGCGTCGATCATCTCGTGCAGGATCTTTTCGTCGGCAGGCTCGCCGGGGATGAGCTCCGCGCCCTTGGCGCGCATGAGGGCTTTCGGCTTCAGGTACAGCACGGGGTCGTCGCTCTTGATGGCCGAGAGCATCAAGCCGTAGGCATCGAGCGGGGTCGAGGGGCAGACCACCTTCATGCCGTGGATCTTGGACGCGATGGAGTCGAAGGAGTGCGAGTGATACATCGCGCCGTGGATGCCCGAGCCGGTCGGAGTCATCAGAACCATGGGCGCTTTGTACCGGCCGCCCGAGGCCCAATGGCCGTTGGCGCAGAGCTTGAGAAGGTCGATGGCGTTGAAGATGTAGTCGACGAACTGGATCTCGACCACGGGCCGCGCGCCGGCCCAAGCCAGGCCCAGAGCCGCGCCCACGATGCCGCGCTCGTCGAGCGGCGAGTTCCAGGAGCGCTCCAGTCCCTGGGTCGCGGTGAAGACGCCGCCCAGGGGCGGGCCGACGTCCTCGCCGAAGATCTCGGTCACGCCCAGGTTCTGCTCGCCGTAGTGGAGGGCCATTCGGATGGCCTGAGCCATGTTCGCCATGTCAGCCGCCTCCGCTGGTCGGATAAGACGGCGGCAGGCCGTCGGCGAAGACGTTCTCCCAGACGGTCTCGCCGGCCGGGAAAGGCTCCTGCTTGACCCGCCGGTGAGCCTCGTCGATGGCCGCGGACTCGACGTCCCAGACCTTGAGCAGGGTCGGCTTCCGAGCCAAGTCGCGGGATGTGAGCGCGTCCTCGAGATCCGCGATGCAGTCGGTCTCCGGAATGCGGTTGGCGCCCGAGGAGGACGAATGGCCGTAAAGGCGGCTGCAGCGCGCCTCGAGGAGATACGGCCTGCGGTTCTTGCGGACGTAACCGAACGCTTCTTCCAAGGCCAGCCACGAAGCGACGGCATCGTTGCCGTCGACGGTCTTGCCCGGCATGTCGGGAAAAACCTTCGCCCAATCCGATATATTTTTCTCTCCGTGCTGGGTCGAGCACGCCGTGCTGATGCCGTAGCCGTTATTGACGACGACGATCAAGATGGGCAGAGGAAGGACCGCTCGATTGGCCCAGACCAGGCAGGAATGGAAGTCCCCCTCGGCCGTGCCCGCGTCGCCGCCGTTGACGATGGTGACGGCGTCGGTCTTGGCCCGCGCCTGGGCGATGCCCGTGCCGATGGCGGTCAGGTACTGGGTCTCGATGGTCGGGGAGATGGGCACGACGTTGAGCTCGGGGATGGCATAGTGGTTGACGAAGTTGCGGCCCCTGGAATACGGGTCCGCCGCCACGGAGCGCATCTGGCGGATGGCGTCGATGGGCTTGGCGCCCATGGCCAGGACGATGGCCGAGGAGCGGTAGTGCAGGTGGAGGAAGTCGCAGTCGACTCCGTGCCCCTTCTTGACCTGAAAGCCGAAGGCGGTATTGAAGGCCTCCTCGCCGGGCCCGCCGATCCAGAAGAAGCCGTCGCCGCCCTTGCTCATCTTGATGAGGCGCTCCTCAAGCAGTCGCGCGCGCACCATGTTCTCGTGGATCTGAAGGAGTCTGGCGGCGCCGAGCTTCCGGTACGGATCGGCGGCGGAGGCGGAGGTCTTGGGAGGCATTGGTGGCGATATTCTAGAAAATTCCGGCGAACCGGCGCAGAGTCCGGGCGTGCAGGCGCGCCGTGTCCTCGGGCGTCGGGCCATATCCTCCGCCCAGGGTGACGACGACGGGGACATGGTGGAGGAGGCAGGCCTCGCGCACGGCCATGTCGCGATCGAGCACGCCCCTCTCCGTAAGCTTCAAGCCGCCGAGACTGTCGTTCTCCCAGACATCCACTCCGGCCTGATAGATCACGAGCTCCGGCTTGAAGCCCATGACGGCTTTGAGGCCGCGACAAAGGCGGTCGTAATACTCGGCGTCCGCGGTCCCGGCCCGCAACTCGATGTCGAGGGTGCTCCTCTCCTTCTTCTCGGGATAGATGTCGGCTTGATGCATGGAGAAGGTGAAGGCGCCGGGGTCTCCGGCGAAGATGGAGGCCGTGCCGTTGCCTTGATGCGCGTCCAGGTCCACGACCGCCGCCCGTCGGATCCTGCCCTCCTTGCGAAGCTTAAGGACGGCGATGGCGATGTCGTTAAGGGCGCAGTAGCCCTCGCCGTGGTCGCGGAAGGCGTGGTGAGCGCCTCCTCCGCAATGGAGGCCGACGCCGCATTCCAAGGCGTGACGCGCCGCGAGAAGAGTGCCGCCGACAGCCAAGCGATGAGCCCGGGAAAGCGCGGGCGAGAAAGGAAGCTCGAGGCGAGAGATATCCTCCTCGGTCATGCGCCCCGACATCACCTTCTCGGTCCAGGTCTCATCGTGGGCTAAAAGAATATCTTCTCGACTTGGTTCCGCCGGCTCGACTAAGACGGCGGTCTCTTCCAAGCTATTGGCCGTCAATGAAAATTTACGCGTCGCGAAAACATGGCCCGTCATGCCGGCCACTTCATATCGGGGAGAGAAGACGAGACGGGGCTTCATCCGCGCAGGAGAGCCTTCAGCAAGGCCGCCAAGACGAGCAGAGCCATGCAGAGCGTGCCGAACCAATCGCCGTGCCGGACGTAGAACGAACGCTCGGGGAAGGCGTCGGTCATCGGAACATCGACGTCGAGGCGTCCCCTCGCGTCTAGATCCAATCTCGCGATCACCCTGCCGTAAGGGTCTATGACCGCGGAAATGCCGGTGTTGCCGGAGCGGATGACGGTCATGCGGCTCTCGATGGCGCGCGCCGCGTTCACCGCGAAATGCTGGTAGGGGCCCCAGGTGTCCTTGTACCAACCGTCGTTGGTGATGTTGACGAGAAGGCGCGCCCCGCGCGCCGCGTCCCTGCGGGACCAGCGCGGGAACATGGCCTCGTAGCATATGGTGACGGCCGCGGGGCCGAAGGGCGTGTCGAACAGGGGCTGGTCCTTGGCGCCGGCCGCCATGTCGCCGAACTCATCGAGCACGGCCAGCCAATGTTCGATGATGAAGCGCGGGATGAGCCCGCGCAAGGGAACGAACTCGCCGAATGGCACGAGTTCCCTCTTGGCGTAGAACCCCGCGACCCTCCCGTCCGAGGCTATGAACTGCGCGCCGTTGGCGGGCCCCCCTCTCTTGCCGTCGGGTCCGGCGATGATGCCGACGAGCTGCGGGGCTCCCAGCGCCTTCGCCCAGCGCGCGCCCTCGGCCGCCGCCTGCCCGCGCGCGATCCAGCGCGGCAGGCAGGTCTCCGGCCAGACCACGAGGGCCGGCTTCTTGGGCCGCGGCGCCGAGAGCAAGCCGTCGAGATTGGCGAGGATCGCGTCGATGAAGGCGCGGTCCCACTTATGATACTGATCCACCTTCGGCTGGAGGATCTCAACACGGGCCGTCGGACCGGGAGTCAGGGGTCGGCCGAGCAGGACCGACCGACCGTGCGCCCACAGCCCGGCGGCCAGCAGGACCGACGCGCAGAGCGGACGGACCGACGGACCCCATTCGCCGGCCGACGCGTCAAGCCGGGCCTCGGCCAGGGACGCGCTGAAGAGGACGACGACGAAGCCGAGCAAATGCGGGCCGCCCCAGGACAAGGACTGGAGCAGGGCGAGATTGGGGCCCTGCGTGTAGGCGAACAGGTCCGCGGCGAGGCGCGGCGTCCAACGCTCCGAGGCCGCGGCGACGGCGGTCCAGGCCAGGGCCCACAGCCAGGGACGCAGGGCGCGGGGCGCGCGAACCGAGAGCCGGCGGCCGAGGACGGCGGTCAAAGCCCAGTTCAAGGCGAGGAACCCGGAGAGGGCGAACCAGGCGAGGGCGGCGGCGAGGACCGGCATGCGGGCGAACCGACAGGTCTGGTAGATCCAGTGGAGGACGACGGCGTGATAGGCGAAGCCGGCCGCAAAGCCCGCGAGGGCCGCGTCTCGTCGTCTCTCAGAAGAGGCCGCCAGGAAGAGCGGGGCCAAACCGAACCAGCCCAGGGGCCAGAGGCTTTGCGGGGGCAGCGCCAGGGCTGCGAGGGCGGCGCCGAAGGCGACCGCGCTCAGTTGTCCGAGCCGGCCCCGTGGCATTTCTTGTACTTCTTGCCCGAGTTGCAGAAGCAGGGTTCGTTACGGCCGATCTTATGAATGTCGGACGGACGGCCTGAGCCGCCGGAGAGGATGCTGCGGGCGGGCTCGACCTGCTTCGGCGGCGAAGCCACGGGAGAAGACGGCTCGTCGACCATGCCGTCCACGGCCTCGCCGGCAGGGGGGGTTTCTG
>Ga0209211_10003933_pt1 | contig 23643 bp, 23 predicted proteins | sample RifGroA2_FD_183992 | JGI IMG/M metagenome (GOLD analysis project Ga0209211, IMG submission 183992) | Groundwater microbial communities from Rifle, Colorado, USA - Groundwater A2 (SPAdes) (version 2) | ecosystem: Environmental > Aquatic > Deep subsurface > Groundwater | place: Rifle, Colorado...
CCAATGATCTATTACCCCATTGAGACAATGCTCAAGGCGGGTATTACTGATATTCTCATTTTACCCGGCAAAGATCATGCCGGTGCTTTTGCGCAGCTCTTGGGCTCCGGCGCCGAGTTTAACGCGCATTTTACCTACCGCGTGCAAGATGCCGCAGGTGGGCTTGCGTATGCGGCAGGGTTGGCCGAACCATTTGTGGGAGACGACGACTTCATGGTTTTGCTGGGCGACAATATTATTTTGGACGATTTGTCAGACGTCGTAAAAAATTTTAAAGGCGGCGCGCATATTTTTTTAACACAAGTCCCTGATCCGGAGCGTTCCGGTATTGCTGAGTTAGACGGTACAAAAGTAAAACGTATTATTGAAAAGCCAACTAACCCGCCATCAAATTGGGCGGTCATTGGCGCGTATATTTATGATAGTAAGGCGTTTGGCTATATTAAAGAGCTCAAACCGTCAAACCGTGGTGAAGTTGAAATTACGGATTTGAACAATAAATATATTGAAGCTGGTGGCGTACAAGCATCGTTTTTGAAAGAGCCGTGGTTTGATGCCGGAACCAATGAATCACTTGTTGATGCCGCATCAGCAATTCGCAGCCGCCAGCAACCAGCGGATAAAATTAAAGCACAGACATCACTTTCGCCTCTCATTGCCGTTGGTTTTCTTTTGTATGAATCAAGAAAATACTTGCCACGATTTTTGGAAAGCGTAAAGCGGCAAGATTATCGCAATGTAAAATTATACGCGTTGGACAACAACACCAATGTGGAAAATGAAGATGTGGCGTATATTCGCGCGCATTATCCAGACGTAAGCATACAGCGCGTGACGCAAAACACAGGCTTTGCCAAAGGCCACAATTATTTAATGCGCCAGGCCGTGCAGGATAAGTCCGAGTTTTATACCGCGCTTAACTGTGATGTAGAACTTGAAAGCAATGTCATTTCTGAAGTTGTGGGCAGCATGTTGAAAGATCCTAAGACCGGCGCGGCATCCTGCAAATTAAAAAAATGGAATTTTGCACTTGCAGATACAGACGGCAAAACAAATTTTATTGATTCAGCAGGGCTTGCCATCAGCCGCGAACACAGATTTACCAATCGCGGAGAAGGGGAAATAGACCACGGGCAGTATGACAAGGAAGAAGAAGTGTTTGGTGTGTCCGGGACAGCCGGGATGTACCGTATTAGTGCGCTGGAAGATGTTGCATTTTTGAATGAGCGCGGGGAGCGCGAGTATTTTGACGAACTCATGTTTATGTACAAAGAAGATGTTGACTTGGCGTATCGTTTGCAATGGGCAGGATGGAAAGCATTATATGTGCCACGCGCGGTTGCATACCATGACCGCGCACTGACTGCGAGCGGGGCGGGCAACGGTCTGGTAGGCATTATTCGCGGACGTATAGGCCGCAATAAGCAAACAAAAGCATGGTCATGGCTCAATCATCACATTATTTTGTTCAAATATATTAACAGTGATTATTCTTCTGATGTGCTCGCAGCCACCACGTGGTATGAAGTAAAAAGTTTTATATACATTTTATTTGCAGAGCCGTATTTGTTGCGCGAGTTTTTTACATTTTTAAAATTACGTCGGCATATTGCAGAGCGTCGGCAGCAGCTCAAACGTCGGCAGGGGAACTATAGCTTAATAGAAAAGTGGATGGTGGGGTAGGAGTAAATTTATGTTAGGTGAAATACAAAAAATCAAACCGCTTATAATTTTTGGAGCAGGTGCTTCGCATTGTTTGTTTGAAGATCGATATTTTGAGAGTAATAAGTTAAGGCCTCCATTGAATAAGGATCTTTTTGATACAACTAACACAACGGTCAAATCAATTCTAGGCCAATACCCTACAAAGCCAAAAAACGCCAGTATCAACACAATGGGGATAAAACAACCATTTTTTTTATTGACTTTAAAGCCAAAAAACCATATACTATATGCGCTCTTGTATGGCTCTTGAGTCAAAAGACAGACAATATATTGTGCTAAGTTTACGGATAATTGCGGATTTTGGAGCAACTATAGCCGTGCCCATTGTTGTACTTGCATTCATAGGAAAATATCTGGATACAAAATGGGGAACAAAACCATGGCTTTTAATCACGGGATTCATACTTGCATTTGTGCTCTCTGCGTTCATGATTAAACGCAAGGCAACACAGTACGGAAAAGAATACCAGTCGCTTGGCACAAAATCAGACACACAAAAAATACAGGACAAGAAAGAACTATGACGCTACCACCAATTCAAGCTGAAGTATTATTTCATATCGCGGGATTGCCGGTGACTAATTCCATGATCAACGCGTGGATAGCGGTTCTCTTTTTTGTGGTGGTGGGCGTTGCAATCAAAACCACTATTAAAAAACGTCCGGGTAAATTTCAGAATTTTGTGGAATGGGTATTTGAGTTTATGCTTGGTTTTTTTGACCAAGTTACCGGAGACAGAAAAAAATCAGAGCGTTTTCTGCCGTTTGTAGGAACGCTTTTTTTGTTTATTTTATTTTCAAACTGGATTGGTTTGATGCCAGGCACCGGTTCCATTGGCCTATGGCAAATGCATCAGGGTGAACTTGAGCTCATCCCGTTGTTGCGTCCGGCCAACGCAGACCTGAACATGACGCTTGCTATGGCCGTTCTTGCTGTGGTATTTTCACATGTGGTTGGTATTATCACCATTGGTTTTTTCAAACACGCCAACAAATTTATTCAGTTGGGAACGCTGTGGAAATCATTTCGTAAAGGTGGCATCAATATTTTGACTGGCATTATTGATCTGGGTGTGGGGTTGCTTGAAATAATTTCAGAAATTGCTAAAATGGTTTCACTGTCCCTGCGTTTGTTTGGCAATGTATTTGCCGGTGAAGTACTCCTGACAGTTATTGGCGGTATTATCGCCTTTGTGGTACCATTACCCTTTATGGGTCTTGAATTATTGGTTGGTATTATACAAGCAACGGTTTTCACCATGTTGGCACTGGTGTATTTGACGGTCGCCACTACAGACCCGCATGGCGCGGAAGAACATTAATAAACAACTTTAATTACTAAACCATTATCTATGGAACCAGAAGTCGCACGTATCTTGATTAAAGGTATTACCATCGCCATAGGCGGTCTTGGACCTGCTCTTGCCATTGGTATGCTCGTGGCAAAAGCCATGGAAGCCATTGGTCGCAACCCGGAGGCAACCGGCAAGGTGTTTGTTCCCATGCTTTTGGGCGCTGCATTTGCTGAATCCATTGCCATCTACGCCTTGGTGGTTGTCTTTACGCTCTAGGGTGATAAAGCGTAGGGTTTGAGAGTGTGCTCTCCACCCTATACCTATATTAACTCTAAGTATTGTATGTTAATTGATATCGCATACGCGGCAAAAGACGTGGCAGAGGCCGCAGTGGAAAGCGCGCCGGAAGGTGTGCTTGGTTCGCTTGGTCTGAATCTCAAATTATTTATTGCGCAACTTATAAATTTTGGTATTATTTTTTTTATTTTATGGCGATTTGCATTTAGGCCTATTACCAAGGTTTTGGATGATCGCAAAAAAACGATTGATGAGAGTATTGAAAATGCCAAAAAAGCAAAGACAAACATGGAAATGGCAGAAGCCGCATATACCAAAAAAGTTGATGAAGCCGTAGCGCGCGCCAATACCATGGTGGCTGATGGGCAGGTAAAAGCAAATGAAATTGTGGGGCTTGCTAAACAGCAGGCGCATAATGAAGTTGAACGTGTTATTGCGGAAGCTCGTAACCGTATTAAAGAAGAAAAAGAAAAGATGCGCAAAGAAATAAAAGAAGAAATGGTTGCGGTGGTTGTTGCTACGGTTGAAAAAATTCTGGAAGAAAAATTAGATGAAAAAAAGGACGCGGCATTAGTAAAAAAAATGATTGAACAGATATGAGATTAAACACAAAGCAGTATGCCGAGCTTTTGTATGATGTGGCGCATGACAAAAAAGGCGTAGCGCTTGAAAAAACACTTAAAGAATTTTTGAATGTTGTGCAAGCGCGCCGTGACACAGCACTCATGTCCGGTATCGTTGCAGAGCTTGGGAAAGTTATGCAAAAAAAGCATGATGACGCCGCACTCCACATTACCGCAGCGCGTACCGTGCCGCGAAAAATTATAGATGCCTTGCGAGAAAAACTTGAGGTCCATGAGGACGCTGCGACCATAGAGCATGAAGACAAGAAACTCGCGGGTGGCGTACTTGCGCGATACGGCGATACGGTGTTGGATGCTACAGTTCATTCGCTCCTCAACACATGGAAACACGCATTAAACGCAGAATATTGATTACACTATATGGCAAAAAATCAACTGATAGAACAACTCAAAAAACAAATTGAAGGACTCCCTGTTGAAGCCAATATTGAAGAGGTAGGGACCGTGGTTGAAGTGGGGGATGGTATTGCACGCGTTTCCGGTTTATTACAGTGCCAATATTCTGAAATGATTGAGTTTGAAAATGGCGCGTATGGCGTTGCGCTGAACCTGGAAGAAACATCAGTCGGTGTTGTGGTGTTGGGTGATTACAAGACGCTCAAAGAAGGCAACACCGCAAAGCGTACCAAGCGTATTTTGTCCATTCCGGTGGATGAAAAATGTGTCGGTCGCGTACTTAATCCACTGGGCGAACCGGTTGACGGGAAAGGAAAAATTCCACACAAAACATTTTATCCTATTGAAAAAATCGCACCCGGCGTTATAACGCGTCAAAGCGTGCACCAACCCGTGCAAACCGGCATTAAAGCCATTGATTCCATGATTCCGGTTGGCCGTGGGCAGCGCGAGCTTATCATTGGCGACCGTCAAACCGGTAAAACCGCTGTTGCCATTGACACGATTATTAACCAAAAAGGCCAGGACATGATTTGTATTTATGTGGCCATTGGTCAAAAAGAATCAAAAATCGCAAGAATTGTTGCCAAATTGGAAGAAACAGGTGCCATGGAATATACAACTGTGATTTTGGCAGGCGCTTCTGACCCTGCGCCGCTTAACTTTATTGCGCCGTATGCAGGTTGTGCACTCGGTGAATATTTTATGGATCAAGGCAAAGATGTTTTGGTGGTCTATGATGATTTGTCAAAACATGCGTGGGCATACCGTGAAATCTCGTTGTTACTCCGCCGTCCGCCAGGTCGTGAAGCATATCCGGGCGATGTTTTTTATTTGCACTCGCGTTTGCTTGAACGCGCGGCCAAGTTGAACAAAGATTTTGGCGGCGGCTCGCTGACCGCATTACCTATTATTGAGACCCAAGCTGGTGATGTATCCGCGTACATTCCAACCAACGTCATTTCCATTACGGACGGTCAGATTTATCTTGAGACAGATTTGTTCTATAAAGGTATCAGACCAGCTTTGAATGTTGGTTTGTCTGTCTCGCGCGTGGGTGGTTCAGCACAAATTAAAGCTATGAAAAAAGTTGCCGGTAAATTACGTTTGGAATTAGCGCAATTTCGTGAACTGGAAGCATTCGCGCAGTTTGCATCTGACCTGGATGAAGCGACGCGCAAACAAATTGAACGCGGCCGTCGTATTGTTGAAATTTTGAAGCAAAAACAGTATGAACCCATGCCCGTGGCGCACCAAGTTGCCATTTTGTATGCGGTGACCAGTGGTTTTTTGGATGCTGTGCCGGTTGCAGAAGTAAGCGTATGGGAAAAGGGCTTGCATGACTTTTTGGATAAATCAAAAAAAGATGTACTTGAGGCCGTGGTGAAAGAAGATTGGGAAAAAACCGAGCCAAAATTAAAGAAAGCACTAGGGGAATACAAGAAATAAGAGGTGCTATGCCCGTCTCAACACGCATAATAAAACGACGCATCAAGTCAGTAAAAAGCACGCGCAAAATCACTAAAGCGATGGAACTTGTTGCTGCTTCAAAAATGCGCAAAGCGGTTGAGGCCGCAGTGGGAACACGTACCTACGCAACTATTGCGCGTGACCTTATGGTTAATTTGTCCGCGCGCGCGCGCAAACCGCACCCGTTGCTTGCGGTACGCCCGGTAAAAAATATTCTTATGGTCATGGTGACCTCTAACCGCGGTTTGTGTGGTGGTTTCAATGTAAATATTATTAAAAAATCAAAATTAGTCATCGCCAACCCGGAACGTTTTGCGGCGCATGAGGGAGAAACGCCCGCGCTCACATCGCTCGTAGTAGGCAAAAAAGCCATTGCATATATGCGCAAACGTGATGTGCCCCTGCTGGCGGCGTTTGACAAAATGTCGGACACGCCTTCTTTTACCGATGCATTATCACTGACGCGCATTGTTATTGATGAGTATGAGAAAGGTGCTTATGACACCGTGGTGCTTGTGTATACTGATTTTGTATCGGCTATAGAGCAAAAGGCGACCATTCGCCAATTGTTGCCTATAACACAGACCAATGTTGAGGAGCTTTTGAACGGAACCACGGGCGGAACGCAGAACGCGCCTCTTGCAATGAGTGAATATCTTTTTGAACCAAACCCTGAAAAAGTGTTGAACACTGTTTTACCACGTTTGGTGGAAACACAAGTATACCAGGCGTTGCTGGAATCAGCTGCATCAGAACATTCTTCACGCATGATGGCCATGCGCAATGCATCTGATTCGGCGCGCGACATGATTGATGATTTAACCTTTACGTTTAACCAAGCACGTCAAGCGGGCATCACCCGCGAGCTTGCGGAAATCAGCGCAGGCGCGGCGGCTTTAGCACAGTGAAAAAATCTATGAAAAAAGGAACAATAACACAGGTCATTGGTGTGGTGGTGGATGTCCGTTTTGAAGCAGGTCATCAACCCGCGATTTATAATGCGTTGACAACAGCAATGCCTGACGGTAAGACGTTGATTTTAGAAACACAAAAACATTTGGGTGACGGCATCGTGCGTACGGTTGCCATGTCTACCACCGATGGTCTTATGCGCGGTCAGGAAGTAGCGGACACAGGAGCTCCCATTTCAGTACCGGTTGGCGTAGAAACACTTGGCCGTATGTTTGATGTAACCGGTGCTGTGATTGATGGCGGAAAAGAGTTTAAAGCAAAAAAAACCTATCCTATTCATCGGGAAGCGCCCACATTTGTTGATCAGTCAACCAAAACAGAAGTATTTGAAACAGGTATCAAGGTCATTGACCTTATTTGTCCGTTTGTTAAAGGCGGTAAGGTGGGTTTGTTTGGCGGCGCAGGTGTGGGGAAAACCGTGGTCATTCAAGAATTGATCCGCAATATTGCGGCAGAACACGGCGGGTATTCCATGTTTGCCGGCGTGGGTGAGCGTACTCGTGAAGGCAATGATTTATACCATGAAATGAAAGAGTCGGGCGTGCTGGGAAAAACAGCACTGGTGTTTGGCCAAATGAATGAGCCGCCCGGAGCGCGTGCGCGTGTTGCGTTGACCGCGCTTGCCATGGCTGAATATTTTCGTGATGAAGAAGGCCGCGACCTTTTACTTTTCGTTGATAATATTTTCCGTTTTACCCAGGCAGGTTCAGAGGTCTCTGCATTGCTTGGCCGTATGCCCAGCGCCGTGGGGTATCAACCAACGCTTGCCACGGAAATGGGTGAACTGCAAGAGCGCATCACCTCAACCGCCAAGGGCTCTATTACATCAGTGCAGGCCGTATATGTTCCGGCTGACGATTTGACTGACCCTGCGCCGGCGACTACGTTTGCTCACCTTGATTCAACGGTTGTATTGAACCGCGCGCTGTCAGAGCTTGGTATTTATCCTGCTGTTGACCCGCTTGACTCAACATCGACTATTCTTGATCCCAATATTGTAGGTGAAGAACATTACAAAGTAGCGCGTGGTGTGCAGCAAGTATTGCAGCGTTACAAGGATTTACAGGACATCATTGCTATTTTGGGCATGGAGGAATTGTCTGATGAAGACCGTCTAACCGTGGCACGCGCGCGCAAAATTCAAAAATTTTTGTCCCAACCGTTCTTTGTGGCCGAACAGTTTACCGGCTCTCCTGGTATTTACGTGAAACGCACAGATACAGTTAAGGGCTTTAAGGCGATTCTTGACGGCGAGTATGATGCTGTGCCGGAACAAGAGTTTTATATGAAGGGTTCCATTGACGATGTAAAGAAGAAGTAGAAGTATGACACAAAATATCCACTTCAAAATTGCAACTCCTGAGCGGGTGGTGTATGATAGTGATATAACGGAAGTCAGCATCCCAACGCAGGACGGTGAAATAACCGTTCTTCCGGGCCATATCCCCCTTGTTTCAATTTTGAAAGGGGGAGAATTGCGATTTAAAAAAGATGGACAAGAGCTGGCCATGGCAGTATCCGGCGGTTTTGTGGAAGTACGCTCCGGAAGTAACGTGGTAGTACTGGCTGATACCGCAGAACGCGCAGAAGAAATTGATATAGAACGCGCAGAAGCGGCCCGGAAACACGCGGAAGAACTGCTCAAAAAGCAGGATTTTGTTAATGATGTTGAATTTGCTACGATTCAAGCCGCACTTGAACGGTCATTATCACGTATTAAAGTTGCGCGTAGACGAGGAAGAAGATAATTCAAACGATGGCCTTTAACGCACTACAACTACCATCAACTAAAGCACTCAATGAACAGCAGCAGGCCGCCATAGAACATATCAGCGGCCCGCTTCTTATAATTGCCGGCGCTGGGACCGGTAAAACAACCGTTATCGCCGAAAAAATAGCATATCTGATACATCAAGGTAATGCACAGCCGGAAAATATTTTGGCCATTACCTTTACGGAAAAGGCCGCTGCAGAACTATCGGAGCGTGTAGATAAACTATTGCCCTTTGGCTATCTGGATTTATCCATTTCAACATTTCATGCGTTTGCGCAGCGCCTGCTTGAACAGCATGGCCTTGAAATGGGATTGCCACACCAGTTTAAACTGCTTGATGAAACACAAGCGTGGATGCTTGTACGCCAGAATTTAAAAAAATTTAATCTTGATTATTATCGGCCGCTGGGAAACCCCACCAAATTTATTCATGCGCTCTTAAAGCACTTTAGCAGATGTAAAGATGAATTGATTTCACCGGAAGAATATGTAGATTATGCGCAGAATGTGCGTTTGGACGGGGATATGGCTGAATTTGTGGCACAAGAAACAAAGCGTTTGGAAGAAATTGCCAACGCTTATCATGTGTACAACCAGTTGTTGTTGGATAATGGTGCGTTGGATTTGGGTGATCTCATATATTATTTGATTCGTTTATTTAAAGAGCGGCCCGTAGTGCTTGCTCGCTATCAAAAAAAATATACGCATATTTTGGTTGATGAATTTCAGGATACCAACTGGGCACAGTATGAACTCGTTAAGATGCTTGTAGCCGGTGGCAGTGCGCTAACCGTAGTCGGGGATGATGACCAGAGCATTTTCAGATTTCGCGGGGCGTCGGTTTCCAACATTTTACAGTTTAAAAAAGATTTCCCCCATGCCAAAGAAGTGGTGCTAACCCGCAATTACCGTTCGCCTCAAAACATTTTGGATATTGCCTACACGGTCATTCAGAATAATAACCCTGACCGTTTGGAAGCAAAACTGGAAGGCCTTAACAAGCATTTGGAAGCATCCTCAGAAACGCCGGGCGTTATTTCTTTTATCCACGCATCCACGCTTGAAGATGAAACACGTCAGGTTGCCGAACGTATAGTGGCGCTACATGCAGAAACAGGTTGTGCGTGGGGTGATTGTGCAATACTCGTGCGCGCTAATGCTCACGCTGATCCATTTGTAACCGCCTTGCGTGCACGTGGCATTCCGGTGCAGTTTATGGCGGCGCGCGGTTTGTATCGTCAGAATATTGTACTTGATGCTCTGGCCTTTTTCAAAACAATGGACAGCTATCATGAAAGCGCTGCGTTGTACCGTTTGATGAACTATCCGGTGTTTGAAATGTCTTTTGCGGATATTCAGGAAATAATGCAATTAAGCAAGCGAAAAAATTGGTCACTCTGGTTTGTGCTCAAGCAAAATTCACAATGGAGTTTGAGTGAGCAGGGAAAAAAAGTTGCCAGCACTATTGTTCATCTTATTGAAGCATACGCGCAACGTGCCAAAACTGAAAAACCCAGCCAGTTGTTGTATTATTTTTTTGAAGAAACAGGGTATATGGCGTTACTGGCGCGTAAAGAGGCAGCAGGTGAAAAATATTGGCTTGAACAAATTGAATTTGTGCGTTCTTTTCTTGATGATGTGGTTATGTTTGAAGAACGGACAGCAGAACAAACCGTAAAACGATTTTTAGAATATCACCAATATATTTTGGAAGCAGGAGATGAAGGTTCACTGGCATCTGCTGAATTTGGCGGGGATAGCGTGCGTGTGCTTACCGCGCACAAAGCAAAAGGACTTGAGTTTGATCACGTCGTGGTTGCCAACGTGGTGGAACAACGTTTTCCCACAAACAGACGCGCGGAGCCCATCGCCATTCCGGATGCATTGGTCAAAGAATTACTGCCGGAGGGTGATCCGCACATGGAAGAAGAACGTCGCCTTTTTTATGTTGCCGTGACACGTGCAAAAAAAACGCTCACGCTTACTGCAGCGCGCTCCTACGGTGGTAAACGTGCGCATAAACCATCGCGTTTTCTTATTGAGGCCGGATTCAAAGAAGTGACGCATGAAAAAGAAGGACCGCAACGCACAGATGACATTACACGCCAGCATGCCCCTGCCGGTGTTACGGTGGAACAAAATCCGTGGCATGTGCCATCTGTTTACAGTTTTTCGCAATTTAAAACGTTCGCCGCCTGCCCGTTGCAATACAAATACGCGCATCTCATAAAAATACCAGTGTCCGGTAAACCTTATTTCAGCTTTGGCCAGGCAATGCACAGCACCCTAGAGCGTTTTTACAAACGTATACAAGAACTCAATAATGCTCACCAAGCAGACCTTTTTGGGCCGAGTCAACCCGCGGATAAACCACAAGCGAGTGGTAGTGTGCGTGTTCCTACACTGGATGACCTCCTTGCATTTTATACGGAATCGTGGCACGATGATTGGTATAGGGATGAAGATGAAAAAAAGAATTACTTTGAGAAAGGCAAGGTGATTCTTCGTAATTATTATAAAAAACATTCAGAAAGTGAATGGCACGTGCCGATTTCATTGGAACAGTCCTTTAAAGTAAACATTGGCACGCATCTGTTGAGCGGCCGCATTGACCGTATTGACGTGTGTGAAGATGGAATAGAGATTGTTGACTATAAAACCGGTCAGCCCAAAGAGAGTTTAAGTTATGATGACAAGGAACAATTATTTATTTATCAATTGGCGGCACAACGCGTGCCTGCGCTGAAAGCGTTAGGCCCGGCACGGAAATTAACCTTATATTATCTTGAAAATGGTACTACACAATCATTCATTGCAACACCGGAGGAATTAAACGCATTTGAAGAAAAAATTGAAACCTATATTAACGCACTGCGTACAAGCATGTTTACAGCAACACCGTCGCCCATCATTTGTCCGCATTGCGATTATAAAGATATTTGTCCATCACGTTTATTGAAGTAATACTATGGAATCGCTTAAAAAACTCATTCCGCATTCCATAAAAAAAGCCGGTATTGGGAAGCAAGTTGAAGCGGCCAGTGTCGTCAGCGCCGCGGAGCAGGCCCTGCTTGGTTTTTTTGGCCCTGATTCGCAGCGTGATGTCAGGCCCTTGTATTTTAAAAACAGAACACTGACGGTTTCATGCAGAAGTTCAACCTTTGCTCAAGAAATCAAGCTTAATGAAGCAAAAATCCTTGAAAAAATCAATGATATGGCAGGGGAACGGGCTGTGGAAAGAATTCGCTATTTGCTCTAAAAAAGGCCATTGATTTGTATCGCGAAACCTGCTAAACTACGTATGTACTTGATTATATGGATTACCATATAATCTGCGTTCGCTCAAAAGATAGAGCGCAAGCGCTCAATCTTTATTCGTTCTCTTGATTATGACCCTGAGGCAGTATCTTGCCGCGATGACTCTCGGTACTTTTTTGTGCTGGGCCGCTTGGTTCTTGGTGTTAAAAACCACTGACCCGGCCGCAGGCACTTTTTTAGTATTTTTATTTTTTTACGCAACGCTTTTTTTGGCGCTCGTGGGAACATTTGCGGTAGTTGGATTTGCTGTGCGTGTCTGGATACTGAAACAGGATGAGGTAATTTTCAGAAATGTTCGCAAGACATTCAGGCAAGGAGTGTTGTTTGCAAGTTTCTTATGCGGCGGATTATTTTTGCAAAGTCAGGATTTTTTCCGCTGGTGGATTTTACTCCTTCTGTTGTTGCTGCTTCTCTTTATTGAATTTTTCTTTATTTCATACATACATGTGCCAAAGGTGCAAAAAAACTTATGAAACAATCATTCCTGTTTGGAAAAACGCGTGTTGAAGATCCCAAAGATGAAACAAGCATCAACGCAAAACTTTTGATGCGCGCCGGTTTTGTTGATAAGCTGGCTGCAGGTATTTATTCATATTTGCCGCTTGGTTTACGTGTGCTTTACAAAATTCAGAATATTGTACGTGAAGAAATGAATGCTATAGGTGGTCAGGAATTATTGTTGCCCGCTTTGCATCCGCGGGCTTCATGGGAACAAACTGGACGATGGAATGAGGATGTTATGTTCAAAACACAAGGCCATGGTGGCCAGGATTATGGTTTGGGGTGGACCCACGAGGAAATCATTACGCCACTTGTTGCGCGCTTTGTATCGTCACACAAGGATTTACCGCTTGCTTTGTACCAAATGCAGACCAAATTCAGAAATGAACCACGCGCTAAATCCGGCATTTTGCGCGGTCGCGAGTTTAACATGAAAGACCTGTACAGTTTCCACCGCGACACTCATGACCTGGATGCTTTTTATGAGAGAGCGTTGCAGGCGTACAGTCGTGTATTTGAGCGTTGCGGTATTCCGGCGCTTGTGGTTGAGGCATCCGGCGGTTCGTTTTCAAAATACAGCCATGAATTTCAAATGCCAACAGACAGCGGTGAAGATATTGTATACAGTTGCTCCGCGTGCGGCAGGCATCAAAATAAAGAAATTGTTGAGGGCAATGCGTGTCCTTCATGCGGTGGCGATCGTCAGGAATTGAAAGCCATTGAAGTTGGTAATATTTTCAAACTTGGTACCCGCTTCAGTGAACCGTGTGGCTTGCGTTATGCTGACGAGCAGGGGAAAGAACAGCCCGTTATCATGGGGTGTTATGGCATTGGCCCGTCCCGTGTTATGGGCAGCGTTGTTGAAGCCAGCCATGATACAAAGGGGATTATATGGCCGGAAACCGTGGCACCATTTAAAGTTCATATAGTGGCGTTAGGGTCAAGCGAGGCGGTTATCAGCACGGCGGGAGCTTTGTACACTGCCTTGCATGAAAGTGCTGTAGATGTTTTGTATGATGACCGGGACATGTCAGCTGGCGCAAAATTTGCTGATAGCGATTTAATAGGCATACCATACCGCGTTGTGGTCAGTGAAAGGACACTCAAACAGGGTAGTGTTGAACTAAAAAAACGCCGTAGTGATGAAACAATATTGGTAGATGTGGGTGAGCTTGTGCGTACGTTATCAAAATAACAGTCAGTTGTACTTTTAAGAAAGCAGCGCAAAAAAGTGTATGCTTAATTATGTATTCGGAAAATTAAGTAAAGATATTGCCATTGACCTGGGAACAGGCAACACACTTGTGTACACCGTGGACAAAGGCATTATCATTAACGAACCGTCGGTTGTTGCTTTTAATACGCGCACAGATCAGATTTTGGCCGTGGGTAACGAAGCAAAAGAAATGATCGGCAAAACGCCGGCTCATATTCAGACCGTGCGTCCGCTTGTGCACGGGATTATTGCTGATTATGAAGTGACGGAAAAGATGATCAAGTATTTTATTGACAAGGTGCACGAAGGGGGTTTTACTTTTGCGCCGCGCCCGCGTATTGTGGTGAGCGCGCCACTTGAAATAACAGAAGTGGAACAAAAAGCCATTGAAGACGCGGCTCGTGCAGCCGGGTCCCGCGAGACCTATATTATTGAGGGACCCATGGCGGCAGCCATTGGAGCGCGTATGCCCATTGAAGATCCTATTGGCAATTTGATTCTGGATATTGGAGCCGGAAAAACCGAGATCGCCGTCATTTCATTGGGCGGCGTTGTGGAATGGCGTTCAGTTAATACAGGAGGGGATGAAATGAATAAAAATATTGTACAGTATGCGCGTGATGTATTTAATTTGCTTTTGGGTGAAGGACATGCTGAAGATATCAAGATTCATATTGGTTCGGCGTTGCCGCTTCCTGAACGTATAGAATACCCTATGAGAGGACGTGATTTGCTCACGGGATTGCCCAAGGAGGTTGCTATTTCAGATGAGCAAGTCCGTGAAGCTCTGGCGCGCTCGGTGCGTTCTATTATTGAAGCTGTAAAAACAACACTGGAAGCAACACCGCCGGAACTCGTGGCTGATATTCATGAACGAGGCATGCTCCTAACCGGTGGCGGTTCATTGTTGCGCGGTATTGATAAAATCATTGCCGAACACACTAAAATTCCGGTTCGTATCGCGGATGATCCATTGACCTGTGTTGTACGCGGCGTTGGTTTGTTGCTTGATAATATGAAGCTTCTTAAAGAAGTGGCACTGCCCCCGGCCACTGAAAGTGTTCGCAAGTAAGTTTGTTACGTATGCAAGGAAACAACAGAATGACCGTGTTCGTTTTTGTCATATTTTTTGTGATGCTTGTTGTTTTGCATTATATTGGTGCCATAGGATGGGTTGAACGAACCGGTTTACGCATCATCAACCCGCTTATTCATGTGGTATATAAACAAAACGTAAAAATTCGTACATTGACTGAAACATTTTCAAGCACGCAAGAGTTAGTCGCCCGCCTTGAAGAGCTGCAAAGCAGGGTAAACCAGTTGGAACATTTGGAAGCAACAAGCGCAGTGCTGCTGGTTGAAAATGAAGAATTAAAAAAACAGCTTAATTTTTTCAGACAACATGAGAATTATCGGTGGGTAACCTGTAATGTGGTTGGTGAGACAATAGAGGAACGGACAAGCGGTGTCATTCTTGATTGTGGCACACGTGATGCAATTGCAGTCGGGCAAGCGGTTGTGGCCGGTGAGGGCGTACTTGTGGGCAAAGTGGTTGAAGCCAATGAAGTTTCATCAGTTGTACGTTTGCTTAATGATTCAAAGAGCCGAGTTGCAGTTTCAGTTTTGAACAAAGATAGAAGTATCGGCATCGCCGAAGGTGGTTTTGGCATTTCCGTACAAGTGACTCATATCCCCCAAAGTGAAGAATTATCGGAAGGTAACACGGTTATTACCTCCGGGCTTGAAGAATATATGCCCCGCGGTTTGGTGGTAGGTTCGCTTGAAACCATAACACGGGAAAGTTATCAACCATTCCAACGCGGTGTTATACGGGTTCCTCTTGATTATCAAAAACTCATTATCGTTTCCGTAGTAACCGTGGATGCATTATGATGTATAGTATCGTGCGCGCTGTAGGGATTATTGCACTTGTTCTGATTTCAACGGTTATTTTTATTTCACAAAAAACATTGCTCAATTTCCCCTATAACCAAATTCACGTGATTTTTATTATTTTGACGTTTTTGCTTTTTTTTGCGCCGCTTTCCGCCAGCATGTGGTATAGCGTTATTGTTGCTTTTATTTTGGAACTTTACGCGCTCACACCTTTTGGCGTGCTCACGTTTGCCCTTGTTGCATCAGCAATTATCGGGCACATGGTATTTCAACGATTTTTGACTAATTTTTCATTTATCAGTTTAGCAACTACGCTCCTCATTATTTTGGTGAGTAACAGGGTTATTTTATTATTTCTTAGTGTTCTCGTTAGCGGAACCTTTGCTGATGTCTCTTTATTTTTTGAATTGGTCCATGTATCTTGGGAATTTGTGATGAGCACGGGTGTGCTGTTTCTGGTATATTTTTTGGTCCGTCATTTTTACAGGTTAGCCCGGCCGGAATATGTAAGGCGTTAAATGGTATGTGGCATAAAAAAAAATATAGCCCTCTGTTTGAGTGGTATGAAGAGTCCTTCACCGCGCTTAAAGGGGTGGGTGGTGCTTGGGAATTGCCTCGCAGTAAAGAATTTTTAAGCAACTTGTTTACACAAAAAAAATGCATCGGGGCGATTATAATCGTAGTAATTTTTTTGGCCGTTGTGTTGGGGCGGATTATGCAGGTCCAACTCATACACGGTGATGAATATAGAGCGCTCGCCGAAGGGAATAGAGTACGCATACGTCCGCTCGTGTCAGAACGAGGAAAAATATTTGACCATAAGAACAAGGAATTAGTTGAAAATATCCCCACATTTTCAATTACCATATCTCCGGGTGATCTACCGCGTGTCGCGCAGGAACGAACAGACGTCTTACGTTCAATAGCCCGCGTTATCCAGGTTCCTGAAGAAGATTTGACGGCGACCATAAATTCATTTGAACAATATCGTTTTGAAGAAATTACCATCAGAGAAAACATTGATTATGAAAGTGCGTTAAAAATGCTTGTTGACAGCGTTGACATCAGGGGGTTGGGCATCAGAAGACAATCGCAGCGTGAATATTTATTTGATGATTCCGGAGACACGGTGTTTGAAATAACTTCCACAACGCCGTATAGCTTGTCTCACATCGTTGGCTATGAGAGTAAAATAAACCCGCAGGAACTTGAGCGGTATTATGCGCAAGGTTACTTACCAACTGATTTTATTGGTAGAACCGGCATTGAAGCGTTGTTTGAAGATTTTTTACGAGGTGATTACGGAAAAAAATATGTAGAAGTTGATGCACGTGGTGTGGAACAATTTGTGTTGGCGGAAGAGCCGCCACAGCCCGGTAAACATATTAAATTGACCATAGATAGAGAAGCTCAAAATAAACTTGAAGAGATCCTCACACAATATCTCACATTAAATCGCAAGGCACGGGGCAGCGCTATCGCGATTGACCCGCAAACCGGATCAATTATTGCTTTGGTGAGTTTGCCGGCTTTTAATAGCAATCTTTTTGCACGGGGTATTTCAAAAGAGAACTATCAAAAACTGGCTGAAAACGAAGATAATCCCTTGTTTAACAGAGCTATAAGCGGGGTATATCCGTCAGGTTCGGTTATTAAACCATTTATCGCGGCTGCTGCGCTTGAAGAGGGTGTTATAACAAAAAATACATCTTTTTTAAGTACCGGCGGTATTGAAATTGGCGGGAGATTTTTTCCGGATTGGAAAGAAGGCGGCCACGGAATGACCAATGTGGTGAAAGCACTTGCCGAGTCGGTTAATACTTTTTTCTACATGGTGGGTGGCGGAAAAGATACGCGTGAGGGTTTGGGCGTAAAACGTATAGGTGAGTATTTGGAAAAATTTGAATTTGGGAAACGTCTGGGTATTGAACTGCCGGGTGAAGTAACCGGTCGGGTACCAACGCCGGAATGGAAAAAAGAAACGCGTAATGAACCATGGTACGTTGGTGATACGTACAATCTCTCCATTGGTCAGGGTGATCTTTTGGTTACTCCCTTGCAAATTGCCTACGCAACAGCAGCTCTTGCCAACGGCGGTACTATTTTCAGACCGCGTATTGTAGAAGAAGTCATTGATCCAATTTCAGAAAGTACACAGGTGGTTGAACCATATGCCTTGACAACACCCTTTATTGATCCGTACAATATAGCTATAATTCAAGAGGGAATGCGCGCGTGCGTGCAAAATGGCAGCTGTAGGGCCCTGCAAGGGCTTTCTACGCCTTCAGCCGGCAAAACAGGCACTGCCCAATGGTCAAATACCTTTGACACTCATGCGTGGTTTACGGGTTATGCCCCGTATAAAAATCCGACTATAGTGGTTACCGTGCTTATTGAAGAGGGCGGGGAAGGCAGCGCTACGGCATTGCCAGTAGCGCGGGATTTCCTGGCCTGGTGGTTTGAATATTTTAAGGAATCATAGTATACTTAGTAATACTGGACCGTTGTCCGGTGTTTTAATTTCAGTACTGTTTCGTATGAATGAAGAAGAACATATTACCTATCTGACCAAAGAGGGTCATGAAAAGTTGCAGGAAGAATATAGTGAGCTCAAGAATGTAAAAATTCCGGCTATTGCTGCGCGCATTGATGAAGCCCGTCAGCAGGGTGATTTATCGGAAAACGCGGAGTATCATGTGGCTCGTGAAGATATGACATGGGCGCAAACGCGGTTAGTGGAATTGGAGGAGACCTTGCGCAATGTAAAGATCATACAGCAAAAACAAACTGACTCAACCATTCAAATGGGTTCAAAGGTCCGTGTTGAGGTTAAGGGTGTTGTAAAAGAATTTAGTATTGTCGGCATTCAAGAAGCAGATCCAAAACAAGGATTTATTTCCCATGAGTCACCGCTTGCGCAGGCGCTTTTGGGGCATTCAGTGGGCGATGTGGTAGAAGTAAAAATGCCCAATGGCATGGTTGAATATGCCATTATGAATATTTCATAATATATGGTTGAACATCAAATCAACGAAGAAGAAATGCGTCTTAAAAAAATTGAAACGCTGCGCGCTGCGGGTATTGATCCCTTTCCGGCGCAGACATCCCGCACGCACACCGTAACGGCATTTCTTGGTGACTTTGATGCTCTTAAAAAAGAACAAACAATGGTGCGCCTTGCCGGCCGTGTCATGTTATTGCGCAAGCAAGGTGGTGTTACTTTTGCTCAACTGGAAGATGGCGATGCACGTGTTCAGTTGGTGGTACGTAAAGATGAGGTTTCTGAAGCATCATACGAACAGTTCAAAGCTACCATTGATCGCGGAGATTTTATTGAAGTTGGCGGCGTAACGTTTGTCACAAAAAAAGGAGAGCGATCCATTTTAGTGCGTAGCTGGCGGCTACTCGCTAAAACAATAAAACCGTTGCCTGAAAAGTGGCACGGCTTGAAAGACAAAGAAGAGCGTTTCCGCAAACGTTATCTTGATTTGCTTATGAATCAAGACGTGCGCAAACGCTTTGAGATGCGTTCTGCACTTATTGCTTCCATTCGTAATTTTCTTACGCGTGATGGATACTTTGAAGTTGAACCGCCTTCACTGCAACCTATATACGGCGGGGGATTTGCGCGGCCTTTTAAAACACACCATAATGCTTTGAATTTGGATGTGTATTTGCCTATTTCAAATGAAATGTATCTCAAACGCCTTCTAACTGGTGGGTTTGAAAAAGTATATTCCATGACCAAAGTGTTTAGGAATGAAGGTGTGGATCAGGATCATAATCCGGAGTTCACCATGCTTGAAGCGCAAGCCGCTTACACGGATTACCATTACGGTATGGATTTGATTGAGCGTATTTTTGAAAGTGTTGCACTTGAAATCAAAGGCACTACGCAATTGCCTTACCAGGGCAAACTGATTAATGTTGGCCGTCCGTGGAAACGTATGAGTATGGTGGAGAGCATCAAGGAAATAGCCAATGTTGACGTGTTGAAGTGGAAAAATGTGGCAGAAGGGAAAAAAGCCATTGTTGATTTTAGTGTTGCGGCGAAACAAAAAGAAGAAATGGAAACCATGCACAGTATTGGTGAACTTATCGCATTTTTATTTGAAATTAAAGTTGAGGAAACACTCATACAGCCAACCATTATTTACGATTATCCGGTTGAGGTGTGCCCGCTTGCCAAACGTTGCGCTGGCGATCCGCGTTTTGCCGAGCGTTTTGAATATTTTGTGTTTGGTTCAGAACTCGGTAATAACTACACGGAATTAAATGATCCGGTTGATTTGAAAAAACGTTTTATTGAAGAAAAAAAACGTGAAGAAGCCGGGTTTGAAGAAGCCCACCAGTTTGATCAAGATTATCTTGATGCCGTTGCTTATGGTATGCCGCCTAATTGTGGTATTGCCATTGGCATTGACCGTATGGTCATGTTGTATACTGATGCGCAGTCCATACGCGAGGTAATTTTGTTTCCCACTATGCGGCCGCAGACAGGGGACGCCCAGAATATATGAAAACACGGGCTGCAACGGTATTGGTAACCGGGACCTTTGATGTCCTCCATGGCGGGCATATAGCTCATTTTAAACAGGCAAAGCGATATGGAAAGCGGCTTGTGGTACTCGTGGCGCGTGATGAAACGGTCAAACGCTTAAAAGGGCAGAGGCCGTACTTTAATGAACAGCAGAGGTGCGCATTGTTGCGTGAGTTGAAAATAGTTGATGTTGTTGTTTTGGGTGATCTGAAGGATCCTTTACGTGTCATTAAACGTTTGAAACCTGACGTCATTTGCCTAGGTCACGACCAAAAAATATTCGTTGACCTTCTTGAAGGTTGTAAGGGTCGTCTACCGTTTTACGTTCGTGTGTTGAGGAGTAAGCCCGTTTTACGGGGCGTATATCGCAGTAAAAATATTAAACATCATTATGCAGTGGATAAAAGAAAATCTGGAGGAATATAAACGCGCAGCGCAGCTCAAGGGTATTACGATTGATTTTAATTATATCATGGAGCTTGATGAGCAACGCAAGAAATTACTGCAGCAAACTGAAGAACTGCGTGCGCGGCGCAATGAGATAGCGCAGCTCATGAGAGTGGAGGTCTCTGAAAGTTTGAAAAGTGAAGGAAAGGTTATAAAATTGAAAATTGCCGAATTGGAAGAAACGTTGCATATTGTTCAGACAGAATACGACGAGCTTTTGTTGCGTGTCCCCAACATCCCGGCTCCGGATGCGCCTGTGGGGGCAAGCGACAAAGATAACGTACAAATTCGCACATGGGGGACGCCGCCGCAATTTGATTTTGAGCCCAAAGACCACGTTGAGCTGGGTACGGCGCTTGATTTGCTTGATTTTGAAACTGGTGTTAAAGTTTCCGGCGCGCGCGGTTATTATTTAAAAAATGAATTAGTACTCATGCACATGGGGCTTGTGTGGCTTGGTATTCGCGCAATGATTAAGCATGGTTTTTCTTTGCATATTACGCCAACACTTATAAGATCGTTTGCTTTGTACGGAACGGGTTACTTTCCGTTTGGGCGCGACAACGTGTACCAGGCGCTTGAAGCCGGTAAAACAGATGCACAAGGAGGTGGCGAACAGGAGCCGCTATACTTGGCGGGCACGTCAGAGATGTCTTTGCTCGCCATGTTTCAAAACAAGACGTTTGAAGAAAAAGATCTACCGGTCAAAGTGAGCGGAATCTCGCCGTGTTATCGTTCTGAAGTGGGTAGTTATGGAAAAGACACAAAAGGATTATACCGTGTGCATGAATTTTTTAAAGTTGAACAGGTTATGATTACGCGCGCAGACCATGCAGAATCGGACCCTGCATTTGAGCGTATGCTTGGAATTGCTGAGGAGCTTTTGCAAGGTCTTGAATTGCCCTATCGCGTGGTGTATGCGTGTACCGCAGATATGGGAGCGGGGAAGTATAAAATGTATGACATTGAAACATGGATGCCATCGCGCAAGAGTTACGGTGAAACGCACTCAAACTCCCATTTGACTGATTGGCAAGCTCGCCGTCTCAATATAAAATATAAGACGGCTGACGGCGCCGCACATTTTGTGCATACTTTAAACAACACGGTCATCGCCATGCCGCGTGTTCTTATTGCACTGCTTGAAAACAATCAACAAGCTGATGGTTCTGTGTTGGTGCCCAAACTCCTGCAGGAGTTTGTGGGCAAAGAACGTCTAGAGCCGCGTTCATAAGTAACACGCGCTTATGCGCAAAGAATATTTTTTTACACCCAATCGTTTTGACAAAAAACATAATTTTGGTTTGAAAAAATTATTGTGGTGGAGAAAGAGCAAGCATAAGGTAAAAACGGAAGAAGCAGCATGGCGTAGAAATGCAATGCATACGCAAAAAACAACCTCAGGGAAAAGGACAAAAATACTGGTGAGCGTGTGTGGTGTACTTGTGGTGATGTGGCTGGCTTTATTGCTTTTTTCCCCTTATTTTCGCGTACGGGCCTTTTCAGTGGAGGGGCTTGAGCGCATTGCACGCGCTGACGTGGATAGCACACTAGAAGTGTATTTTTCGGGCAAATATTTTGGCGTGTTTCCTCGTAATAATTATTTTTTAATCAAACAGGATGCTCTGGAAGAAATACTTAAAAGTAAGTTCCCCATTGAACAGGTGGCATTAACAAAAAATTTTCCTCGCACAGCAACAGTAATGATCAAAGAAAAAGGACACACCGGAGTGCGCGGAGATAAGGATGGTTTTTTTCTTGTTGATCCAAACGGTCTGACGATTGAAAAAATAAAAGATAGGGAAAAAAGTGAAGTTTTGGAACTTGTACGCGGTGGCTCTACCACGACAGTAGCGTTCCCCAACGCGACTGAAATTTTTAAACGTGTTGGCGAGGTTCCTATTGTAATGTTGTCAGATACGCAGGCATCAGCGCTGAATACAGAGATCATGCGGGCTGTGCAAATGGCCTATGGCAACCTCAATAGTATCGTGGGGCAGGGGAGTAGCGTACACCATTTTTGGCTTGAAGAAGAAAACGAAGCGTTTGTGAATGTGTTTATGGTTGGTCCGGGGGGTCTTGTTTGGGTGGTAAAATTTTCAATAGAAACAAGCGGGGGAGACCTGTGGGACAGTGTGAGGCGATTATGGAATGAGATCCATCCTGGAAAAAGAAATAATCTTGAATATATTGACATGCGTTTTTTGCCGCGTGCGTACTATAAGTAATGTTATGACATACAATCATTTTTCAGACAATATTGTTTTCATGGACGGTGAGTTCACCTCGCTTAATGCTTGCACGGGAGAGCTTCTTTCAGTTGGTTTGGTAAAATATACGGGCGAGGAGTCCTATGTTGAAATTGCCTACGAGGGGCCGGTGGACCCATGGGTAACCAAAAATGTGTTGCCACAGTTGCGTGGACCCGTGGTAAGCAAAGAAGAAGCGCGGGAGCATATAAAAGCGTTTATAGGGGATTCTAGGCCCTTTTGCGTGGCCTATGTCAACCAGTTTGACTCCATTTTTTGGTATAAACTGTTTGACTCACCTAAAAGGCATCCGGTTTTTTGGCTTCCTATTGATTTTGCGGCTATACTGTATGGGTATGGGTTTGATCCGGAAAGCATGAACAAAAAGCGTTTTTTTGATATGATTGGCGTTGATAAAAGCGCCTATGCGTTTCATAACGCGCTTGAAGATGCGCGGTTGCTGGCTGAAACGTATAAGAAGTTTTTTGAACATCTGAAAAAAGCATAGTATGTCTCAATATTATAACGCACGTCGGCAAAAAAATATTTTTGATCCGGCGAGTCCGCAACCGTTCAAGGTGAGTCGCACTAAAATTGATCTGTTTTTGGAGTGCCCGCGTTGTTTTTATCTTGATCGACGGCTGGGTGTGGGACGACCGCCAGGATTTCCTTTTTCGCTTAACTCTGCCGTTGACCGATTGCTTAAAAAAGAATTTGATGTACATCGGGCAAAACAGACACGGCATCCTTTGATGAAAGCGTATAAAATTAAAGCAGTCCCATTTCAACACGATAACATGAACGTGTGGCGAGAAAATTTTGTTGGCGTGCAATATTTGTACGAGCCTACCAATTTGTTGATTTTTGGGGCTGTGGACGATATTTGGGAAGGGGAGACCGGAGA
>Ga0209211_10003934_pt1 | contig 23636 bp, 32 predicted proteins | sample RifGroA2_FD_183992 | JGI IMG/M metagenome (GOLD analysis project Ga0209211, IMG submission 183992) | Groundwater microbial communities from Rifle, Colorado, USA - Groundwater A2 (SPAdes) (version 2) | ecosystem: Environmental > Aquatic > Deep subsurface > Groundwater | place: Rifle, Colorado...
CCTTAGATAGTGTTAAGCCAATTGAGAATGTTAACCCCAATGACCGAGTGCTTACTCATAAAGGACGATATCAACCCGTGAGCCATATTCAGAAACGTCGGTATTCGGGGAAAATTTTTACCGTTCAATACTGGGGCGACTCAACAAAGAAGCTTGAGGTTACAAGAGAACACCCTATATTAGTAGTAAAAAGAGAAAGAACGAATGAGAGAAATAATGTTTGGAAAAAAGAATGGTTACCGGTTAGCGAGCTATCAAAAGGAGATTATCTTGTCATGCCAATTAATAATCAAGTGATATCAAGAACGGGAATTCCTTTTGAGATTGACCAATGGAGAGGAAAGCGGAAAGGCTTTGTAAAAGTGACAAAAATAGTTCCGTCGACTCCTGCATTTTTCAGGCTTGTCGGATATTACCTTGCTGAAGGAAGCATCAGTAGCGGATCATACTTAAATTTCTCATTTTCTGAGAATGAGAAAGAGTTGGTCGCAGACGTAAAGAGACTTATGAATCTAACCCTCGGAATTGCTAAAAGCCATATAAACATTCACAAAAAAAATCATGGGGTGACGCTAGTGTTTAACTCCGTAGAACTCTGTAGAATTTTTGAGAAGTTTGGAAAAAAGAATTATCTGAAGAATATCTTGCCATGGATGCTTTCGGAAGATATAGAAAAGCAAAAAGAGCTCATTTTGGGATGGTTTCGTGGAGACGGAAACTATTTTGACCATAAAAATAAACATGGAAGAAAAGAGATTTTTAGGATAAATTCCACATCTGGGGTGCTTGTTCGGCAGGCGAGAAATATTCTCTTGAGATGCGGAGTTGTATCGTTTATTAATGAACGAGACCGATCCAAAGAAAGCAGACGAACACTGTATACCCTCGGAATTACGGGAGAACAGATGCTCCAATTTAGTCATATTGTTGGGGTGGCGGTCGATAAATTTATGAACGGTAAGAAACGGGCCACAAAATTTTTTATTGACAATAAAAACGCATACTTGCCCATACGAAACATCTCTTCTAGAAACGTGCGAAACGCTATTGTCTATAACTTTGGAGTTGAAAAAGACGAATCATATGTTGCCGAAGGGATAGCCGTCCATAACTGCACAGCTCCGGCATTTACCGACGGTTCACTTCATTCGGCAGTAGTGGAAATTTTTGTCAAAAAAGGCGCTCAAGTCCAATATACTACCGTTCAAAATTGGTATAAAAATGTTTACAACCTCGTCACCAAACGCGCCAGGGTAGAGGAGGAGGGCCGGATGATTTGGACGGATTTCAATATGGGTTCCCGCAGGACGATGAAATACCCCTCATTCATTCTGGCCGGAAAAGGCGCTTCGGGCGAGACTTTATCTATGGCTATGGCCGGCCCTGGCCAGCACCAGGATACCGGCAGCAAGGCCATTCATCTGGCGCCTTATACAAATAGTACTATTATTAGTAAGTCAATTAGCCGCGGCGGCGGCCGCACCAGTTACCGCGGCATGGTCAATATCGGTCCAAAGGCCCATCATAGTAAAAGCAAAGTCGTCTGCGACGCCCTGATTTTGGATCCCCAAAGCCGTTCCGACACTTACCCCACCAACAAAATTTTTAATTCCGACGTCACCCTGGAACACGAAGCCAGCGTCTCCCGCATCGGCGAAGAACAGTTATTTTATCTCATGAATCGGGGAATTCCCGAAAACGAAGCCGGCAAAATGATTGTCCAGGGCTTCGCCGACCCGCTGGTCAAAAAACTCCCGTTGGAGTACGCGGTGGAAATGAATAGGTTGATTGATTTAGAGATGCAGGGTTCTGTGGGGTAAGATGCAGAAAATAATCGTAGATAAGCCCGAGAAGTATCAGATACTTCTCAACCAACCAGGTCAAGAGATTGAGATTATCGGTCGTTTCCGCCTCGCCGGCGACGAAATTAAACGTTGGGACATCGAAATCATCCACGCCGCCCCCAACACTTCGTCAAAAACCGACATCAAGGGCGTGGTTGACGGCTCGGCCCAAGCGTTTATCAACGGCACCATAAGAGTTTTGCCGGCAGCCAAAGGAACAGAAGCATTCTTAGAAGAGAGAATATTGCTGGTATCGGAAAACGCCAAAGCCGAAGCCATTCCCAACCTGGAAATCGAAACCGACGAGGTTCACTGCTCCCACGCCGCTACGGTCGGAAAGATTGATGATGAAGAGATCTTTTATCTTCAAAGCAGAGGAATAAAGTTGCCGCAGGCAAAAAACATGATTGCGGAAGGTTTTCTAAGTGTTTGACAAAATAATGCAATCTGTTACAATAATGTAAACTTAAATTCCATTATGAAACTACAGCTTGTCTCAATCACCAGCCAGGGCCAATTAACCATCCCCAAAGATTTTCGGGAAGCGTTGGGGATTACCTCACAGGCCAAAGCGGAAATTAAAGTTGAGGGAGATGAGCTGGTGGTTAAACCAAAAAAGGATTTTTGGTCGCTTGGAGGTTCTCTGAAATCAAAAGTTATACTTACTGATAAACAATTAAACCAAGCCAGAAAGGCATTCGAAACCTCATGGGCCGAAAAATAACTCATTATCTACTGGATACAAACGCTTTACTTCGTTATCTGGTCAGAGATGAAGAAAGTCAATATCAACAGGCGGTTGGTTGGCTGAAAGACGCGGCAGACTGGAAAATTAAGATAATCATCCCGACGGTTGTAGTTGCCGAAACCTGTTTTGTTCTCGAGTCTTTTTACAAAAAACAAAGAGATGAAATCAGCGATTCCATGGTTGTTTTCTTAAGTCAGAGATGGATGACCGTCCCGGACAGGGATATCCTTTTGTCGCTATGGGACAATTTTAAAAATGGGCTTCACTTCGTTGACAGCTTCCTGCTTTCCTGGGCCGAACAGAAAAATTACAAGTTATTGACATTTGATAAAAAATTGAAAAAAAAGAACTTGAAGCAAATTAATCGATTATGAGCAAAAAAAGCAGCGACAGCGTTTCCTTAAATGACCTTCAGGAAAAAGTTGCCCGATTCCGCGACGAGCGGAATTGGAAACAACACCACAATCCCAAGAATTTAGTCATCTCGATCCTGGTCGAAGTCGCCGAACTGGCAGAACATTTTCAGTGGGAATCTTTTGGAAAGGCGTTAGGCCATAGAAAGGATCCGGCCAAAAAAGCCAAAATCGCCGCCGAACTGGCAGACGTAATTATTTATTGCTTGTCATTGGCCGATATCATGGGAATTGATTCAACCGCCGCTATCATCGATAAATTAAGACATAACCGGGAAAAATTTCCCAGAGACAAAGTAAATGACTTGGGCTTCATCCGCCGCCAAAGAGAAAAATATCGCCGTCTAAGAAAATGAACTTTATTATCCTGACAGCGGCCGCTGTCAATATAATAGAGATCGTTTGGATAAAATGATTGATAAATCAACACACAAAAAATTTAATGAAATTAAGCAAGATTTTCCTATATTAAAGCGGCGGGTGAATGGAAAGCAGTTGGTCTATTTGGATTCCGCCGCGACCTCCCAAAAGCCGCAACAGGTGATTGACGCTCTGGTTGATTACTACCAAAACCACAACGCCAACATCCACCGCGGCGTCCACACTTTGGGCGACGAATCAACCAAATTATATGAGCAAGCTCGGAAAACCGTTGCCGATTTCATCGGCGCCGGCGACCCCGAAGAACTGATATTCGTCCGCAATACCACCGAAGCCATTAACCTAGTTGCTTACTCCTGGGGACGAGACAATATTAAAGAAGGCGACGAAATCTTGTTGACAGAAATGGAACACCATAGTAACATTATTCCATGGCAGTTGGTGGCGGCTAGACAAAAAGCTAAACTTAAGTATGTCAATGTTGATAGAGAAGGAGAGATAGATCTTCAGGATTTCCTGCGGAAACTTTCTCCCCGGACTAAAATTGTTGCCGTTACCCACGTCAACAATTTCTTGGGAACAATAAATCCGATTAAGGAAATCGCGGAAATAATCAGAAATCAGAAAACAGAAATCAGAAAACAGAAATCAGAAAACAATAAGCGCCTTCGGCCTTCGTCCTTTGGCCTTCGGCCCTTATTTCTCGTCGACGGGGCCCAGGCCGTTCCCCACATGCCGGTGAATGTTAAAGACCTCGGCTGTGATTTTTACGCTTTTTCCGGCCATAAAATGTACGGCCCGATGGGAATCGGCTGCCTGTGGGGAAAGCGAGGAATTTTGGAAGCCATGCCGCCGTTTCTCACCGGCGGCGGGATGATCAACACCGTCAGTTTTAAGGAAACCACTTTTACCGATTTACCGGATAAATTTGAAGCCGGAACTCCGGATGTGGCAGGAGCGGTGGGATTGGCGGCGGCAGTGAAGTATCTAAAGAATATCGGAATGGAGAATGTCAGAAAACACGAGATGGAGTTAACTGAATACGCGATCGACAAGTTATGTAAAGGCCTGGCCTTCGCAGGGCAAAGGCCAGGCCTTATAATTCAAATATTTGGGCCGGCAGACGTTGAACAACGTGGAGGGCTGATTGCGTTCACAGTCAAGGTTAACGGCAAAGAAATTCATGCTCATGACGTGGCCCAAATTCTTGATTCCCAAGGCGTCGCCGTCCGCTCCGGTCATCATTGCGTTATGCCGATGCACACAAAATTGGGTCTGGCGGCTACTGCCAGAGTCAGTTTTGGAATTTACAATACCAAAGAGGACATTGACAAATTAGTGTCGGCATTGAAAAAAGTTCCGCAAATATTCCGATGAACCTTTACCGCGATCTCATCATCGACCATTACCAAAACCCCCGCAACTTCGGTGAGTTAAAAAATCCCGATGCCGTCGCTCGCGAGACCAACGCCAGTTGCGGCGACATGGTGGAATTCGCCATCAAAGTGAAGCCGTTCGCTATTAACGGTTTACGGATCACCGACGTTAAATGGCGCGGGGTCGGTTGCGCCATTAGTACCGCCGCCGCCTCGCTGCTATCGGAGAAAATTCGCCAAATTAGCCAAATTCGCCAAATTAGCCAAATTCGCCAGAATGATATGATCGATCTTCTTGGCGGCGACATCTCTCATGCTAGAATCAAATGCGCCACCCTGCCGCTGGTTGCTTTACAAAAAGCAATCGGGAAACTAGAAACTAACAAACTGACAAACTTACCTGCCCGCAATACTACGCATAGCGTTGCAGGCGGACAAACTAACAAATAAACTAACAAACTAAAAAACCAACAAAACATTTTTTATGTTTTTTTAGTTTGGTTTGCTTTTTTTGTTCGTTTGTCGTTTGTTCGTTTGTTCGTTTTTTGACAATGCAGCAATTTAGAGCTCAAGTCTCCGAACATCAACTACTGGCCGGATCGTTCCAGTATCTTCACCTGGAATTACTGAAACCCGACAGAATCGAATTTCAAGCCGGTCAGTATCTGATTTTGACTATTGATTCCGCCAAAGGCATTCGCCGCGACTATTCTATTGGTTCCCAGCCGGAAATAAATCATGCGATTGAACTGCTGGTTGACGTTAAACCCCAGGGACCGGGCTCAACATATTTAAAGAATTTGAAGATTGGCGACCAAGTTGAATTCGTCGCCCCCTTCGGAAATTTTGTGGTTGCCGAAAATTGTCTGGAAAGATCCGATCCTGCCGCGGCACTGCTCTTTGTCGCCACCGGCAGCGGAATCAGTCCGGTAAGGGCAATGATTTTAGATTTGCTCATAGTTAAAAAATATCAAAGCCCGATCAAATTGTGGTGGGGAATGAGGCGACAGGAGGATTGCTTCTGGATAGAAGACTTTGACAATTTAGAAAAAGAGTACCCAAATTTTAAATGGGATCTAGTTTTATCTAATCCGCCGTCCGATTGGCCGCTCCACTCCGGCCACGTCACTAAGCACGTTTTGGACTACGTCCAAAACATGGCCAAGGGCCAAGGGCCAAGGGCCAAGGGCCAGACAAATTCAGGATTTCCCTTAGCCTTTAGCCCTAAACCCTTAGCCCTTGATGCATGTTTCTACCTCTGCGGAAACAAGTTCATGATTGAGGAGATCTCGACAAAACTTGCAGAATTTGGTATAAATAGAGAACACATCCACACCGAAAAATTTTTCTAATAAAATTTATATGGCTTATATCACTAAAGTTATCCTCGACAAATGTATCGGCGCCGCCTCCTGCGTTGCGGTTGCCCCTAAAACATTTAAGCTGGACGACCAGAATAAAGCCGTGGTCATCCAGCAAACCGGCGATCCCGACACCGACGATGAGATTCTGTTAGCGGCCCAAAGTTGTCCCACCGCCGCGATTGAAGTTTTTGATCCATCCGGCAAGAAGATTTGGCCGCTTTAATACCCCAAAGAGCGGGCATAACTTAATGCCCCGATAATTCCGGCCAGAAATAAATATTTTTTGAGCAGATTTATCATCTTTTCTCTATTAAACTATAGTTATCAGTTTCAAAAGATCTTGTCAAGATGACAATTTAATGGTACTCTCGTACGATATGAAAGATTGGAAGCTTATTGCTTCGGTTGTCGGCGGTACCCTGGCGGTTCTTGTCGGAGTTTCGCTTTTTTTCTCTTCTTCTAACTCTAAGTCAAATTCGCCGATAGATAACTCTGCTCTTATTGCCAATGCCGTTAACGCCTCCGGCCCTGAAAATTCCCCGGTCACCATCGTCGAATTTTCCGATCTTCAATGTCAGGCCTGCCGCGCGTCTTGGCCGCAAGTGGAAGCTCTACTTGCGAAATATCCCGATAAGATCAGATTTATCTATCGCCACTTTCCCTTAACTTCGATTCACCAGCACGCCGTCATCTCCGCCGTCGCCGCCGAGGCCGCCGCGGCTCAGGGAAAATTCTGGGGTTACGCCGGTATTCTTTTCGACCAACAGGATACCTGGTCCCAAACCCGCGACCCCAAAGAATTATTCATTAGTTTCGCCAAGCAGATTGAAATTCCCGATATCGATAAATTCCAAAAAGATTTGGAAAATCAAATTGGCAAGGACAGGGTTTTGGCGGAATTGCAGCTGGGAAATAAATTAGCCGTTAACGCCACCCCGACTTTTTTTGTCAACGGCGAGAAAACCACCGCCACCGGCTTGCAATTGGCGGTGGAAAAGGTATTATCTAAACCAGATTGATGAAACTAACAAACTTTCAAACTAACAAACTTACAAAAAAACCAATAAATTAAAAAACTAGAGAAAGCGTTTTTTCGTTTCTAATTTTTTTAAGTTTTTTTGTTCGTTTGTATATTTGTTCGTTTGTTCGTTTTCTGCAAGAGCATCCATCTGCCCGGAGGAGGTGAGTACAATAAGTTCAAAATTAATAATAATCACGATATCGGCATTGTTGCTGGCGGGGTGCTTTCATAAGGGAAAACCCCAAGATTTGGGACTTCCGGAAACCGGCGAAGGCGAAGGCATCAAGATTGAAGATCAGATCAGTGAACTAGGCAAGCAGTTCGGCGTTACCATCCCCGAGGATGTTGACAAAGCTGTTTTGGAATCAACAATTGGTGAACCTGCTTCCGGCTTGGCGACCCGCGATCCCAAAACTGGTGGCCTGCTTACCATTCTGGCTAATTTGCCCGACTCTAAAATGGGTTACGTTGCCCTCTTAACCGAAGGCGACAAAAAATTTGAATTGGGAAACCTGACAGTCACTAAAGGCGGATGGATGGTCGAAAAAACCTTAACCGAAGAAACCGCAGGCTTTAAAACCGTCGAAGTTCTCGAAGGCCCAACCGTCGTCCTGAAAGGCCAGTTTAAGGAATAGATAATGACCGCTCATGAATGGTTGATTTTCCTGGTGATTCAGGCCGCTTTTGGTTGCTGGGCAGTCTGGGAAGCATATCTTGAAGGTAAACAGGGCTGGACTTGGAATCCGGCCTGGTGGAGGATTAAACTTCCCGGCGGCTATTATTACACTGCTTATCACGTCTGGGCTTTCTGGATTTTCGGCCCGCTTGTAATTATTTTTTTGCCTCAAATCGTTGCCGGATTTTCTTCTCGATTAACTCTGATCCTCCTATTTTCCTACTTAGTCGGCACTATTCTCGAAGATTTTCTCTGGTTTGTCGTTAATCCTTTGTATCCGTTAAGAAAGTGGAACCCGCAAGAAACAAGATGGTATCCATGGATTTCAATATGGAAATTCAGTTTACCCATATCTTACATTTTTAAATCAGTCATTTCGCTCGTCATATATTTTTCAATATTACATCAAGGAAGTTAACCGTTTAAATTCTCAGCCGGGTAGTTAATTGTTTCAGAAACGCTTCAAACGCTTTATTTTCAGGATTAAGGTATTGTCTGATAATATCTTTATTTTCCTTGATATATTCAGAAATATATTTATACAGCGGATGTTTATCCTGTTTAATTAGATGAATCAGATTTGGCAGGGGAACATAATAAATTGGTCGACCTTGATGAACCAACCTAAGATTGAGAATTACCTCAACCCCATAACCAGAAGTCTCTAATCTTTTAAGAATCGGCAGAATCTGTTGTTTATTTAAAGCTCTTTCGCCGTTAAACAATCTTAAGAGCCAGCTAAAAGTTTTTTCATGGGCGTGTTTGAACTCCCTTAATCCAATCACCATGCAATTCGGTTCGATTAATAACGGAGATAATAATAAATCAACGTGCAGGGGATGGAAATTGATTAAGTCAGCGTCGGCAAATAATAAAAATTTACCCCTGCTTGCCTTAACAGCGCTGGCGACAGCCGCGCCTTTGCCAAGATTTTTTGGGTGATGGATTTTGACCAATTTATCGCTTTTTATCGAATCAATAATTTTCCCGGTCCGGTCGGTCGAGCCGTCATCAACCGCGATTACTTCATCTATTTTCGGATGCGATAATAAAACCTCCAAAATCGGCCCGATCGTTTTTTCTTCGTTGTAGGCGCAAACAATCGCTGAAACCATTTGCTACAGTATACCTGATGGTTTTTGAGAGTCGTCAACATGTTGGCCGATTGCTGGCGGAAGAGCTCAAAAAGCGGAATGTCCGGCCGGACTTGGTTTACGGCCTGACCCGCGGCGGGGTAGTCGTTGCCGCCGAAGTCGCCGCGGCTTTCAAAATCCCGCTAACGCCATTGGTTGTCAGCAAAATTTCGCCTCCGGAAGACTCCGAGTTCGCCGTCGGCGCCATCGCCGCGGGGTCGACTGTCTGGTGGGATAAAGAAGTTCTGCGCCGTTTAAATCTCTCCAACGATTGGCAAAAACAGCAGATTAAGGATAAAAAAATTGAAATATTGGAATATTTACATAATCTATCTTTTTCTGAAGCAGGAGTCTCCTGGCGTCGCCAGGAAACTCCTGATAATAAAAATTCCCGATCGGTCATTAACTTAAGTAATATCGTATTGGTTGACGACGGGGCGGCCACAGGAGCTACAATGATGGCCGCGCTCAGCGCGGCCAAAACCCCGCTAAGCGGGGTGGCGGCGATAAAGACGATTGTGGCCTTGCCGGTAGCATCGCCGGATGCCGCCGCCAAAATTAAACACCAAGCGGATGAAACCGTAATTTTGGATATCGATCCCGACTTCCGCGCCGTCGGGCAATATTATCAGGAGTTTAACCAGGTCGGCTGGGACGAAGTCAACGCCCTGTTACAATTAAACAATGAAGCTTACCGCAAAACTCATTCGGGAGAACTTACGTAAGAACATGATTGACCCCGAACTGGGGATGAACGTGGTGGACTTGGGGCTAATTTATAAAATTCAAGTGACAAGAAACAAAAAACAAAAAACAAAAAACAATGATCAAAAAACAAAAGTCAACATACTAATGACGTTGACGACGCCGGGATGCCCGCTGGCCGCCGTATTCATGCCCATGATTCGCCAGTCTCTCGGTGACATTCCCGGGTTTGACCCCTATAATGATCTCAAAGTTGAAATTACTTTTGATCCGCCCTGGCACCCGGGGTTAATGAGCGAAAGGGCCAAGGCGGAAATGGGATTATGAAAATCAATAAACCAAATCCTCTTCCTGGCCATCGTCCTTTAATCAGAAATATCGCCTTTTTCGGCGATGCCGAAATTCCCAAAACCGATCCGGTTTATAAAGAAGCTTTCGCCGTCGCCAAAATTCTCGCCAAACACAGGTATACCATTGTCAACGGCGGCGGCCCCGGCGTCATGAACGCTTCCACCCAAGGCGCCAAATCCGCCTCCGGAGAGACCATCGCCGTCACTTTTTACCCCCAAGACGCCCCCGGTTTTGAGGGCCGCTATCTGGGGAATGTTACCGATGTTGAAATCAAAACCACCAACTACATCGACAGAATGTTTAAACTCCTAGAGCACGGCGACCTCTTCATTATTTTCAAAGGCGGCACCGGCACCATTTCCGAATTCGGCACCGCCTGGGTTTTGGCCAAACTCTATTATGGCCATCATAAGCCGTTTATTCTCTACGGCGAAAATTGGTATCCGATAGTTGCCGCTATCAAGGAAAATATGAATATCGACGCCAAAGAACTTGATGTTTTTACCATCGTTGACTCTCCTAAAAAAGTTTTGCCGGCCATTGAACACTTTGAGTGGAAGCTTCGCCAGATTGACCACAGCCACTGCAATGTTTGCGGCGAGAAGGCCTTTATGACGTAATGATTTCGACTGCTTTGGAGGTCCCGATCCGCGCCGCCCCGGCATTGATTAAGGCCATCGCTTCAGCGAACGTGTCCACTCCGCCGGCGACTTTGATTTTGATTTTGCCTTCCGTGGCTTGCTTAATCAGCTCTACGTCTTTGACAATCACCCCCCGCGGCCCCATTCCGGAATTGGTTTTGACAAAGTCGGCTCCGGACTTCAAGACCAGAACCGCTGCTTTTTTAATTTCATCATTGGTCAAATAGCCGGTTTCCAGAATAAATTTGACAATTTTTTTCTGATTGACTGTTTTAACCTCGCGGACAATGCGTTGCATTTCTTCTAAAGACTCGTCCCATTGCCCGGCCTTGATCAGGCCGACGTTGAGACTAACGTCTAATTCGTCCGCGCCGTTTAAGGCGGCTGATTTTGCGGCGGCAATTTTTATTTCCAGCTCATCCTGTCCCAGCGGAAACGAAACCACGGTTCCGACTTTGCCGCCCGGACCCATCTTCTGTCTGGCAAACGAAACATAGCAGGGATTGACAAAAGCGGCGTTGAAGCCATATTTTTTGACTTTATCGCATATATCCTTTATATCCGCGAACGTGGCGTTAGCGTGATGATTAGCCAAATCCAGAAACGGAGCCAAATCTTTGGGATTCATTAAAATAAGTGTATCATAAGCATCATGGATAAATTTCTTCGCAATGGTAAGGGCTTGCTCTTGGCTTATGATCAGGGATTCGAGCATGGGCCTGCGGATTTTGACGCTAAAAACGTTGATCCGGCCTACATAATTGATATCGCCCGTCAGGCGCAAGTTTTTACCGGCATTATTTTTCAAAAAGGTATCGCCGAGAAGTATTATCGCGCAATTCAGAATTCAGAATTCAGAATTCATAATTCAAATACCAATAATCAGTTGCCGCCTTTGATTATTAAACTCAATGGCAAAACCGCGTTTCATGCCGGCGAAGAGCCATTTGCCCCGCTGTTTTGCACTGTCGGCGAAGCCATCGAGTTGGGAGCATTAGCCGTCGGTTATACCGTTTACGTCGGTAGTGAATATGAAACCAAAATGACCAGAGTTTTAGCTGACACAGTCCGCGAGTGCAATCAGCGCCGGATCCCGACTATCGCCTGGATGTACCTCCGCGGCAAGCATATCCAAGATCCTCATGATCGCCAAAAATTGGCTTACGCCGCCCGCCTGGGGTTGGAACTCGGAGCCGACGCCGTAAAACTCCAATTTACTCTTGGAGATAATGAAGACCAAGACATCAAAGATCTTGGCTGGATCATCCAGAACGCCGGCAAATCCAAAGTCTTTGTCAGTGGTGGACAAAAAATGTCAGACGAGCAAGTACTTCAATTGGCTAAAGTGGTCAAATCAGCCGCCGCCGCCGGTATGGCTATCGGCCGCAACATCTGGCAGCGTGATCAACCTGTCGAGTTTGCCAAAAAAATTTCCGAGATCCTGTATAGTTAAAATTGATTCTTGACAACATACACAATTATTAGTATAAACATACACAAATGAGTAAAACTAAACGCGCCAGATACCAATTTTATCTTGACGTGGGCGTAGCCAAAGATATTTCCAAAATTGGTAGAGAATTGGGTGTCACCCGCTCCCAGTTGGTTCGCGACGCCATGAGCTCATTGGTTAATCTATATCGCTGCGGCCGGGCAACTGTCGAAAAACCGGACTACAACCTGCTATTTAAACTCTCCGGCATTATTAATATTCCGTCTTCTAATTCATCGGCCAGAGTAGACGATATCTATATGATAGACGAATTCCGCCATCAACATGGTGTTTCTTGATTCCAGCTTCTTCATTGCTTGGGTAGTAAACAACGATGCCTACCATTCCTCGGCTGATCATGCTCTCATTGGCTTTAAAACAAATAAAACCAGACTTTTTACCTCAAATTACGTTTTGCAGGAAACAATCACCTGGATTATCTACAAGGCCGGTTTTGCCACGGCCAAAGTTTTCATCGATCGGGTTTCCGAACTCGAGACGGCCGGGCTGATTACCGTGATTTGGATTGATCGTCTTCTTCATCAAGAAAGTCTGGAAGTCTTACAAAAATATCGCGACCACCCGTTTTCTTTCGTGGATGCTTCAATTATCGCTGTCGTCAAACATCTCAAACTGGAAACAATTTACACCACCGATTCGCTCTTGAGAGCCACCGGATTAAACGTGGTTTTACTGGAAAAGTCCCGCCCGGCTCGGAGATGACCCTTCTTTTTCTCTCCGGATTTTGCTAGGATTAGTTTATGTTAGACGTTGTCGCCATCGGTTCCGCCACGCTGGATATTTTCTTAAAAAGCGATCAGTTTACGATTGATAAACACGAGAATGGTATTTACCTTTGCGAAAAGTATGAAGGCAAGATCGAAGCTCAAGAATTGGTGATGGTTTCCGGCGGTGGAGCGACTAATACCGCAGTCTCATATGCCAGAAAAGGTCTGTCAGCAGCGCCGATTATTGAACTCGGTCGCGACCCGGCCGCCGAAATGATTCTTCTGGATTTGGCCCGGGAAAAGGTTGATTTATCACTGGTAGTTCAGGAACCAGATGAAACAACCGCTGTCTCTGTGATCCTTTTATCCGGCAAGGGCGGAAACTCTATCGTTACATATCGCGGCGCCAGCCGCCGGCTGACCGTCTCCGATATTCCTTTTGATAAACTGGGGATGCTGCTGAAGCCCAACGGCTGGATTTACCTCACCAGCGTTGGGGGCGATATGGAATTGGTAGAAAAAGTTTTGTCGTGGGGAAAAGAAAAAAGTCGGAAGGTTTTCTGGAATCCGGGGAAGGCAGAGATTGAATTGTGTAAAGGTCCGACCTTGCCGCGGCAAGGTCGGACCTTATTAGATGCCGTAAATGTTTTGCAGCTCAATCGTCAGGAAGCATCTGAATTTTTCGGAATAGATTTTACCGATGACGAAGTTTGGAAATCTGAACATTGTCCCTCCCCACCGGAAACAATCACAATCATTACTAATGGCGCTGCCGGCGGCAGAGTTTGCCATAAAGGCGTTTGTATTTGGTACAAAGGCATAAAAACCCAAATGGTTGATAGCACCGGCGCCGGCGACGCCTTCGGCTCCGGCTTCGTCGCCGGCCTCATGTCCGGCAAGCAAATCGAAGAAGCCACAAACTGGGGCAAAAAACAAGCCGCTTCGGTGGTAAGTTTCATCGGAGCAAAGAAAGGTCTATTGCCAATTTCTGATTTCTAATAAATCTGTTTCGGATTTCGGATTTCGAATTTTATTTTGAATGGGGGTGATCACAAATGGATAACAAAAAAGTTTTTTGGCCGGTTTTCGCTATTCTGGTCGGCGTTCTGGCTTTAATGGTCAATTTGGGCTATTTGCCTACCGGGACAATTCGCTACTGGCCGGTATTATTGGTCGTCTGGGGTTTAATGAAGATTGCCGATCCCCCAACTCCCGCCAAAAAATCAAAGAAATAAGTGGTAAAATTCACTTCGTGCAAATAGCGATTGACGGTCCGGTTAGTTCCGGAAAAAGTACTATCTCTAAACTGGTAGCCAAGAAATTTGGCCTTGTCTATATCGATACCGGCGCCATGTATCGAACGGTTGCCCTTCATTGTTTGCGCCAGAATGTTGACTTGAACGACGAATCGGAGGTTTGCGCCCGGGTGAAACAGAACAGGCTTCATTTTGAGTTCCTGCCGGCGGGAGAAAATAATGACGGCCGCAACTGTACCATCCTGCTTAACGGCGAGGATGTGTCTTGGACAATAAGAGAAAAAGAAACAACATGGGGAGCGTCGGTTGTAGGCAGGTATGAATGCGTTAGATCATATTTAGTAAAAAAACAGCAAGAAATTTCTCGCGATAAAGATGTCGTTATGGAAGGCCGGGATATTACCTATCGCGTTTTGCCTAACGCCGATATAAAGATATTTTTAACGGCCAGCGAAATGGTCCGGTCGCTGCGGAGGCAAATCCATTTATTAGAGCACGGGCAAAATGGGGGACTGGCAAAAATCAGGGAAGAGATTAGGGTCAGAGACAATCAGGATATGAATCGCAAGCTTGACCCGCTTAAAAAAGTTCCCGACGCCATTGAAATCGATACCTCCGACATGACCATAGAAGAAGTGGTTGATAAAATAGTTTCTCTTGCTAATTCTTATGCCAAAACAAAACGATAATCTTCAGAAAAAATATTCCGGCTCCCGTTGGGCCGGGCTGATTCTGCTAATTATTACTATTCTTATTTCTCTGTTTTTCTACGCCCGCGGCGGCCTCGGCGACTTTCTCTCCTCCATTTTTGGTCCGGCGCGGTATACTATTCAGAAGTAGGGATTGTCGGATATGCGTTGAGAAATTTAACTAATAAACTTATTTCCCTCCAGACACTTTGAGGACTATCGCTGCCGTGAAGGAGATTTCTATCTCTGTCTTTCGCTTTAGCCCTAAGACTATTAGGGTCAGTTAATTTCAGTCTGTCCACATTCCAATCTTTCCCCATTTGTGTTCTCCAATAATCGACGGCTTGTCCGTCCGGAGAAAAAAGTAGGGCAAAGGTTACCGGGCCGCTGGTCATGTAAGCGGCCCATTCATCCCACCGGTTTTGGGGGCACCGGTATCTTTCTGGAAATTCCGGCGGAAGTCCCTGCATTTTTTGTTTCGGTCCATCACTGTAAAAGGCATCAACCATGTCGATATTCATATTAAGTGAAGCATGAAACACTAATTCCAGAGGGGGATTGATTTGGTGAAGCAGAAATTCCGTCAGAGACGGATCATCGAATTCTATTTTCTGGGCACCTATGATTGTTTCAGGATCAATACTTGAATCAAGTTTGGGCTTTACAATTGCCAGGGTGGTTTTTCCTTCAGCAGTAAGTTGGTCAAGCTCCTTACTTCCCAGAATGCCCGTCAATTCTTCCACAAATGGAACAGTTTCCTGAAGTCCTCCTAAAATTCCCTGGGCAAAAAGCTCCCACATCCGTTGCCGGGAGAATGCCTCCGGGACTTCAATTGTTTTTAATCTATCAATAATATTTGGCATTTGATCAATTTTACACCATGAGTCAATTTATTATTCCTATCTCGCCGTTGAGGTTCCTTGCAGAATCCGGTCCCGGTTTTGATTTTCCTCCTGTTTCTTTTTGATTTCCTCTATTGTTTTCCTGTTTTTCTACGCCCGCGGGGGGTGGGGGCCAGCCAAATATTCCATTCAGAAATAAACACCCTATCTATCTCGCCGTTTCTTATTCAACGCTTTCTTGTCCCAAACTGTTACATATAATTGACAGTTAGTAGGAAAAACTGTACAATAGGCCTCATGGAATATAAAGAGATAGAAACCCTGATAAATAAATGGAATCCTCATTTTCAAAATGCCTCTAAGGGAGGCTGGATTGATACGGTCCCGAGACAAAAATATCTGGCGCGGCTTTGGGAGGCAATGGGATTACGGCATGTTATCGTGCTGACGGGTGTTCGCAGGTCGGGAAAATCAACCCTGATGCAACAGCTTATCGGGAAGCTAATTGAGGAGGGAACGGCGCCAAAAAATGCGCTCTACCTTCAGCTTGAAGATGTACTGGTTAGTCCGTATTTGGAGCTTGGATGGAAACTTTTGGAACAGCTTTATAACTTTTACTTAGAAAAATATAACCCGCGGGGAAGAGTTTTTGTGTTTTTGGATGAAATACAAGGGATTTCCGAGTTTAACCGTTGGGTCTATTCCCATTACGAGAAGAAAGAAAATATAAAATTCGTCCTATCCGGTTCCCGGCAATCGCTCATAGAATCAGAGGTGCCAAGGCTTCTTACCGGCCGTACTGTCCGTTTTGATGTCTACCCGTTTAATTTTTATGAGTATTTGGTCATTCACGCCGTCCAGGTAGGAAAGGGGAGTACGGTTGCGGAATTAAGAGACAGCAATTTTAGCCAAACGGCGACAATGCTTCATCATTTGGGCAATTTTTTGAACGAAGGCGGGTATCCGGAAATCGTGTTGACGCCCGAGCAGAGAAACAAAGAGCTTATCATCAACACCTATTATCGCGATATTTTAACGCGCGACATCATAAATCCTCATGAAATACGAAATCCAAATGAGATAGAGAACCTTGGGCTTCAAGTATTATCTGATTTTACAAAGACCCATACCTACAGAAGCTTGGGGCGCCCGCATAAGCTGTCGGTCAATACGGTAAAGACCTACCTCGATTATTTTTACAAAGCTTATCTTTTCTTTGAGAGCAAACATTTCTCGTATAAAACAAAAGAAACGCAGGATGTGCAAAAACCACGAAAGATTTATGTGGTCGATAACGGCATGCGCAATTTTAATGTTGTTGTCCCGCGAAGAGACCTTGGCCAATGCGCCGAGAATGTGGTGTTTTTGGAACTGATGAAAAATCACCCGGCGGTGTATTACTGGAGAGGAAAACAAGAGGTTGATTTTGTAGTTTTAGATCCGCGACAAAAGGAAAAACTAGTGCTCTACAACGTTTCTTATACTGACGAACCAAACCCGCGAGAAATAAAAGGATTGATTGAAGGGTTAAAAGAGTTTAAGCTCGATCGGGGAACAGTGTTGACAAAAAATTATTTTGACAAGAAAGTTATAGATGATAAAACGGTGGAGTTTGTCCCTCTTTGGGCATGGTTAATCGCCAGGGGTTTATCTCGCCGTTGAGGTTCCCTGAAGAATTTTATCCCGATTTTGATTATCTTCTTGTTTTTTCTTAATTTCCTCAATCGTCTCCGGCCGGCACGCTTCTTTCGGCTCGGTTCCCGGCAGGAAAATCTCCTCCCGGCTCGGACACCCCTCGCACGCTAATTGTCCGGTCAGTGTACAGATTTTAACCGTCACCATCTCGCTTGACTTTGGAAATTCATGAGCCGTTGCTCGAGTCGAAAGTAATTTAGTCATGATTTTGTTCCATATTGGCGATGCTCCGGTAATTCCCGACGCGATATAGCTCATCGAGGTATTATTATTGTTCCCCACCCAGGTTGCTACCAGAAAATCAGTCGTGTATCCAAAAGTCCAGTTATCCCGTAAACTATTGGTGGTTCCGGTTTTCACCGCCACTTGCTGCCCGGGAATATTTAAGGTTGATCTGGTTCCGAACGCCGGCGCCCGCGCCGCCGGATCGGACAGAATGTTAGTTAATTGGTAAGCGACCCCCGAAGGTAAGGCCCTTTCCGAAATTTTATGTTTCTCTCGCAAGATATTTCCCCGGCTGTCTTCTACTTTCAGAATCGGGTCCAATCCAACGTGTACCCCATAATTTGCCAGAGTTCCGTACGCTTCTGCCATATCCGCCATTGTTATCTCGCCGCCTCCCAAAGTTAAAGACAGACCGAATCGCGACCGGTCTCCCCAAGTTTTAATTCCCATTTTTTCTCCTTGATCAATCATGGTGTTTACCCCGATGGTTGACAATACTTTTACCGCAGGGACATTGTAAGAACTTGCCAGCGCGATTCGCAGGGGCACCGGCCCGTGGAATCTGCCATCGTAATTTACCGGGCTATAAGGCGGCGACCCCGGGATGTTATAACTAATCGGCGCGTCCAGAATCACCGACGCCGGTGTAAATCCCCGCTGCAGCGCCGCCGAGTACATTACCGGTTTGATTGATGACCCCGGCTGTCTTGGCCGCAAAGTCACGTTCACTTGGCCGTCATGGGCGAAATCAAAGTAGTTTTTTGACCCCACCATCGCCAAAATATCTCCCGACCCCGGACCGGTTACTAAGGCCGCTCCATTTCCCACTCGTAATCTTGTCAACCCTCCCACCTCATTGGTAACTATTTCCTGTGCCATTTCCTGAATCGCCAGGTCCAGTGTCGTCGTCACTTTCAGCCCGCCATGATTCACCATTTCTTCGCCGAATTCCTTTACCAATAAATCCCGGACATACATTACAAAATGCGGCGCCTTTATATCTGTTCTTCCGTCCACATAGGCCAATTGTTCGGTTTTGGCTTTTTCTGCCTGTTCCGCGCTGATATATTTGTCTTCTACCATCCGCCGCAAAACTTCCGCCTGCCGTTGTTTTGCCATTTCCGGATTCGCCCCCAGCGGCGAGTACACCGTCGGCGCCGCCGGCAGGCCTGCCAGAAGCGCCGCTTCCGCCAGCGTCAGCTCTCTGGCGTCTTTACCCAAATACTGTTGTGCCGCCTCCTGAATTCCGTAAGCAGTTCCTCCATAGCTGACTTCATTTAGATACATTTCCAATATCTGTTCTTTGGAAAAAGTTCTCTCTGTCCAGACTGATAAAATCAGTTCCCTGATTTTTCGCCGCCATGTTTTTTCCGGCGACAACAAGGTATTTTTAATCAATTGCTGGGTAATCGTCGATCCCCCCTGAAACTGGCTACCGGCGGCCGGCTGCCGGCTGCCGGCTGCTAACCAATTGTGATATGCCGCCCTGACAATGCCGGTCACCGAAAATCCGGCATGGTTCCAAAAATCCTTATCTTCAATCGCCACCGTCGCGTCGATCACATACTTCGGCAGTTGGCGTATAGATGCCAACGATCTATTTTCTTCTTTATAAATCTTATACAGCTCTTTTCCGTTTCTATCCAAAATATGCGTCGTCAACTTGGGTTGTCTGGCAATTAAATCTTTTGGAGTCGGTAAATCCTCAAACAGGTAAATGCCCAGTAAAATAATTCCAAATAATCCGGAAAGAAACAAAAATCCCGCCGCCAGCCACCGCCTCCTGACATAAATCTTCGGCCAGTTTATTACGGGAAACCGAGCCCTCTGCCACCTAAAGACGACCGTCATCGTCATTGCGAGGGAGCGTAGCGACCGTGGCAATCCCGTCCGGACTCCTCGCGATAACATTTTGATAACGCTTTTTCCTGTCCCAAGAATCAACAAGGCTCCCAGCAACAAAAACGGAAGAACATTAACTAAAACGAAATAGGCCGGCCGTCCCAAAAGCCGCAGACTTTCACCTATTAAACTACCCCGCTTGCCCGCCAAAGCCTTGGCGAAGGCGGGTCGACTCTTCCTGTCCATGATAAAGATTATAAGCGAGAAAGATTAAAAAGGAAGAGGAAATTTTTTCCTAATTAGTTCCCACAATTCCGGGTGTTCCCCTTCATATCCTAAAGCCCAAATCGCTATTCCCGCCATTCCGCTTTCATTTACTAAATCATATTTTAGCCCCAGCGATCTGGCGTCGTCATAAAATACTTGAGTCGTTTTTCCCGACTTCGTCGAGATTAGATACGGCGTAAAACTTTCTTCGTCCCATCCCAATTGCGGGGTACCCAGCTTTGCTGGGTCGGTTCCCAGGATCATTTCCCTAATCCGCCTGTAAGTTGCCAAATACCCGATATCTGTAGTTTTGGATATTGGTTCCCGTGATAGAGTCGGCCATTCATAACCGTAGTAGGGGACACCCAAAATTAATTTTGTTATCGGCACCGTTTTCGAGTAAGCCGCGATTGCCTCTTTAATTTGATCAAGTGGCGCCACTGGCCCGGAATATTCCGAACCGGGTCGGGTAAAATCATAACCCATTATCACTATGTAGTCGACAATTTCTCCCAAAGACGTAATATCCCAAATCCGGTCGTTATCTGCGGCGTCGGCATAGGCATCTACAGACAATGAGCAAGAAACAATGAGCAGAGAACAATGATAGCGAAAACCCTCTACAAGTTTACTGAATTGGTCGCGAACAACCTTTGGCGGAGAGCCAACATATTCAAAGTCAATATTTACTCCGTCTAAGTTTTTTGTCTTTACCGCTTCAAAAGCTTCCGCAATTAGTTTCTCCTGCCTGTCCCGGCTGGATAAGATCGACTCGATAGTTTGGTTATCAAATGCCCTCAGTACCAATATAACTTCCGCTCCATTATTATGCGCTTTTCTGACAATTTCCCCCATTTTCGCAGATTGGTAGGCCGCCCACCCCGGTTCCAAATTCCCGGCCTTTTCTCTTTTTTGAATTGACCCATCGGCATTGACATTTAATCCAAAAAACGCCAAGTGCGTCAGTTTCCCGTACTGAATCGTCGGCTCGTATTTAATGTTCCAGTACGGCAAAAACCCCATCACGATTTTTCTCTCTCCACCATTTCTTGTTGCCTGCTGCTTGTTGCCTGTCGCTATTTTTCCCAACGGCGACTTCAGCGGCTCCGACCAACTTCCCCACCTCACCCCAGCCCAAACTACTAGTCCTATTCCCAAAATAATTAAACCTATTCCCGCCGCCCGCCGCCATTTCATTTCTAAAGATACTCCTCGAATTCCGATTTTGTCATTGCCGCTTGTTTGAAGATGCTTTCCATTGTCCCGCGGGCAATTTCTTTATGATTCGGTACAATTACGGTTTGCAGCTTGCCCTGGCGGACTCCCCGCAGTTTAATGTGGCTGCCTTTTTGGGAAACGATCGCAAAATCGGCTCTTTTAAACGCCTTAATTACCACCTTTGCGGAATACAATTTAGGCATAAGAAGCCGCCGGAAAATCAAATTGCATCAATTCCAGTTTTTGGATAGCCGGAATTTTTATCCGCTGTCTGCCTTCGTCTTCCAGCAGTAAGTCTAATGCTTCTCTTAAATTACCGATTGCCTCTTGTTTAGTTTTGCCTTGGCTGGCGACCTCAACTTCCACCCCCCGAGCCACGTACCATTTGTCCTCTTTCCATATCAAGGCATGATAGCCCCTTTCCAAAATTTCCATAGTTTTTCTTGAATTTCTGTTTGACATACCCAAAGTATACCAAATTTGACATCCGCCAAAATGGTGCTATATTAAGACCATAAATCCATCTGCTCCGGAAAGGAAGAAAATGTCAGGAGTTATCAATATCAAAGAAATTGGAAACGAACCCGTATTTGAATTTGCTCAAGGACTGACCCCGGAACAATTGTCGAGACTTGATAAACAGTATCTGAAAAAAAGAGATATCTCAACGAGATTATATGAGACGTTAAGAAGAGCTGGATGGGAAGAATCTGACATTGGCATACATGTTGGGGCGTTGCTTGAAGTTACCCTTGGAGAGTTAGTTAACTCCACAAGACAACCTCGATGGGGCACACGATACGGTTTGGGGCCAAAAGGATTAGGGGAACTACAAACAGCGTTATCCGGTCTTATTCTAAACAAGTAAAGGTCTTTACTTCGGGTTAATTTTCGTCGTCTCAATCACCGACCCCGGGCAGATAATGCGGATTAATACACCTGATTGTGGCTGCCAATATCGTAAAGTTTTATGATGTCGTCTTCAATCTGATATACGGCTCTGATATCGCCAGTTACCGAAAAAGAGCGGTATTGTTTTAACTTCCCTATAAGCCGGTGGTCTTTAATAATCGCGCTGGCGGGATCTTTCAGCCGCAGTTCCAGCCGGTGTTTGAAGCGATTGGCTAAATTTTTATCCGGGGCGATTCTTTTCCGATAATTTTTTAAGAATCGGCGGTGGTATTTAATTTGCATGGAGCTGTCTCATTAAATCATCTGCGTTTCCGGCTTTATATATATTTTTAGTTGATTGAAAATCTTTATCCATACCGGCATAGCGTTTTTCCGACCTGGTTGACAAAGGGATTATGGTTTCTTCCACTTGGATTGTCAGTTGCCGGTTGGCCAACTTGAATAATAAAACTCTGACCGCTTCTTGGAGCGAAGAAAACCCCATTTCTCTGGAAGCCGCCAAAGCTTCCACCCTCAGTTCGTTTGACACCGGAACTTGCAGTATCTTTCTCATACTCCATACAAATATAATACTTTTGTAATGAATGTCAAGTAGCGCTTCCCCCAAATTTGACACCCGCCGAAATGGTGGTATGAAGTACCGTCATTGCGAGGTCGCCTTAGGCGACCGTGGCAATCTGATTACTCACCACGACAGTGTTTCCTCGTATAAATCTTTCCACGAAGAATTTTCCGCTTCTACCAATTGATTCTTCCTTTTTCTCGACCAACTCTTAACTTGTTTTTCGCGTTCGATTGCTTCAAGCGGCGAATAAAATATTTCATAATAGACCAAGTCGGTAACATTGTATTTCTTGGTAAAGCCGTCGGCAACTTTTTCTTTATGTTGCCACACTCGTTTTACTAAATTTCTGGTTACTCCGGTGTAAAGGACTGTTCTACCGGGGTTACTCATCAAATAAATATAAAAATGTTGTTCTTGCATCAAATTTTTTAGATTGCCAATGACTTTAGATTGCCACGTCGTCCCGATTACATCGGGACTCCTCGCAATGACGCCGTGTCGATTACCGACCCCGGGTAATTGATCCGCTCTTCTTTAACCGATCCGTCGGGATTAAGCTCTTGAACCATCGGATACGCGCAGTCCAGGCAAAATTCCGGCACCAGCGGGTCGGAAATTACGGTGTGCGTCTGCAATTCTAATTCTCCCTGCTGGTCTAAAGGAATCGCCGGATCCACCGGCGTCCCGGTATCCTTCCTGATCCAAATTTCCCTCTGCGTCGGCCGGTTATTTTCCGGCAAAAATTTCTCCCAGAAAAATTCATGCCGGGTATCGCAACTCTGCTCCGGAGTCGGTAAAAATCCGGTTAAATTGCACACGTCTCGCCCCACAATATCTTCCGGCTTCTCCGGCCACACCGGCTTCCGGCCTTTCAATAGCTGGCTCATAATGTCATGCCAAATCGGCGCCGCCCCGGTTATCCCCGATACCAAAGATTGATTCATCGGCTTATTATCATTATTTCCCACCCACACCGCCGTCAAAAGTTCCGGCGTATACCCCAAAGTCCAATTATCCCGCAAATCATTGGTGGTCCCGGTCTTGACCGACACCACTTGCCCCGGAATCACTAGCTGCGAACTCGGACCAAAGGCCGCCGACCGGGCATTGTTGTCCAGCAGAATATGACTGACTAAGTAGGCGGCTTCAGAGGGAATTGCCCGTTTTATTTCTGATGAGGAGTCTCCTTGCCCTGCGGCCAGGAGACTCCTCTCTCGAATCCTGTCTTCGGTTACCCGCTGATAAAGTATTT
>Ga0209211_10003935_pt1 | contig 23633 bp, 20 predicted proteins | sample RifGroA2_FD_183992 | JGI IMG/M metagenome (GOLD analysis project Ga0209211, IMG submission 183992) | Groundwater microbial communities from Rifle, Colorado, USA - Groundwater A2 (SPAdes) (version 2) | ecosystem: Environmental > Aquatic > Deep subsurface > Groundwater | place: Rifle, Colorado...
ATCCGCTGCACCAGCTTTTCCCGCTGCATACGGTACTCAATAAGGCTTCGCACGGAAATAAGCTTCATGTCAAATTTCCGGGCAAGTTGTTGAAGCTGGGGCACCCGCGCCATCGTACCATCTTCATTGAGGATTTCGCACAGAACCCCGGCCGGTTGCAGACCCGCGAACCGGCAAAGATCCACAACAGCTTCCGTATGACCGGCCCTGCGCAACACGCCCCCCTCAGCCGATTTCAAGGGAAAAATGTGGCCGGGCCGCGCAAGATCGCTTGGCTTGGTCGAGGGGGCAATCAGCGCTCTGAGGGTGGCTGCACGATCGGCTGCCGACACTCCTGTTGTCGTACCATGGATATAGTCGATGGAAACAGTAAACGGGGTCTCATGCAACGAAGTGTTCGCCTCCACCATGGAATCCAATCCCAACTCCATGGCCCGGGCACTGGTGATCGGGGCACAGACGACCCCCCGCCCCTCCCGGGTCAGGAAATTGACGATCTCCGGCGTGACCTTCTCCGCTGCCACGACAAAATCCCCCTCATTTTCACGGTCTTCATCATCAACAACGATCAGAATTTTCCCTGCTTTGAAATCCTCGATCGCCTCTTCAATCGTATCGAAATGTTTCACCCTTGCATCAGACATAAACGTCGCTTACGCGCTCCGGTTGCTTTGAATTACTTTGTTGGTTCGGGCTCGGCTTCTTTTGCCACTGCGGAGATGGAGCCCCGGTCGACTTTCACTTTTACAGAATCGGCGATCTGCACCAGGGCGGTTTTCTCCTCAATCCCCACAATCGTCCCGTGGATGCCCCCCGACGTAACGACCTTATCCCCCTTCTTGAGGGCATTGAGCATTTTTTGACGCTCTTTCTGCCGTTTCTGTTGCGGACGGATAATCATAAAATAGAAGATCAAAAAGATGAGGCCGAACAAAACGATGGATTGCATAAATCCGCCGCCGGCATCTCCTTGCCCCTGCGGGGCCATCAGCATAACGTAGTATCCGATCAAGTGAACCTCCTGGATTCTTGTGGGTGAACGACGTGCCTAGTGTTGTACTGAATCTGTCTCCTCTTGGATGCGTTCAAGAGTACGGTGTTTCCATGAAGAAAATCGTTGCTCAAGGATGGCCTTGCGGGCCTCTCTCATGAGCCAGAGATAATGCGTCAAATTATGGATCGTCGCCAACTGCAGGGCAAGGATTTCCTTCACCAGGAAGAGATGCCGCAAGTAGGCTCGTGTAAAGTTTTGACAGAGATAACAGGGACACTCCGGATCGACAGGCCGAAAATCACTCTTGAATGAGGCATTCCTCAGGTTGAAGGTTCCCGACCTTGTAAAAAGGTTTGCGTTGCGGGCATTACGCGTCGGCAGAACGCAATCGAACATATCCATACCCCGCTCAATCGCCTCAAGGAGATTCTCCGGCGTCCCCACTCCCATCAAATACCGTGGCTGTTCCCGTGGGAGGACCGACTCGCATGTTTCCGTGATCTCATAGAGCACGTCAACCGGTTCTCCCACCGCCAACCCTCCAATGGCGTAGCCATCGAAACCCATGTCTACCAGCCCCCGGGCACTCCGTTTTCGGATTTCCGGATAGATACTTCCCTGCACAATGCCAAAGAGCGCCTGCGTATGACCATAGAGAGAGGGATCCGCGATGAAAGCTTCCTTGCAACGCCGGGCCCACCGGAGGGTTCTCTCATTGGACTGTCTCGCGTATGCCTCTTCGCACGGAAACGGCGTGCACTCATCGAGCACCATCATAATATCAGAGCCAAGGGCCCGCTGAACGGAGATCACCGATTCCGGCGTAAAGATGTGCTCCGAGCCATCGACGTGGGAACGGAATGTCACTCCCTCTTCCTCGATGTCGCGCAGACCCGCGAGGCTGAAGACCTGAAAGCCTCCGCTATCCGTCAGGATGGGGAGGCGCCAACTCATGAAGGTATGCAGACCCCCTGCCGCATGCAAGACCGATGTTCCAGGGCGTAGATACAGATGGTACGTGTTGCCGAGAATGATTTGAGCCCCGAGGTCAAGTAACTCGCGTTGCTCGATCGCTTTCACCGATCCCTGGGTTCCCACCGGCATGAAGATCGGTGTTTCAATCACGCCATGATCTGTCTCGATGATCCCGGCCCGCGCCCTGCCATCCTGCGCAACGAAGGTGAACTTCAAGAGTTCCTTTTCAGAGGTTAAGAGGGGGAAGCAACTATCAACAAAAATCCGCCGCGGGATTCCTCGCACGGCGGATTAGAATAATCACTATGTTCTGAACCGTTACTTCTGCAGGCGGAACCGGACAGGGATTGACATGCGGACCTTCACGGCCTTCCCCCTCTGTTTACCCGGTTTGAATTTTGCCTTCATCACGGCGGATGCAGCCGCTTCGTCACATCCGGCTCCGATCCCTTTCTTGATCTCCGTACGCGTCACGGCGCCGGATTCATCGACGAATGCTTCAACATAGACGGTCCCCTCAACGCCGGCCCGTCTGGCAATTTCCGGATACACAACAAGACTCTGAATTGCTCCAATACCTCCGATGGGTTCGGGAAGATCTTCAACCGCGATAAAGTACGTTTCCTCGTCCTCTTCCTGTTTCGGCGGAGGCGGAGCGACTTCCTTCGTGATATCGACCTCCGTGCTCTGGATCGTCACATCATCCAGGGCTTCGTCGCTAGGAGCTTCAATGGGAATTAGCGGTTTCGGGGGCGGAGGCGGACGGTTCTCCTGCTTCGTGACGTCAATATCTTCCACGTCCACAAGCTCTTGTGAGGCCTTCATGATCACCTTCGGTCCCTGAAGGTCAGGGAAAAACTTAAACGCGACAATCATCAAAGCCAGTGAGATGATAAGGCCGATCTCAAATGTCTTATTGTATTTCAGCCTTAAATCGACCTCGGGATTCTTCCGAACCATATGAACCCTCCTTTGTGTTCGTCAAATAACCTGTGGTGAATATAAAAAGAAAAAGGGCCCTTGTCAAACCTCTTCTACATTTTCCCTGCGCCTGCGAAGCCGACCCCCCGAGAGGAACAAAAGCACGAAAAGCAAAGCTCCAGTAAAATCAGCCACAACATCCGCAATATCGGAGGTCCGCGCCGGCACAAAACTCTGGTAATACTCATCCAGGCCACCATACAGTGTCGTAGCCATCAAGGCCGCCCATATATCATGACGCCGCAACCACCCAAAACGTTCCTGAAAGAAGAACGCCCTTCTGGTCAGGAAACAAAGAACAAACCACATAATGGCATGGAAGATCTTATCCAGCCCCTTCGGGCTCTGGAGCGTGGCAAAGGCGCTCCAGGAAGAGAGAAAGAAAATGAAGATCAACCAGAGGAGGGGTGGAAACTGGTATTTGAGAATGTGCTTCAGACGCTGCCCCTCTGTTCGGACTGGACAAAAGAGGCAGGGAGAAACTCCAGAAGATCCTGGGCCACAATGCTTCGAGCCCCGAGTTGTTGCGCAGCGAGATCACCCGCCAAACCGTGCACAGAGACCCCGGCGTACGCGGCGGATCCATGGTCCATTCCCTGAGCCCACAATCCGGCGATGAGTCCGCACAGGACGTCCCCCGAGCCCACGGTGGCCATCCCCGGGTTCCCGGTGGTATTCACATAAATCCTCCCGTCGGAAGTCCCTGTCATAGTAGGAGCACCCTTTAAAACAAATGTGACTCCCCCTTGCTGAGCACCGTTTCGGACAGAATCCACGCGTTCTTTTTCTATCTGCTTGGAGGAAACTCCCAGGAGGCGTGAAGCCTCGCCGGCGTGTGGTGTCAAAACCATTGTTGCTTTGATCTTTTTCAACGTTGGCAATCCCATGGAAGCCACCACTGCCAATGCATCGGCATCAAGAACCAGTTTCCCGGTGGCATGCATGATGAGGTTTCTCAAAAGTGCCTGAGTCTCCCGGTGTAACGAAAGGCCCGGCCCAAGCACAACGACATCCGCCCATCGAATTTTTTCAGAAATAATCTCCAGAGCGGAAAGCGCCACGGTCCCTTCAGCGGTTGATGGAACAGGAAGCACAATGGGTTCCGTCAGCTTGCGTGCCAGAATGGGATACACGGCATCGGGTGTTCCCAGAAGAACAGCCCCTGCCCCGGAGCGGAGTGCGGCTGAAGCGGCGAGGGCGGCGGCCCCCGTATATCCTCGCGATCCGGCAAGAATAAACACTTTCCCGACCGTGTATTTATGCGCAGACGCCGAACGGCGAGGAAGGAGGCTTTGCACATCGGCCGGCGTCACCAACTTCATCTGAAGCACAGGAGCGTTGGAGACAACGGGGGGAAGGCCGATATCGACCAAAACGACTTTACCCGCCCGGTCCTGTCCTTCGTTGCAAAGCAAACCCGTTTTGATCAAACCGAATGTGGCGGTCACCGTTGCGCTCACCGCGGTGTTTTCCACGACACCGGTGCTTCCATAAACCCCTGAGGGGATATCGAGTGCAAGGACGGGGAACTTCTGTGCGTTCAACCAGTCGATCCCCCGTTTGGCGATCCCCGTCACCTTTCCGGAAAACCCGGTCCCGAAGATTGCGTCGACCGCACAATGGATGGGCGGAAGGCCACGAAGAGTCTTCGGAGCGAAGGATGTTATCACGAGTTGCCCGGGATGCGACCCCTGCAACTTCTTGAGAATGATGAAATTTCTTTTTGCATCCCCCTTCATCTGACGAGGAGAGGCAAACAGAAGGACAATCACCCTCGCGCCTTTACTCAGAAGGTGCCGGGCAACGACAAACCCGTCTCCCCCATTCTTTCCCTTTCCACACAGAACGAGGATGGTCTTTTGCCTGCAGGGACCGAAACGTTCTTCAAGACACTGAACACTCCCCCGACCGGCATTCTCCATCAACACCAGGCCGGGAATTCCAAAGGTCCGGATGGCGGTCCTGTCACACCATTGCATCTCTTGTGCCGTAACAACCGTTTGCATGGAGGCGGGTTACAACTTGAAGAAAGTTTTTGAAATATCGACGATGAGCGAAGGATAGAGGCCCAGCAAAATCACCAGCGCCGCAACCACCCCAATGACCGCAAAGGCAAATCCGGGGACACGCTCTTCGATCGTCGCGTTGCCATCACGGAAATACATCACCATCACCAAACGAAGGTAATAATAAACGGAGATGACGCTCGTCAGTACGCCGATCACCGCGAGCCAGACGAGATCGGCCTTCACGGCGGCGAGAAACACGTAATATTTGCCGAAGAACCCCGCAAAAGGGGGAATCCCGGCAAGGGAGAACATGAAAACGGAAAGCATCGCCGCAACCAGAGGCCGTTGTGCACTGAATCCGGCATAGTCATCAAATGTCAGCTTGGTATCATCCTGCTGCTCAACCCAGGAAATAATCCCGAAGGCCCCCATATTCATGAGCGTATAGGCGGCAAGATAGAAAAGGATTCCCGTCTCCCCCTCCGCACTCCCTGCAGCAATTCCACTCAACATATACCCGGCGTGGGCGATGCTCGAATAGGCAAGCATTCTCTTGAGATTGGACTGTGCAATCGCTGTCACATTTCCGAGAATCATCGAAGCGGCAGCGATGAAGGCAATGACCTCGCTGATCGGCGTGCCGGTGATAGCAAAGGTCCTGATAAACACTGTAACAAATGCGGCAAAGGCGGCAGCTTTGGCTCCCGTGGACATGAATGCCGTGACGGGTGTGGGAGCCCCTTCGTACACGTCGGGGGCCCACATGTGAAAGGGCACAGCCGCAACTTTGAACGAGAATGCGATCACGAGCAGTCCGGCCCCCATCAGGAAGAGAGAATTCCCGGAAAGCTGCGCGAAGGACTGGCTGATGAGTTTGAGATTGGTGGTTCCGGCGGTCCCATAAATAAGAGCAATTCCGTACAGGAGGAATCCTGTGGCAAAAGCTCCCAGGAGAAAATATTTGATCGCCGATTCGTTTGAGGTCAGCTTTGTCCGGACAAACCCTGTGAGCACATAGAGACAGACCGACATTAACTCGATGCCGAGGAACAGGATGATCAGGTCCATCGCCGAGGCCATCAACATCATGCCCACTGTTGCGAAGAGAATCAAGATATACAACACCCCCTGTTCCCGGTGAAGCCGTTGCATGTACGGACGCGAAAGTACGATCGTGAAGAAAGCGGAGCTTGTAAACACCATGCTGAAGTAGCTGGCGTATCCCCCCTGGAGGATCATGCCGTTGAACACAATCACTTCCGAACCGAGGGACCAAAGTGAGAAGACAAACGCGAGGGCACATCCCGCGAGCGAGAGTCCATACACTGCCGTTGCCCTGCCGCCCTTCATACTCTCAACGAGGAGTGCGGCAAGCCCCGTGAGTGTGAGACTCACCATCGGGGCGCTCTGCCAAAGATCGGTTATGGTTATTTCCATAGGAGAATGTTTGCCTTATCGCTCTACATTCATGAATTCCGGAAGAACAGGAACCATACCACGATAAACAACGGTATGAGGATCGGGAGTGTGTATTTGACGATATACCCGAAGAAACTGGGCATTTCGATCTTCGACTGCTCCGCGATCGACTTCACCATGAAATTCGGTCCGTTCCCGATGTACGTGCACGCTCCGAAGAACACCGCTGCGACCGAGATCGCCTGAACATAGCGCCATGTCTCCCCGGTAATGGCAAACGCCCCCGGTTGCAACGGATTGGACAGGCCCAGGGCGTCGGTCGTTGCCAACCCCAGAATCGCATCCATATGATGAACATTATCGACGCTGGCCCCATGAAGTCCGAAGGAGGCACTGAGAAAATTCAAATAGGTCGGGGCATTGTCAAGAAAACTCGACAGCACTCCGGTTCCCCAGTAGTACTGCCCCGGGCTCACGATGCCGAGAACCGAGGAGTTCAATTCAAGCCAATCCAGGGCCGGGATCATGGTGGCAAATATCCCGATAAACAGGATGGCAACCTCCTGGATCGGGTGAAAATTGAACTCATTCTTCTCGTGCACTTCCCTTTTCGTCGTGTAATACGATGCGAAGGCCGCAGCCCCCATGATCAATTCCCGCACCATGATCGGATGCGAGATAAAGACCGCCGCCAGAATGATCAGCAGGTAGAGGATATTATGCCCTCCGGTAAACTCCGGGTGATCGGGCTTCATGGCTTCTGCTTGCTGTTTCTTCGTAGCTTCTTTAAAGTGATAAGAATCAATGACATAGAAGAGAGCCAACAGGAATAGAATCGCCAGTGCCCAGATCTCCCAGACTCTGGATATCACCCAGAAGAATGGAACTCCCTTGAGATAACCAAGGAACAACGGCGGATCACCGATCGGAGTCAACGCTCCACCGATGTTGCTGACGATGAAAATGAAAAAAATCACATGGTACGGTTTGATGCGGAACTTATTGATACGAAGATAGGGACGGATCAAAAGCATGGACGCCCCCGTGGTGCCCAGCAAATTGGAAATGACGGCACCGATACCGAGCAATGTCACGTTCTCCCATGGAGCAGACTTGCCGCGAATCTTCAGGTGAATCCCCCCCGCCACGACAAACAGCGAGCCTATCAAGGTGATAAAACTGACATACTCATAGAATGTCAGGAGGAGGCGCGGGACATTGTCCAGGACGATGACATAGTACAATACGGTCAGCGCACCGAGCGCATACGCAACCACCGGGTAGTTATGCTCCCACCAATGCCTGTTGATGAACGGTCCCACAGCGATGGCGCCGAGTAAAAGGATAAAGGGCGTTACCACCCATGGCTCAACCGGCTTGATTTCCGCCCCCTCGAAAGAATGTTCCGTAAGGGTGAATAAGAGAAACAACCCGGCAGCAATCCCGGCAAAGATGAGAAGGTTGCGTTTAAAATCATGTTGCATAAGGTATTCCGTACATGATGGTTATCGATTCTTCAACTCAACGAAACGAGCTTGTCCCCCCTGCCGTGCACTTTCCATGGTCTGCACCACCTGCTTCGCCATGCCGGCTGATGTCTTCAGAAACGTTCCGGGATAGACTCCGATCCAGACTATGAAAACCACCAGGGGAACCAACGTCGCGATCTCACGACGCGTCAGATCGGTCAGCGCATGCCCGCCATAAAGCCGGTCCGGCCTCACGGGCCCGAGCATCACCCGCTGGTACATCCAGAGCATGTAGACCGCCGCAAGAATGACCCCGGACGTGGCGATGATGGAATACGCAGAGCTTCCGAGGAAGGCGGACTTGAAACTTCCGACCAGGATCATAAACTCGCCGACAAAACCGTTCAGCCCCGGAAGTCCGATCGAGGACAGGGTCACTATCATAAAGAATGTGGCAAAGACCGGCATGATTTTGGCCACTCCGCCAAAATCGGCAATCGCCCGCGTGTGGGCGCGGTCATACACCATCCCTACAATAAGAAAGAGCGCCCCGGTGGAGAGTCCATGATTGACCATTTGGATAATGGCCCCCTGGATCCCCTCTTCCGTCATCGCAAACGTTCCCAGCACGACAAACCCCAGGTGTGACACGGAGGAGTATGCGACCAATTTTTTCATGTCCGTTTGCACCATCGCCACCAAAGCACCATAGATAATCCCGATCACGGCAAGGCTGGTCATCGCGGGGGTGAAGACGAACGCCGCGTCCGGGAAGAGCGGCAGGCAGAAACGGATAAGCCCGTAGGTTCCCATTTTGAGGAGCACACCGGCAAGGATCACGCTGCCGGCAGTCGGAGCCTGAACGTGAGCATCGGGAAGCCATGTGTGGAGCGGGAACAGCGGGACCTTGATGGCGAAGCTCAGGGCAAAAGCAAGGAACATCCAGGATTGCACATTCAAGGCAAGACGGGGACCCACGCCATACAGGACGTAGAGATCCGTGGTAAATTGTCCTCCCGGGATGGTCGAGGCGGAGTACGCCAGGGCAAGAATCGCCACGAGCATCAGCAGGCTTCCGAACAATGTGAAGAGGAAAAATTTGATCGCAGCATAGACCCGCTCCTGTCCTCCCCAGATACCGATGATAAAATACATCGGGATCAGCATAGCCTCCCAAAAAACATAAAACAGGAACAGATCGAGTGCGGCAAACACACCGATCATTCCCACCTCCAGCAGCAACATCATCACCATGTATTCCTTGATGCGATGGGTGATGGAGTTCCATGTGCCGAGGAGGGCCAGGGGGGTCAGGAATGTGGTCAGGAGGATCAACAGCAGCGACATGCCGTCTATTCCGACGGAATAGCTGATGGCAAGATTCTCAATCCACACCACCTTGTGCTGGAATTGGAATCCCGCTGCCATCGGGTCGAAGGCAAAGTACAGGTACAGGGAGACGACGAACGTGAGGGCGGTCGCTCCAAACCCCACCATCTTGATCGTGTTCACGCTTCCCTTGTCCACCAGGAGCAGCGCGAGTCCGCCGAGAAGCGGAAGGAATATGGTAATTGTCAGGATGTACTCAGTGAGCATGGAAAGACCTTCGTTCCGTCTACTTGAACATCAACCAAAAGAGAACCAGGACAATGCCTCCGACGAAGATCGTCGCATAGCGCTGGGCGAAACCGGACTGGATGAGGCGTACCTTTGAACTGAGCCAGGCAACTCCCTGTGCGCTCGCATTCACGAGCCGGTCAATGACAGAGACATCAAGCCCCTTCCAGAGAACCGTCTCGGATGCTTTGACCGTTGATCGAACGAACAGAGCATCATAGGCTTCATCCACGTAGTACTTGTTCCAGAGCACCTGATATATCCGTCGGTACTTTGAACGCCAGGCATCGGCAAGCTCCTGGCGCTTCATGTACACTGTGTGGGCACCGTAGATACCGGCCACGGCAATCCCGACCGAAAGCGCCATCAGCAAATATTCCGTGATCCCTCCATGATGGGGAGTCGCGCGGAGAGCGGTCATCGCCGGGGCAAATATCGGTTCCAGCCAGTGCTCGAGGGCATTTCCCCCCATCAAACTTTCCGGTACGCCGATAAACCCGCCGACCACCGACAGAAATGCCAGCACGATGAGCGGTACGGTCATGGTCTTCGGCGCTTCATGAGGATGCGCATGATGATGGTCGAAGCGTTCCTTCCCCTCAAATGTCAGGATCACGAGCCGGAACATGTAAAAAGCCGTCATGCCGGCCCCTGCCGCGGCAATCGCCCAGAGAAGCACGGAACCCTGATCGCTGCTGAAGGCCTTCCAAAGGATTTCGTCCTTGCTGAAGAACCCTGCGAAGGGGGGGATGCCGGCAATGGCGATGGCTCCGATCAGGAATGTCTTGTACGTCACGGGCAAATACTTTTTCAATCCCCCCATCTTCTGAATATCCTGCTCGTCATGCATCCCATGGATCACTGCGCCGGAGCCCAGGAAGAGAAGAGCCTTGAAAAAGGCATGCGTCACGACGTGGAAAATTCCGGCGGTGAAAGCAGCGACCCCCATGGCAAGGAACATGTAGCCCAACTGACTGACCGTCGAATACGCCAGGACCTTTTTAATATCGTTCTGAACCAGTCCGATGGTGGCCGCCATGATCGCCGTGAGGGCTCCAATGACGGCAACGACCTGAAGCGTTGCAGGGGCAAGGGCGAAGAGAATGGAGCATCGGGCCACCATATACACACCGGCGGTCACCATGGTCGCTGCGTGAATGAGGGCGCTCACGGGCGTCGGGCCGGCCATGGCATCCGGCAACCAGACGAACAGGGGAATCTGTGCAGACTTGCCCGTTGCTCCGAGGAAGAGGAGGAGCGTAATCCAAATCATCACATCGCTCCCCGGGGTCATAACGGAGGCACGGCCAAACACCGCATCGAAACTCAGGCTCTCGAATTGCACGACAATCAGGAACATTGCAAGAAGGAAACCGAAGTCGCCGATGCGATTGACAATAAACGCCTTTTTCGCGGCGTCGTTCGTCCAGGCCTTTCCCGGTGCATACCCCCCCACATCGAACTTCCGGTCGTACCAAAAGCCGATCAGGAGATACGAACAGAGACCCACCCCTTCCCAGCCGAGGAACATCAGCAGGAAATTGTCGGCGAGAACAAGGTTAAGCATCGCGAAGATGAACAGGTTCAGGTAGGTGAAGAACCGCCAGAACCCGGGATCGCCGTGCATGTAGCCGATCGAATAGACATGGATGAGGAACCCGACGCCGGTCACCACCAACGTCATGAGGATCGAAAGTTGGTCGACCTGGTAGGCAACCGAGACATTCACCGATGATGCAGTTCCGGTAAATGTCCCAATCCATGAGAAGAGTTCCACGATCCCCTTCCGCTGGTCGGGCTCGAGGCCAAGCATGTGAATAAACAAAGCGACAGCAACGAGGAAAGAGAGGCCGACCGTTCCGCTTCCGAGGATGCCGATCAGTTTCTCGTTCCTGAGCCTGGCACCGAAGAGCCCCAGGAAAAGAAATCCCAGGAGAGGAAAGAGGACGATAGTGGGTGCGAAAGAGAACATAAGCTTTAATCTACCATTTCAGAATATTGATCTCGTCCAGATTGACCGTCTGTTTATTCCGGAACAAGGAGATGATGATGGCCAGGCCGATCGCCGCCTCCGCGGCGGCAACGGTCATGACGAAGAAGACCAGCATCTGGCCGGTGACATCACCCAGAAAAGCGGAGAACGCAACAAGCGTCAGGTTGACGGAATTCAGCATCAACTCGATGGACATGAAGACAATGATCGCGTTTCGCCGGGCGATCACGCCGACGACCCCGATCATGAACAATATCGCACTTAAATAGAGATAGAGTTGGATTCCCATGGTTCAGTCCGGTTTCTTTTTCGCCAGGAGAATAGCGCCGATAATGGCGGCCAGCAACAAAATTGAAGTGACCTCGAACGGGAACAGGAACTTCGTGAACAATTGCTTCCCGATGTATTCCACCGTTCCCACCTGCAGGGCCTGATCTGCATTGTACACGGGGAGTCCCTGCGTCCCAGTGGCGAAAATATAGAGGAGCTCGAGCAAGAGGGCGAGACTCAATCCCCCGGCAATGATCTTCTTCGGAGAGATCGCGTCACTCAGCTTTCGCTCATCCCCCAGATTCAACAACATGATCACAAACAGGAAGAGCACCATGATGGCGCCGGCATAGACCAGGATGTGAATCACGGCGATGAACTGCGCCTGTAACGTCAAATAGAGTCCTGCAAGGCAGAAGAAATTCAGGATGAGGTACAGAGCGGCGATGACGGGGTTTCGGCGGGTTACCATCAGGAGGGCCGAGCCGACCGAAACAACCGCGAGGGAATAGAAAACGATGGATTCGAGTATCACAGGATCGGGACCAGGAAATGAACGGTTGCGTTCTTCATATTATGATGCTCTCAACCAGCGCCATAACTCCGGTATCGTCGGACGCTTTCCATAGACGAGGATGGCCACCCTGAATATTTTTCCCGCTGCCCACATCATACCAACGGCCGAAACGAGCAGCAAACCCATGGTGGCAAGGATTTCCCAAGTCGGCGGCATCTGGATGGGGATGCGCAGCACCATGAACGCCGGAGTAAGCACCGGGATGAATGAAAGGATTCTTATCCACAGCGAATCCGGATTCTGCATGGCCGGCATGGCAAGAACGATCGGAAAGACAAGGAGCAGGCTCACATAGGTCGTGATCTGTTGCGCCTCCTGCTCGGTCGTTACCGGAGAACCGGCCGCGACGAAGATTGCCGCATAGAGAAGATACCCGAGAATAAAATAGACCAGCGAGAGCAGGACATTCTGAAGAACGAACACATCGGCCCCGGTCTTCAGGGCAATTCCCAAACCGATAATCCCCCACAACAACATTTGCAGGATCCCCAGTCCGCTCAGGCCGAGAATCTTTCCGACCATCAAATCCCTCGCAGAGCAGGAGGAAAGCAACACCTCGATCACCCGGTTGGACTTCTCCTCCACCACGCTCCGAATCAGCAATTGACCCGAGGTGAGCACGAGGAACATCAGCATCATGATCACAATGTAGGCGCTGAAGAACGTCTCCAGGAAGCCCGATTCCTTCTCCTCCCCCTGTTCGGAGATCTTGATCGACTTGACCCTGACATCGGCCATCAGTCTTTTCAGGCGGGAGGGATCGATCCCTTCGGCGGCGAGGCGCTGTTCGACGATCACTTCCTCAATGGTCCGGGAGAACCGCTCCGAGACGCGGATATTCCCGACGTTTTCGGCCCGGTATTCTACGGTTCCTCCTTCGGAAACGTCGGCAGGGATATAGAAGTATCCTTCCATCTCCCCTTGGGCGATCATCGAAGGGGCCTTCACTTTCACATCCCCGAAGACACCTTCAGTATGGAGGTTGCGGATAACATAATTCGGACGACCATCCGGCAGTTTGTATTTTTCCTCGATACGGGTCGAAAGAGCCTGCAGGATCCTCCCGGTCTCGTCGTAAATCCCGACCACGGTTGAAGTCTCATCCGGCTTTGAGACCAGTAACCCCGGCAGGACGCCGAAACCAACCATAATCACCGGCATCAACACAAGGGAAATGATGAATGCTTTGGACTTCACCTTCTCCAAGAACTCCCACTTCGCCACCTTGAGGTATTTCAACGCTCCCCTCCTTTCCCGGACTCACGACTCTTCCGCTCCGAGTCAGACTTGATCTTGAGGAAACGAAATCCGGAGAAGGCGACGGCCGCCGTAATCACCAAAGGACCGATCCAGTTCGGCTCTTCTTTAAGGGCTTCCACCACTGTGAACCCCAACATCAGGAGGATCCCCATGAGAAACGAGATAAGGGCTTTCTTGACTTCCGGGGCCATGGGTTCTGCCGACTTGGCGACCGGTGGTGGATTGGGCTGCTCCAGTGATTCCGGCATCCCGACAACGTTGATGAAAATCGATTGGAGAGAGGGTTCCACCATTTCGAATTTTCTCAGGTTCAAACGACCGTCGAGGCTCGCCATCAATTCGCGACTCTGCGTGACATCAACCAATTCCAACTCCGCGTAGTTCTGGTAGACGTCGGCCCGTTTGACGATGGGAAGCGATTTCAGGAATGCGCCATCCCCTTCAAATTCAAGACGGATGGAATTCGTGCCGTACTGTTTTTTGACATCGCGGAGCAGCCCCTGCAACACGATCCTCCCCTTGTTGATCAGGCAGATAGTATCGCACATCTTCTCCACCTGTTCCATCTGGTGGGTGGAGAAAACGATGGCAACATCCTGCTGGCGAAGCTCCATCAGAATATCTTTCAGGAGGATTTGGTTAACGGGGTCGAGGCCCGAGAAGGGTTCATCAAGGATCAGGAGTTGCGGCTTGTGCAGGATGGAGCAGATCAGCTGGACTTTTTGCTGGTTCCCCTTGGAGAGTTCTTCCACTTTTCGGTGTCCGGCATCCTTCAGCCCGAAACGTTCCAGCCAGTAGGAAACCCGGGGGCGGGCCTCCGATTCGGACAGGCCTTTGAGGGAAGCGAAGTACAGAATGGTATTCGCGATCTTGCTCTTCCGGTACAGACCCCGCTCCTCCGGAAGATACCCGATGATGTTCCACATCTCCGGACTGAAGTGTTTCCCGTCAAAGGTGATCGTCCCGGCGTCCGGTTGGATGACGTTCAACACCGTCCGGATGGTCGTCGTCTTCCCTGCCCCGTTCGGTCCCAGCAATCCGAAAATCTCCCCTCGCTTGACGGTGAGCGAAACGTCGTCCACTGCCACAACGCGATCGTATTCTTTTCGGAGGTGCGAGACGTTGAGCATGATCAGGGAGTCAACCGGTAGATCATTCGTGGGAAGGGAATCGTCTCGCGTACATGGTCGAGTCCGCAAATCCATGCCACGGTGCGTTCCACACCGAGGCCAAACCCCGCATGCGGTACGGTGCCGTACCGTCGCAGGTCCAAATACCAGTCGAATGCTTCCTGGGGAAGGTTGTGTTCCTTGATCCGTTCGAGCAGGACATCGAAATCATCCTCCCGCTGACTGCCACCGATGATCTCCCCGTATCCTTCCGGAGCGAGCACATCCACGGCAAGCGCCACCTTCGGATTGTTCGGGTCCCGTTTCATGTAGAACGCCTTCACCTGGGAGGGATACCGATGGACCATCACGGGGCGGTCGAACTGCTCCGAGATGACCGTCTCATCCGTCCCCCCGAGGTCATTTCCCCACTCAAATGGCAGGCCCTTCGACTGGAGGATCGCGACGGCCTCGTCGTACGAAATACGCGGAAGCGGGCGTTTGACGTTCTCCAGGAAGGAGATATTCCGCTCGAGCGCTTTCAGCTCCGGGGCCCGGTCCTTGAGTACGGACTGGACAATATACTCCAGGAATTCCTCGGCAAGATCCATATCGTCGTTCAGATCCGCAAACGCAACCTCCGGCTCAACCATCCAGAACTCGGAAAGATGCCGCCGTGTTTTGGATTTCTCGGCCCGGAAGGTCGGTCCAAAGCAATACACCTTGCCGAACGCAAGAGCGCCTGCCTCTGCATAGAGCTGTCCGGACTGCGTCAGGTAGGCTTTCCCAAGGTCGAAATACTCGGTTTCAAAGAGCGTGGAAGTCCCTTCACACGCGGCGGGGGTCAGGACCGGGGAATCGATCAACGTAAACCCGCGGTCATCAAAGAAGTCACGGATCGCCTTGATGATCCGATGACGAACACGCATGATGGCATGCTGACGTGAAGAGCGAAGCCAGAGATGCCGGCGGTCGGCAAGGAACTCGACACCGTGGTCTTTCGGTGTAATGGGATACTCTTTGGCGATGGCGTAGACCGTGAGATCAGAGACTTCCAACTCGAACCCTCCTGGTGCGCGGTCCTCCTTCCGGACTTTCCCCCGCAGAGCAAAGGAGGATTCCTGGGTCAGGTCATCGAATTTCACGAAAGTCTCTTCGGGAACCGCCCCTTTCATCATCACGCCCTGTACCACGCCGGTGCCGTCGCGGAGCAACAGAAACCGTATCTTGCCGCTCGACCGCTTGTTGTACAGCCAGCCCTGCAGGAGGACTTCCTCTCCCACATGCTTGCCCAACTCTTCTATGTAAACTCGCTTCATGGTTTTCTGTTTCCCCGTTGCGCAACAAAAAATTCGCCGTCAATATAGCAAACTTATGGGTTATCTTCAAACATATTTATGGCAGACGTTCATGATATGACGATGGGATCCGATGGGTTGTCTCCGAGGGGAGGTCGTTCGCGGAATCACGGGAACCATGGTTAGAGTCCAACGCAGCTCCCCCTTCCCCCGCAACGGATGTTTTTCCTTTTATGAGACTTCGGCACATCATCAAACTCCGGGAAGGGTCACTCTCTTGAGAGCTTCAGGGGAACCCCTCAGGAAGGTTTTTCTTCTTCGTGAATGTCCCGGAAACTTGCGTCCTTGACATCGCCTAAGTCGATCGGAGGAGGGGTGGTGGTTGAATGGGCATCCTGCGAAGTCCCCTGGTTACTGGAATTGACAAATGCCCGGAGAAATCGCTGGAGGGATTTGAAGATGAAATAAACGATTGCGCCAAAAATGAGAAAACGGAGAAGCCGGAGCAACACGACCTTACCTCCTCACCGGATTATAGTATTCGACCGGAGCCCGGTTGGGGCGAAGGATCTGCTGGAGGAGATCCTCAAAGTCCTCTTCGTTGTGGACGAAGTCGAGCTCCGTCGACTTCACGATCAGGAGCGGCGTTGCCTTGTAGCGAAAGAAGAAATAATTATACGCCTCGTTCAGGTCCTTGATGTATTCCTCGGACATGTTCTCCTCCATCTTCCTCCCCCGGGCCCTGATGTTTGCCATCAGCCGGTCCACGCTCGATTGGAGGTACACCACCAGGTCGGGTGTCGGGATCGTTTTCTCGATCGCCCCCAGAAGCGTTTCGTAGAGCTTCAGTTCCTCATCCGCCAGAGTCAGGTAGGCGAAGATCTTATCCTTTTCAAAGATATAATCCGTGATCACGAAATTATGGAACAGGTCGGCCTGGAACAACTCCTGCTGCTGTTTATAACGGCTCAGGAGGAAGAACATCTGCGTCTGAAACGCGTAATGCTCCGCGTCTTCATAGAACTTCGGAAGGAAGGGGTTCTCTTCGAACCGTTCCAAGACAAGCCGTGCACCGAGGCGCTCCGAGATCATGCGGGCGAGCGTCGTTTTCCCCACTCCAATCACCCCTTCAATAGCGATATGCCGGATTTCACGTGGAGGAGCTTGCAATCGGGACTCCGTTCATTCAGGATCGATGGAAAACTGGGTTTTTGCAACTGCACTCCGATCCTGGCACAACTGCAACAAGTCGGCCATGGATCGGTGTAACACCGGATCAAGAAAATCAGGGGCAAGCTCGTGGAGCCCGACGAGCACAAACCGCCGGTTTACCCGTTCAGGATGAGGAACAACAAGGTCCTCGCTGACATAGACCTCGCTTCCGTAGTAGAGAAGATCGAGGTCGATCTCCCTGGGTCCCCATCGCTCCGTTTTCGTCCTGCCCAGGAGGGTTTCAATCGTGCGACATTCCCGCTGCAACGCGGTGACACTTAAATCCGAGCTTAACTCGACCACCGCATTGAGAAAGTAGGCCTGGTCTTTTTTTCCCACCGGCTCTGTCTCATACACCGACGAGTGATGAACGAGCGCCGTGTTCTTGAGACGCCGCAGTTCCCGCAAGGCAGATCGGAGAAATGCGAGACGGTCCCCCCTGTTGGAGCCGAGACCCACAAAGATAGGATTCACCGTTTTCTCGCCCGCCTGATCTCCACTTCGACATAATCGATGACCCCCCGGACGGGGGCGCCCGGCTTCCTGACGCGCACAACCACTTCTTGCAAAGGCTTGAACTTCTTCAGCAGCCCCTCGGCGATGGTATTCGCGAGCGCTTCGATGAGAAAATACTTTTTCCCAAGAACGAGGGTCTTGATCGAATCATACACCCGTTCATAGTCGACGGTCTGTCGAAGGCTGTCACTCTTCGCCGCTTTGGAGACGTTACAAGAGAGATCGACATCCACCTCGAACTTGCCGCCAAGCGACTGTTCATCGGAAAGGACTCCATGGTAAGCGTAGAAGACCGCGTTGCGAAGTCGGATGACATCAAGGGGGGGACGTGGACGTTTCGGCACGAAGAGCAACGATCGAAAGTGAGAAAAAGAATAACGGGGAAAATATAGAGAACCAATCAGCAAAAGGCAACCGGCAAGTCGCCCGGTTCCCACATCCGAAGACCTGACAGGTTTCAAAAACCTGTCAGGTCTTCGTGGATCTTTTGCTATCCTGCCTTCTCCACCTTGGCCCAGGTATCCCGCAGTGTGACCGTCCTGTTGAACACAAGCCTTTGCTCTGAAGAATCCTCATCCACGCAAAAGTAACCGAGGCGTTCAAATTGGAATCGATCCTGCGGCTTTGATGAAACCAGACCCGGTTCCACCTTGCATCCTTGCAGTAATTCAAAAGAATGGGGATTGATAAACGATCGCCAATCATCTCCACCGGGGTTCTCCACCGTAAAAAGACGATCATAGAGGCGCACTTCAGCCTCTTTGGCATGGGGAGCGGAGACCCAGTGAATGGTCCCTTTGACTTTCCGTGCACTTTGGGGAGAACCGCTTTTCGTCTCCGGGTCATAGGTACAGCGCAATTCCAGGATCTGACCCGTCGCTTCGTCCTTGATAACCTCGTTGCACCGGATGATATACGCGTACCGCAACCTGACTTCCGTCCCGGGGGAAAGCCTGAAGTATTTCTTCGGCGGATTCTCCCGGAAATCGTCCTGCTCGATATAGAGGACTTTGGAGAACGGGATCTTGCGGGACCCAGCCGAAGGGTCCTCGGGGTTGTTGACGGCTTCGAGTTCCTCCACAACTCCCTCGGGGTAATTCTCAAGCACCAGTTTGATCGGCTTCAGAACGGCCATCACGCGTAAGGAGCGCTTGTTGAGATCGTCCCGCACACAATCCTCGAGTAAGGCGACCTCCGATGTGCTTTCGCTACGAGCCACGCCGATACGGTCTGCAAAAAGCCGGATCGACTCCGGCGTATACCCGCGCCGGCGCAAACCCGAGATCGTCGGCATCCGGGGATCATCCCACCCTTTCACCAACCCCTCCTCCACGAGCTGTAACAACTTGCGTTTGCTCATGACGGTGTAGGTCAGGTTCAGCCGCGCAAACTCGATCTGCCGGGAATGATAGATGCCAAGCTCGTCGAGGAACCAGTCGTACAGAGGGCGATGGTCTGCAAATTCCAGCGTGCAGACCGAGTGGGTTATCTGTTCCATGGAGTCCGACTGCCCATGGGCCCAGTCGTACATGGGATAGATGCACCACGTGTCCCCGGTGCGATGATGGCTCGCATGGAGGATGCGGTACATGACGGGATCACGCATATTCAGGTTGGGAGAGGCCATGTCGATCTTTGCACGGAGGGTCCGCGACCCGTTCGGAAATTCCCCTCTCCGCATCCTTTGAAAGAGGTCCAGGTTCTCCTCGATGGATCGACTCCTGTAAGGACTATCCTTACCGCGCTCGGTCAAGGTGCCCCGATGTTGCCGTATCTCATCCGCGCTCAGGTCGCAGACGTATGCCTTCCCCTTCCTGACCAACTGAAGAGCGTATTCGAAGAGCTGTTCGAAATAGTCGGAAGCATAGTACTCCCGATCACCCCAATCAAAGCCGAGCCATTGGACATCGTGCTTGATCGACTCGACGTACTCCGATTCTTCTTTGGTAGGGTTGGTATCGTCGAATCGAAGGTTGCACAGACCGTTGTAGTCCCTCGCAAGTCCGAAGTTGAGGCAGATCGACTTTGCATGTCCGATGTGAAGATAACCATTCGGTTCGGGGGGGAAACGGGTATGCACCCTTCCTCCGGACTTGTTGCTTTTCAGGTCTCCTTCCACAATATCCCGGACGAAATTACGCCGCTCCGGTATTGCATCATCGGGTTTGGTGTGATCCTGATTCTTATCCTTATCCATCATCATACCCTGGCTTTCAATGACCAACGTTACAACTATGAGTGGCAATATCGTCTGAACACTGTCAAGGGAACCGTTTTTCCCATCCTGCTATTTCAGTTTTTCGATCGCCGCCGTGATTCTCCTGATCGTCTCTTCCTTGCCGAGAAGAAAGAGAATATCGTACAAGCCGGGTCCCGCGCCCATGCCCGACACTGCCAGGCGGACTGCATGAATTAACTGGCCATTCCCGACCTGCGAAGCCTCTGCCGTGCGATGAAGAGCAGCCTCGTACTCTTCCTTCCCCGGATTCTCCAATCGCGAGAACTCCTCGATCAGCCGGCTCAACAACTCCGATGTCCCCGGTTTCCATCGCTTCTTCACTACAGTCGGGTCGTACTCCCCGGGGGGCCTGAAGAAATAGGGGCTCTTCTCGACAAACTCTCTGACAAAGGAGACACGGTCCCGCATGGCGCTTATCACTTTCAAGAGGTACGCGTCATCAAGGTGAGTCGAGGAAAACTCCGATGTCGAAAGATAGTCCCTGAGCATGGAGAGAACTTCCTTGTCAGACTTTCGCCGAAGATGTTCGAAGTTCAACCAGTTCAACTTCTCAACATTAAACACGGCCCCTGACTTTCCAACGCGCTCCAGGGAAAATTCACCGACAAGTTCGTCGAGAGAAAGGATCTCCCGTTCATCCCCCGGATTCCACCCCAGAAGTGCGACGAAGTTGACCAGCGCCTCCCGGAGATATCCCTTCGCCCGATACTCTTCAACGGCAACATCCCCTTGCCGTTTGCTCAATTTGCTTTTATCCGGGTTCAGAAGAAGCGGAAGATGAGCGAACACCGGAAGTTCCCAGCCGAATGCACGGAAGAGGAGAACATGCTTTGGCGTGCTCGGAAGCCATTCCTCGCCCCGGATAACGTGGCTGATCTGCATCAGGTGGTCATCAACCACAACGGCAAGATGGTAGGTGGGAAACCCGTCCGATTTAAGCAGGACCTGATCATCAAGCACTTCACAACCGATGGTGACCGTTCCCCGGATCACATCATCAAAGAAGACCTCCCCCTCCAGGGGGACCTTCATGCGAACGACATGGCTCTCCCCTTTTGCGAGCAAGTCCTCGACCTGCGCCTTGGGAAGATTACGGCAATGACGGTCGTACGATGTCGGAAGCTTGGCCGTCATTTGTCTCTTGCGTATTTCCTCCAAACGTTCGGGCGAACAAAAACAATAGTAGGCTTTCCCGCGCTCGGTCAATTGTTCCGCATGCCGGCGGTAAAGATCCAATCGTTCCGACTGGACGTACGGGCCGAATGCCCCGGGGCGATCAATCCCCTCATCGTACTGAATGCCGGCCCAACCGAGTGTGGAGATCAGGTTTTCAACCGCCCCTTCCACCCTGCGGCTCTGATCCGTATCCTCGATGCGGAGGAGAAACTTACCGTTGTGATGTTTGGCAAAAAGGTAGTTGTACAGCGCGGTCCGCAAGCCGCCGACATGGAGATAGCCTGTGGGACTTGGTGCGAACCGAACGCGGACCGGTTGTGACGTTGATGGGGTCATACTTCTCGCAAGATATAAAAAAAGCGTCCCGAAACCGAGACGCTTGCTCCGAATGCTTTCATGTGAGCGGAGAGCGAGGGATTCGAACCCCCAAGCCCTTGCGGGCGCCGGTTTTCAAGACCGGTGCAATAGCCGTTCTGCCAGCTCTCCATGGGCAAATCGAACCGCCGGAGGCTTTTCAGCGTTGACGTTCGCCGCACTTTTGATTTGCGAAGAGGGAAGGATTCCCCGCCCGAACGACCGCGTGAGACTCAAGTTCGTTCGGTCGGGCGGGGAACCCTCGATAGAGGTTACCCCCTATGCAGGTTTAGTCCCGATTTGACATTCGCCGCAAACACCTCGCGGAGAGGGAGGGATTCGAACCCTCGATAGAGGTTACCCCCTATGCAGGTTTAGCAAACCTGTGCCTTCAGCCACTCGGCCACCTCTCCTTGTGAAGTGCGGTCGTGCGGCGAACTTTGCCAAATCGGGTGTCCCCTATCCGGGCATCGGGGAGCGGCACAAAGATATTGAAATTGGATGGGAGAAGCAATTGCAAAAACAGCCCGCGATTTGCATCGCGAGCTGTTTTCAAGATGGGCCCTCTGAAAGCCTTGTTCTTGCCGGTATGACGCAAAAACTTTATTTTGACGCCGACGACTACCCCTCCCTCTCCCTCCCCTCTTGGAGCGACTGCTCAACCTTTTGCATCGACGTTGGTTTAGAGGATTTGAAAGGATTCACCATCAGCAGGCGAACGACAATGATCGTCGCCACCAACCCGATGAACAACTCCCCGAGGCGAAGAAAACCTGTTAATGTTTCGCGCCTGATGTTCCTCCCGCACGAATCACAGAATTGCCCTTCGAAGCGTGTGAGCTCAAAACAGTGCGGGCAGGAACGCTTCCTGCCACTTGCCGTCGCCACGACAACCATTGCTGGTGAAAGAGCCACCGTCAGGAACCCGATCACCGGTGTCAGCAGGAGCGAGAAGAAAAATCCGAGCCAGAAGCCGTGCCCCTTATGCCGATTCCAGAACCCGAGCCCGGCGCACAACACACCGTACGCGGCTGCCACATTCGTCACATCCATACATCCCCCTGGTTAAGAAAGGTTGTTTGAAACCAGAACCACATCGCGGTCCGGACCCCAACCAAATATGCAAACCTCCTTAACCAAGTTGTGTGATGACGACCCCAATGAGCGTAAGTATGCCCCCCGTCACAAAACTCCCGGTGATGGTGTAATCGAGGAATAGGAGGGAAAGAAGTGTGGCAAAAATCGGCTGCCCGTTGGCAAAAACGGCAACTTTGGCCGTTTCAATCCGGCTTAAGGCATAATACCAGAGCAAATATCCGGCAATTGATGTTCCAAGGCTGAGATAGAGAATCCCGGACCATTGGCCGACCGTAAGGTGGGAGAAAGGAAAGTCCACGGCAAGGATTGCACCAAAGGGAAAGAAAGAGACTGTCCCGAAAAGCATCATCACTGCGGTCGTATGGAGTGCTCCATACTTGAGGATCATCTTCTTTCCAAGGATGGTAAAAAGAGCCCATGCGAGGACGGCAATAAGCACCAGAACATTGCCGAACGTGTACTGGGAAGAGAAATCCACTCCCCGCTCGAATACAACAATGGTGATGCCGAAAAACGCAAGGGCAATCCCGAAGCTTTTTTTGAGGGTGATATGCTCCTTCAGCATGAAATGGGACAAGACCAGCACAAATGAGGGCGTGGAGGCATAGAGAAGCGCCCCGTTCGCGGCCGTGGTAAACTGCATTCCGTAAAGATAGAAATACTGATTGAGCGGAATGCCCAGAACCCCAAGGAGGAGGAACGGTCCAAAATCTTCACGGTCGATTCCCAGGGTCCTGCCTTTCAAGGTGAAGATCGCCATCATCCCTACGGCGGAAATAACCGATCGCATCAGAAGCACCGCGGCGGGGTCCACCTCTGTGACCAGGGCCTTGGCGACAATATGGGTCCCGCCGGCGATCATGAGCTGAATGCTCATGAGAATATAGATATTGATGCGTCGCATGGATGAGGGATGAATGTACGTTGTGGACGGTTGAAAACCAATGGCCTTAAGAGAAATTAATCGCAGCGCGCTCATCCACGATGGCAACCCTCCATTGGTTTTACGAACAGCAATCCGTATATTCTTCATCAGTTCATCGTGAATGAGCGCGCTGCGATTAATT
>Ga0209211_10003936_pt1 | contig 23631 bp, 25 predicted proteins | sample RifGroA2_FD_183992 | JGI IMG/M metagenome (GOLD analysis project Ga0209211, IMG submission 183992) | Groundwater microbial communities from Rifle, Colorado, USA - Groundwater A2 (SPAdes) (version 2) | ecosystem: Environmental > Aquatic > Deep subsurface > Groundwater | place: Rifle, Colorado...
CCCCGCGCCGAAAACGGCGCGGGGGCTACGCTCTTTTGCTTTTCAAGAGTTTTCTGTAAAATAAGTTAGAGCAAAGTTAAGAATCGTCGACAACATAGAACTTTCCGAATCTGAAAGCCCAAAATCAGGTCGCGCCAAAGGCGCGAATGGAATGGTGGGGGCGCGTCCCGCGAGGCGGGACCCAAGAAAATCAGATGGTGGAATGAAGGAAAAAGAAAGAGAGCGGTCTGAAAGTTTGGGGTTCGTTCCAATCTTTTGGATAATCTGCTTCATTTCTGGGTAGTCATCGGAAAAAGCTAGGAAACTGGCTTTTTTCGTGTCTAAAATCCATTGACGGAGGGGTTCGAGCGGGTTTTTGGTCGTCCGTCCATTCTCTTTCTTTTCAGCAAGAGAAACTTTGGTTTTGAGCAATTCTTCTTTTTTGGTTAGATAGTTTTCTTTTGGAATATCGCCGTCTATGTAGGCGGAAACAAGTTTATCAAGTTTCTCTTGCGTTTCATTGATTTTGTATTTGATATTTTGGACGGACGACATGGATTTATTTGTTTCTTCTTTCTCCCATTCTTCAACTTTCTTTAGCATCCAATCCGTATGAGTGTCGGGAAGCGCAACAGATTGAAGCCGTGCCTTAATTTGATTGGCAAGATCCTTTTCTTGAATATATTTTTGAGAACAAATTCCACGCTTTTTAGTGCAACGATAATAGCGATATATTCCTCCCGATTTTCCCTTTGCCCATTGGGCAGTGATGGGAGAATTACATTGTCCACAAGTCATCAGACCAGTGAATGGGAAATCATGGCCTTGTTTTGTTTTTCGAGGTTTGGCTTTTCTTTTCAGAACTTCCTGCACGGCTTCAAATGTCGCATGATCTAGAATTGGTTGGAATTTGCCCTCAAAATATTCTCCTTTATGGGCAATGAGACCTAGATATGCTTGGTTAGTAAGAATTCTTTTGATATTTGCTTTTGAAACTGGCGTTCGGTTCTTTGATTCAATGCCATATTCCGCCAAAAACTTTCCCAAACTTTCTAAAGTATATTTTCCAGTCGCGTATGCTTCAAATGCTTTGACGAGGATTTTTGAGAGCGTGGGATGCGGTTCTATGGTTCTTGTCTTGGGATTATTCAAATAACCGAAAGGAGCTTTAGTTAGCCATTCTCCCCGGCGAAGTTTTTGGCGAATACCTCTTTTGACGTTTTCGGAAAGATTATCTGAATAATATTTAGATTGCCCGAACGCCACTTGCAACATAAATAATCCTTGGGGTGTTGGTTCAAACCAAAAAGTAGGGAAGCGCAAAGAAACAATTTTGCTAATGTCTATACTGTAAATAATTTGACCGCCATCAATAGAATTGCGAGCCAAGCGATCAGGATGCCACGCAAGAAGGCCGATAGGTTCTTTTGATAAGGCGACTTTCGCCATCATTTCGTTAAATATTTCTCTGCCTGGTTTCTTTGCGCTTTTCGATTCAATAAAAGTTTCGGTAATCAAAATATTTTCGCGCTTGGCGTATTCTTGGAGTTCGGCAAGTTGAGCTTCAATACTCATCACTTGTCGCTCCTCGTCTTCTGTTGATTTTCTGGCGTAGAGAAAATATTTCATAATTGTTTTTCTTTTAATCAGACCGCTCTCTTTCTTTTTCCTTCATTCCACCATCTGATTTTCTTGGGTCCCGCCTCGCGGGACGCGCCCCCACCATTCCATTCGCGCCTTTGGCGCGACCTGATTTTGGGCTTTCAGAAAACTCTTGAAAAGCAAAAGAGCGTAGCCCCCGCGCCGTTTTCGGCGCGGGGGCTACCATAAATTTGCTCGGGAGCGATGGAATGGGAGGCGTGGAGGAAAATTCCATCGCTCCCTCGCAGTTGAGGTCTGATCAATTAAATAATTATGATTTTTCTTTTGGGACTTTATATTCTTTGCCCGCTATTTTAACCGTACCTTTACCATCCTGGTCTAAATTGATTAATATACCTGCACCATAGTCAACTCCCAAAGGAATATCTTTTCCAACCTCAAAAATTCCCCTTTTAATATACGGGCTAATGGTGTCATAATGCGTGGCTGCCCAGATAATTAAGCGTCGGTCAGGATGTTTTTTGTGATAAAATCTGCTGTATCGAGTAAGAACGTCCACCATCAGCTTCATTCTATCCGTAATTTCATCTGGACCTTCTGCTCCCATTTTTTCTCTTGTTTCTTTTTCCTTGTCTTCCTCAAAAGCAATCCAAAAATCTAAATTTAAGTCGCCATATTTTTCTTTAAGAAATTCAACGAATTCTGGAGAATTATCAAACATTTGAGGTTCTCTAAGTTTAGGAGTTGGCCTGGAGCCTCCATCACCGGAAACATTACTAGAAGTATTTAATAATTGAGAATCATCCAAATTTAACCTCTTTAGTTCTTCTTTTAACCCCCTAATTACTTGTTCAGCAGTTTCCATAGACCTACGGCCTCCATCTTTATATTGTGTATCGCTTGCCAATACTAAAATATCTATATTTTTTCTTTCAGATTCAGCTACTGACTCGAATAATTTTTGAAAAAATTCTTTACCCGAAGTATAAACTTCTTCAGCACCTTCTTCGGTCAAGCTGCCCACATTAGGACTGTCGGCAGAGCGTTCATATTTCCCGTGTCTTTGTAAAATTATTTCAGTTCCCCCAATATCTGGTAGATTCGGCTCAATACCACTTTTTTCAATCTTTCTAGGAAGAGTTGGTTCAAAATTTTCTTTCCCCATATTTTTATAATTTATTGTGCTTTTCAACTAAATAATTTACCGCGTCTTCAATGGACTGAAAAATTTGAACACCCTCCTTTTTCCACCTAGACATCCAGTTTCTGCTTTTTTCTACTCTTTCTAAATCTTCACTGGTTGCACCGCCATCATAAGCATTATTTTCTCGTTTAGAAATAAAATTTTTGTGGCTTTCCCAATCTGGTATAACGACGGCATCGGGTTTTAGCCAGTAGTTAGATGCGCCCATAATCCAAAAACCCAATTTCTTTGCTTCCACTGTAATAACATCACTTCGTTGGTCAATTTCATCAATTACTGATATATCTTCTAGCCACCACTGGCCATCTGGATGAGCTTTTGCCGCCATCCAAATCTCGTCCCCATCAATCCAATGTGATTCTTTTTGATTTTTTATAAAATGGGTTTTACCTGCGCCAGAGGGAGCTAAAATAAAAAAACCAACCTTGTGCTTAATATACGTCTCGCCAAGCTCCTTATAAACATCCGTTCCATTAGTAAAAGTAAGGGGGACATTCGACTTCAGTAGGTCAAAAGACTTTGTTATGTATTTTCTTTCCATATAATAACCAAATGATATCCTAAAATTGACCAGACCTCAACTGCGAGGGAGCGATGGAATTTCCCTCCACGCCTCCCATTCCATCGCTCCCGAGCAAATTTATGGTAGCCCCCGCGCCGAAAACGGCGCGGGGGCTACGCTCTTTTGCTTTTCAAGAGTTTTCTGTAAAATAAGTTAGAGCAAAGTTAAGAATCGTCGACCAATCAAAACTTAACGATTTTTCAGGACGAGATGATTGCTCGCTCGCCACGCCTTCGGCGGGTCTCGCTTCGCAAAAAGCCCGTTGTTTCGTGATTAAATCAAACGGCGGGCGAAGCCCGACGAGGACTTTTTTGGAAAGCAAGCGGCGGTTCGTTCCAATTTTTTCCACAAACGATTTGATTTCATCAAATTCGTTTGACGAAGCCAGTTTTTCAGCGTGGTGAGCGGCTAAAATCCATTCACGCAAAGGTTCGATCCAATTGTTTCCCTTTCGCCCAAAATCAGATTTCCTTCGTTGGAGGTCTGTTTTGGTAGTGATAAGCTCGTCCTTTTTGGCGAGATAGGTTTCCTTCTCAATACTCCCGTCCAAAAAGGCGTTCACCAACCTATCGAGCTTTGTTTCGGTTTCCTTGATTTCTTTTTCCAGATTTTGGGCGAAAGATTGCGAAGACTGGATATTTTCCTTTTCCCACATTTCCACTTTTACCAACATCTTTTCTTTCCAGTCTTCGCACAGAGCGACTTTTGAGATTTCTGTTTTTAATTGTTCGGTAAGTAAATCTTCACGCAGATAACTTTGCGAACACGAGCCAAGCCGTTTGGTGCAACGATAGTATTTATATGTTCCGCCGTGTCCGTGCGCGTATTGGGCGGTAATGGCCGCGCCACATTCGCCGCAAGTGAGCAGCCCGGTAAATGGAAAGTTGTGGCGTTTCTTTGAGTGGCGCGGCTTGGCTCTGTTTTTCAAAACTTCCTGCACTTTCTCAAAAGTCGCTCGGGAAACAATTGACGGAAAACCGCCCTCGTATGTTTCGCCGTTGTGAACGATTAAGCCGAGATGCACTTTGTTCGTCAGCATTCTTTGGAGCGTTGCTTTACAGAGCGGTTTTCCGGTCCCGCTCACCACGCCCCAAAAACTCAGGCGATCGCCCAGTGATAAAAGCGTATGGCGGCCTTGCGCGTATTCCTCAAACGCTTTTTTAATAACCCTCGCTTTGGTCTGGTCTGGCTCAATGGTTCGGGTTTTCGGATTGTTTACATATCCGAACGGCGCAAGGCTGGGTCACTCTCCACGCCTGAGTTTTTGGCGAATCCCGCGCTTTACGTTTTCCGACAAATTGTCGGAATAGTATTTTGATTGGCCAAAGGCGACTTGAAGCATAAACAAACCTTGCGGAGTTGGCTCAAACCAAAATGTGGGAAAGCGCAAAGAAGCGATTTTGGATGTATCTATGGAGTAAATTCTAACTTTACCCCGATGCTTGCATCGGTAGGAACCGAATAGGAAGGGTGGTAGTATGAAAGAATGGTAGAGCACATACTGAAATCTCACAATAAAACCCTTTTTGTCTACCACTTGGTCTGTCCAGCAAAATACCGCAGAAAAGTTTTTACCGATGACGTGTCTCAAACACTGAAAACCGTATGTTTGGAACTGGGTCCACGATATGAAGTAAAGTTTCTTGAAATAGGATTAGACGAAGATCACGTACACTTTTTGTTCCAAACGGTCCCAAACATACGGTTTTCAGATCTTGTGAAAAAGATCAAAAGCATCACTGCGAGACACATCTTTGCAAAACACCCAGAGGTAAAAACTTTTCTGTGGGGAGGAAACCTCTGGACCTCGGGATACTACGCGAATACCGTCGGACAATACGGCAATCTCGCAATGATATCCAACTACATCAAGAAACAGGGAATAAAGAATTATGAACAGATCCACGCAGAACAACTTACACTATTTGAAGGGGTATCACCCTAGCATTTCGCATACCCCGATGCTTGCATCGGGGTAGTTGATTAAGGTCATTGTTTCTTTAGCGCGGCGATACGTAGAATTATAATAAACGTCAAACGAACCAAATTCTTTGTTTAAATATAATCCGGCCATTAATGCTTGACGCCTGCCTCTTAGTGTCAAAGCATATTCATGAGTCGGTATTTCAAGTTCTGCCCTTTCATCAACGTTTAAAATATTCCCTTCCGATTCCCCATGCCTTACAAAAACCAGCAGTTTCGACCAGGCCATTTTTTGTTCCCCATTTAATTTCAAAGAACTTAATTATTTCATACCACAAATCAAAAAATACGGCAATTTGACAAAATTTTTGAAAGGATATATAATAATAACGAAAATAAGACGGGTCATCCAATCGTACTTTAACAACCAAAAAGGAAGCAAAGAGGAAGAAATGGCTAAAAACTTCAAGGAGCTTCGGGCGAAAATGTCGCCTGAAAGGCAGAAGCGCGTTGAAGCAAAAACGAAGTTACTGATTCTTCTGGAAAAACTTAAGCAATCCGATTTAACTTATTTAGTTATTTATGGAAATACGGATGCCGTGTTAACCGAAGATGAAACAGAAATTATTATTGCGTTGCTGGAAAAAGAAATAGATAAATAACCAAGAAACTTATGGTTTAGATAAAAACGCCCGGCATCGAAAGATGGCCGGGAATTTTTTATTCTTCGAGTGAGGTTGAGAAACTTACCCATTCGATAAACTCAGGGCAGGCATTATTGTAAAATTCTCGACAAGCTCGAATAATAAACTATTCGCAATTTGTATGGTTCGATAAACTCACCACAAGGATTGGCATTTAATTCGCATCGGATTAGCATCACATTTACACCCCTTCCTCTTTCAACTTCTCCACCAACTCTCTCGCTTTCCTGGAGACCCTTTTTGGAATCTCAACTTTTATCTCAATCAGCAAATCTCCACTGCCGTAACCGGAACGCGATGGCACGCCCTTTCCGCGGACTTTCAAAATATCTCCTTCGGCCGTACCTTCGGGAATTTTTAGTTTAATGGCGCCATCCGGAGTTTTTATATCAACCGAATCGCCCAAAATTGCCTGCGAAAATTTAATCGTAAGAAGCATAATCAAAGCGTCCCCCTGGCGTTTGAAAATTTTGTCAGAAGTAACGTGAATTCTGATATATAAATCTCCCGGCACCCCGCTTATGGTAGAAGCCTCTCCTTTTCCGGACATTTTAATTATTTCTCCATCTTCAATTCCTTTGGGAATAATTATTTCAATTCTTTCAAGCGCCCTAACAACCCCTTTTCCTAAACAATCCCGGCAAATAACTTCGGGGATTTGTCCTTTGCCCTGGCAATCCGGGCAAACCATTATCTGCGCGAATACCCCAAGAAAAGTTTTTTGCTTCTTTTCAAATTTTCCGGTGCCGTGACACCTGGAACAAGTTTTTAATTTTGTTCCCGGTTCAGTTCCCGCGCTATCGCAACGCGCGCACTTGGACAATTTCTGAATCTGAATGTCATGATGCCCTCCGGCAAAAATTTCTTCAAATGGAATTTCCAAGTCAATTTGAATATCGCGGCCCTTGCGCGAGCGCGATTGTGTTTTAGCGCCCATTCCTCCGAATCCGCCGAGAATGTCTTCAAAAACGTCTCCGAAATCAAAATCTTCAAAACCGCGGAATCCCTCGCCAAAACCAAAACCGGGAAAACCGAAACCTCCCTGTTGCCACCCTCCACCTGTTCTTGCTCCTTCAAACACTGTTCCGAATTGGTCGTACTGCGCCCGTTTTTGTTCGTCCCCTAAAACCTGATATGCTTCGTTAACTTCTTTAAACTTGGCTTCATTTCCGCCTTGTTTATCGGGATGAAATTGATGAGCAAGTTTGCGATAGGCCTGTTTTACTTCCTCTTTGGTGGCGTTTCGGGGAACTTGTAAAATTTTGTAATAATCTTTGGACATATATATGCGACTCCAATATGCGAATTTCACTCGAATGACACAAATATGTATTCGAGTCATTCGGGTGAATTCGAGTCGTATTAGAGTCGCCTTAAGAATTATATCGCTTTGGTAAATAACTTCAACTATTCTTTTCCCCACCTATAACACCAGCATCTCCTTTTCCACCTGAATTGTTTCCCGCTTAACGAATTTTGCGGATTCAAGCAGGGCCAATCCCGACCATATGAATGGAAAAGACGCGTAGTAAAAAACAAAAGACAAAGCCCGCAAAGAAAGAAAAAAACCTACGCTGAAAATGACCGGCACATACTGCTTAAACGGGTCGGTAAGTTTTTTAATCTGGCTCGATGCGAGAGCATACATTATATCAATAATTTTTTCCTTGCCGGTTATGGACAGGCCGAAATCTTTCGCGTATAAGGAACGCTGTTCGCGGACGGCTTCGTCTAAAACACGCTGTTCGACTTTTAATCCCTGGCTTTCCAGTTGTGCGCGGATGGATTTTTCTAAAAATTGGTCAATGGTATCGGATGGTCTGAAATCCGGTAATATGCTTTGTAGCGGTCCGTTAAAAATTTGAACGAATTTAATAAAAACATTTTCCGGAATAAGCAGGGATACCGCGTCCGATTCTTTTTTAAAACCGCCGAAATACAAAACGCTGAATATAAGGGCCAAAGCAGTGAAAAAAGTTCCAAGATTTTTTCCGACTATACGCGCCAGATAAATTCTTGCCGAGGAATCGTAATTAGTTCTTATTGAATAATAACTCCAAAACATTAAAAGTCCTCCTCCGATAATTCCCCAAACCAATAAGTTAACAAAGGGGAAAGAAAGATAAACGGCGACAACGGAAAAAATAATTGCCAAAAGCGCCACCCACCAGGTTCTGACTAAAACGGCTAAAATAGAAAACGAAACCACATATAACAAAATAAATCCGAGATACCAGAGATTGGGCGTTAAATTCACTATGGCCGGCAAATCCAAAGAATAAACGTGGTTCCACGCCCAGCCGAGTAAAAATCCTGAAATAATTAAAACAGCGCCGAGGGCGTATTCTTTCAAATTGCGGTTATTATTATCAGTAGATTCCAGCGTTTTAAGGCAATTCTAATACGACTCAAATTCACCCGAATGACTCGAATACGTATTCGTATCATTAGAGTGCCATTCGCATATTAGAGTCACTTTACTTTTCCTCAAAATCCGCATCTTTAATATTACCATTTTTTTTGTGGAAACCATGCAGTTCTGTTGAGGCGGTGAATGAGAATTAATAACTATGTTTTTTATTTCTCAGCTCCGGTTTTTTGGCTGACACGCCGGTCATTTATCTCTTTGGCCATCGCGCCTTGCCAGTCTTTTCCCCGGTGAATAAAATATTTTAAACCGATATTTCGCGCTTCATATTTAGATTTGCTGGCAACAGGACGCCAATATTGTTCCAAAATAATTTCGCGGTTATGATTGATTTTTTCTTTTTCGTTTTTTGAAACCCTTATTCCCCGTTCCGGCGTTTTTACTTTTTCGGCCATATCTCCGAGAGTTGTGTTAAAATCCAAAAAATAAGCCGCGTTGCCGACACGTGAATTTTCAAGAACAATGCCCCACGGAAAAACATAACCGAAATATCCACGAAAACCCGAGTTTTCCCCATCAAACCCAAAAAGATAATCTTTCTGTCCGGTCATAAACTGGATTCGTTCCGGATCAATCCGTTCATAAACTTGTCCGGCCAGTTTTTCTTTTTGTTTTTTGCCGTCATCCTCCGTTTCCGGCCAAAATCCTGGCGGCAAAATTTCATCGGAAACATGATGCCATGAACTGATTTCAACCGAATCAATAATCCGAAGAATTTCGTCCAAAATCTGGTCATTGTTTATTTTTAATTCTTTGGGGACTCTTCCCGAAAGAATTCCGTCTTCAAAAAGGGAAAAAGTGGTATGCTTTTTATGATTATCATAAAAAAGTACCACCGACAGTCCCTTTTCCCCCTGTCGGGTAATGGTAAGACTGTCAACGCCTTCCATCCTTGTTTTAAAATTGCCGTTCGGAACTTCGCTGAATTTTCCGGCAAGAAGCTTGTTGAAACGTTCAATTAAATCGTCCGTTCCGCCAATTTCACTCGCGATAACGCGCTTTTCTTCCGGCAAAAATTTTTCTTTATTTTCTTTCATATTTTCCGCGAAATTATTTATCTTCAAATTCCGCATCCTTTATATTATCATCTTTTTTCTCTCCTTGCGAATCAGTTGTTGGTTGTTGGTTGTCGGTTGCCTGCCCCGAGTCGGATCGAGGGGTCGGTTGTTTATATAATATCTCTCCGATTTTTTGCGTTGCTTGCGCCAGTGCCTGCGACGCGTTTTTAATAGCGTTTAAATCACTGCCGTCTTTAACATTTTTTAGATCATTTATTTTATCTTCAATTTCTTTTCTTGCTTCAGCCGGAACTTTTTCTCCTGCGTCGCGCAAAGCTTTTTCGGCCGTATAAACCATATGGTCGGCGATATTTTTTGCTTCAATCAATTCGCGTTTTTTCTTGTCATCTTCCGCGTGCAATTCCGCGTCTTTTTTCATTTTTTCAACCTCCTCTTTGGAAAGGCCGGTTGAGGCCTCAATTCTGACCGATTGTTCCTTGCTTGTCGCCTTATCTTTGGCTTTTACCGATAAAACCCCATTGGCGTCAATATCAAAAGTAACTTCAACTTGCGGAATGCCTCTTGGAGAAGGAGGAATGCCGTCAAGAATGAAACGGGCAAGCGTTTTATTATCGGGCGCCATTTCTCTTTCGCCCTGCAAAACATGGATTTCTACGGTTGTCTGTCCGTCAGCCGCGGTTGAAAAAACTTGCGACTTGGAAGTCGGTATGGTTGTATTTTTTTCAATCAAACGCGTCATAACACTGCCCAGAGTTTCAATTCCCAAGGAAAGCGGCGTTACATCCAGAAGCAAAATATCTTTCACTTCTCCTTGCAAAATTCCTCCTTGGACCGCAGCGCCCAAAGCCACAACCTCATCAGGATTGATAGTACGGTTCGGTTCTTTACCGAAAAGTTTTTTAACCGCTTCAACCATGACCGGCATCCTTGTTTGCCCTCCGACCAAAATTATCTCGTCAATGTCTTCCATTTTAAAACCCGATTCCTTAACAACCTGCTTGGTAATTTCAATTGACTTATCAATCATATCGCGAACAAGTTCTTCAAGCTTAGCGCGCGAAAAACGCATAACCAAATGTTTCGGGCCGGATGCGTCAGAAGTAACAAAAGGAATATTTAATTCCGATTCAACGGTTGTAGAAAGTTCGTGTTTGGCGCGTTCCGCCGCTTCCTTAAGGCGCTGAAGCGCCAAAGTGTCTTTGGATAAATCAATGCCTTCTTGTTTTTTAAATTCATCAACTATCCATTTGATAATACGCTGGTCAAAATCGTCCCCGCCCAAATGCGTATCTCCCCCGGTAGATTTTACTTCAATGGTATCGGCTGAAACCTCAAGAACAGATAAATCAAACGTTCCTCCGCCAAAGTCATACACAACAATCTTCTCGTCTTTCTTTTTGTTAAAACCGTAAGCAAGCGCCGCGGCAGTGGGTTCGTTGATTATGCGGCGTACTTTAAAACCGGCAATTTCTCCGGCGGCTTGCGTTGCTTTTCTTTGCGAATCATCAAAATAAGCGGGAACGGTTATTATAGCTTCTTCAATTTTTTGTCCGAGTTTTTCTTCGGCGTCCTGTTTTAATTTTTGCAAAACCATGGCGGAAATTTCTTCGGGACGATACCACTTGCCCTGCATGTTAATCTCAACACCGCCGTTTTCAGCCTGTTTAATTTCATACGGCAGCCACTGTTTGTCGCGCCCGACTTCGGCATCATCAAATTTACGCCCAATAAGACGTTTTATGGAAAATAAAGTGTTTTTAGGATTGGTAACGCCCTGGCGTTTGGCCAAAAGTCCAACCAATCTATCCCCTGCCTTGGAAACAGCAACAATAGAAGGCGTTGTGCGATTCCCTTCCTTGTTTTCAATTATTTTCGGCTCACCTGCTTCAATAACCGCCATAGCCGAATTAGTTGTACCGAGGTCTATTCCTATTATCTTAGACATTTGAAAAGCGACATGAAACATGAGACATGAGACATGGAATTATTCACCATGTCTCTTGTCACTTACTTCTGTCTCTAAAAAGGATTAATTTTTTAACATCTGCCGAACCGATAAGGTTCGGTTTTTTATTTTCAAAATCTTAAAATATACTTTGTTATCTTTCCTGTGCCTGAATTATTGACTGATTGCCAAACACTTCGGTTTTTATTTTACTTGTGAAGTTAAATAAATTAAACGGGAAAGAACCGGAATAACTTACTCCCCCAGAAATTATAAATTTGATATCTCCCGTTTCAAGTGCTCGTTTTGTTTCTTCAGAAGATATGGCCGGATCAGCAACTTCAATGTTAATTTCAATCTGTATTGTTTCGTCAGGCGCGATGTCTAATCACTTTTCCAATAAACCAACTTCCATTGGCCATGGTTTTTCATCCTTCTTAAAAACATCAATAACAATTTTATCATTGTAAACACCAACATTTTTTGCAACCGTTTTGCCAATATTTGAAATTTTCAACAGCATACTAACTTTATTCCCCTCCAAAGAACTCGTGTTAAAATCTTGTGGCGATGGAACCCTGACAATTGAAGTACGAATTAAGGGTCGATAATTATAGTAAAAACTGGGAAGAGCGATTAGAGCACCTATTGCACTTATTCCCATAAAGAAAACGCTAAACTTTGCCCAGTTACCATCTTTAATTACCATAAATGTTTTGAATTTTTATTTCGAAATCTTCACCCTCGCCGGACGCAAAACGTTTCCACGAAATATATAACCTTTCTGAATTTCTTCAACGATCATTCCTTCTCCCGCGTCTGATTCCGCCTCTCCGACCGCCTCGTGATATGCCGGGTCAAATTTTTGCCCCGAAACATCCATTACTTCAATCCCTTGTCTTTTTAAAACATCCAGAAACTGCGAACGGATAAGCAAAACGCCTTTTTCAACTTCCGGCGGCATTTTATGGCCTAGGGCTAAATCAAAACTATCAAGAATCGGCAATAAATCCTGAACCAATCCTGTTGTTACAAACCGCGCCATATCTTCAAATCGTTTTCCTTCATCTTTTTTAAAATTGATATAGTCGGCCTTGGCCCTTTGCCAGCCGTCCAAATATTCTTTCCTCTCATCATGACATTTTTTCAAATCTTCTTTCAGTTTTTTTATCTTTTCTCCAAAATCAATACCCTCCGATTCTTTATCGGCGACAAATTCTATTTCTTCAGTATCTTTATCTTCTTCCACTTATATGCGACTCCAATATACGAATAACACTCGAATGACTCTAATAAATTATTCGAGTCATTCGCGTGCAAAATTCGAGTCATTCGAGTCGCCTACAATTCGCCAAGAAACTCAAACAACGAAATATTTTTCCTATAATCCATTCTTTTGGGGCCGAGAACGGCAACCAATGTTTCTTTTTTGTTCGGAGTAATAACAGAAGAAACAACCATGCCGTAATTTCTCGCCTCCCTAATCGGATTTTCCTTTCCGACAAACGCCTTTGGTTTTTTAAAATCCCCGGGCTCAAATATATTTCTAATTTCTTCATCAATGAAATCGGACAAGCCGCTGAATTCTTTCAGCATATTTTTGTCTTCAAATTCAGGTTCATCGAATGCTTCAGAAATGCCGGTCTTAAAAAACATATCATTTTCATATAATCCGGCGACTGTAAAGCTCCTGCTTATTTCCGAAACAGTGCGCGCTAAAAGTTTCAGAAATTCTTCTTCGGTTTTTTGTTTTCCTCCAGAGGCGGATCCGCTATGGGCGGAAAAAATTTCCGAAAGAATTGCTCTTTCTTCTTTTTCCAATAATTCATCTCCGTCAAAATATTCTTCAATATAAAAACGGTATCCTTTTTCAGTGGGAACCCTGCCCGCGGACGTATGCGGCTGCTCCAAAAAACCGGCTTCGTCTAAAGCCAAAAGTTCGTTTCTTACTGTTGCCGAACTATATGGAAATTTGAACTTATCCACAATTCTTGAGGAAGCAACCGGAAACGCAGTTTCTATATATTCCTGAATTACCGCGTCTAATATTAATTTTTGACGATCTTTTAACGCAAACGCAGTAGAAGCCATAATAAACGCCATATTTAATTCGTCATTTTAAACGCCAATATCAATTATAGTTGAATTAGCAGTCTTGTCAAGAGAGTGCTAATGCTCGGTGGCGACTTGAAAAAGTATAAAATTTTCCCCCGTGAAAATTTTATTCGCCCTCCTCCTCGCTCGCCTCGCGTCGCTCGACACCATGGCCGCTCGTCGTCAGAGCGTTTTTCAAGTTACCACCTTTGCTCATGATAGAAAAGTACAAACATGGCAATTTCCCCGTCCGCTTGACATAGTCAATTCATTGCGCTACTTATTAATATAAACGTACTGACAAAAATGGAGATTTTTCACAATGAAAAACCTTGTTCGATTTGCTGTTCTTGGTCTTATTACTCTTTCAATGTTCGGTTGCGCACATTCACAAAATAAAGCACGTGTTTATCTCTATCCGGATGAGAACGGAGAAGTTGCCATTATTTCCTGCAACGACTTTTATGCCGACAGTATGCTTGTCATCTGCGAAACAGAAAAAGGTGAGGAACTTCAGTTGCTATGGGAAAAGGTAAATAACGTAGATAATATATTACGCAAATAAAATAAGTATGCGGCTTTTCAGCCGCTTTTTTACAAATAAATTATAAGGTAACGCGGAATCATGCAAATTCGTCGAGTGAGCGTTTTCGGGAAAACCATCTTTGCTTTAAAACTGAATTTAAAAAATTATGGCGGGCTTCACTCATAATAAAAAAATGCGTAGAAAGTTATTTTTACTCATACAGGGACATAGGGTTGCATATGTACTAAGCCGGTGCTATGGTTAACCAAACGGCTCTTTCAAAAAGACAAAACGGGGAGATAGGAATGGATGACCGAAACACGACTATCAAAAATTGGCTCCTACAAGAAACAGGGGTACTCATTACCGTGGGACAATACTCTGGTTCGCAATCGGTTTTACCAGAATGGTTTCTGCCGAGTAATCAACACTTATATATCAAACCGAACATTTTGCCCGTACCCACTATTGAAGAAATTACCCAAGCCCTGAACGGATTAGCCATGGAAAAGAAACTGTTCCTCGACAAACTGCAGTCTATTGAAGGAAAAATCCGTATTCGAATGAGAATCCCTTAAAAAGATACCGCACCACTGCCCATCAGTGGTTTTTTATTGCAATTAAAAAGAGGGTGTGCTATTCTTTCCGAAGTTTCTTGATATTTTACAGGGGACATAATGAATTACGACGAAGCGAAAAAACTCACGCAAAAGTTTTATGATGATTTTGTTGAAACATATATTGTTCGTAGCGCGGAAAAACCGGAAAAAACAATCGCAGAATTTTCAGCCCTTTTGAGCGGCGTTTTAGGAATTAAGAACATTCTTGATGCCGGATGCGCGGGCGGCAACTCTGCTGTTTCATTTCTCAACCTGGGTTTTCAGGTTCTCGGGGTTGATTTTTCTTACCAAATGTGCAGAGCCGCGCGCTCCCGAGGAGTACCCGTCATACAAGCGGACCTTGAATATCTTCCTTTTGATGTCTGGGAGTTTGCCGGCATTTGGGCAAGAAAGTCCCTTGTCCACATTCCCCAAAATTCAATACCCGCAGTGTTTAAAAATTTTCACAAACTTCTCCGGAAAAACGGCATATTATATTTTGACCTTAAAGAAGGAGCGGGCGAGGAATTAAAGACCACAAAAGAAGGAACCACTTTTTTCTCGTATTGGGAAACTGAAGAAATCAAGCTGGCCCTTACAGAAGCCAATTTTAAAGTCATCAAAATGACGCACGGAGAACTTGACCGATTTAAAGAACATCGGTTCCTTGAAATTTTCGCCGTACGGCGATAAACCGCTTGGCATTCCGCCAAGCTTTTTTGATTCTCTTATAAATATTGCTATAATAAACTTATTCGCGTTAATCCGCATCAGGCCGCTATGGTAACCCCAGAATAGCAAAGGGTTAATGCGGCCTAAATCCGCGTTAAAGGACTCAGAAAAAACAACAAATATATGCGCACTCTCAAAACAAAAACGCTGTCCTGGCACCACCTGCAAAGGCCGGACAAAAAAGACCTTGACTGGATACAGAACAACTTTCATTTCCATCAAATTGTCATGGGTGAACTTACCAAACCAACCGTCAGACCCAAGGCCGAGTTATTTGACCGTTACATTTACATGGTTCTTCACTTTCCTATCTTTGAAGAAAGGGAACGTAAAACTCACCAGCGCGAAATAGATTTTTTAATAACCGAAAACGAACTTATTACCGTTTCTTATGAATCCATACCCCCGCTTGATGCTTTTTTCAAAATGTGCTTGGGAGAAAAATCATGTCAAGAACTGTACGCTTCTAAAACACCGGCGCATCTCTTATTTTATGTCTTAAAAGAGCTGTTTAATTTTTCTTTAAGGGAGCTTGACCATATTCAGGAAAATGTTAACCAAATAGAAGAAAAAATATTTTCCGGTTTTGAGCGTGACGTGGTGGAAGAACTTTCCATAGTACGGCGCGACATAATTGACTTCCGAAGAGCGGTAAAACCACAGCACCTAACACTGGAGTCGCTTAAAGACCATTGCCTGAAACTTTTTGGCTCATCTCTTGGGCCATATTTTGCCGGACTCGTGGGAGAATATCAGAAAGTTTGGAATCTTCTGGAAAATAACAAAGAGGCGCTGGACGCGCTTTATGACAACAACACCACACTCCTCAATGTAAAGCAAAACGAAATAATGAAAATTTTTACAATCCTTGCCTTTATAACCTTTCCTTTAACCCTGCTGGTATCCATATTGCAAATAAATACCGAAAACAACCCCATCCTTGGAAGAAGCCCTTATGACTTTTGGATAATTGTGGCTGTTGTTGTCACGGTTACAATGATTATGATATGGATATTTAAAAAAAAGAATTGGATTTAAGATATATAAAAAATAAAATTGAACCATTTTGGACGCTTATCGCGGCGCCAATAATACAAGAGTTAATATTTCGATATGTTCCCTACCGAATGTTCTATACGAATACTGAAAGATATTGGATAACCGGAATTATAAGTTCAATTTTGTTTACCGCCATTCATTGGTATTTTAAAATTTGGTTTATTATTTACACATTTATTTGGGGGCTCATTTTGTGGTGGATTATGGCGAGATACGGACTATTAACGGTAATTGTTATTCATGCTTCGGTCAATCTTATTCATTTGGTTATCGGCTTTCCGAAAGGATTTATCAAAATAAAATATGAAAATCTATAACACTCTTTCCGGTAAAAAGGAAGATTTAAAACTGCTTAACCAAAAGCGGCTCAATTTTTTTGTCTGCGGGCCCACGGTTTATAATTCTTCGCATATTGGGCACGCCAGAACATATGTTTTTTTTGACACTGCCGTAAAATATCTCCGTTTTGCCGGATACAAAGTTTTTTATCTGCAAAATATCACGGATATTGATGACAAAATAATAAACCGCGCCAACGAACTTGGACAAGAACCTCTTTTTTTATCCAGGCATTATACCAACGAATATTTCAAAGATATGCAAGAACTTCGCATAAATTCAGTGTCAAAATACGCTCCGGCATCCAAATTTATTCCACAAATAATAACGCAAATTAAAACACTTATTAAAAAGAAATACGCCTACGCAACGCCCGGAGGCGTTTATTTTGATATCACTAAATTTCCGCAATATGGCAAATTATCCCGCCAGAGTTTAAAATCACTTAAAAAGGCGGTTCGCATTGAACCAGACGCAAACAAACGCCATGACTTTGATTTTGTCTTGTGGAAAGCCAAAAAAATAGGAGAACCATTTTGGAAATCGCCATGGGGAGACGGCAGGCCGGGCTGGCATATTGAAGACACCGCTATTTCAGAACATTTTTTTGGTTCGCAGTATGATATTCATGGCGGAGGCGTTGATTTAAAATTTCCTCACCATGAATCAGAAATAGCCCAACAAGAAGCGGCTTCCGGCAAAATTCCTTTTGTAAAATACTGGATGCATACCGGGCATCTGCTGGTTTCCGGAACGAAAATGTCAAAGTCACTTAAAAATTTTATAACTATTCACGATTTATTGAAAAAACATTCGACAGAAGCGTTTCGTCTGCTCGTTTTGCAGAATCATTATCGCTCCCCTCTTAATTACACCGATAAGTCAATTCAAGCAACGGAAGAAGGGCTAAAGAGAATTGAAGAATTTATGACGAGGTTAAAAAAAATCCGAAATCCGAAATCCCAAATCCCAAACAAATCCAAAATTCAAAATTCAAAATTGACGCAACACGTCATTCTGAGCCAGACGAAGAATCTGAATGAGTTGCTAAAAAAATTCACAATAGCTATGGAAAATGATTTTGATACTCCAAAAGTGATTGCCGGGATTTTTAATTTTATTAAAAAAATAAACGGCCTGATTGATAAAAATTTGTTTTCAACAAAAGAGGCCGCAAACGCCATTGCGGCTCTCAAAAAAATAGATATAGTTCTGGGAATAATGCCCAAAATAAAAGAGGAGGAAATTCCCGATGCAATAAAAAAACTCGCCGAAGAACGGGAAAAATACCGAAAAGAAAAAAAATGGACAGAAGCGGATAAAATTAGAGAAAAAATTACACGGGCCGGATTTATAGTTGAAGACATGCCAACGGGGCTTAATATAAAAAAAGCAGGCGCATAAACCATGCGCTTTTATTTTATTTCAGCAACTTTTTATTTTTTTCTAGAGCGTTAATCTCATTCTCATCATTTACGTGCTGGTGCGCTCCACCAAATCAATCCTATTCCAACAACGCCAAGCAACCAAGCGAAGAGCGCCCACCCCGATGATGCAATTCCCACAATGAAGCCAATAACAATAAGATACATACCCAATATTCCAGCAAAAATCAAGAGTGCCTTCATTATTTTTCTCATTATCTGCAATTAAAGACCTGCCCACATCTTATCCATTATTAATTCACTTGTCAACCCTTGCGGGCTTTTTTAAAATAATTTAAAGTTAAAATACTTATGGTCCGTTCCTCCTCCAAAACTCAAAACGTACGCATCCCTCCCCAAAACATTGAAGCTGAAATGTCTGTTTTGGGGTCTTTGATGCTTAATAAAGACGCAATTTACAATGTGGCCGACTTTTTGCAGACAAAAGATTTCTATAAGAATGAAAACGCGCTTATTTACGAAACAATGCTTGAGCTTTTCTCCAAGCATATTCCGATTGATATGCTAAGTTTGACAACGCGTCTCAAAGAAAAAGGCCATATGGATTCAATCGGCGGCCATTCTTATGTCGCAACTCTTGTAAACACGGTTCCTACGGCAAGCCATGTAATGCATTACGCTAAAAATGTCCAGCAAAAAAGGGTTTTACGCGATCTTATTGACGCCTCGCACCATATCGGTGAACTGGGATACAAAGAAGAAGCGGACGTTGATATGTTGCTTGATGAAGCGGAGCAAAAAATCTTTTCCATTTCAAAAGACATGCTAAAACAAGGGTTCCAGCCGGTAAAAACCGCTCTCTCTGAAGCGTGGGAACGCCTTGATAAGCTTCACAAAGGAGGAGGGGCGCTGCGCGGTATTTCAACCGGATTTCCGGAACTTGATAATTACCTTGCGGGTCTTCAAAAATCCGACCTCATCATTCTTGCCTCGCGTCCAAGCATGGGAAAAACGTCGCTGGCCCTGAACATAGCGCGAAATGTCGCCATCAAGGAAAAAAAGGGGGTGGGAGTATTCAGCATTGAAATGTCGCGTGAACAGCTCACCGACCGCCTCCTTGCCTCGGAAGCGAATATTGACGGATGGAAACTTCGAACCGGCCGGCTTTCCGATGAAGGTGAAGACAATGACTTTACCAAAATCCGCAACGCGATGGAAGTATTGAGCGATGCCCCGATCTTCATAGATGATATCGCTTCTCCAACCGTTATGCAGATTAGGACCATTGCCCGAAGACTGCAGGCGGAACATGACATAGCGCTTCTTGTAATTGATTATCTTCAGCTGATTAGGAGTTCTGAAAGGTCAGAATCGCGTGTGCAAGAGGTCTCCGAAATATCGCGCTCGCTCAAGGCGCTCGCCAAAGAACTAAATATTCCGGTCCTGGCGGTTTCCCAGTTATCCCGCGCGGTTGAAATGCGAACCGACGGAATGCCGAAACTCTCCGACCTTCGCGAGTCCGGCTCAATTGAACAGGATGCGGATGTTGTCATGTTCATTTATCGCGAGGACAGGGTAAAGAAAAACAGCGACCGGAAAAATATCGCCGATATCCTGATTGAAAAACATCGGAACGGCCCCACCGGCAGGGTTGAGCTTTATTTCAACGATGAAACAACAACGTTCAGGTCAGTTGCAAAAAATTTTGAAAATTCTCCTTTTTAGGAATTAGAAGCCGATCTATCGCTGATAAGTACGCGGATTTAACGCTGATTTTTTCAGCATAGTTCAACGTACTCAATCAGCGTAGTTCTGCTTCTATGTTTGCCCAGCTGTAAAATAATGGTTTACCCACGGCCCATCGAAAAACTGATCGAGCTTTTTACCAGATTCCCGGGAATCGGACCAAAACAAGCGGCCCGATTCGCTTTTTATTTATTGAAAGAAAATTCAAAAACCGTTGAAGAATTATCCGAATCCATAAAAGAATTACATAAAAAGGTAGGGTTTTGCCAGCAATGTTTCAAGAGCATTGAACGCGACTCTAATACTCGAATACACTCAAATGACTCAAATATACTATGTGAGTTTTGCCGGAACAAAAATAGGGATGAAAATATAATTATGATTGTTGAAAAAGAGCAGGATTTACTTAATATTGAAAGAACCAAAAAATTTAATGGACTATACCATGTTCTCGGCGGAATTATATCCCCGCTTGATTCTTCTGCTCCAGCCAAGCTTCATATAAAAGACCTGTTTGAAAGAATCAAAAAACTGCTTATCTTAAAAAAGGAAGCGGAAGTAATTTTGGCAACCAACCCGACAACTGAGGGAGATACAACCGCGCTTTATATTGAACGAATTTTAAAACCATTGGAGGTAAACCCTCACATCAATGGCGATGCGGGGGTAAAAATTTCCCGCCTTGGCCGCGGCCTCGGTATCGGCTCGGAACTGGAATACGCCGACGAATTAACAATTAAAGAAGCCCTTACAAATAGAAAATAAAATAAGCGCGGTAACCGCGCCTATTTTTTTAAACTTTCAAAATTTCAACTTCAGTAAAATGCTGACGATGGCCTTTCATTTTGCGGTATCTAGTTTTGGGGTGGTAGCGAAAAATTATCTTTTTTCTATCTCTGGCTTGCCTTAAAACTTTTGTCAAAACTTTGGCACTTTTTACGGTTGGGGCGCCAATTTCTACTTTATCTCCATTAACAACTAGTAAAACTTCTCCAAATTCAATATTTTCGCCTTCTTGGGCGTCTAATTTCTCAATTTTTAACCTTTGGCCTGATTTAACCAAATATTGCTTGCCGCCGGTCTTTATTACCGCAAATTTATCCATAAAATTAAATACACCTCAATATTATCCGATTAGCAAAAACAAGTCAAGGAAAAAGTCCGAACGATAAGGACAAATAAAATACCCACGAATGTGGGTTTGGCTAATATTTTTTACAACGCACACCTAATGCGTTTTATAGAACTGACTAACCTGTATCAAATGAAAACCGCTATGTCAAATACCTTGCTACGCATACAATCGCAGCTGTTTCCGCACGAAGGATACGCGACCCAAGCGAAAAAATTCTAACACCACACTTTTGCGCAATGGCCAGTTCTCTTTCGGTAAAACCACCTTCGGGTCCAATAAACACATGAATCACGCCAATGTTTTTTTGAAAAGGAACGGGAATTTCGCCACCCGGGTCAAATAATAAAGATGTTCCGGTTCTTGCCGATTCCAAAGCGGTTGTAATTTTTATGGTTTCATAAATTTCAGGAAACTTATCCTGACCGCTTTGCTCTGTTGCTTCTTTTACAATACGGCGCGCCCGTTCCATATTAAAAGCGGTTTTTATGGAACGCTCGGAAATCATGGGATGAAAAAATTTAACACCCAATTCAGTCCCCTTTTCCAGCACCCATTCAAACTTGTTTTTTTTAATTAAGGACTGATATAAATGAACTTCAACGTCGGAGTCGCGCTCGTTTTTAATTTTTTCAACAATCTTCCCCGAAACAAAACGGCCCAACAATTTATCAACACGTATTATAAAATCAAATCCGGATTCGTTAAAAAATACAATCTTCTCCCCTTTCTTAATTTTCAAAACACGCGAAAGCTGATGAACAATTTTTTCATTTTCCAAAATAAAAATACCCTCCTCGGGAATTGAATTTTTAATATAGAACCGATTCATAAACTTGATTATATATTACCCAACTTTCTTTGCCAATCCGCGTCTTCCTTTTTATAGTTACAGGCGATTTCTTCGTCAATGGAAATATCACGAACTGCCGCATCTCCACATTTTTAGAAACGTGGTCAATTTTGGAAAAAATGCGAACCTACTACGAACAAAACCTAGCCGCCCTAACGAAAATCCCAGCTTTTCGCCCACTCGCCGTTTTTATAATAGTTTGGGGAAAAATTATTGAATTTATTGGTATTCATACTGCTGAATATTTTTTCTTTCCCGCAATACCCAAAGAATTGATAAAAGAAAAGTGATGCCAAAGACCAAAAAAGCCCCACGAAGACTAAACAAATCAGCCATAATTCCACCAAAAATCGGGCCAAGAATAAATCCGATATCCTCTGCCGATTGCCAAACTCCTGTCATATATCCTCGGCGATGATGATCGGAAAAAGAATCAAAAAGTCCATTTACCGCGACGTAGAAAAATACAAATCCGGTTGAAACGAGAACCGCAAAAAGTATAAGAGCGTATGGATGTGACGCAAAGCTAAACAGAATGATGCCGCTACCGCCAAGAATCAGTCCAAAAAGAATTGAAAAAAATCTTTTTTGCGTACGATCAATCCAACGACCGACCGGGTAGTCAAGCAAAGCAAAAGGCGCCACAAAAGCAGAAAGAATAATTCCTCCGATAATCGGTGAAGCATGGATAGAACTAACCAAAAGCGGCTCCATAGCCCAGATAAATTCTGACCACATGCCTACGAGGAGCATGAAAAAACTGACGAATACAGAAAGTCGGCCCGCTGAAAAGAACTCTTTCAGCTCAGCAAAGTACAGATGATCTTTTATAAAAATATTTCTGATGGCGCGAAAAAACGTTTCGCGGGTATGGCGGTTATATTCCCGAATAAATATCTGGGCAATGATGGCCGCGGCAAAACAAACGGCGCCGAAAATTAGAAAGGGTGTCCTGTCGCCGAACCACGCCACCGCAAGACCTCCGGCAAGCGGCCCGATAAAATAACCTAACGCTGACGCGCTAGAGTAACCGCCAATAAATTGATTTTCTTTTCCCGTCGGCGATGTAGCAATAACTGATGCCATACCGGCAACAGTAAGAAATCCTTCAAATATTCCAAAAATGACAAGCGCCCAAAACAGTTGCAATAAACCGGAAACCATATAAAAAAGAATCCCGCTCGCCCCCAGCCCCAAGAGCCCAAATACGATTGTTCGTTTCCTTCCAAAACGATCCGCAAACGCCCCAATCGGCATATCGGTGAGAAGAGAGAAAAACCAGGGCAATCCCATTATAAGCCCAAACAGGGTGTAGGTAGAAGCAAGCGCATCGGTAAAAAGCGCGAGGTTATACTGCATAATGCTCGTCGCGAAAGTATACGTCAGAATGACCGCGCTAAGAGCAAGAAGCGTCTTGCTGCGCCTTTGTATGCGAAATAAACGGAGGTGTCTCATGTGGCCACTATATTTTAACACTCTGCAAAATAAAATGTTTTATATCATCGATTTTGACGGCCATGATAAAATCGTTTTCCGAAAGGCCGCCGATGGCGTGTGTGGATAACTCAAAACGCACCTTGTTCCATCCGTGGATAAAAATATCGGGGTGATGCCCCTCGCTTTCGGCCAGTTCCGCAACCTTGTTTATAAAACTTATAGCTTCCTTAAATCCTTAAATTCTAACTTTACCCCGATGCTTGCATCGGTAGGAACCGAATAGGAAGGGTGGTAGTATGAAAGAATGGTAGAGCACATACTGAAATCTCACAATAAAACCCTTTTTGTCTACCACTTGGTCTG
>Ga0209211_10003937_pt1 | contig 23620 bp, 29 predicted proteins | sample RifGroA2_FD_183992 | JGI IMG/M metagenome (GOLD analysis project Ga0209211, IMG submission 183992) | Groundwater microbial communities from Rifle, Colorado, USA - Groundwater A2 (SPAdes) (version 2) | ecosystem: Environmental > Aquatic > Deep subsurface > Groundwater | place: Rifle, Colorado...
TTCATAAGAACCGTAAGATTGCTATGGGCTAAAGCCTTTGATAGTGGCTACAAAAATCCACTGTCCGAAAGGACACGGGAGTTCAAAAACAACCTTTTCTTTTGCAAAGAAAAGCTTGACCAAAAGAAAGGCACTCACGAGGTGGTGGGGTAAACCCCACTGCTTTACGATTGCTTTATTGATGAAAAGGCTGCTGAAAGTCTCCCCCGCGGCGTATTTTTTATACTTCGTTAGCAAACATTTTTATATCTCTTATTCTATGAAACTATAGCAGATGAAAAAAGAAGCATTGTTAGTAATTATCGGTTTTGTAATGTTATTTATTTCTGCTTGCGAAAGTGATATTTCTAAATCAAGTGACGATAACAATGATGGTCTCTCAGAAAAACCCAGAGAATGTGAGGGTTATTCCACATGGGAAGGTACATATTGTTGTATCGATGGCAATAAAAACTCTATTTGTGATGAAACCGAATGGGAGCAAAGATTTCTTCCTTACTTAAATAAGACCGTTTTAGATTGTGTAAATGAAATAAATGATGTAAAAAAAGTAGAGTGTTTCAGAAAGATTCCAGATTCACAAAAGGATGTTACCCTTTGTGGGAAAATAGAGAACTCGTACACAAGACAAAGTTGCTATACAGAAACATTCCTGGCTAATACTAATCCCAAGACGTGTGAAACTGTACGTCTTTCCGATGATTATATTTATTTTTGTTATTCACAAACTGCAGGCAATGCAAGAGATATTAATATTTGTAATAACATACCCATTGAATCCGAAAGAGGGGGCTGTTTAAGTAGGTTTGCTTTTATAACTGGAAATACTTCATCTTGCGAACTTCTTGATGGTTATTTAAGAGAGAGGTGTTTTGAACAAGTTGATAGAAGAGTTAAAGAACTAAAGTCTTTTTGTCAATACCTTTGCAAATCAGAATGTAAATCCGAAGACCCCGTTATAGAAGAAGATTTACGCCCATATGGTTGCATATGTAGTTGCAATGGGGAAAAAATTGATATTACGGATAAAGTAATTAAATACAGAAGGGACGATGATTGAATTGATAAGCAAACTTTTTATATACTTCTATATAAGACAGCTTATAAAATGCCCACCGCAACAGAGCTTGAAAGAGGAAATTACTTCATCTACAACGGAGAGCCAGTCAGGGTTCTGAGAAAAGAAGTTATTGTTGTCGGCACGCATTCACACAGCAAATTAAAATTCTACATCCAGGGACTGAGGGAAAAAGGCGAAAGAACAGTCACCTTCCAGCACTCGGACAGGGTTGAGAAGATAGAAATAATGAGAAAGCAGGGGCAAATCATTTCAAAATCAGGAAATAAAGTGCAGTTGATGGATGCTGTCAGCTATGAAACACTTGACTCAAGCCTTCCCCAGAAATTGGCTGATGATGTCAATGAGGGGGACAGCGTTACATTTGTAGATTTGAACGGAAAAATCGAAATACTGGACAAAAGATAGGTTTTTAAAATTGGTTTGCTTTTTCTCCAACATGTCAAAGAAAACATCTTTAAAGCAGTTCCTGATGAAAACAGGCAGGTTTGAAAGAGCAGACGACTGCATTGATGCTGTAAGAAGCGGCAAAATAACAATCAACAGCAAAGTTGTTGCAAATCCAAGCTATTTCTTCAATCCTGAAAAATCATTGGTGAAGGTGGGGAATGAAAAGCTAAAGGCGATAAAAAAACTCTACTTTATTTTAAACAAGCCGGCAGGCTATCTGTCCCAAAAATCCGGCAGTGAAAAAAGCATCTATGATCTGCTGGAAAAACTCAATCTGCCAAAAGAGTCAGTTAAATCACTGTTTGCAGTAGGAAGGCTCGACAAGGACACAGAAGGATTGATGATAGTTACAAATGACGGCAGGCTATCAGACAAAATAATGCAGCCCGGGAATGAAATTGGCAAGAAATATTATGCGATTCTTGAAAAGCCTGCTGACAAAAGCAGGATAAAGCTGTTGGAAAAAGGCGCAAAGATAGAGATTGACGGCGAAACATGCACAACAAAGCCGTGCAAAATCAAGATTGTCGGAGAAAAGGAGGTTTATATATCTGTAATTGAGGGCAAAAAAAGGCAAATCAGGAAAATGTTTGAATCCATTGGCAACAAAGTTGCTTACCTGAAAAGGGTTTCCATTGGCGGCTTGCAGTTTGGGAATTTAAAAGTTGGAGAAATAAAACAAATAACAAGAGAAGAAATAATGGAAAAACTTGAATTCTGATTCTTTTAGTAACGTTTATAAACGAAGTTTAATTCTTAATTTTTATAGCGGGATAGGGCAGCCAGGAGTGCCCGATGATTCCATTAGTACCTATTAATGGAAGCGGAAGGCTCATAAGCATTTCGGAGGCACCCATAGGTCAGAGGTTCAAATCCTCTTCCCGCTATTATTTTTTAATTCTACTAACTATCTATCTGAAACATATATTTCCCAGTAGCAATGGACACTGGACATTTCTGTGTGAAGTTTATAAAGGAAAAATTCTGCCATTATTGATTAAAAATAAAGAAAAAAGGCCGAATAGGCCTAAAGCGCTGGATTAAAAACAGTTAACGTTGACCCATTGATAAAGTAATAATTTAAGTATAAATAACTTTCGGTAAAGCCGGGGTGACCGAGTCTGGTTTAATGTGCTGGACTTAAGATCCAGTTAGCGTTGACCCAACGCTACGAGGGTTCAAATGCTAACTAGAGGTAGCTGAAACTCCCTCTCCCGGCGCCGAAATTATTATTTCCACAACATTTTTATAAATCAAATATACTTCCTATTTACATGGTTTTAATTTGCGGGATTGATGAGGCAAGAAGAGGCCCGGTTTTTGGTCCGATGGTGATGTGCGGCGCCATGATTTACGAAGAGGATTTAAAAAAATTAATTGCCTTAAAGCCAAGAGACTCAAAATTAATGACTGCTGCTGAGCGCGAACATCTGTATTCGAAGCTTTTGCCAGTTTTGAAGCATTGCAAGGTTTTTGTTCTTCAGCCAAATGAAATCGACAAGGCAGTCCATGGGCATGACGGATTGAATTTAAACAAGCTGGAAGCCAGAAAATCTGCAGAAATATTGAATGAGTTCAATCCCGAAAAGGCAATTATAGACTGCCCAAGCAACAATATTCATTCTTATAAAATATACCTAAAAAAATTAGTGAAAAACAAGAAAATTGAATTAATTTTGGAGCATAATGCAGAGCGCTACCCATTGGTTGCAGCAGCTTCCATAATTGCAAAAGTAACCGGAGACAGGGAAGTTGAAAAACTAAAAAAGCAAATCGGCATTGATTTCGGCTCTGGCTATATGTCAGACCCAAAGACAGTGGAGTTCCTAAAAAATAATTTTGAAAACTATCCTGAACTGTTCAGGAAAAGCTGGTTTCCGTACCAGGAATTGGTCAACAAGAAGTTCCAGAAAAGCCTTACAGATTTTACACAATTCCTTAAAGAAGAGCAAAAGCACAAAAGCCACACTCTGGAAGACTTAAAAAAGCTTGAAGACTTTGGGTTTCATTTTGAAAAGCCGAAGTCAGAGCATGAGCTGGCAGTCATGAAAGGCCCTTGTACGGTGATTCTTTACAAGAATGGAAAACTATTAGTGCAGGGAAAGGAAGAGGATAAGATAAATGTAAAGAAGCTTCTAAGCGCTTAACAGAAAGTTTTAAATAACATCTAATTCCAGTTTTTCCAAATGCATGACGTAATAAAAAAAGACATCATTGCTGTATTAAGCGATTTAATTGAAATTCTTAAAGTCAAGGAGGAAAGCGACATCGTGCAGATGAAGGAATTAAGCAACCATGTTATCCACAATGCAAGCGTTTTCCAGGACGAGGACAGCATATCAGTTGCCATCCTTATCTACTCCCTTTCAAAAATTATAGAAAGAAAGCAGAGGGACATGGATTATGGAAGGGTAATGGCTATGCTGAATTCCTGCATTTCAAGCCTGAGAAACAATGACGACAACGGCTTCAGGAAGTCGATAAGAAGTGTATTTGATTTCATAAGGGCGATGGACCAGAAGCTGAAACTTTACATCCACGAGGTCATCAACCAGGCCCAGATAAAAAAAGGCTGCAAGCTCTGCGAGCACGGCATTTCAATTGCAAGGGCTTCAGAAGTGCTAGGAATTTCCCAATGGGAGCTGATGCACTATCTCGGCAAGACGACCATTATTGACCAGTTCGGGGAGGCAGTCAATGTGTCAAAAAGGCTGAAAATAGCAAGGAGCCTGTTCACATGAAATCGCTGATATTTGATGCAGGCCCCATAATAAGCCTGGCAACAAACAACCTGTTGTGGATTTTGGAGCCTCTAAAAAAGAAATTTAACGGCAAATTTTACATAACAGAGCCCGTAAGGCGGGAATTAGTCGACAAGCCGCTTGAAACAAAAAAATTCAAGTTTGAGGCTATCCAAGTCGAGAAGCTTCTGGAAACGGGAGTAATAGAAATTGCGGACAACAGCTTCATAAGGGAAAAAACACCTAGATTGCTTGGCACAGCGAATGAAATTTTCAGGGCTTACAACAATTACATGAGGATAGTGCATTTTGCTGAAATTTCCGTCATTGCTGCTGCCATAAATTTGAATGCTGATGCCATAGTTATTGATGAAAAGACAACAAGATTCCTGATGGAAAATCCAAAGATGATTGTTGAAATCCTGAGGAAAACATTGCATACCCCTATAAGCATAAACGAAAGTAATTTAAAAGAGTTTAGAAACAATGTAAATAATATAAGAGCGATACGCTCGGTTGAGCTTGTTGCAGTTGCATACGAGCTTGGAATATTGGACAGCTACATAACAAAAATACCTGACGCAAGGAAAAACTTGCTGGAAAGCGTCTTATGGGGAGTAAAGCTGAACGGCTGCGCGGTGTCAAAGGACGAGATAGGGCAGATACTAAGGATAGAGGCAAAATGAGGCGTGAGCATGAATCAGAAGCAAAGCTGGAAACTTCTTTAAGCCAGCCTCCTAACGGCATTAGCCCGACTTTTTGCGTTGCCATGCTCAAGAACGGAAGCACTATAAAAGTAGAGGGCAAAACCGAGGAGTTTCTTCAGACAATCAAGGATTCTGATTTTGCATGGGTGAACGTGCAGGTTGAAAATCTGGAAGAGGAGGGGAGGAAAATTGCTTCAACACTTGGCTTTAACGTTTCAATAGTGCAGGAGCTTGTTTCGCAGAGGTTTTCAGGCTATGACGACCATACAACAGAGCTGGGATTGCTGCTTCCTGCTGTCAGGGTCAGGGAGCTTGACGTTGAGATTAACAAGCTTATAATTTTAATGAAGAGCAACCTGATTGTCACAATTCACGGCGAGCATGTCACAAGGCTTGTCAAGTTTGCAAGGTATGCTGTCATTTTCTTCAAAAAAGTCCCGAAAAACCTGGATGACATAGACAAGATTTCATTGGTGCTGATAAGGATTCTGGACGAGAACAATGAAAGGAATTTTGACGGCATACGCTCTATACAGGAGCAGGGCGAGGAGATAAGCAAGTACCTGATACAGCCGTCTGCGCCAAGGCAGGAGCTTGGAAGCGACATATACAAGATGAAGCATGCGCTGATTTCCTACCTTGAGGCCCTGTGGGCCACCCTTGATGTCGTGCATTACATGCGCTACGGGGATGCAGAGCTCGTAACTGACGATCCCATAATACTGCAGAAGATAGGCATGCTGAGCACTGACTTGACAAGGCAGATTTCAATAAGCGAGCAGATGTCCACTGTATTGGCATCGGGATTAGAAGTTCTGCAGAGCATTTATAATAATCAGCTGACTATTCTAAACAATAAGATGTCTATGATAGCAGTTTGGATGGGGGTTTTAGGAGCTGCTTTTATAGTCCCAAATACTATAGCCACAATATTTGGCACCTCTATAGCAGAGCATATTAACTGGCAAATTCAATTAATTATCATTATTTTATCAACCTTATTTTCTGGACTTTTTGCTTATTGGCTCTTTAAGAAAAAAGGGCTTATACCGAAAGTCGAATAAAAGCATAAAAACTTTTATATACCTAACTTTATTCTTCACTTTTGGGTGGTATGTTGAAAGGGCAGGTTATTTCTGGAGAGTTTGGAAGGATTGTTGCAAGGCAGAAAGCAGGGCAGAATATTGAGATTGGAGAGCTGCTGGTTGCTGATTCTGGCGAAGGAAAGATTTTGCTACAGGTTTATGACTTGGTTTACGGAAGTCAGATATCACAGCAGAACCTTGAGATGATTTCAGGAATGAAGCTCGAGGAAAACACAGAGTTTGAGATGTTTGATGCAAATCTGAGGAACTATATGCTTGCAATGATGAAGAGCCTTGTTACAATAAAAGATAAAAATGCCTTCATCAGCAAGTCGTTGCCTGGGTTTTTTTCTGAAATAAGGGAAATAACGGAAAATGACTTGAGGTTCTTGACAAAGCCGAAAAATCCATTATTTTTTGGAAATCTAAGAAGCGGCTCAAAAATTCTGGAAGTCCCGATTTACCTTGATGGCGAGAAAGTATTCTCCCACCACATTCTGATAGCAGGCACAACAGGAAGAGGCAAGAGCGTGCTTGTTTCAAACCTGCTTTGGAATGCTGTCGGCAGGGACTATTGCGGCATTTTGGTTTTGGATCCTCATGACGAGTATTACGGAAGAAACAAAATTGGCCTGAAAGAGCACCCAAACAGGGAAAATATCGTTTATTATACATCTAAAAATGCGCCGATTGGGACAAATACTTTAAGAATAAACCTAGACGCCATAAAGCCGCATCATTTTGACGGGGTTGTCGATTTCAGCGACGCGCAAAGGCAATGCCTTAACCTTTATTATAAAGAATTTGGCGATAAATGGATAGAGGCAATAATTCTCGAGAAAGAATTAAGCATCGGAAAGGTGTTCAAAGACGATACAATGGCTGTTGTCAAGAGGAGATTATTGTATTTGTTGGATTTAGAATTCAGCAATAATCAGCTTTTTTGCAACGGGATTTTCCAGTTGAATTCAGGATTTGCAACAATAAGCGACATTTGCAGGCATTTGGAGGAAGGAAGGATTGTTGTAGTTGACACATCAAACTTTTCAGGAGCAGTTGAATTGCTGATTGGAAGTTTGATAGCAAACGAGGTTTTTAATAAGTACAGGAATTACAAGATGAACGGAGTCTTGCATGACAAGCCAGTAATTTCCATTGTTCTTGAAGAAGCGCCAAGGGTTTTGGGAAAAGAAGTACTTGAGGCAGGCCCTAACATCTTTTCAACAATTGCACGTGAAGGGAGAAAATTCAAGGTTGGGTTGACAGCGATAACACAATTGCCTTCATTGATTCCAAGGGAGATACTTGCAAACATGAATACTAAAATCATTCTTGGCATTGAGATGAAGCCTGAAAGGCTGGCGATAATTGAAAGCGCTTCGCAGGACTTGAGCGATGACGACAGGACAATTGCTTCTCTTGACATAGGAGAGGCATTGATAACAAGCAACTTTGCAAGGTTTGTGACTCCGATAAGCATTCCTTATTTTGAGGATGTTGTGAAGAAAACTTTGAAGAATGAGAAAGAAGAAGTAATGGAGTTTAGTGAGTTGGGATGACTCTACAAAATTGCATTAGCAAAGCAAATTTATTTTCCTTAATAAAAAAAGTTATTTCTTAAATGCTTTCATTAATGGTCTAATTGCAAATACTATCCAAGCAACTAAAAACCAAACCCAAGATGTGCTTGTTACCCAATTGGCAAATACAGGCCACACTGAAACTAAAAAGAGCCCAAAGGTAATTAGGCTTAACTTCAAAAGAGCTACATCAAATATATCAAAATACTTAAGCGTAGTTCCAAACAACAACCTTTGTTCTTCAGCCATCTATTGCACCTCCTTGTATCTGCAATACACAATAATAACTTTTAAACTATTTAAATATTACCGATGAAAACTGCCACTTCAATTTTTTGAACTCCAAATTTGTTGATTTTAGCAACTATTAAATGAAATTTATACCAATTAATTCTATATATCTATATATGTTATATGCAAAAACTATATATACTTATTTTGTTATATATGCCTAAAGGGGTGGATATAGTGAAGACTCTTAAGGACTTTTACGAGCAGAGGAAAAAAGAAATTAAGATGTTTCCTGCAATGCTGTACAGCTTTTCAAAGCCGAAGCACAGGGAGCCATTGACAGAAAAAGAGCAGGAAATCCTAAACAAGTATGTTCATCAAGTTTATAATCCCAGAATCAAAAAGCTGAAGGAAGCAGATTATTTCAGGGAAGAGTTTATGGAGCCTGAACTGGGAATTGAAGCTCACGCTTAGGAACTGCACTCCAAAATCCCCAGACAGCAAACAACAAGTTTGGGAAATCTCATCACCTTACGAACACTCAAGCATCAGCGAAGATGCCAGTGTTCTTTTCAAAAAAACAACGGAGGTGATGCATTAAGGAGATATGCAGTTCCTGAATAGTTTCTATAAATTGATTTATATTTTACTTCTCTTTGTTTTCGTACTTTGGAGGATAATATTCATTCTCGTTGAAATATCTCAGATTACTTTTAACCCAATCAAAAACATCTACTTCTAAAAATTTCAAGAACTTTGTAAAATTGCTTTTTGAAAAATTGATATCGATATCTTTGCAATGTTCTCTGTACCAAAATTCAATCTCTTCAACTCCTACAAACGTATTTTTTTCCATTTAAGTCACCTCTTCCATACAATATGACCATTAATATTATTCTTCTCAAAGACTTCTAAGATTTGAGCGCAAAAGTGCAGTAGTGGCTGGGTATTTTCTTTCTTAGCCAATTCGTATAAGCGAATGAAAAATCTTTTTCCAGTTTCTGTTTGTTTAAAGTTTTTCTTAAGAAAATTATGCTGACTGCAAAGTGTTTGACCATTCTCAAGAGTTGCTTTGCCACCAAAATCTTTTGGCTTAATATGGTCTGCATGGATTTCAAAACCTTCTTTTCGCCCTCTACCGCAAATTACACATTTGTAGTCATCTCTTTTGAATATAGCCTCTTTTACGGCAGATGTAAAATTGTCTAATTCCCGTATCTTGAAATGTTTAGGATCATACCTGTATACCCCTTTCTTAATCTTCTGCAGATGACCAGTTTGATGTAATTTTCTAATGCCCCTATCAGGGTCCCTAAAAACCTTACCAGTTCGCTTTAGGTATTCGGCAGTAACCCAGTCTACAATTTCAGGATGAGGTACATCCCTGTTTGGATTTTTCTTGAAGAATTCCATAAGCAATTCAGATTGAACAATGTCGCTTGCTTTGTTATCTTTGGATTGTTTCAAGGCTCTCACTTATCCTCTTAGGTTCAATTCTCATCCATAATGATGTTTAATTTGGCTTGTGACAATTTTTCTTTTGCCAAGTTTAATCTTTTTTCTGCCACTTTACAATATTCTTTTGAAATGTCAATATGGATAAAATTGCGATTTGTTGTTTTCGCAACAACCGCTACCGTTCCAGTTCCACCGAACATATCTAAAATTGTATTACCCTTGTAAGAATAAAATTTTACTAAGCGATATATCAATTCTTCAGGAAATGGAGCAGGATGCCCGTTTCTTTGCCTCTCTGGCGGAATCTGCCAAAAACCATCTGAAAATTTCATAAATTCTTCTGATGTTATATCTGCATCTTTTTGGTTGCCTTCTAATTTTGGTTGATACTTTGAAAAAACTAATATGTATTCCCAAGAAGGAACTACATGTGGATTAGAAGGACTTTTGAAACTTCCCCAAGCGGTTCTTTTAAGCATAGTTTGTTTGTACCATACTATCTCAGTTCTAAAATTCATGCCCATTTTTGTCAATTGATTTATGAAATCGTGATGTATTGGAACGAAGTTGCTTATTCCAGTTGGAGCAATATTCAAGCAAAATCTGCCGCCAGGCACCAAAACCCTTTTTGTTTCTTTCCAGACATTATTTAGCCATTTGAGATACTCTTTGTATTCCATTTTATCATTATGGTTATCATAATCTTTGCCAACATTATAAGGCGGCGAAGTTATTGCCAAATGAACAGAATTAGAAGGAATTTTAGCTAATTCAACTAATACATCACCGCATTTTATCCCTTCGTATTTAAATTGCATTTGAACCATCTTTTATTAAGCTATTATTAGTAAGAGTAGGATATATTTAAGCTTTATAAATCTTACACAAGAATGTCCAGTGGTACTGCAGTATATAAATACCTTTAAAAATTGCCATATATTACCACTATCCATGAAATTCGCACATCTAGCTGACTGCCACATTGGCTCTTGGAGAGACCCAAAGCTTAAAGACACAAGCACTTTGGCTTTCTGCAAGGCAGTTGACAAGTGCATAAAGGAGAAAGTTGACTTTATTCTGATTGCAGGCGATTTGTTCAATACCTCTTTCCCAAGACTGGACAATCTGAAGACTGTTGTCACAAAATTCAAGCAGTTAAAGGATTTAAGCATTCCAGTTTACATTGTGCCAGGAAGCCATGACTACAGCGCATCCGGAAAAACAATCCTTGATGTTCTTGAAGAGGCAGGATTGTTTGTAAATGTGTTCAAGGGAAGCGTTGAAAATGGGAAATTAAAGCTGAATTTTACTGTCGACAAAAAAACAGGCGCTAAAATAACCGGGATGCTTGGCAAAAGAGGCGCGCTTGAAAAGTCTTATTACGAAAAATTGATACTGGATAATCTTGAAGATGAGGGTGGCTATAAAATATTCATATTCCACTCTGGAATTGATGAGCTGAAGCCAAAGGAGATGGAAAATATAATATCCCAGCCGTTGTCATTATTGCCGAGAGGATTTGACTATTATGCAGGCGGGCATGTGCATATTGTTGATGACAGGCAGATTGACGGCTATGGAAGGATTGCTTATCCCGGGCCTTTGTTCCCGAACAGCTTTGCAGAACTTGAAAAGCTTGAAAGGGGCGGGTTTTACATTGTTGAGGACGGCAGCGCCAGATGGGAGCCGATACAGATTTACAACATTGAGAAACTGCAGGTGGACTGCAATCACAAAAACCCTGATGAAATAAAAAATTACATATTAACCAATTTTAAAAATAAGGAGCTGAACAATACAATTGTTTTAATAAGGCTGCATGGCATTTTAGCATCCGGAAAGCCAAGCGACATTGATTTCAAGGAAATATTTAATTTTCTTTATGACAAATCAGCGTATTTTGTAATGAAAAGCTCGCATGCCGTTTCTTCCAAAGAGTTTGAGGAGATAAAGACAGATGCAAGGAATGTTGAGGACATTGAGTCATTTCTGGTAAAAGAGCATTTGGGGCAGATTAAGCTGGAAAATCTGACATTGGAAAAGGAAGAAGAATTAATAAAATCATTTATGAAAATTCTAAGTACTGAAAAGCAGGAAGGCGAGACAGTTCCAGACTTTGAGAAAAGAGTCAAGGAGGAAGTTGGAAGGGTTTTAGAGATGGAGTTGTGATTACCTCTCTTGTAACAGCCTCTCTGCATTCTTGTAAGCAAACTTCTCCTGCACTTCTGGATTTAGCTGTCCGATAAAAGAGCGCGACATTTCTTCTAATAATACACCCACTTCCGAATCAAAATGCCATGCAAAAGCCCTGTCAGTGCCCCACAAAAATTTGTCAGGGTATTTTTCAATTCGAGGCTTCCATTTGCCAAGGTTTGTATCAAGTATTTTATTGAAGTTGCCTGTTAACTCAGAAACAAATTCTTCCTTTTCCGGACCATAGAGATTAGCTATTAACTCGTTTGGAATGCCAAAAAGACTAGTATCAACTGAATAGTATGCATTCTGGTATTTATCAAGAATATATATTACCCAAGGTTCCATTTCATGCCCATGAAAGAGGAACTTAACGTTTGGATTTACTTTTAGAATCTGCTCGATAGCACTTTGCTGGCCATAGTCAGGATGTATCATGACGATTAAGTTATGGTTGTCTGCAATTTTATAAAACTCAAGCAAAACTGGATCATCAGGACTTATTCCTTTAAATGAGCCTTTGTAAAATGCAATCTCCCCATAGCCTTTGAACAAACCCTTGTTTGAATTCAATATTTCTTCCGCTTCTTCTGGCTTTAAATCAAGGCCAGAAACATGGGTTGGCATAAGAAATGGCGTTATTCTTCCAGTATGTTGCTGTTCAATTTGTTTGATGAGTTTTAATGCCTGCCCTTTCAGCAGGTTTGGAACAACGTAAAACCCAAATGCAGAGCTGATTTTTTCCTTGTCAAAACCGCATATAATATCGCCTGCTAGAACTTCCTTCTCAAGAATCGGCGCGTCCCAGTCAGCCTCCTGGTAAATTGATTTCGGCGCCTCAAATGTGAAAGGCATGTGAAGATGATTATCAAGTAAAGGGCCTGCATAGTAAGGGATGTTGCTGAATTGCTTTTGTGCAGGTGTCCTGTCACATTCCACTTCCTTAAGCCCGCTATCGGATGCTGCGCCCCCAAGTATTTGCTTTGTAATCTCCTCTGTTTTTTCCTTAGTAATCCTATCTATCTCATCCTGAGTTATCCGTGAAACTTCATCATCAGTTATTCGCCCAATCTCTTGTTGAGTTATGCGCTTGACTTCTCTTTCGGTTATTGTTTTTACCGTATACTTAAAAATTCCGTAAGCAACTAGCAGAACTATTACTATAAAAACAGCAATTACTGGGATTAGGATTATTTTTTTCATTATGTTAATTTTAAAATGTGTATATAAAAGCTTTTTGCTAAAATTACTTAATAAGCTTTAGAATTATCTCATTAACCTCTTTCGGAGTCGCTTTTCCCTTTGTTTTCTGCATAACTTTTCCGATAATGAAGTTCAGTGCCCTTGCTTCTCCTTTCCTGTAGTCTTCTATTGCTTTTGGATTTTCCTCAATCGCTTCCCTGCAGTATTTTTCCAATTCTGAAATGTCAGAAACAGCCTCTAATTTTTCTTTTTTGATATACTCCCTGACATCAAAAGGCTTTTCAACAAGCTTTTCAAGTATTTTGGCTGCAACATTGTCTGTTATTTTTTTGTTTTCAACAAGCTTTAATAAGCCAATCATATGCTTTTCATCAATCTCAACTTCATGCAGCTCTTTTTTGTTGTAGTTTAAAACCCTGACCAATTCCCTTCTCAGCCATTTGGCAGCCAAGACTGGATTTATTTCTTCTGCGACTTTCTCAAACATTTCTGCCAATTCTTTTTCTGCAGCAAGAATTTCTGCGTCTTCTTTCTTGAGCTTATGTTTTTCAACAAATTTCCTTACCTTATCTTGAGCCAATTCAGGCATTTCTTTTTTGATTTCCTTAAGCCATTTTTCTTCAATATCAACAATTGTCAGGTCGGTGTCAATTATGTAACCATAATCCTCTTCTGTTTCCTTTTTTCTCAATGAAAATGTAATCCCTTTTTCAGAGTCCCATGCCCTTGTTTCCTGCTCAATCTTTTTATGATGCTTTGCTTCTTCCTTTTGCCTGCTTACTTCGTACGATAATGCCCTTTCTATTTCCTTGAACCCGGTAATATTTTTTATCTCGACTCTTGTATACTCACTTTCTTTTATTGATACATTTGCATCTGCCTTTATTATGCCTTCATTTATGTCAAATATCTCAAGATAGTTGAGCACTGTAATCAACTGCTTCATGAAATCTCTAGCTTCTTCTGGAGACGCCAATTCAGGCTCTGTCACAATCTCAACCAATGGATTGCCGCTCCTGTTGTAGTCAACCAAAACATACTGGCTTTCTTTCATGCCTGCAGGATGCACTAAAGATGCAGGGTCCTCTTCCATATGCACCCTTGTAATTCCAATTTCCTTTCCATCCCTCAATTTTAATCTTCCATTATTTCCAAGAGGAATTTCGTATTGTGAAATCTGATAGTTCTTTGCCATGTCGGGATAGAAATATGATTTTCTTGAGAAAATTAATTCTGGAGAAATTTCGCAATTTAATGCCAAGCATAATTTTAGTGCATATTCAACTGTCTTTTTGTTCAAGACTGGCTTTGAGCCAGGCATTCCCAAACATATTGGGCAAGTTCTTGTATTTGGCTCTTCGCTGCCATGAGTTGGACAAGAGCAAAAAAGCTTTGTTTTGGTGTCTAATTCTGCGTGGATTTCAAGGCCGATGACGATGTCGGTTGCGAATCTTTTCATTTTCCTAACCTTCGCCTAATTTTATTATTTTTTGTTCTACATCCTTGGGTATCTTTGTTAAAAATAATCTACTTTCTGAGGAACCCATATCAACTACAGTTTCTTTATAGACTACATTACCCCAATTACATTCTAAATAAACTATGTAATGGAAAGGATTGTTTGATCTATAAGCAAAGCAATTTTCTTCATCTTTTAGCATATCGGGTCTTCTAGATTTTATCTCCATTAACTCTTCTTTATACAACTCATCCGCATATTTACTCGAATTGTAAATATAAATATCTGAATTAAAAACCGTACCTAATATTTCTGAATACCCTTGAGAGCAATAAGTACTTTTATTTTTTGGGCTGTCTGGCTTTAACCTGTATGGAATCAAATTTTCATCGGGTAAAAAATCACAAGGGGAAAACTTAGTTATATCAATAAATATTGATTTTTCTATTTTATTTTGTGATGTTTCCTGTAATTTTTGAGAATTATTCTCCGATGCATAGATTATCATAAAAAATCCTATAAGAAAAATTATAACTTTCATCCATGCTTTTATCTTGAATTTAAACTTTGATTCAATCCCATTTGTTATTGGGGGAAATATCGACAAACCACAAATTAATGCTATTATCCCAAACAAATTTTTTATACTAGTTAACGCTAGAAGAATTAGTAATAATCCGAATATGAATGAAACTATATTGCGTTTTTTTGTTGTTTTTTCTGATTTAGATGCCATTTAAAATCACTTTGATTTCTTTTTTCTCTTGTTCAGTAAAATTACTATTAAAATAAATCTTTGTATTTAACAAATCTTTATATGATTTTTCACATACTAAAACAAGACAATCTATCTCATATATTTTTAAAATATTTGAAGGTACATATTTAAATAACTTCATTAATTCTGCATGCACTAAATCAATAAAAATTATTCCAATAACCCTAAATTTATCATATTTTTCTTTTGATAAAATATGTTTCAATGCCCTTATAATCCTTTGTTTTGGATTATTATTCTTATAAGGAAAAATTAAATTCGTCGAAGTTACCTCTATCAATATTTTACGTTCTTTCATAATAAAATCAAAAATTTTATGTTTATTAGTGTGTTTTATTTTTTTAATTTCTCCTAATTGTTGAAATTTTTCTTTGACAATCTCTTCTCTACAAGGATTTAATAAATTTGTTATAAGTCCATGTTCATAATTTTTTAATTCGTTCATTTTCCCTTCTCAATCGCGCTCCCTAATTGTATCAATTTGCCCTCTTCCAAATGGTCTGCTATGAGCAGCATTCCAACTGGAAGATTTTTTTCAAAGCCCACTGGCACATTCAAGTGCGGTAATCCAGCAACATTTGGTGAAACTGTCATCACATCAAGCATATAATGCTGCAGTGGGCTTAATTTCTCAATGTCCTCGAATTTTGGCGGCAGGATTGAGGCTGTAGGGCTAACCAACGCATCAAATTTCTTGAAGGCTTTTTTGTATTCATTAATCATCAATGTCCTTACTTTCATCGCCTTCAGATAAAAAGCATCTCGATAGCCAGCCATCCTTGCAAAAGTTCCAAGAATTATTCTTCTCTTGGCTTCGTCGCCAAAATTACCGCTTCTTACTTTTGTGAAATACTCGTTGAAGCTGCCTTCGAGCTTTTCGCTTATTCCATATCTCATTCCGCAATACTTTGCAAGATTTGTTGATGCCTCAGAAGTTGCAATCATGTAATAGGTTGCAATGCCATATTTTATCGGCAATTCCAAAGAGATTTCTTCGGTTTTTGCGCCTTCCTCTTCCAATTCCTGTATTCCATTGTAAACATTCTTCTCGACTTCCCTTTCAACTCCAGAGCCAAATGCCTCTTTTATAATGCCGATTTTCATTCCTTTTACAGGTTTTTTTATATAAGATTCATAGTTCTCATTCTTTATGTTCAATGAAGTGCTGTCATTTTTATCATAGCCGGCAATTACATCCATCAGCAATGCAACGTCTTCGATATTTTTGCCAATCGGCCCTATTTTGTCCAATGAATTTGAAAAATCTATCAATCCGTACCTTGAAATCCTCCCATAGGTTGGGCATAATCCATACACTCCGCAGAAAGAAGCAGGCTCAACTATTGAGCCTCCTGTTGACTCGCCCAATGCAATGTGGTTGTTTAATTTTTGCGACAAGCCTGCCGCCCCCCCGCTTGAGCCGCCGCAGCTTCTTTCCATGTCAAACGGATTTTTCGGCACTTTGAAGCCGATGCCTACATTGACGCTGAAACCGCCAAACCCAAATTCATCCTGCGAAGTTTTACCAATTATAATACCGCCTTCGTCCTTAACTTTCTGAATCACAAAAGCATCAAACAAAGGCTTGTAGTTTTGCAGTATTTTTGAGCCTGCTGTGCTCTCGACATCCTTGACGCAGATGCTGTCCTTTACAGAAATTGCAACACCAAGCAATTTTTTGCTTTTTATATTTTTATTTTTTTGCTTTAATTGGATTTTTATTTCTCTTGCCTGATTTAATGCAAGCTCTTCGGATAGGGTATTAAGATAATTATATTCCTTGTTTATTTCCTTGCACTCTTCAATCAGCTTGTAAGTATGCTCGACTATGTCAATTTCCTGATTCCTGACTTTTTCAATGAATTCTCTAATGATCATTTTTATCCTTAAGCTGAGTTGCTACAGCTAAACCGAATAGTGAAATGAAAAACATAATTAGAAACAATACCCTAAAACCGAAAATCTTCGCCAGAAAAGCGCCAGTTAAAGCTGCAATACCGCCTGCAATATACATCAAACCTTCCCAAGTTGCCCATTGGGATGCAAATTTCCCTTTTTCCAGATATTTTGTATAAAAGGAGTCTCTTGCAGGCACTAATATCATTGTTCCTGTACCAAAAATAACCTGCACCATGAATAACTGCAAAGTGTTCTCAATAAAAAAATAACCCAGAAACCCAAGACTTATAAAAGAATAACCTAAAATGATAAATGGCTTATCTTTTTTGAATTTATCCTCTATTTTTCCCATCAAAAGAATTCCGAATCCGGAAATTAGCATGAATATTGATAATGCAGAGCCCGCTGCTAATATATCACCTCCTATTTTTACCACGTAAATTGCATATAGCGGGCTTAACATTTGTGCTGCAAATATAAATGATAAATACATGGTCAAAAACAATTTGTTTTGCTTGTGCATTTATACCGCCTTTTTGATAATCATTGCTTATCACTTATTGTGACTTTGTTCATCCTGTCGCCAACTTTTATTTTCCCGACAACATCAATTCCATGTATAACCTTTCCGAAAACGGCGTACTGCCCGTCAAGGAACGGAGTTTCTGCCAAAGTTATGTAAAATTGGGATGTTGCGCTGTTGGGGTCCTGCGTTCGAGCCATTGCCAATGCGCCTTTTACGTGCTTTAATTCCGGGTTAATCTCGAGAGGGATTGTTTTTCCAGAGCCGCCTGTACCATCACCATTAGGATCGCCACCCTGCACTACAAAGCCCAGCTCAACCCTGTGAAATGTTAATCCGTTATAAAATCCAGAATTTGCCAAGTCAATGAAATTTTTTGCCGTTATAGGGGCCTGCTTTACATAAAGCTCTGCTTTAACTGCTCCTTTATCAGTCTCTATTGTTGCATATCTAACCATATGGATATTCTCGCTGTTTTGCTTGTTTTTTGTTTGTGATTTGTTGCACGCTGTTGCTAAAATAAATATAAAAAATAATAAAATCAGATATTTTTTCATCTAAACAGCCCTCGGGCCCTTGAAATAGCCGTCTTTCTTGTGTTCTGTCAATGACAAGGCATCATCCTGAGAAAGGCACTTTTCTTCCCTGTCTTCGCGCATGACATTCTTCAATTCAACAGGCTGGAAGCTTGGCTTAACCCCTTCTGTATCAATTTCCTTCAATTTTGAAAAGAACTCTAATGCCTCTTTCAGCTGCGGCAGGAATTTATTTGTTTCCTCCTCATTCAGCTTAAGCCTTGCAACCTCAGCAACGTGCTCCAAAAGCTTCCTGTCAACTTCCATAGAACAAGCATATTGAGGCATTATTTATATATATTTTGCCTACAGCCCAAATGCCTTCTCAAACTCCCTCATTTCCCTCAGTTTTTGCAGGAATTCATGCCCCTTGTCGGTAATGATTACATAATCATAGTTGTTTTTCTTGACTTTTTTTATCAAGTCTTTCTGCACCAGGTCGTCAATATAAGTCTTCATCTGCCCATGAGACATATTTGACTTGTACATCAGATGAGTCGGCTTTATCTGCCCCCCTTTGCCGACTATGGAAGAGAGCATGTCCCCTATGATGTCAACCCTTGTTCTTTTCCCTTCCATATTTTAGCACCGTCACGAAGGCTACTAATAATATAATATATCCTATAAGCTGTATTATTTCCCCTACAACATAAAAATGTTTTGTAAAATTCACAAACATGAAGAAAATCTGGCTTATCGCTATTATGCCGAAGCTCACTGCAAGAAATTTTGTTGCCTGGTGCTTGTTCCTTTTGTATCTTCTGTAATAGTGCATAGTTATGCTGCTCAATAGGATAAATGAGGCGAAGTAAAATACATAGTAAGAAAACGGGCTGAGGCTGAAATAGGTGGCTATTGCCATGAAATAAAGCATAAGGAATATGTTAAGCTTTGACTGCTTTTCATGCACTGAGTAAAGGGCGTAGAATCCCGAGAGGGCGAACAGCCTGTAAAGGAAAAATCCTATGAAGAACAATATCTCAGACACCCTTATTTTCTGGTATGTAATGGTAAATAGCCCTATTGTTGCTGTTTCCAGCACCTTGTTGTAAACTGTAAAGTTTGTAAGTATCTTTGCCAGATACGAGAATGAAATAAGGTAGAATGAAAGGGCAAGATAAAGGTAGTTCTTGTTCCTGTTCAGCTTGTAGTACCTTGTGCTGAAAACAGCTATGAGCACAAGGACAAACACCCCTATGGCGTCAATGAAAATATCCTTCCCCCAAAACCATTTCGGGCTGAAAACAAACTGCACCATGCATACAGCTCTAAATACTTGCTTTATAAAGCTTATGAAAGATGCTTTCAGAAGTAATGTTCACATGGTATATAAACATGGCTCTATTCTTTTTTGGAATCTAACCAATAGCGAGGTGATGCACGAAGGCTATTGAAATCCATCTTTGCCCCGGGTTTATCACTCCTCAAGCCCGGGGCAACACCTCCATTTATCTTACAAGTTCCCTTCTTCTTATCTTTGAAACCAATCTTTCAAGAGTGTCAATTTTTCTCATCAGTTCAAGCTTTTCCCTGTCCATTTCCATTAAATGACGGGCAAACTTTGTAAGCTCGAAATCTTCCTTTTTGATGCTTTTGCTTATTTCCACGAATTTGCCGATTTCTTCGGTTGTCAAATTCAATCTTGACAGGATTTCAGCAACCTTTTTTCTTATTTCATTGTAGTCTTCAACATCTTTCTTCAGGCTTTCCCTGTTGACTTCCAAGTCTTTTTGGAGCTCTTCCTCAAACTTGTCAAGTATTTTTCTTTGCAATTGCCCTTTCAAAAGCTTGAATTCCACCAGTTCCTTTCCAAAGTCTTCCCTCAGGTTTTTTATTATACTTAGATTTTCTTTAAAGTTATGCAGGAATTCTTTCTGTTCCTTTTTTGTCTCAATCAAATCGTTTTTTAATGATTCCAATTGCACTTTTAAATCAGAAATAAGCTTGTTGTTTTCTTCTATATTCTTATTTATAATATCAATGTCCTCTTTTACCTTCATCAAGTCTTTTATTCTCTGAAGCATGGATAAAGTGAGTTTAATTGTATTTATAACCTTTTCTTTTTCAGCAAGCAATCCCTTAGCTTCAAAACAGCCCTTCGCCTGAATTTTTTTAACTCTTTGTAATTTTCCATCTCTCCATAAGTCTTGTTGCTGCCCTCTGGAATGAAAATAGGGTCGTGCCCAAAGCCAAAACTGCCTTTTATGCTTTCTGCAACCTTGCCTTTTTCCTCTCCAAGAAAGCTTACTGCCTTTTTATTCGGCTCGCAATAGGCAACAGCGCTTTTGTAAGTGCAATTCCTGTTTTTTATGCCTTTCATCAGCTTTATAATTCCTTTTAACCCGATTCTTTTATGAATGTAGGCAGAGCACGTGCCTGGAAAATCATTCAACGCTTCAATAAATAATCCGGAATCCTCTACTACTACCACTTTTTTCAGCTTGTTTGCAAGCATCTCTACAGAATGCCTTGCTATTTCCTCAGGATTGTCGCTTCTCAGCTCAGGATAAGAAATTTTTATATGGTTTACTTTGATTTTCGGCTCTAGAATCTGTTTGAATTCCTTTACTTTGTTGAGGTTGGATGTTATGAAGTTGATTGTTTTGGGCATATTATACCCAGTTCATTATTTATCTTTATAAATTTTTATGATTATAATCCAACCTATATATTGGAGTAGCATTGGACACTGGACATTTTTGGCTGAAATATTTAAAGGAAAAGATATATATTTAAATATTCAATATGGAACATCGTAAGAAGATGGGGGAAAAAAGCGGGATAGAATGGACTGATTCTAGTTGGAATCCTGTAACTGGATGCACTAAAGTTAGCGCTGGCTGTGCGTTTTGTTATGCTGAGCGCCTTGCTAAAAGATTGCAAATGATGAACCCTAATGGAAAGTATAGAAATGGCTTCAAATTGACGCTTCATGAGAAGGATATAGAATTGCCTCTATCTTGGAAAGAGCCAAAAACCATATTTGTTAATAGCATGTCTGACTTATTTCATGAACAGGTGCCTTTTCCTTTTATTAAACGGGTTTTTGACACTATGGAAAGGGCGAACTGGCATACCTTCCAGATTTTGACTAAAAGACCGCATTTAATGAGGCAGTTTACAAATGATTATTACAAAAAAGTGCTGCCAAACGTTTGGCTTGGAACTTCAATAGAAAATGATAAAGTTTTGTACAGATTAAATGAATTGAAAAGAGTCAAGGCGGCAATAAGATTTATCAGCTTTGAGCCTTTGCTTGGACATGTTGGCAAAGTTAATTTAAAAGGAATACAATGGGCAATAGTTGGAGGAGAATCTGGACCGCATCACAGACTTATTAATAAAGAGTGGATATATGAAATACGCAGGCAGTGCAGGAAATATGGTACAGCTTTCTTCTTCAAACAATGGGGAGGATTAACTTCTAAATCTGGCGGTAGAACTTTAGATGGAAGAATTTATGATGAGTATCCTGAGGTAAATAATGAGCTTCTTCGAATAAAAGTGAAGTTATAATAACATGGCTATCACAAGTACAATTTGGGATTTGCAGCCACATACAGAAGCAAAACATGTAATTTTTAAAAAATATCTAGACGCTTGGCTTCCAATATTAACAAAACACCAAGGTAGAGTTATAATTATAGATGGATTTGCTGGTCCTGGAGAATATTCTGGTGGTGAAGATGGCTCACCTATTATAGCTTTAAATGCTGTTATTAATCATACAATCCCTATAAAAGCGGAAGTTAGATTTTTATTTATAGAGAAAAATAAAAAAAGATACGAGTTTTTAAAAAACAAAATTGAAAAAATGAATTTAAAAGAAAATATCAAATGGCAATGTTTAAATGACGAATTTGCTAATATAATTAATTCAATTTTGGAGGATATAGAAAAAAATAATTCAAATTTAGCTCCAACTTTTACTTTTATAGACCCTTTTGGTTTTAGTGGAATACCAATGAGTATTATAAAAAGATTAATGAATAATAAAAGATGTGAAGTTCTTATTACTTTTATGTATGATGAACTTAAAAGATTCATAAATTTGCCTACAAATGAAAAAAATTGTACAGAATTATTTGCAACAGAAGAATGGAAAACTATAATTAATGAAGTAAATCCCCAATTAAAGGAAAGAATGCTACATCAACTTTACCGCACACAATTAGAAAATTTTGCAAACATACAATTTGTACGTTCTTTTAGAATGAAGAATGAATCAGGTACGTGTGATTATTACTTATTTTTTGGAACAAATAATAAACTCGGATTAGAAAAAATTAAAGAAGCAATGTGGAAAGTTGATCCATCGGGAAAATTTGAATTTTCAGATGCCGCATACAATCCTGAACAAACTGTTTTATTTGAAATACAACCCAATTATACAAAATTAAAAAATATGATTTTAGAAGAATATAAAGGGAAAAAAGTTAATGGAGCAGAACTTGAGGATTTTGTAATTATTAAAACAGCATTTACAAAATTTCATTATAAATCATCAATACTCGTACCTATGGAAGAGAAAGGAGAAATAAGAGTCACTTGCGAAGGAAAAAGAAGACCCTACACTTATCCTGATAGAGCAATTATAGAGTTTTTGTGATATGCAACTAAACGAAGCTAAAAAAAGAGGCATGCAGATTTACAAGCAGATTTCCCCTTATGTCAAAAGAGGAAGGTTAGCAGGCAGCATAAGAAGAAATAAAACTTTTGTTAGAGATATAGACATTGTAATCGAGCTAAAACCTAATAATCTTGACCAATTAAAAAATTCATTAATGGGGCTTGGAGAGCTAAGACTTAAAGGTGATAAATTAATAAGATTTATAACAAAAGATAATACACAAGTCGATATTTATATCGCAACTAAAGAAAATTATGAACCTTTATTATTGATTAGGACAGGAAGCAAAGAACACAACATTAAACTAACCACAAGAGCGTTATCTATGAATATGCAACTCATGGCTAATGGTTTGATAGATAAAAAAACAGGCAAAATAATAGCAACTTCAGAAAGAGATATTTTTAAAGCGTTAAAAATGAGTTATATAGAACCTGAAAAGAGACATTGATTAATATTTATTTTAATTTCATATTATTTTTTTAACTTCTGGTGATTCTAATAATTTTTGAGTTATAGGTATTTCATCTTTATTAAACATTTTTCTAGGAAATTGATACATACTCTCAACCTTGAATTTCTCATCTAAAAATACTAATATAAGAAAATCGTAATCTTTTAGAAGTCCATTGAGTCTATATTGGCTTTCCTTTTTTCTATAAGGCTCTTGTACTTTTTGTCTTGTTTTAATTTCAAATTTTATACCATCTTTTTCCGCATCGTAGCCTTTAAATCCTTTTGGCATAGGACGTAAATTTAGTTTTTCTATAGCGTAATGTTCCCCTAAACTTCCAACGATATCATTTGTCGATATTACTTTACGTTTTTTTAGTTCAGATACAACTTCACTTAGTAAATCTAAAATTTCTTCAATAGGTAAATTACTAAAATCATCTTTATTTGATATTTCTATCAATTCATCTTGTTTAGAAAACTCCCCAACCACAGGATTAACAACTTTAACCAAGTCCTTTGCCTTCATCTTGATGCTTTTTGTGTGAGTGCCTGCGTTGAATGCGATAACATCATT
>Ga0209211_10003938_pt1 | contig 23617 bp, 27 predicted proteins | sample RifGroA2_FD_183992 | JGI IMG/M metagenome (GOLD analysis project Ga0209211, IMG submission 183992) | Groundwater microbial communities from Rifle, Colorado, USA - Groundwater A2 (SPAdes) (version 2) | ecosystem: Environmental > Aquatic > Deep subsurface > Groundwater | place: Rifle, Colorado...
GTCTGTAAGCTGTTCGAATTTCGACCTTGAAAGTTTCATCAGCAAATGTTTCGGGCCTGTTGCGTCAGCTGTTACGAACGGCAGGTTGATCTCTGTCTCGGATGCGGTAGAAAGCTCTATCTTGGCCCTTTCAGCAGCCTCTTTAAGCCTCTGGAGGGCCATCTTGTCACTTTTAAGGTCAATGCCCTGCTCCTTCCTGAACTCCTCTACCATCCAATCAATGACCCTAAGATCAAAGTCATCTCCACCGAGAAACGTATCCCCATTAGTAGCCTTGACCTCAATGACACCTTCGCCTATCTCAAGCACTGAAACATCAAATGTACCGCCGCCAAGGTCATAAACAGAGACCTTTTCTTCCTTCTTTTTATCAAGGCCATAAGCAAGGGCCGCGGCTGTGGGCTCGTTAATGATCCTTAATACATTCAGCCCGGCTATCTGTCCGGCGTCCTTTGTTGCCTGTCTCTGGCTGTCGTCAAAATAAGCAGGCACTGTTATGACCGCGTCAGTAACAGCCTCGCCGAGATAGTCTTCGGCAGCCTGCTTCAGCTTCTGCAATATCATGGCCGATATTTCGGGCGGCGAATAGACCTTTCCCCTTATCTCAACATGGGCGTCCCCGTTGGCAGCCTCGACAATCTTGTAAGGCAACCGCTGTTTTGCATGTTTGACTTCAGGGGAATTAAACTTCCTGCCCATGAGCCTTTTTATCGAAAAAATTGTATTTTCAGGGTTTGTTATGGACTGCCTCTTTGCTATCTGTCCAACAAGCCTCTCGCCTTTTTCAGTCACTGCAACAACTGAAGGCGTTGTCCTTGTGCCTTCCTGGTTTGGTATTACAACCTGCTCACCGCCCATTACAACAGCAACTACTGAATTTGTAGTCCCAAGATCAATTCCTATTGCCTTTCCCATCTTTATCTTCCTCCTTCTTTATTCCTGTATTTCTTTTTAGATTTTCAACTACTGGCTACTGTCTGCCATCTTCTTTGATACTGATACCAGGGACGGCCTCAAGACCTTTTCCTTGTACATGTAGCCCTTCCTGAACTCTTCGACTACCATATTGTCCTCCATTTCAGGAGTTTCCACCTGCGACATGGCATGATGGAAAGCAGGGTCAAAGGGTTTACTATCTGCCTCTATGGCGGTCAGTCCGGCTTTTTCGAGTATCCTGCTTAATTCCCTGAGTGTGTTCTCCACACCTTTTGCCAGGGCCTGCAATGCCTCTGAATTCCCTGACGCAGAATGTTTAAGCGCCATCTCAAGACTGTCCATAACAGGCAGGATATCATAGACCAATGATTCATTGGCGTATTTTATGAGTTCTTCTTTGTCTTTTAGTGTTTTTTTCCTGTAATTGTCGAACTCCGCGTAAAGCCTCAGATATTTATTCTTCATTTCTTCAAACTCAGTCTGTATATTATCTGCCGCTTCAGCAGTCTTGTTTTCCAGTTCTACAGCAATGTCCTCTGACAAGTCAGCAGGCTTTGCATTGTTTTCCATAATACGACCTCCGGTATAATTGCGGTTTGCGATTGCGGATTCAACCCCGTCTATAACCAATCATAAACCAAAAATCACTGTTCATCAATCAAATGTTTTGCTTACACACTTCGCGAATTTGTCGACCATATACATGGCCTTCAGGTAGTCCATCCTTGTAGGGCCGATCAGCGCAATGACCCCCATGTGTCTGTTCCCCTCTTTATACGGAGAAGCCACTATGCTGAACTTTTTCATTTCAGCAACAGGATTTTCATCGCCTATTATCACCTGCACACCCTCGGCGTCCGAAAGCTGTGTTAGCAGCCTCAATATTAGGTGTCTGTCCTTGATGGCCTTTGATATCTCCCTGAGTCTCGACAGGTCCGAAAAGTCAGGGAGGTCCATCACATCATATATGCCTGACACAAATATATCATCCTCACCAAAAGACATGGCCTGTTCGCATATCCTGATGGCCCTGGAGATAAGTTTGTCCCAGAGCAACTTTTCCTGTTTGATCCTTTTTACGAGCACATGCTCTATCTCGTCAAGGGTATAGCCTGAATACTCTGCATTGAGGTAATCGGCTATCCTGTTAAGGTCTTCCTGCGCAAGACCGGGGTCTGCCGCAAACATCTTGTTCTTGATTACCCCCTCTTCGGTCAGCAGGATTGCCGCGACATTGTCTCCCTTGAATTTTATCAGGTCAATCTTTCTGAAAGTGGATTTTTCCGGTCTTGGAGGAATGGCGATCCCGACATAATTTGAAGTGGCGGAAAGTGTGTTTGTCACCTCTGAAAACATCGTATTGATATCAGTCCTCATCTTCCCCAACTTCTTTGCAAATTGACAGATAACGTCCTCCAGCCCTGCATCCTCTTTCCTGCTGCTGTTACCGTCTGCAATAGAATCAACATAAAACCTGTAACCCTTGTCTGTAGGGATCCTGCCGGCTGAAGTATGTGGCTGATTAAGAAATCCGAGGTCTGCAAGATCAGCCATTATATTGCGTATAGTAGCCGGCGAAAAGCCGAATGAGTAAGCCTTTGTTACAAAACGGGATCCGACGGGTTCAGGGTTGTTTATATAACTCTGCACAATAGCGTAAAGGACCTGTTTGCTTCTTTCATCCAGCATACCTATAACCATTTTAGCACTCTCCACCATAGAGTGCTAATAATTTAACAATTACTTGGCAGGCCTGTCAAGAAGCATAGGAAAAGCTCGGAAGTTCGGAAGCGAGGAAGGCTGGAAGTTACATTATGGAGTTATGCAAAAAAACCAAAATGTACTTAATGGAACAGGCGTTTCAATGCCGGACGAATTGTCCGTCCTTCAGGGCTTCCGCGCTTCTACCTTCAGCGCTGAGTTACTACCACTGGAGCTTCCTCTGCATCAGTTTCTCGTACATTTTAGGAGGCAGAAAAGCCTGGTTATGGATCTCATCACTGTAATACTTTGTGTCTATGTTAAACTCTCTTCTCATCTTTCTCATGTCATGCTTCTTTGACGCGGCGGAGAAGGTCCACCAATTACCTGCATAAGTGGCTATCGGGGCTGTGTAGAGATCAACAATCGGGAATATGAGCTTCATGGCCTCCTGCACATCTATTACTATGTCCTTGTGAAAATGCAGGGACTCTGAAAGGGTCACGAACATTCCTTCGTCGGTAAGGGAATCCTTGACTGACTTGAAAAACTCGACAGTAAAAAGACTCTTTGCAAAACCTATAATATCAGTTGAATCAACGATCACAACGTCAATATCTTCGTCCCTGCCTTTTACAAATTCAGCGCCGTCCATACATTTTATCTCAACACGTTTGTCATCAACTCCGCATGCGACCGAGGGGAAGTATGTCTTTGACACATTAATGACTTCTTCATCTATCTCGATAAAATAGACCTTTTCAACAGAGTCATGCCTGAGCACTTCTCTCACAGTCCCACCGTCTCCGCCGCCGATGACAATAACATTTTTGGGATTCGGGTGGGCGTGCATTGCGATATGCACAAGCATTTCGTGATAGAACAACTCGTCCCTCTCGGTTATCTGCACCACACCATCAAGGATGAGCATCTTTCCAAAATGAGGGTTTTCGATGACCATTATCTCCTGGAATTCGCTCTGACTTTTGTGCAGTATCTTTTCCACGTCATAGACATACTGTATGGGAGCGTATGGGTCCTTCTCAAAAAACTTAATCATAATTATCCTCCTGATATTCCATTGTCCTGGGACAGTCCCTATTCTAGTCCGTAAATAGGGACAGTCCCCTTTTTATATTAATATCGTCTTTGGTATAGAAAAACCGTTGAACTCCGAGGCGTATGAAATCGTATATGCCCCACTTGCAAGTATCAATATGCGGTTCCCGACCTCGGGCTCAGGCAACTCCACGTCATGGTCCATAACATCAAAACTATCACAGCTCGGGCCCGCAATGGTCCATTTCATAGGGTCATTTCTGCTGCCCACAATATAGGTATATTTTATTCCCCCGATACTCTCCATCAGACCGTTAAAAACACCTACATCAATATGGAGCCAGTTCTGGTCACCACGCTTCGTCTTGCCAATGACCGTAGAGACAAAAACCCCGGCATCTCCCACAACTGCCCTTCCGGGCTCTATATAGATATCGACATCACTCGAAAATTTCTGCCTCAACACCTTGTCCACTTTCTTTTCAATGGTCTCAATAGAGACCACATTTTTTGTATAACTGATCGGGTATCCTCCGCCTATGTTCAGGATTTTCAGGCTTATCCCCTTCTGCTCAGCCATCTCCCATAGTTCCCTGGCCTTGTCGATTGCGGAATTCCAGTTATAAACATTGTTGCACTGGGAACCAACATGAAAAGTTATACCGACAGGATTAAGCCCCATCTCCTTGGCGTAAACAAGGAGCTCAACAGCCTCCTCCATTTCAACCCCGAACTTTTTGCTCAGCGGCCATTCGCTTCCCTCATTCGGCACTGTCAGCCGTACGTAAACATTACAGCCCGGAACATATTCCACAAGTTTTTTGACCTCGGCCTCGGAATCATACGCATAATATTTCACGCCGTATGCTTCAGCCTGCTCCAGGAACCTGAAGGTCTTTACTGGATTGCTCGTGATTATCCTTTCGGGCCCGACTCCTATTGAGGCGAGCAGCTGGAGCTCACCTTCAGAGGCAATTTCAAAGCCGGTCCCGAGGCTGTTCATTAATTTTATGACCTCTATATCAGGGTTCGCCTTGACAGCGTAGAAGACCTTTGAGTTTTTGATGTTCCTGCCGATTATAGAGATTTTTTCACTTATTATGTCTTTGTCCAGCAGCAAATAAGGTGGTGACTCGTCACTCAATGCTATGTAGTTAAGCACTTTGTTCCAGGTCTTCTTATCAATAAACTCAGGGGTTATGTCCATTACCTTGTCCTTGTATTAATCAGATGGGAATTATACAACAAGTCTGGATGTAAAATCATTCCTGACCTGAAAAATAGTCCTGTTCAAAGCCTTGAACCGCTGAATCCTCCTGATAAAGTCCCCTTATCAAGGCATTTCAGGGAACTCGAAAAATCACCTGATATAGTTATGCCGGAAATCGTCCCTGAAAAGGAGACCCCGGAACTCCCTCCTCCCACCGACCATTTAACTGTATCTCCGTAATGAGTGCCGGAAAGACTTCCTGAGGAACCGTCAGTAGATTCCCATGCACCTGAAAGAGCGCCTTTATTATCTATAAACACTGCGGCCCATGTGCCTGAAATCCCATCGCATTCAGCAGGGCTGTTTACAATCCAGCTTCCAGTCCATGTGCCGCTGATGCTGCCTGTGCTGACCGGATTGAAATTTGCGTTCACTGCCTTATTCGAGGTCATGACAAGCGTGCACACGCCTTTTCCCGAGCAGGCACCGGACCAGCCTGCAAAGGCAAAGCCGCTGCCCGGCACTGCCTCAAGCGCGACAACAGTGCCCGGAGCATAAAAGAACATGTCCGGATTGACCACAACACTCCCGGCCCCGTTTTTTGAAACCGAGAGTTTGTATGACAAACCCTTCCCATGTGGAGGAGCTGAGATGACTGCCTGCCTGAGAGAATGTGCGCCAACGGTAATATCGTATAAATTACCGGCAGTCCCGGAGAGAGGGGCACTAAGGACCGTGTCTTGCATTGTGTCTTTGACTATACTGATGCCATTCTGGACCATGTCCGAAGCCCCGGGCGTAATTTGACCCCGAGCACCTCCGAGCCCGATTAACCCTCCTGCGCCTTCAGTCGTGACATAAAGCAAGGCAGCGGACGGAAGGGCCGGAGTTGTCCCGGGCGCTCCTGCAAGTGTCATCAGGCCCATGCCGATACTCCCGGCACCCCCGATAATCTTGTATGACCCATCAAAGGCATCTGCTGATTTGCAGGCAATGTCCTGACTATAGGCCTTATAGACCTCTTGCGCAAGTGGCCCCAATGTTGCCAGGTCGACATTTGGCTCCATGGCCTTCTGCACAAAGGCATTCGCCTCGGCTGCTGCGCATCCCCCGGGGTTCTGGGCAGCTGTATGCAGAGCTTTCTCATAGGGTGAAGCAGCGGCCTGATTTGATGCCAGGGCCAGCATCACCCCCATTATCAGCCGGTCTGTTGATATAAGATCAGAACTTGTAATTGCGATATCGGTCCCGTTAATGCTGCCGATATTAAATGTCCTTGAAGAGTTTTGCAGTAATTGCTCAACATTTGAAGACAGGACACTAAAGTTGTTGACCTGGGTCAAAAGGGCTGAAAACACTGCATCTGTATCAAAAAGTGTTCCCGGGATGTTATTTTGCTCCAAGCCGGCTATATCAACATTTGCCTTGAGCAGGCTTAAAGTGACGACTCCCGGCAATGCAAGAGGGGCCGGCAGGTCTCCGATCTGGAAGCCGCTGATCGGGGCTGATACAACCGTTGATGCATCTGACTTCTGTACCACATGAACATTCACATTGCCAGGTATGAACTGGCCTGTATTGGCATCAAGAAAAGGAGGGACGATGGCGGTCACAGATGAAGGCCGCACATCAACAGCGGGGATATCAAATGAAAACGGCCCGCCGCCCGTAAAGTAAGCAGTGTGCCCGGCAAGGCGCTTGTAATGCTCAGGGAGTTGGCCTCCAACTGGGTTGAGGCCCTTGAAATAAATGCAGCACGCACTGTCTTGTTCTCATTTGCCGCAACCACACAGGGGTCTGTTCCTGTGCATTGCCCTGACCAGCCGACAAATATTGAATCCGCCGAAGGTCTTGCTATAAGAGTCACATTTGTTGGTTTGGTCGGATCATTCAATAGATATGTAGCGGAGCAGTCACTACCGCAATTAATGGTCTTATCAATCCCCCTGGGGATACCGATCACAGTGCCAGTGCCTCCGCCACCCTCAGTTACTGTTATGGTATACCTCGGGATAGCGTCGAATTTCGCGGCAGCACTCCTGTCTCCGTCCATTTTCAGGGTGCATTTTGTTTTCTCGCCAAAAGCAGCACATGCCCCTTCCCAACCAGCAAAGGTCGAGTCAGAGGCCGGAGCGGCCCTGAGAATTACGCTCACAGGATTGTCAGGTCTCCTCAGCAAATAAACGGCTGAACAGTTCGCGCCACAATTGATGGTCTTGTCTATGCCTCCGGGAGTGCCTGTTACAGTGCCTGTGCCTGCACCACCTCCGGTTACTGTCAGGGTATATTTAGGTATGGCATCGAATTGAGCGGTAACATCCTCATCTTCATCAATCTTCAGTACGCAGGTTGTCCTGGTCCCGTATGCTGAACATGCGCCGCCCCACCCGGCAAATTTAGCATCAATTGCCGGTTTTGCCCTGAGCGTTACACGTTTATTCTTATTAAAAGTCTTTGAACATGAACTGCATTTGATCCCTTTGGGCGAGCTTATCAATATACCTACCCCTGTGCCTGTCGCAGAAACCGTCAGTGTGTATTGGACTGTTACAGCAGCAGAAACGGCTGACGATGTGGAAAAAATTGTATCGCCAAATATTATAGTCAGGCATATTATTAATGGCATCAGCTTGATATGTTTAATCATGGTCTAATTAAATTGTCATTCTAAAACAGATCAAAGTCAAGGACTGAATTATCAGCAAATACTGCGGGGGCTACAGGACCTTCCTGGTGAGATAAATCAAAAACTCAATATTACCCTTCTGACCGAAAATCGGTGACTGGATCAACCCGGCGGTCTCGAGTCCGAGAGACTCAAGTGTCTCCCTTACACGCTCAACTGCTGCGAGGCGTTTTACATCGTCCTTCACAATGCCGCCCTTATCAACCTCACCCTTGCCGACTTCAAACTGGGGCTTGATAAGTGCCACGATCTCTCCTTTGCTATCCAGGAATTCGAGGACTGGCGGGACCACCTTTGCAAGGGAGATAAAAGAGGCATCAATGGTCACAATATCTATTACATCCGGGACCTTGTTCTTTTCGAGATAGCGTATGTTGGTCCTTTCGATCAGGACGACCCTCGGGTCCTGCCTCAGCTTCCATGCAAGCTGTCCGTATCCAACGTCCACGCAATAAACTTTCCTTGCCCCGTGCTGAAGCAGACAGTCCGTAAACCCGCCTGTTGAAGCACCAACATCCATCGCTATTTTATCGTCCAACGATATATTGAATTGCTTTAAAGCAGCATCGAGCTTGAGCCCGCCCCTGCTTACATATGGAATGTCAGCCCCCTTCAATTCAACAGCAACATCCGGGGCGACCATCGAACCTGCCTTTGTGACAGGGACATTGTTCACAAAGACCTTCCCCTCCATTATCAGCGCCTTTGCGCGTTCACGGCTGGGCACCATGCCCCTGTCAACAAGGATTTTATCAAGACGTTCTTTCATAATTCAGGCATAATTCAGAGCAAGCTTATAAAACATTCAGGTGGGTTTCTTTCAGGAATGCCAGGGCAGCATTATATATCCCTTCTTCATCAAGCCCATACTTTTTCCTTAGTATGCCCTGCGAGCCGTGTTCAACAAACTGGTCACCGATTCCGATCCTTCTCACTGTAACATCAGATATTCCGGCCTTATTAAGACACTCCAGGACAGCAGAGCCGAACCCGCCTTCAAGCATATTTTCCTCAACTGTGACTATCTTCTTCATACGCTGAGACAGGGACAAGATAAGGTCTTCATCCAGCGGTTTTATAAAACGCGCATTTATAACGCATGCACTTCTCCCGGCCCTTTTTAGCTTCTCAGCGGCCATCAGGGACGGGAACACAGCATTACCGACAGCAAAAATTGCGATGTCATTACCTTCCATAAGCATTTCAGATTTGCCAAGCTTCAAATTAAAATCATGAAACATGTACTTTGTATCTCTGTTTACCTTGCCCCTCGGGTATCTTATTGCCACCGGGCAGTCCTGATTAAGCGCAAGGAGCAGCATGGACTTTAATTCAGCCCCGTCCTTTGGGGCCATGAAAATCAAATTAGGTATATGCCTCAATAAAGATATGTCAAAAAGCCCCTGGTGTGTTGCTCCGTCTTCGCCGACAATGCCCGCCCTGTCTATCGCAAATATGACCGGAAGTTTCTGAAGACAGACATCATGGACAATCTCATCATAGGCCCTCTGCAGAAAAGTGGAATATATCGCTACGACGGGTCTCAGGCCCTGACTTGCAAGACCGGCAGCAAAAGTGACCGCATGTGGCTCTGCGATGCCTACGTCAAAAAACCTCTCAGGATATTTTTCAGCAAACGAGGCAAGACCGGTCCCTTCTGTCATTGCAGCTGTTATCGCAACAACACGATTATCTGTTGATGCGATTTCGGCAAGGGCCTCTCCAAATGCTTCGCAATAAGGGATACAATCATTATCAACTGGCAGAGGCGCACTCTCACTTTTTTGGCCGTTCTGGAGACCGAGGTCTGCATCAAAAGGGCCGATGCCGTGATAAATGCATGGGTCTTCCTCTGAGAATTTGTATCCCTTACCTTTTTTGGTGACTATGTGTATCAATACAGGTTCATTGGCATCCTTGATCCTGTTGAAGGTCTCGATCAGAAGTGGTATGTCATGGCCGTCTATAGGGCCGACATAATCAAAGCCAAGGTCCTCAAACAGCGCGCCTGGCAGGAAAAAACCCTTCAGGCTTTCCTCTGCCTTCTGCGCTATCTTTGAAACAGACCCGCCGATTCTTGGGATACCCTCCAGCAGGGCCTTGGTTTCTTTTTTGAATTTTTTATAAAAAGTGCCTGTCAGGACCTTGCTCAGGTAATTGGACATTGCCCCTACATTGGGAGATATGGACATCTCATTGTCATTAAGTATCACGATCAGGTCTTTTTTCAGATGTCCTGCCTGATTAAGTCCTTCAAATGCAAGTCCGGCAGTCAAAGCACCGTCGCCAATAACAGCGATCACCTTCCCGGGGGCATGAGATGCGAGGCCCGCAATTTGGAATTTAGTGATTATGTCTCTTGCTGCAACTATCCCTAGTGCGGCTGATATGGATGTAGAGCTGTGGCCTGTTCCAAAGGGATCATGCGGGCTTTCGGAAATTTTTGGAAATCCCGATATACCGTGATACTGTCTGAGTGTGTGAAACTCATCATATCTGCCTGTCAGCAGCTTGTGGGAATAAGACTGGTGCCCGACATCCCATATGATCTTGTCCTGCGGGGAATTAAAGGCATAATGCAGGGCAAGAGTGAGTTCTACAACACCAAGATTTGATGCAAGATGACCACCGTTAAGGGAGACCCTTTCGATGATCAGGCCCCTCAGTTCTTCGGCAAGAACATCCAGGTCTTCCGGTTTCAACAGTTTGAGGTCTTCAGGAGATTTTATATTCTCTATGAGCATCCTGATTAATTCTTCCTTTCGAGCAGGTATCTTGCAATTGCCCTCAGGGGCTCTGCCTTTTCGTCAAATATGTTCAGGGATTCAACAGCGTCAATTATCAACTCTTTGGCTTTTTCCTTGGACTTTTCCAGGCCGTAGAGCTTCGGATAAGTCATCTTCCTCTTTTTTTCATCAGACCCCTGCGGTTTACCAAGCACCTCGGTCTCTCCTTCTACATCCAGTATATCATCAATAACCTGGAAGGCGAGGCCGATGTTTTCGCCGTATACCGAAAGCCCTGACAACTCCTCCTCGCTGCAGTCAGCAAGTATACCACCGGTCCTTACCGACGCCGATATAAGGGCCGCTGTTTTATGCGTATGAATATACGAAAGCGTTTCAGCATCAGGCTCCGCGTCTTCAGACAGGATGTCCTGCGCCTGGCCCCCGACCATCCCATACATGCCTGCAGCATTGGCGATCTCAGAGATGACCCTGATCATGACCGGCGGCTGAAAAATCATCCGTCCTGCGCCCGGAGGTATGGAAGGGGCGGAGAGCAGACAAAAAGCCTCTGTCAAGAGCCCGTCTCCGGCAAGCACTGCCATACCTTCGCCAAAGACCTTGTGATTAGTAGGCTTGCCGCGCCGCAAATCATCATTGTCCATGGCCGGTAAATCGTCATGGATCAATGAATAGGTATGTATAAATTCAAGTGCAGACGCATAAGGGATTATATCCTCAGCCTTTCCTCCGCATGCCTCATATGACGCAAGACAGAGAACAGGCCTGATTCTTTTACCTCCTGCGGAGAGAGAATAGACCATGGAATCACAGAGGTTTTTAGGGGCAAGGGACTGTGATAAATAAGATTCAAGAAATGAATCTATCAGGGCCTTTTTTTCTTTGAGATAATTTTTTATATCCATGGTCTTATGTGTGTGCCAAGGTTGTTATTTTAACACAAAAGCGGGTCCATTCAATTTTTGGATAGTAGCAGTCCAGTGGCACAGCCCACATGCGTTCTCCGGGCTTAACCATTTCGGCGCCATTATACGCAAGCACGGCCGCCACAAAGGTTGCTGTGATTAGGGAGGATATTCCCAATGTCGATAAACATGTAGATAAATGTCGTTAAAAGCGGTAGGGCGGTGTTAGAGCCATTTCCTGGCATAATGGAGTACTCTTAATATTTGAATGGCAGGAACTTTAACGCGATACACTACGATAAATGGCGTCCCCGATACAACAAGTTCTCTTGTTCCCGATAAACGTCCCGGTCTGCCCATATTGGGATATGCCACCAAATACTCTACGGCATCCTTAGTTCTTTCAGCCATTTGTTTCGCTGCGTCAGACTTATCCGTGGCGATAAAATCTCCAGCCTCTTTGAGGTCTTGGAGCGCTGGACGTGTCCATTCAAGATGCACGCCTGCCCCATTTTTTCAACTCGGCAACAGCTTCCTCATGACTAACAACATCTCCCTTATCTGCCGCCTCGATACCTTCGTTTATTGCCTGAACATGCCACTCCTGAACTGTCAAGAATTCTTCAATAGCCTGAGATGCCAGAGAAGATTTTGACTGGTGAACAGTTTTGGCCAAAATTGCCAGTCGCTTAGCTAAATCATCGTCTACTGTTAGGGTATGTCCCATGTTCTCACCTGCCTTTGTGAAACTTTACTCCATTATACCACAGGATATTAAGACACTTTCCTGCCGTCACCACAACCCTCATTTGCCTGCTCGATATGCAGCAAATACGACGACCTCAACTCTCTGCCCTGTGCTGGAGAAGAAAAGGCTTCAATCGCAACATCACCGGTGTGCCTTTACGTAATCCCGGAGGACGTTGTTAATGCGTGTCTGCCAGCCTCGCCCCATTGCACGCAGGGCCGCCAGAATATCCGCGTCAATGCGAACATTGATGTGCTCTTTGGGATGTTGCTTTTTCGGCCTGCCTGCCTTCTTTATCGCTATAGCAGCAGCAAGCTCTTTATCAGATGCCTCAGCGTCGTCGGGATGAGACATGTCCGGCTCAACACCGCTTCTCGCCTCCCGCATTATACGGGGCCAGTCGGTTTTGCTCTTCGTCTTTTTCAGCTTTTCGGATGTGCGCTTAGTCAATGTTCCGGTACTCATCGTATTGTCTCCTTTCTTTTTTGCTTGCTCGTCTAAAGCTGATGATTCTCACGGCAGGGCCGCGCTTTATATACACCAGAGTAAGTACAAGCAAGTCCCCTTTGACCAGGGCAATATCCATTTTTCTGTCTTCGCCGGTGCGCCGGCTCTCAACGGTCAGCTTCATGGGATGTTCATACACCATCGGAGCGTCAACAAAATCAAGCCCGTGCCGTTTCAGATTTTCCGCCCTCTTGCCCTCATCCCACTCATACCTCATAGATATTATTGTACCCACAAAATTAGTAAAAATCAAACATTGGAAAATAAGGTAAAGAGGAATTTTATTAAAGGATTACGAGTGGAGACTGACCGGCTTTCCCCTGAATTCATGTTTTCATGACTGACACCAGGATCCAAACAATTAAGACAAAATGGCTATAGGGCGTTTGCATTCTTCAGGCGCACGTTCTCAAAAGCGATATTGCTTATCCTTCGTCAGCTGCTCACAGAAATTGGCATTTTTAAAAGGGTGTGTTTAATGAAGGGTTCTATCAGAAATTGGTGCAGATAAATTAAATATAATCACACTAAATGCAATAATGCAATGCCTGACACGCTCACTTACCCTAACAAATAGGCCTAGCACCGCCAAAAACAGTTTAGGCTGACCCTCTTTCCACACAAAAGTATCGCTTTAAAAAGTATTGACAAGAATATCTTACATCATGTAAGATATTCTTACTAAAGCAGCAAGGAGGAATTTGGGATGGATCGTAAAGAGGCCATAAAGTTACTAGTCTCAATTCTAATGGAATATCAAGATGCTAGGAAGGAAGAGGTAGGTGAGCTTAATGAATCAACTCGCCCGATTGGAGACTTAAGAAGCTTCGACAGTTTAACTGGGGTTATGGTCACCCTCCATTGTTATGAAAAGTTTCACATCGAAAGTGACATAAAAGGCATAAGTCTTTTTGTGGGGAAAAATCAACAAGGACTCCCTTGTGCCTTGACTGTTGGCGAGATAGCTGACAATATTATTGCTTTAACAAGTAAGGGGTAATAACATATGACAGATGCAATTGAAATGCGAAAAATAATTGGCTCACGTTTAGCTATCGCAAGGCAAAGGGCTGGTTTGTCTCAAGCTCAAGTAGCAGAAAAACTTAACTTGCCAAGACCGTCGATTTCAGAAATTGAAGCTGGAAGACGCCGTGTTGCAGTTGATGAGCTGATCCAGTTTGCTGAGCTTTATCACGTTGATATGAATTGGTTGTCGGGAAAGGGTGTAGAAGATGTAAACCCTATGCGAGATAACTTGCAACTTGCAGCACGGGAGGTAGCAAATTTTAAATCTGAAGATCTTGAGAAGGTAATTGACCTGCTCAATTCCTTGAAAGCCAAGGATAAGAAGTAATGAACTGGGCGCAACGATGTCAACTATCACGGCTGGCAGTTATTGAAGCAGAGCGTATTCGCCTGTCCGAAAAAATTCCACATGAGGCGCCAATAGATCCTATTGACACTGCCATTAAATGTGGTTGCGAAGTTCGATTTTTGAGTTTAGCGTCCTTAGAAGGGGTTTACTCACCTGAGCCACGGCCAACTATTGTATTAGGTTCGGAACGGCCTGCTGGTAGACGAACATTCACTTGCGCCCATGAACTTGGACATCATGTTTTCAATCACGGTATGCGAATTGAGGAGCTTAATGCACGAAGGCATAGCGGCATTAAATCTCACGAAGAATTTTTAGTTGATGCGTTTGCAGGTTTTTTGTTGATGTCACAAACGGCAGTCTTACGTTCACTTAAAGATAGAGGCTGGTCGGCGACATCCCTGCAGCCCGAACAGGTATTTAAGTTAGCTAATTTTTTCGGTGTGGGCTATGGAACTGTTATAAATCATTTAGCATTATCTCTTCGACTTATTCAAAGAGACTATGCAGAAGAGCTAATGAAAATTCACCCGAAACAAATAAAGACACAATATGGTGAAAGCACCAACTCTGAACTTGTGTTTGCAGATTATCATTGGCGAAATCGGGCGGTAGATCTTGCGGTAGGTGACATCCTTGTTTTACCGCAAGACGCTAGCATTGAAGCAGAGGGGAAACTAGAATATGTTATTGATAAAAAAGATTCAGTAGTATATCGAGCAATCAATCCAGGGCTTGCACGCTCTTTTTGCCATGAACGTGAGTGGGCAGTAAATATTCGGGTGTCACGCAAGAACTATGAGGGACTGGCTCAGTACCGATTTCTAGAAGAAAGCGAGGTCAAATGATGAGTTACGAACAAACTGTTGAGACGATATCAGGCAATAATCTGTCACAAGCATGGGCTAACGCCTTATTGAAGTGCTATGAAAAGGGAGGTGGTGTTTTAAGTCCAGCGGTCGTTCACTTTCCAGCGGTGGGGGAAGCTGGTGAAGTAGAAACCGCTATTATTCGTGACATTGTTGATAAGTATCTGATAGATCCGAGTAAATTCATTCCAAATCAAAGCATTGTTGAAACTGTGGCAGGCACGATTTTTCCTGAATCTGTCTGGCTGCATTCTCACGGGAATAGACATACATTTTTTAAGATATATAAGAACATGATCCCACTTATTAGACGAGAGAGAGCTAATAATCGCGGCATTTATTTTCAACGCATGATTGCTTATCCTTCTAATACCGGTGATAAGGAACCAATAAATCAGCTTGATCATATTATTTCAACTTGGCAGTCAGGAAATCACCGTCATAGTGCTCTTCAGGTAGGTATTTTTGACCCTAGAACAGATCATACACATGCACGCCAACAAGGCTTTCCATGTTTGCAGCAGGTGTCTTTTCATCCCAATGGTTCAAATGGTAAAGATGGATTATCTGTTGTGGCATTCTATGCAAACCAGACACTTATTGAAAAAGCTTACGGGAACTATCTCGGGCTTCATCGGTTGGGTTTATTTATGGCAAAGGAGATGGGTATTCAACTCAAGGAAGTTATATGCATGGCTTCCGCCCTCAAGATTAATAATAATCTTGATAGAACGAATTGTGGATCTTTAGTTAAAGCTATTAAGGCGGTACTAAAACATGTCGGAGAGTGATAACAATGTACAGCCAAGTCTTATTTGCGTTCACAATGGGGGTAATGGGATAGATAAAACTAATATTGCATCGCAAGCCACAAATGCAAAAAAAAATACTAATAATCGTTGGTTGCCTACTAAAACAACGCCAGTTTTCGATACATATTGGAAATTTGCGGCCGAGCGGCAAGCTATTTTTTTTAATAGGCTGTATAGAAAGGATGGGCATTTAACAGATGATGCCATCATGCAGACATATAAGTTTACAAATGCCTATAGGGCATCAGATCGAGTCAGTCAATATCTTATTCGGCATGTAATTTATGAAGGAGATCAAAGCCCTGATGAGGTTTTTTTTAGGATTATTTTATTTAAGACCTTTAACAAAATCGAGACATGGAAACTGCTCAAAGATAAAGCAGGCGAGATATCTTTTAAAGGATATGACTTTAATAAATATGACAATGCTTTATCTAAAGCTAAAGATAATGGGGATAGCATATATTCAGCCGCCTATATCATGCCTTCGGGATCCCGAAGTTTTGGGTATAAATATAAACATCGTAATCATTTAAAGCTATTTGAAAAAATGATGAGTGATAATTTGGCAAAGCATATCATTAAAGCAAAATCAATGCAGACTGTGTTTGAATTATTGAGAGAATATCCGATGATCGGAGATTTTCTTGCCTATCAATACGCTATTGATGTTAATTATAGCGAACTAACCAACTTCAGTGAAAACTCTTTTGTCATGCCTGGTCCAGGTGCTAAAGACGGCATACGTAAATGCTTTGCAGATTACGGAGGTCTATCTGAGGTTGATTTAATCAAAGGCATGGTTGATCGTCAAGATGAAGAGTTCTCTCGTTTAGGAATAAACTTTCAACGCCTGTGGGGCCGTCCTTTGCAACTTATCGACTGCCAGAACTTATTCTGTGAAGTTGATAAATATTCACGTATTGCACACCCTGAAATAATGGGGCTGTCCGGCCGCTCACGAATTAAGCAAAAATATCGCCCCACAGCTGATCCCATAGAATATTTTTATCCTCCAAAATGGAAAATCAATAAAGCTGTTTGCGATTCCATGAAAAATATAAAAAACAGATAAAGGACTGCGGACAATGAAAATGCATTCGGCACCTTTCGCGCTAAACGAAATCAAACTGGAATTGACACATGCTTGTTCATTAAAGTGTATTCATTGCTCCAGCTTGGCAGATAACTCGTGCATACGACAAATGCAATGGGATGAATGCAGACAAATACTGTCCGAGGCATCATTAATAGGAGTGAGAGAAGTCGCCTTTTCAGGTGGTGAACCTTTATTATGGGAAAACCTTCCGGATGCTGTTAGCTATGCATCTAATAAAAATATGGCTGTGTCTTTATATTCTACAGGCAACGCCCCTAATGCCTTAGATATCCTTAAAACCCTAAAAACTGCTGGTCTTTTACGTGTGATGTTTAGCGTATTTGGCAAAAAAGATGTGCATGAGAAAATAACTCTGGTTGAGGGTAGTTTTCGTACGACATTTGATTCTGTTCAGCAATGTGTTAGCCTCGGGCTTCATGTAGAGTTTCATTTTGTACCTATGTCGAGTAATTATAAAGAATTGCGTGCAGTTGTCGAGTTAGCCCGAGAATTAGGGGTGAATCGCGTAAGCTTACTGCGCCTAGTCCCTCAAGGCCGTGCTGCAAAACATGAGTATCTGCAGTTGAAAGGTGATGAAAATTTGGCATTACGACAGTCAGTGATTGAGCTAATTAAAGAAGGGCACGATGTCCGTGTTGGCTCGCCTTTTAACATATTGCGAGTCCGCAAAAGCCCTAAGTGTTGTGCAGGCATAGATAGACTGACTATTTCCCCCGATATGAAGATTTCTCCCTGTGACGCATTTAAACAAATTTCATGCACAATGCTTGGTGTTTCAGATGAATATTCTTCGTTAAACGGGTATTCACTATCTGATTGCTGGGAAAAATCACCATTTCTTAATAAAATTCGAGAGTACTTGACTACACCTTTTGCTGAGGAATGCGGCAGATGTAATATGTTAGAAAAATGCTTGTCTGGATGTCTTGCACAAAAGTTTCATACCTATGGCGCGCTTGTTAAGCGGCGCGACCCGATGTGCCTTTCTTCTGGAGCTTAATTCACTGTAAAATTTGAACTGTAGCAGTGTCAGAATTAGTGAATTCATATTCCACATTCATTTCACGCCCCCCCCAAATCTTATCCTTCCATTATCTTTTTGAATGCATAACTATAACAGAAAGCACACGAAATAAAAAGGGGGGGTGCAATTGAATTATGTAGTTGAAAGAAATAAGAAAAGAGTGCCAGGAGAAACTACTCCCACTCAATTGTGCCGGGAGGCTTGGAGGTTATATCGTAAACGACCCTGGTTACGCCCTGCATATTTGGGCAGTAAGGCCGTGTTTATGTTGTTTTTCCGCCTGTGCAAGGCTGAAAAGAGAGTTTGCCGCCTCAGCTACCTTGTCAGCCCCTCCCGGCAAAAAATATATTTCCTTGCATTTCGCGCATACAAGTGCAGAAATCCCTGACAATTTTACCTTTAATCCTTCCCTTTCGAATTCCTGGGAGATATACTTCTTTTCAAGCCTGCCGCCGCATTCAGAACACGGGGCCGTTTCGATATCTGTTTTTTTCATTTCTTTTTCCCTCTCTTTGTCGGCGATATCCACCATGGCACCTGGGGGACATATGCCGTAACAAGATCAATAATATTTTGATTGGAATAATCACAAACTACGTGAAGCGGTGATTTTTTCCCTTCATTCCAGAAAAAATGTCCGAGTATCAGACAGCGTTTTTCTTCTTCATAGGCTTCAACAATTCTGTTATCTTCAAGAAGAGCCGAAATTATGTCCTGCTCTGAAAATCCCTCTTCTATCATATGCCGCAACGCATGAATTCTCACACGATACCGCCCGGCAAGAACCAATTGTTTAATTTTAAGCAATAAGTCCTCAGAAGTCATTGATTATTTGGCTACCCCTACATACAGATTTGAATGCCTAACTATAACAAATATCACACTAAATATAAAGGGAGGGAAACTAAAAAATACAATCTCATAGTCGTTTGCTGCGGAGAAAATCTAAAGCTTTTTAATGGGAACTACTCCCACTCAATAGTGCCGGGAGGCTTGGAGGTTATATCGTAAACGACCCTGTTTACACCTTTTACTTCGTTGATTATGCGGTTGGATATTTTACCGAGGACTTCGTATGGGATTTTTGCCCAGTCCGCAGTCATACCGTCAACACTGGTAACAGCCCTGACAGCAACAACGCTCTCGTATGTTCTCTCGTCTCCCATGACACCGACACTCTTGATCGGGAGGATGACGGCAAACGCCTGCCATATTTCCCTGTACAAGCCAGCTGTTTTTATCTCTTCAAGGACTATGGCGTCAGACTCCCTGAGGATATCGAGCCTTTGTGCGGTTATGTCTCCTATGCACCTTATTGCGAGTCCTGGCCCTGGGAAGGGCTGTCTCCAGCATATCTCCTCAGGCAAACCGAGTTCTTCCCCGAGCACCCTGACTTCGTCCTTGAACAACTCCCTCAAAGGCTCTACAAGCTTTAATTTCATCTTCTCAGGCAGCCCACCCACGTTATGGTGGCTCTTTATAACGGCTGAAGGTCCCTTGAATGAAACACTCTCGATAACATCCGGATAAAGGGTGCCCTGGGCAAGGAACTCAGCATCCTTGATCGCCTTTGCCTCGTCTTCAAAAACAGCTATAAATTCATTTCCGATTACCTTGCGCTTCTTCTCAGGCTCGGTAATATCTTTAAGTTTTTCAAGGAACCTCTGTCTTGCATCTACGTATATCAGTTTAATATGGAAGTGGTCTTCAAATGTCTTCTTGACCTTGTCCGCCTCGCCCTTCCTTAACAACCCATTGTCAACGAATATACACGTCAGATTGTCCCCAATCGCCTTATGGACAAGCAAAGCTACCACTGACGAATCCACGCCTCCGCTCAAGGCGCATATCACTTTTTTGCCGCTCGTCTTTGAGCGAATATCAGCAATCTGCCAGTCAATAAACGACGCCATCTCCCATGTAGGCTGGCATCCGCAGATACCGCTAACAAAGTTGTGGAGAATTCTTATGCCCTCATCAGTATGAACAACCTCGGGATGAAATTGCAGGGCAAAAAACTTTTTCTCCCTGTTTGCCATTACAGCAACGGGGGAATTATCGGTATGTCCAATTATCGAAAAACCTGCAGGCAGTTTCTCTATCCTGTCGCCGTGACTCATCCATACCTTTGAACTCTGGGACACTCCCCAGAGAAAATCCTTGTCATCATCAACCATAAGTTCAGCCCTGCCGAATTCCCTTTTTGCTGCTTTTGCTACCTCGCCGCCAAGGGAATGCGCCATCAGCTGCATACCATAGCAAATGCCCATTATAGGCAGGCCAAGGTTGAATATCTCCAGGTCGGGAATAGGAGCTTCCTTGTCATAGACACTGGAAGGGCCTCCGGAAAGTATAATGCCTGCGGGGTTGAATTCCTTTATTTTTTCGATAGGGGCGTTAAACGGGAATATCTCTGAATATACCTTCCCCTCCCTCACCCTTCTTGCGATAAGCTGGGTATATTGCGAGCCGAAATCGAGGACTAAAATCTTGTCGGTTAATGGATTAACAGGTGTATTGGTCATTACGTTATTGTTCTATCCTGTAGTTCGGGGCTTCCTTTGTTATGATCACATCATGGACATGGCTTTCCTTCCAGGCCGCATTGGTGATCTGTATAAACCTTGAGTCCCTTCTCAATTCTTCAAGAGTTGTGCAGCCACAGTAGCCCATTCCGGAACGGAGCCCGCCTATCAACTGGTGAAGGCTCTGGGACAGAGGTCCTTTATAAGGCACTCTTCCTTCCACTCCTTCAGGTACAAGTTTTTCCTTCTCTACGCCTTCCTGTCCATATCTGTCTTTTGCTCCCTGTTCCATGGCACCGAGAGAGCCCATTCCCCTGTAAACCTTGTAACTCCTGCCCTGATAGAGTATTATCTCACCGGGTGATTCGGCAGTGCCTGCAAAAAGACTCCCAATCATTACACAGTGGGCCCCTGCTGCAAGTGCTTTTGTTATGTCTCCTGAATATTTTATTCCGCCGTCAGCGATTAACGGGATATTCGCCTTTGAAGCAACAGCATGACAGTTATTGATTGCAGTAAGCTGGGGAACGCCGGCGCCAGCGACAATCCTCGTAGTACAAATGGACCCGGGACCTATCCCTATCTTCACAGCGTCAGCGCCAGCCTTGATAAGGTCCGTTACTCCCGCTGCAGTGGCTACATTACCGGCTATAACATCAATATCAAATCTCTTTTTTATCTCCTTCAGAGTGGTGATTACTGCCTTTGAATGGCCATGGGCCGTATCTATCGCAATAATGTCAACTCCGGCCTTCACAAGCAGTTCCGCCCTGTGCAAGGCGTCCGCGCCAACACCCACGGCAGCGCCGACCCTTAACCTGCCAAGCCTGTCTTTGCACGCATCCGGATATTTCTTCCTTTTTTCGATGTCTTTTATTGTGATCAGGCCCTTGAGTTCAAAATCATCATCTACTATAGGCAGCTTTTCTATCTTGTATTCATGCAGCAGTTTTTTTGCCTTTTCAAGGGTCGTGCCGATAGGCGCTGTAATAAGGCGTTCCCTGGTCATGACCTCGGACACCTTCTTTTTTATGTTTGTCTCAAACCTCAGGTCCCTGTTGGTCAGGATCCCTACAAGTTTGTTCTTTAATGTCACAGGCACTCCGGATATCCTGTATCTTTCCATCAACCCCAGCGCCTCAGAAATAAGGGCCTCAGGGCCTATGGTTATGGGATCAACAATCATGCCACTCTCGGACTTTTTCAGCTTGTCCACTTCCAGGGCCTGCTTTTGCGGGGGCATCGCCCTGTGGATTATTCCAAGCCCGCCTATCCTCGCAATCGCCATGGCAAGGCCGGACTCGGTTACAGTATCCATTGCCGCACTGATTATAGGGACATTCAGCGTTATGTTCCTGGTAAGTTTTGTACTGACATCTACGTCCCTCGGCAGCACATCGGATTTGGCAGGCAACAGCAAAACATCGTCAAACGTCAGACCCAGAGGCAATTTGTCTTCAAGCATTTGCATACCCCTTAGAAATTTTAAATAAAATTATAACATTTTTCTTACTTATAAAAAAGGGGCCAAGGTCTCGACATAAATACTTCTCTGACCTTGGCCCCTGCTTTCCAGATACGAATTATCCGTTAATGAGGTCCATATTGACCTTCAGCTTTGTCTTCTGCTTCGCACCTTCGACATAAGATCTTACAGCCGTTTCCCTCATATTGGAAATAAGGGACTTCTTCATCTCTTCTATCTTTTTTTCATCATCCCCGGCCCCTTTCAAATCAACCGGCGTCACATCAACAACAGACCCGACAAGTCTCCGCAATTTCTGGAGCGCAAGCTGCTGGCGCATGGAATTTTCAAAAGTCTCAGGGGTCAACCTGCTGAGTTCGAGTGTCTTGAAATATACGTCCTTTTTGAAAACCCCGTCTCTCATAAACCGCTGATCGCCTGTAATAACGTCCTGAAGTTCCTTATCTGTCACTGTCAGGCCCAGTTCCCCGGCAGAGGTCAAAAGCACTTTTTCATCTATAAGGCCATTAAGCACCGATTCCTTGAGCTTCAGCTTTTTTTCCATCTCCTCATCAAACTGTCCCTTGAATATCTCCCTGTACATGTCCCTCATCCTGTCATAGGCCCTCCAGTACTCCTCAACCGTGACCTTCTCCTTGCCGATCTCGGCAATACTGACAGCGGTTGACTTGTCCGAGGTCCCGACGCCCCAGAAAACAAAAGACAGGATTACTATGAAAAACAGAACATAAAAGTACTTGGCATGTTTTCTCATCCCCTGCAGCATTACTTTAATTCCTCCTTAATAAAGACAGTTATGAGTTATGATTTAACAACCTGAAGCATGGAAATCATCCGCAACTCACGACTCATAACTTGCAATTCATAACTGTCTTACTTGTTGTTTTGTTCGCTTTCAAACCTGAGATCAATGTTCTTTTCAGGGATTATGGTGGAAATGGCATGTTTGTAAATAAGCTGTTCGCAGGTCTCTTTGAGAAGTACAACAAAATTATCAAAGCCCTTGACAACGCCCTTGAGTCTCACGCCATTTGTAAGATAAACCACCACAGGCATTTTTTCCTTTCTCAACTGGTTCAAAAAACTGTCCTGAAGATTTTGACTCTTGCTCGCTCCCATAATCCCCCTCCATGAATCAAAGCCTTGGATCTGATCCGAAAAATCTGACAAGCGAATCTCTTACACTTTAAAGGATTTTTCTTAATAATTCAAGCTCCATGTTATAATAACAATATTAAGTGGCCGCTAATCATTTATCATCAATTAACAGGAGGTCAACATGCCGATTTTTGAATATAAATGCTCCAAATGCTCTGAGGAATTTGAAAAGCTCGTTTTTGGGAACCAAAATGTGACCTGCCCGAAATGCAATTGCAAAGACGTAAAAAAGAAGTTTTCCGTATTCGGGATGAGCGGAGTTGAACACCAGACGTCATCCGGTGGTGGATGCACCTCATGCAGTTCAGGCTCCTGCAGTTCATGTAAGTGAGTGACAGCGACCCTAAATACGAGGAAGGACTTGGATTAAAAGAGCGGCAGCAAACAAAAAAGCCGCCCCTTTATAGGGTCCTCCTGCTGAATGATGATTACACAACAATGGATTTTGTCATATATGTACTCGAATCGGTCTTTCAAAAATCTTCTGTAGAAGCCACCCAGATAATGCTGCATGTGCATAAAAAGGGGATTGGCCTGGCAGGGGTTTATACAAGGGAAATTGCAGAAACAAAAGTCGCCGCTGTCCATGACCTTGCGGACAAAAAACAGTTTCCTCTCAAATGCAGGCTGGAGAAAGAATGATAAATAAAGAACTTGAATTGACCTTAGAGGCAACAATACGTGACGCCGGCAAAAAGAAACATGAATATCTGACTGTCGAGCATATCCTGTTTGCAGTGCTCCATGAT
>Ga0209211_10003939_pt1 | contig 23608 bp, 27 predicted proteins | sample RifGroA2_FD_183992 | JGI IMG/M metagenome (GOLD analysis project Ga0209211, IMG submission 183992) | Groundwater microbial communities from Rifle, Colorado, USA - Groundwater A2 (SPAdes) (version 2) | ecosystem: Environmental > Aquatic > Deep subsurface > Groundwater | place: Rifle, Colorado...
GCCGCCGGCTGCCGATGATCGCGCGATGTTCGACGCGCTGTGCGATTTGCTGCACAGCTGGCGGCCCCAGCACGGGCGCGCCGCTGGCGCGGGTGGCGGCGCCGGCGCAGTCGGTGCTTCGGGGGCGGACGGTCGTCGTCCGTTGGCGCTCAATGAAATGATGTCGGTGCTCTCCCTGCTGCAGCCTTCGGTACCGAATTCGGTGCATGAAGCCATGGCCAACGGCGAAGCGTCGCTGTCGCAGTTGATCAAGAACGAAATGTTGCAGAGCGCCGGCCGGATCGGCGTGGCCCCGGACCAGGTCAACATGGCCCCGGAGCATGAAGACGCGGTCGACCTGGTCGGCATGCTGTTCGACGTGCTCTTCGACGAGCGCGATTTCGAGGCGCAGGCGCGCACGCTCATTTCCCGTCTGGTCGTGCCCTATGTGAAGGCCGCCGTGATGGATCGCCGCCTGTTCCAGTACAAGACCCATCCGGCACGCCGTTTGCTCAACTCGCTGTCGGAAGCGGTCGAAGGCAACAAGGGCGAGGGCCCGCAGGAACGCGAGCTGCTGCACAAGGCCGAGGAAACCGTCGACCGCCTGGTTGCCGACTTCAACGAAGACATCGCGATCTTCGAAACCCTCGAGCAGGAGCTGCGCGCGTTTCTCGAGCAGCATAATCGCCGCATCGAGCTGGCAGAGCGGCGCGCGACCGAGTCGCAGCGCGGCCAGGAGCGCCTCGAACAGGCGCGTACGCTCGCCGCGTCCGAACTGAGCAGTCGCATCGAAAACCAGGCGTTGCCGGCGCCATTGAATGATTTCCTGTCGCGCAGCTGGTCGCACCATCTGTCGATGATCGCCCTGCGCGAAGGTCCCGACAGCGCGTCGTGGAATGCCGCCCTGGCCGTGGCCGACACCTTGCTCGATCTGCTGCCGAAGGAAGGCCGCCCGGCGCGCAGCGCCAACTCGGCGCTGCAAAACCTGCGCGAACCCATCGAGGCCGTGCTTGCCAGTTCCGGCATCACCGGCGAATCGGCCGGCGAAACCATTCGCGGTCTGGCGGCGGCCATCGATTCGGTCAACTTGTCGCCCGCCGAGGCCGAAAGGCCCAAGGTGGTGTCCATCTCCGCGGCCGAACCGCGGCCCGCACTGGTCATCGTGTCGGACAAGGAGCGGCTGGACTACGAGGAAGACGATGTCGGCCTGCTGCGCGCCTTGAAGATCGGCACCTGGCTGGACCTTGCCGGCGAAGATCAGAAACTGCACCCGGCCAAGCTGTCCTGGGTCAGCCCGATATCCTCGCGCCTGATGTTCGTCAACCGTCGCGGCGTGCGCATCCTGGTCGCTTCCGTTGAAGAACTCGCAGCGATGAAGAAGCAGGGCAATCTGGTCCTGCGCGAGCAGGAACAGGTATTCGACCAGGTCCTGCACCGGGTCATGGGCCGCCTGCAGAACGACGTCGCCTGAGCCACTGCCTCGGCCCGGCCATCCGGGACGAGGCGAAACCCCTTCGCATCCGGTAGCATCCCTGCCAATGGATTGGGGAGGATGGATGCATGTCGGTGACCGTCGCTTTTGTTTGTGAAACTGCCCCGGGCGAACGCCGGGCCGCGCTGACGCCGGAAACATGCAAGAAGCTGATCGCCAGCAAGGCGCGCGTGCTCATCGAGCGCGGCGCCGGCAAGCCAGCGAGTTTTCCCGACGAAAGCTATGTCGGTGCTGAGATATCGGCTGATCGGGCCGCGGTCATCGCCCAGGCCGATGTCCTGGTCTGCGTGCAAACTCCCGACAACGCTGAACTTTCCAGGATGAAACCGGGTTCGATCTTGATCGGACTATTGGCCGCGCACGCCGACCCTGCTCGTGTCGACGCCCTGGGCTCGGCCCGGGTCTCCGCCTTCTCGCTGGAAAAACTTCCGCGCACCACGCGCGCGCAAGCCATGGACGTGCTCAGTTCGCAGGCCGGCATGGCCGGCTACAAGGCGGTGCTGATCGCCGCGCAACTGGCGCCACGCTTCTTCCCGATGTTGACCACCGCCGCCGGCACGATTCGTCCGTCGAAGGTCTTGATCGTCGGCGCCGGCGTAGCCGGCCTGCAGGCGATCGCCACCGCACGCCGGCTCGGCGCGCAGGTCGAAGGTTTCGACGTCCGCCCGGAAACCCGCGAGCAAATCGAGTCGCTCGGCGGCAAGTTCCTTGACCTCGGCGTATCGGCCAAGGGCGAGGGTGGCTACGCGCGCGAGCTCACCGCCGAAGAACGCGCCGAACAGCAGCGCCGCCTGGCCGAACACATCAGGAGCGTCGACGTGATCGTGACGACGGCGGCCGTTCCCGGTAGGCCAGCTCCGAAGATCATCACGGCTGCCATGGTTTCGGGAATGAAGCCGGGTAGCGTCATCGTCGATCTGGCCGCGGAGACCGGCGGCAACTGCGAATCCACGCGGCCGGGCGAAACCATCGATGTCGACGGCGTGGTTGTTGCCGGTCCATTGAACCTGGCCAGCATGGGCGCCCTGCATGCCAGCGAAATGTACGCCCGCAACGTATTCAATTTCCTGGTCCTGATGCTGGACAAGGAGGGTCAGCTCAAGCTCGATTGGGACGACGAACTGATCGCGAAGACGTGCCTGACCCACGCGGGCGAAAAACCCGCGTAATCGACGCTGTTCCTGGCTGTCGAGCTCAGGGCGGCGGCGCGATGCCCGGGCCGCCGCGATCCAGCCAGAGGCGTCGTTGCTGCGGCGTCATCGAACGCCACCGCTCACGCAAGCGACGTTGCTGCGCCCTCGGCAACGCGCGCACCGCATCCATGCTCATGCGCATTTTTTCCCGCTGTCGTGGCGACATCTGGCGGAAGTTGCGGGCGCCTTCGCGCAGCGCTTCGCGTTCCTGCGCGGGCAGGTGCTTCCAGTGTGAGTAGCGTTCCAGGATCAGCACCCGTCGCGACGCCGGCAACCGATCCCAGCGTCCAGCCAGGTGCGACAGGTCCGCCTGCTGCTGGTCGCTGAGTTCGTTCCAGGCCGGAACTTTCACCTGCTCGGGCACCACAGGCGCAGCTTGCGCAGTGGCGACGGCAAGCAGCAGGCTCACCAGCAAGCAGAGGCGCCAGCTTGTACGCATCACAGCGCTTCCTCGTGCGCGGGATCGACCGCTACCGGCGCCTCGCCCAGCCAGGCATACATCTCGGCATCGTTGTCGCCCGGCAAGATGGCTTCGCCGCTGTCCAGGACTTCCGGTGGCAACGCCGCCACCTGCTCCGGCGTGGTGGGCAGCCACCAGGCCAGGCTGGCCAGCAGTATCACGGAGGCCGCGGTTGCCGCGGGCGCCAGCCAGCGCGCGCGCGGCGGCCGGGCGCCGGCCAATGCGTCGCGCCGCATCAGGCGCAGGCGATTGCCGGTGGCGGCGTCGATGCGCTCGACTGAACGCTCGAACAGCTGCCGTGATTCGGCCAATCCCGCTGCTGGGTCCGGCATGCCTTGATCAGGGTCGTGGCCGTTCATTGCCAGTCCTCCATAAGAGTGCGCAGGGCGTTCATCGCCCGCGACAGGTGGGTCTTGACCGAGCCATCCGAGCAGCCCATCGCGTGAGCGGTCTCGGCAACACTCAGTCCCTGCAGTTCGCGCAGCAGGAAACATTCACGCTGCCGCCTCGGCAGCGTCTGCAACGCCCGGCCCAACGCCTGCCAGGATTTGGCGTCGACGTGCCGCCGCGCGGGATCCTCTCGAGGATCGGGCTGCATCTCGAAAGGGTCGTCACGATCGGTCTCGCCGCGACCCAGGAAAACCATGACCCGGCGTTTGACGGCGTTGCGGCGGTGGCGATCGGTAATCTGCCGGCGCAGGATGCTCCAGAACAGCGGCGGCCAGTCCGCCGACGGCCGGGCGCGGTAACGCACCAGCTTGATCATCGCCTCCTGCACCGCGTCGAGCGCGTCCTCCCGGTGACCGAGCGCCAGCTCGGCCAGCCGGAACGCACGGCGCTCGATGCTGGCCAGGAACGCGTCCAGATCCAGCGGCGCTGCCGACGCATCGACAACCGCGGCCGCGCGATGGTCGGGCTCCGCTGTCACGCGATCAGTGGCGTCGGTCAAAACGAGCCTCGCGGCGCGCCCCGATGCGATCGAAACGCGCATCGATGCGGTCGCCCTTGCGATCCAGGTAGTCGGCGCGCCTTTGATGACCCAGCGCCTCCTGGCGTTCGGCGCGCTGGTCCAGGCGCCGGTCGATGCGATCGCCCCGGACGTCCCAACGGTGTTCGATGCGATCGCCGCGGTCACCCGCGTGGGCCGTGCCGGCCAGCGGCAGCAATACGAGCAGCAGGGGCAAGGCGGTCCAGGTCATCGCTTTCATCGTGCCGACTCCTTTGTTTGGTGGCAATGAGGAGAACGCCCGTCGGTCGGATGCGTTGACGGCTGGCGCGATTGGTTAAGCCTGCGGTTATGATGGCAGCGCGCCGTTGCCGGGGAGGTTTGCGCCGATGGATGGGTTTCTAGCGCTTTACGTGTTCATGCTGGCCGCGTTCACCGGCTACGAAATCATCGGCCGGGTTCCGGTCATCCTGCACACCCCGCTGATGTCGGGCTCCAATTTCGTCCACGGCATCGTGTTGGTCGGCGCCATGGTCGTGCTCGGTCATGCCGACAACACCTACGAGAAGGTGATTGGTTTCATCGCGGTACTGCTCGGCGCCGGCAATGCCGCCGGCGGCTACGTGGTGACCGAGCGCATGCTTGAAATGTTCAAGTCCAGCAAGAAAGAGGGAGCGAAATGATGGGTCGCTGGCTTTCCCTGCTGGTCGAGGCCAGTTACTTCGCCGCCGCATTGCTGTTCATCCTCGGCATCAAGCGCATGGCGTCGCCAGTGACCGCGCGCAGCGGCATCCAGTGGGCAGGCCTGGGCATGCTGCTGGCAACCCTGGCCACCTTCTTCTACCGCGACGACGCCAGCACGCAGGCCATGCACAACCTGCCATGGATCCTGCTGGCGGTGTCGCTGGGAACAGCGGCGGCCTGGTATTCGGGCAAGAAGGTCGCTATGACCGACATGCCGCAGATGGTTGCGCTGTACAACGGCATGGGTGGCGGTTCCGCGGCGGCGATTGGCGCGGTCGAACTCTTGCGTTTCTCCGCCGCCGGGCGCGCGCCTTCGCAGACGGCCCTGGTGCTCGGTGTCGTGGGCGCCTTGATCGGATCGATCTCGCTGACCGGTTCGATCATCGCCTGGGCCAAGCTTGATGGCCGGATGGACCGACGATTCACTTTTCCGGGCCAGCAGTGGTTCAACGGCGCCGTGTTCCTGGTCGCCATCGGGCTCGGCGTCGCATCGGTGTTGTGGCTGCAGCAGCCGGCGATCATTGGTTTCTTCATTGCCGCTCTGGCGGTTGGCGTGTTAATGACGCTGCCGATCGGCGGCGCCGACATGCCGGTGGTCATTTCCCTGTTCAACGCCCTGACCGGCCTGGCCGTCGCCTTCGAAGGTTACGTGCTGGGTATCGAGGCCCTGATCATCGCCGGCATGGTGGTTGGCGCTGCGGGTACCATGCTGACCCAGCTGATGGCCAAGGCGATGAATCGCCCGATCAGCGGGGTGCTCTTCAGCAGCTTCGGGCCGAGTGGCGAACTGCAGGAAATTTCCGGCGCGCAAAAGCCCATCGAAGCCGGCGACGTCGCGGCGATGATGGCCTATGCCGAACGCGTGGTCATTGTCCCCGGTTACGGCCTGGCCGTGGCCCAGGCGCAACACAAGGTCTGGGAGTTGACCCAGCAACTGCTCAAGCGCGGCGTCAAGGTGCGCTTTGCCATCCATCCGGTCGCCGGCCGCATGCCCGGCCACATGAATGTGTTGCTCGCGGAGGCTGGCGTTCCCTACGACCTCATCGCCGACATGGACGACATCAATCCGGAGTTTCCGAACACCGATGTGTCGCTGGTCATCGGCGCCAACGACGTGGTCAACCCGGTCGCCAAGACCGATCCCGGTTCGCCGATCTACGGCATGCCGATCCTCGACGTGTCGCTATCGCGCAATACCGTGGTCATCAAGCGCGGCAAGGGCACCGGCTTTGCCGGCATCGAGAATGCACTGTTCTATGCCGACAACACGCGCATGCTCTACGGCGATGGCGCCGCGGCCATCGGCGCGCTGATCTCGGAACTGAAGGCCCTCGACGGCGGCCACTGATCGCGTCAATCCTGGCGCCTGCCAGCCTGGATGAGGATGGCGGCAAGCGGCAGGGATGACAGCAGCAGGATCCAGTCGATGCGATCCAGGCTGAGCTTGGTCAACTGCCAGGCCAGGGACGGACCCAGCCTGAGCGACGACGCCAACGGCTCCAGGCCCAGCGCGAAGCCGAGCTGGGTGGCGACGATCAGCCACTGGCTCAAGGCAACGGCCAGCGCCGTCGCCAGCATCGCCGCCGCCACCCGCAAAGGCCCCGCCGGGGCATTGGTCAGCCGCAACAGCAGGGCCATGTCGATGGCCGCCACCAGCGCCAACCAACTGCAGGAACGATCGGACAGCACGGCGACGGAGACCCATACCGCAGTCATGCCCAGGACACCGACCAGCAGGGCCACGCCCGGGAGCAGCCACCCGGCTGCGGAAATTCTGTGCAAAACGGCGTCCTCACTCCAGCAAGGGCTAAAATAGCCTCGATTGCCGTTTTTCGATAGGAACATCGTGTCTTATTCCCGCACCAGCGAGCCCGTCAAGTTTGAACGCGACTGTTCCGCCGTCCTGGTTCCCCAGGGCGAAGCCGTCACGCTGCCGGCCGGTAGCGTCGGCTACATAACCCAGGCGCTGGGCGGATCGTTCACCGTATTCGTCGAGGGCAACCTGTTCCGAATCGCCGGTGAAGATGCCGATGCGATCGGCAAGCAAGCGCCTGAGGCCCTGCGCCTGGATGAGGGGGCTGGCGACGATGCCGTGGAAAAACTGGTCTGGCAGCAACTGCGCACCTGTTTCGACCCGGAGATTCCCATCAACGTGGTGGAGCTCGGCCTGGTCTACGCCTGCGATCTGGAACACGTCGCCGACGGCCAGCGCAAGGTCAGCATCAAAATGACCCTGACCGCGCCCGGCTGCGGCATGGGCGATATCCTGGTCGAAGACGTGCGCAGCAAAGTCGAGCGCGTGCCGACCGTGGTCGAGGCGGATGTCGAGCTGGTGTTCGACCCGCCATGGAACCAGACCATGATGTCCGAAGCAGCGCGTCTGGAAACTGGCATGCTATAGGCATCACAGGGTAGGAGAGTGGTCGTGGGCAAGTGGATTCGAGCGTTTATCTGGCTGATTACCGGTTTGTCCTTCGCCTACGACCTTTATCTGTGGGGCGGGCTCGCGATCACTCCGACCGTTGGCAGGCAGTTGCGCGAAATGGCCTCGGTGCGAAGCCCGATCGCGGCCACCTACCTGTTCGTCGGACGTCACGCAGTCAATGCGGCGGGGCGCGCCGAGCAGGCTCGCGTCTTTGCGCAAAAGCGTTTTCCCACGCTGATTCCCGGCGCTGATGGCAGTCCGCTGTTGATCGTCGAGCGGTTTCTGACCGCGCAAAGTGCCACCGGAACTCTTTTCTACTATGGAGCGCCGATTCTGTTGCTGTTGAGTCTGGTGCTACACGTGAGGCGGCAGAAACCAATTCGAAGCTTCGGGCGGAAGGGCTGACGCCGTCCGCCAGCGCCTGGCTCGTCAATCATTTTCAACAGTGCCATCCCCGCGGTTCGGGCTGCTGCAGTGCAGCGTGACGCGTGATCTGGGTCACGATAGGTTCGCTGGCGAGTGATGGTTATGTGAGTCCCATCACACGGTCCGGGTAGCGTTTCATTCCCTGCGTAGGTGAATTTGGAGGTCCAGTCAGCGATCTCATGGGGAATGGCGTGCGACTGAGCCCCGGATGCAAGGATGTACCCTTGGCCGCTCCTGCGGCTGCCGATTCATTACATTTCCGGGGAATCAAACACGTGATACATACCAATCGCCGTTCGCTTCAGCTCGTTGCCCTTTCGCCGCTGGCCCTGGCGCTCGCCATGGCTTCCGCTTCCGCCGCGACTCGCGTCGACCTGCATAGCCAGAACGTCAGCCTGCTCAACAGCCAGTACAAGCTCGCCGCCGTCGCCACCGGCGTCGCCGCCAAACCCACCGATCGCCATGCCGAGATGTTGGGCCTGGACTCCGAGTCCCGCCTGCAGGTGCTGACCACCTCGAAGGACAAGGACGGCACCAATCACTATCGCTACCAGCAGACGTTCCGCGGCGTGCCGATTTTCGGCGAGCAGGTTATCGTCAGCGAAGACAAGAACGGCAACGTGCGCAACCTGTTCGGCCGCATGGTCGGCAATCTGGGTCGCGAACTTCCGGCTGGCGCCGCCGTCATGGCCAAGACCAAGGCAATGTCGATTGGCAAGTCCGCCGGACTTGGCAAGAACCTGGCCTCGATGAAGATCGAGCGCGAAGACGCGCGCCAGATGATCTTCATCGGCGACGACAACCGTCCGCGCATGGCCTATGTCGTTTCCTTCTTCGCCGACAAGGTCGGGGGCGGCGCGCCGACCCGTCCGTTCGTCATCATCGATGCCAAGAGCGGCCAGGTCCTCAAGCAGTGGGATGCCATCGCACATGCGCTGATCGGCACCGGTCCGGGCGGCAACACCAAGACCGGCCAGTACGAGTACGGCACCAACTTCGGCTACAACGACGTGGCGCAGAGCGGCACCACCTGCACCATGAACAACGCCAACGTGAAAACGGTGAACCTCAACCACGGCACTTCGGGCACCACCGCGTTTTCGTACACCTGTCCGCGGAACACCGTGAAGACCATCAACGGCGCCTACTCGCCGCTCAACGACGCGCATTACTTCGGCGGCGTGATCTACAACATGTACAACGCCTATGTCGGCAAGCCGCCGCTGACCTTCCAGTTGGCCATGAAGGTCCATTACAGCAACAGCTACGAGAACGCATTTTGGGACGGCGCGGCGATGACCTTCGGCGATGGCGCGACCACGTTCTATCCGCTGGTCAGCCTCGATGTGTCCTCGCATGAGGTCTCGCACGGCTTTACCGAACAGAACTCCAACCTGACCTACTCGGGCCAGTCCGGTGGTATCAACGAGGCGTTCTCGGACATGGCCGGCGAAGCCGCCGAGTACTACATGAACGGCACCAACGACTTCCTGGTCGGCGCCCAGATCTTCAAGGGCAACGGCGCGCTGCGCTACATGAACAATCCGCCGCAGGACGGCCAGTCGATCGATAACGCCGCCAACTACACCAGCGGCATGGACGTGCATTACTCGTCGGGCGTGTACAACAAGGCGTTCTACCTGCTCGCCACCAAGGCCGGCTGGAACACGCAGAAGGCCTTCCAGGTCTTCGCGCGCGCCAATGACCTGTACTGGACCGCGAGCATGACCTACAACCAGGCTTCCTGCGGTGTCGAAACGGCCGCCACGGACCTGGGCTTCACCAAGGCCGACGTCACCGCAGCCTTCACGACAGTGGGCGTCAGCTGCGGCACGACTCCGCCGCCTCCGACCGGCGGCGTGCTGACCAATGGCGTTGCCGTGACCGGCCTCGGTGCATCGACCGGACAATCGGTCAACTACACGATGGTCGTTCCCGCAGGCGCAACCGGCCTGAAGTTCGTGACCTCCGGCGGTACCGGCGATGCCGACATGTACGTGAAGTTCGGCAGCGCGCCGACCGATAGCGTGTATGACTGCCGTCCCTACACCAGTGGAAACGCCGAGACCTGCAATATCACGACGGCGCAAGCGGGGACGTACTACGTGCGTCTGAAGGCCTACTCGACGTTCTCGGGCGTCAGCCTGACCGGCAGCTACACCACCGGCGGCGGCGGATCTACGCAGACCTACAGCAACACGGCCGACTACGCGATCGGCGACAACACCACGGTCGACAGTCCGATCACCGTTTCCGGCCGAAGCGGCAATGCTCCGTCGACGGCCTCGGTTTCGGTCAACATCGTGCACACCTGGCAGGGCGACCTGAAGGTGGACCTGGTGGCGCCGGACGGCAGCTTGTACAACATCCACAACCGTACCGGCAGCAGCACCGACAACGTGATCAAGACGGTGACGCTGAACCTGTCGACCGAATTGTTGAACGGCACCTGGAAGCTGCGCGTCAACGACAATGCCGGCGGCGACACCGGTTACATCAACAGCTGGTCCGTCACGTTCTGAGTCAACGCGAGAGTTTGCTGTTTGTTCAAGCGCAGGCCCCGGGAAACCGGGGCCTGTTTTTTTTTGTCTCAGTCGAGCGCTTCGAAGCGGTTGGCGGCGACGTTCTTGCGCACCTTGCCCGGATGCCAGACGCGACCGTTCATGGCGATGTACACGCCCGCAGGCAGGCACTGCACGGCGCCAACCGCCGTGCCGATATTGAATTCGGCATCCGAGCCGCGGAAGCGCGCCGGGTTCAAGGCGCCGGTCAGCACGATCGTCTTGTCGGCGATGCTGGCCAGCACCTGGGCGGTTTCCACCATGGTGTCGGTACCGTGGGTCACCAGCACGTGACGCGTTTCCTGCGCGGAGATCGCCGCCCGCAACAGTTCGCGATCCTCGGCATTGATATGCAGGCTGTCCTTGCGCAGCAGCGGGATGACGCTGAAGCGAAAGGCCACGCCAAGCTCCTGCAGGATCCGGCCGATCTGCGGTTCGCCCACTTGAAAGTCGGACTTGTCGTCGAAGTACACCTTGTCGATGGTGCCTCCGGTGGTGACGATCAATAACTCTTCCATCGGCAGGCCCTCGCTAAGTTGCGCGGATTATACGTTCGCCGTCGCTATTTTCGTTTCGAGAAGCGAGCCTTCATCCCATCCCAGCTGCCCGCCACGATGATCCATATCGAGACGGCGACCTCGGCCAGCGCCAGCGGCCGGGCTTGCGCGATGGTCCATGCTTCGGCAATGCCGTGGCAGAAATAGAACAAGGCTGCCACGCCTCCCCAGAACTGCGCGCTGGGCCTGCCGCGAACGAGCAGGACTACGCTTGGCAGCAGCGGCAGCGAGAAGAGCAGGGCGACCAGCCAACGACTGCCGATTTCGCCTGGCCAGAGCACGCCGTGCCAGAGCCACTGAAGCGCGACCAACGCCGCGATGCCCACGGCCGCGAATTTCCCAGCCCTGCTCATGGGGCAAGCTTCCGGGCGGTCTCCGCGAGCCGCCGGCCGAGCGCCCGGGCCAGCAGCTTTTCTTCCTCGCTTATCGGCGCCTTGTCGTCGCTACCGGCAACATGGCTTGCGCCGTAGGGCGTGCCGCCAGTCCGGGTCGTGGTCAACAGCGGCTCCGTGTAAGGAATGCCGACGATGACCGCGCCGTGGTGGAGCAAGGGCAGCATCATCGACAGCAGAGTCGACTCCTGGCCGCCGTGCATGGTGGCGGTCGAGGTGAAGAACGCCGCCGGTTTGCCGACCAGCGTTCCGCTGATCCATTCGGCACTGGTCCCGTCGAGAAAATACTTGAGTGGCGCGGCCATGTTGCCGAATCGCGTGGGACTGCCGAGGATCAGCCCGGCGCATTCGGCCAGGTCCTTGCGTTCGACGTAGGGCGCGCCGGCTTCCGGCACCGCGGGCTCGGCGACCTGAGTCACCGGCGCCAGTGCGGGCACCGTGCGCAAGCGCGCGGTGCAACCGCCTTCCTCCACGCCCCGGGCGATGTGCCGGGCCAGCTGCGCGACAGAGCCGCCGCGGCTGTAATACAAAACGAGAATTTCCAAATGTCGTCTCCTGGGTCGTACAGCGTAGCCCATGCCGCCACGATGCGGCATCCGGGCACCGGGTGCGCTACCCTTTCTGGATGCACAAGGACGATTCCATCTTTGCCGGCATGCGCCGGTGGGTCGCGCGCATCGACCGCGAGCGCATCACGTTGTTCTTCCGCTTCCTGCTCAAACGCTTCGTGGACGACCGCTGCTTCGAGTCCGCTGGCGCGTTGGCCTACACGACGATGTTCGCGCTGGTGCCGTTTTCGGCCGTCGTCTTTGCCGTGCTTTCCGCTTTCCCGGTCTTCGATATCTGGAGCGTGAAGCTCTCGGAATTCATCTTCGCCAACTTCGTCCCCGTCTCGGCCCGCGCCGTTGAGCAATACCTGCGCGATTTCTCGCACAGCGCCCGCGAGCTGACCGGCACCGGGGTGGCGGCGCTGCTGGCCTCGATCCTGCTGACCATGTGGAGCATCGAACAGGCCTTCAACCGGATCTGGCGCGTGCCGTCGACCAGGCCGAAGCTGACCCGGTTCGTGATGTATTGGACGCTGCTCACGCTGGGCTCGCTGCTGATGGTGGCGGCGCTGGCGGCGACGTCGGCCTTCTTTTCCATTCCCTCGCTGGCGGGCGTCGAAGCCAGCGGCTTGGCCGAGCGCCTGCTGCGCTACCTGCCGGTCGCCCTGGAGCTGATCGCCTTCACCGCCGCCTACTGGTTTATTCCGCATCGGACCATTCAACTGAGATTCGCGCTGATTGGCGGCTTGCTGGCGACTCTCCTGTTCGAATGGCTGAAGTGGGGCCTGGCCATCTACCTGCGCAACGCTTCGTTCGAACAACTCTACGGCGCCATGGCCGTGATCCCGATTTTCCTGATCTGGGTCTACACCAGTTGGCTGGTGGTCCTGCTTGGCGCTTCGCTCGCCGCTTCGCTCGCGTCCTTCCGCTACCAGCCGCGCGCATTGCGGCTGAGCCCCGGGGCGGAGTTGTATGCCGTCATGCGCCTGCTCGGCCGCTTCGAGGAAGCCCGGCGGGACGGCCTGGGGTTGCACCTGACGCAAATCAAGCAGCGCGAACCGAGCCTCACCGACGAACTGCTGCAGCGGATGATCTCGTCCCTGTGCGAGATGAACATCCTGCAACGGGGCGAATCCGGTGCCTGGCTGCTGTCGCGCGATCTGCAGGCGGTGTCCATGGGCGAGTTGTACGAAGGCCTGGCGCTGCGCATTCCGACCGGCGAGCTGTTGCTTCCCTCGCGGCAGGACGCGATCGGCCGCGCTGCCAACGCCGCGCTCGACCATCTGCGATTACCATTGATGTCCCCGCTGGAGCGCTGCGTCGGCAGCTTCTTCACCCATCATCCGAGCAAGGACATCGAGCAATGACCAGAATGTCGTCCCGGCTGCTTTTTCCCGGAATTCTTTTCCTGGCAAGCTGCTCGCCTGCCGGTGAGCCGGTGCCCTCGGTCGCGGCACCGCCGGCCCCGACAGTCAGCGCCCCGGCGCCGACGGGCGAGGCGCCGAAACCGGAAATTCCGCGATTGGTGCTCGAGACCTTCGATGGCAAGAAGTTCGATCTCGCCGAGCATCGCGGCAAGTGGGTCGTGGTGAATTTCTGGGCCACCTGGTGCAATCCCTGCCTGAAGGAAATCCCCGACCTGGATGCCTTCGACAAGGCGCGCGACAATGTCGAAGTCATTGGTCTTGCCTACGAGGAAATCGAGGAGGCGGACATGCAGGCCTTCCTGAAAGAACACGTATTCTCCTACCCGATCGCCGTGATCGACGTTTATGAGCCGCCCGCTGATTTCGAGATTCCGAAAGGGCTGCCGATGACCTATCTGATCGCGCCCGACGGCAAGGTGGCCAAGCGCTTCCTGGGCCCGATTGCCATGGCCGAGCTGGCCAGGATCATCGATGCGGGTGAAGTGAAGCCCGCGCCGGCGACATGAGCGCCGCGCGTTTCGTGGTCAGCGGGAAGGTGCAGGGCGTCTGGTTTCGCGCCTCCGCGCGCGAGCAGGCGCTCGCCCTGCATCTGCAGGGATTTGCCAGGAACCTGGCCGACGGCCGCGTCGAAGTCGTGGCGCTGGGCGACGAGAAGGCGCTTGCAGCACTGGAAGCCTGGTTGTGGAAGGGGCCGCCGCTGGCAGGCGTTACTGAAGTCCAGCGCGAGTCCTTGTCGTCGGTACCGACACTCGCCGGTTTTTCGACCCTCTGAATCCTGCGCGGCCGCCTCCTGGCCCGGTCAGGCGGCAACGTCAGTATTTTCCCGCAATTGGTTGCACCGGTCCGGTGTAGCGCTCCACGCCGAGCTTGCCCTTCAGTCGCGGAAATTCGAAGGGTTCATCCTTCACTTCCTGATCCGGCAAGCGGTCGAGCAGGTCCCGGATCAGGTTCAGCCGTCCGCGCTTCTGGCTATTGAAATCAACGACCGTCCACGGCGCGTGCTTGCTGTGCGTGGCGGCGAACATCTCGTCGCGCGCCTTGCCGTAGTCGACGTATCTCTCGCGCGCACGCAAATCGATCGGCGATAGTTTCCAGCGCTTGAGCGGATCGGAGACCCGTTCGGCGAAGCGTTCTTCCTGCTCTTGCTGATCGACCGCCAGCCAGTACTTGAAGAGCAGGATGCCGTCATCGACGAGCTGTTTTTCCAGCACCGGCGCCTGCTTGAGGAAAAGCGCGGTTTGCGCCGGAGTGCAGAAACCCATCACCTTCTCGACACCGGCGCGGTTGTACCAACTGCGATCGAACAAGACGATTTCGCCGGCCGCCGGAAGGTGGCTCAGGTAGCGTTGGAAATACCACTGCGAAAGTTCGCGCTCGCTCGGCTTCGACAACGCGACGACCCGGCATTGACGCGGATTCAGGCAATCGGAGATTGCCGAGATCACACCACCCTTGCCGGCGGTGTCGCGGCCTTCGACCAGCACCAGCAGCCGCTTGCCGCTGCGCTGCAGCCAACGCGCCATCCGGTTGAGTTCGACCTGCGAGCCTTCGAGTTCCTCGGCGTAGTCCTTCTTCGTGAACTTGGCCATGCAGGTAACCTCCGCAAGTGGGGAAGCGTCAGATTTCGCGCAAGCGCGGCCGCAGATTGACCAGGTTGCACGGCGTAGTGGTAGCGTCGAGCTGGGCGCGGATCAGCTTTTCCCAGCCGGTCCGGCAGGCGGAAGGGGAGCCCGGCAGGCAAAACAGGAAGGTGCCGTTGGCTAGCCCGGCAAACGCGCGCGACTGCATGGTTGAAGTGCCGATGTCTTCGAAGCTGAGCGCCCGGAACATCTCGCCGAAGCCAAGCATTTCCTTGTCCAGCAAGGGCAATAGCGCTTCGGGCGTGGAATCGCGGCCGGTGAATCCGGTGCCGCCGGTTACCAGGATGCCGTCCACATTTTCATCGGCGATCCACTGCGAGATCCTGGCGCGCAACAGATACCGATTGTCCGGAAGCAGGGCGCGATCCACCAGGGCGTGCCCGGCTTCGGCGATGACGCCCGCCAGATAGTCGCCCGAACTGTCGTTGGCCGCAGTGCGCGAATCCGACACGGTCAACACGCACAAGTTCAGGGCGACGAATGGTTTGCTTGCGCTCATGCGGCCTCGGTCAGCAGTTTGAGTTCGTCGACCTGGTGTTCGCGGGTCAGGCGGTCGATGAGCTCGTCCAGGTCGCCGGCGACGATCTCCGGCAGACGATACAGGGTCAGACCCTCGACGCGATGATCGGTGATCCGGCCCTGCGGAAAATTGTAGGTGCGGATGCGCTGGCTGCGGTCGCCACTGCCCACCTGCAGCCGGCGCGAGGCGGCGGTTTCGGCTTCGGCCTTGGCCCGCTGCTGTTCCAGCAACGCCGCCTTGAGCCGTTTCATGGCCTTGTCGCGATTGGCGTGCTGCGAACGTTCGGTCTGGTTTTCGACGACGATGCCACTGGGCAGATGAGTAATGCGAATCGCCGATTCGGTCTTGTTGACGTGCTGACCGCCGGCGCCCGAGGAGCGGTAGGTGTCGATACGCAAGTCGGCAGGATTGATTTCCACTTCATCGACCGCTTCATAGTCGGGAAGGATGGCAACCGTGGCCGCCGAGGTGTGGATGCGGCCTTGCGCTTCGGTATCCGGCACCCGTTGCACGCGATGCGTGCCCGACTCGAACTTCAGTTTCGAATAGGCGCCGCGGCCCTCGATGCGGGCGATGATTTCCTTGTAGCCGCCATGCTCGCCGGGGCTGGAGGAGAGAACTTCAAGCTGCCAGCGCTGGCGTTCGGCAAAGCGGGCGTACATGCGGAACAGGTCGCCGGCGAAGATCGCGGCCTCGTCGCCGCCGGTGCCGGCCCGAACCTCGAGGAACACATTGCCCTCGTCGCGCGGATCCTTGGGAATCAACAGCAATCCCATCTGCGCTTCGAGCTCGGCGATGCGCGCTTCGGCCGCAGGAATTTCCTCGTCGGCCAACTCGCGCATTTCCGGATCGGCGCGCATCGCCAGCGCGGCGGTCAGGTCACGCTGGGCCTGGGCATGGGCGGTGAGCGACTTGACCACCGGGTCGAGTTGCGAATACTCCCTGGACAGCGTGCGATAGCGCGTGTTGTCGGCGATCACGCCCGGGTCGGCCAGCAAGCGTCCAACTTCCTCGTGACGCTCGGCCAGCACTTCGAGCTTACGGCGCAGGCTGGGAGTCATCGTCGCCCTTGAAGAGTCGATCCGCGGCGCGCAGCAGTTCGCTGTCGCCGTCCAGGGCCGCCTGGCGCAAGGCGGTGGTCGGCGCGTGCAGCAGTCGATTGGTTAGCTGGTGGGCAAGACGCTTGAGCACTTGTTGCGGATCCTCGCCTTGCGCGAGTTGCTCCTGCGCCTTGGCCAGCGCTTGTTCGCGCGCCAGGGCGCCCTCTGCGCGCAGATGCTTCAACGCATCCTGCCGGCCCTGCGCCTGCCACCAGGTCAGGTAGTGTTCGACCTGCAGGTCGATGATCGCTTCCGCTTGTTGTGCCGCTTCCCGACGCGAGGCGCGGTTGTCTTCGATGACCTGCTCCAGATCGTCCACGGTGTACAGGTAGACGTCGGACAACTCGGCAACGTCGGCCGCGATATCACGCGGTACCGCCAGATCGAGCAGGAACATCGGCCGGTGTTTGCGCGCCTTCAGTGCGGCAGCCACGTGTGCGCGATCCAGGATCGGCTCACGGCTGGCGGTCGCGGTAATCACGATGTCGGCCTCGGGCAAGTGGCGTCCAAGCTCGGACAGGGGCAGTGCCACGCCGCCATGCCGACCCGCCAGCACTTGCGCGTGTTCCAGAGTGCGGTTGGCGACCAGCAGGCGTTTCACCTTGGCATCGGCCAGGTGGCGGGCCGCCAGCTCGATGGTGTCGCCGGCGCCGATCAGCAGCACGCTGGCCTGGTCGAGCTGGGCAAAAACCTGGCGCGCCAGGCGCACGGCGGCGAAGGCGACCGACACCGGGTGCGCGCCGACCCGCGTGTCCGTGCGAACCCGTTTGGCCACGGTGAATGTCTGCTGGAACAGGCGGTCGAGCGGGTTGCGCAGGCTGTGAGCGGTGCGGGCGGCCTGCCAGGCTTCCTTGACCTGTCCGAGAATTTGCGGCTCGCCGAGAATCATCGAATCAAGGCCGGTGGCGACGCGGAAAAGGTGGCGGACCGCGTCGCCGTCTACGTGTCGGTACAGATAGCTGGAAAGCCCATCCGCGTCGAGGCCATGGTAATTGGCCAGCCACTCGGTCAGGCAAGCTTCGCGGCCGTCGGCGACCTGCGCATAGATCTCGGTCCGGTTGCAGGTGGACAGCAGGGCCGCCTCATCAACGCCGTCCAATGTGCACAGCGCCGCCAGCGCCGCCGGAAGCGAGCTGGCGTCCAGGGCAACCTTCTCGCGCAGGACGAGCGGGGCGGTCTGGTGATTGAGGCCGAGGGCAATGAGGGGCATGGGCGGGGCGGCGATGGGTTAAGCTTTCGCGGCGCTGGGCTCGTCTAATGATCCAGCGCGCATTTTAAGCCGCTCCCGCATCGATACCCCATGATCTCGCGCAAATTTTTCGAAATTCGCTCAGCGCCGCCGTCGAGGTTCAGGCGCAGCATCGTGCTCGGCTGGGCGGCGATGCTCCTCGTCACGCTCTTGCCTGCCTGCGCACCGGTCACGCCGCGCCCACCCACCGTGGGTAACGAGGCGACGCAGGCGGCGCGCGAGGCCGAACTCGCAAGGCTCTCGAATTGGTCATTCAGCGGCCGTCTGGCCGTGAGTCAAGGCGGCGATGGCGGCAACGCACGGGTCGAATGGCGCCAGGATGGTGCTGATTTCGACATCCAGCTTTCCGCCCCGGTCACCCGGCAGAGCTGGAGGCTGCGGCAAACGGCAGGACAGGTTCGCCTGGACGGCCTGCAAGGCGGTTCTCGCGAGGGAACCAATGCCGAAGCCATGTTGCAGGAAGCTACCGGCTGGCGCGTTCCGCTGATCGCGATGGCGGCCTGGATCCGTGGCGTGCGTGCTCCCGGGCCCTCGGACATGAGCTTTGATGCATACGGCCTCCCCGCCACCATCAGGCAGCAGGGATGGTCGGTGGAGTACCGCGGTTGGCAGGCGGATGCGCCGGCGCTTCCACAGAAGGTCTTTGCCCGCCAGGGCGAGGCCACCGTCAGGTTGGTCGTCGAGCGTTGGCACCAGCCGTGACCGATGCCGCCGCCGGCCCGTGGAGCGCCTGGCCGGCCCCGGCCAAGCTGAATCTGTTCCTGCGCATCGTGGGTCGGCGCGAGGATGGCTACCACCAGCTGCAAACCGTGTTCCAGCTGCTGGACTGGGGCGATCTGGTTCATCTGCGCGTTCGCCGCGATGGCTCGGTGAATCGGCTTGGCGGCGATACGGCGCATATTCCGGAAACCGAGGATCTGCTCGTAAAAGCTGCAAACGTGCTGAAATTTGCGACCAATTCTCCGTTTGGCGCGGATCTGAAGGTCGACAAGCGTATTCCGGCCGGGGGTGGCTTCGGCGGCGGATCTTCCGACGCGGCGACAGTCCTGGTGGCGCTGAACCGGCTCTGGGAGACGGGACTGGAGCCGCCGCAATTGGCCGAATTGGGCCTGACACTGGGAGCCGATATTCCGGTGTTCGTGCGCGGTCACAACGCCTGGGCCGAAGGCCTGGGCGAGCGACTGACGCCGCTGCAGCTACCGGCGGCCTGGTTCCTGCTCGTAGATCCGGGCATCCACGTGCCGACCCGCGATCTGTTCCAAGCCGCTGAATTGACGCGGGATGCTGCCCCGGCGACAATAGTCGACTTCGTTTCTGGTGTCGCGCTCGGCAATGCCTTCGAGCCGGTGTTGCGACGCCTGCAGCCGGCCGTGGACGCCGCGCTGACGGTTTTGTCGCAGTACGGACGGGCTTGCCTGACTGGCACCGGAAGCGGTTGTTTCCTGCAGTTCAATTCGCGGGAGGCAGCGCTGGACGTGCAGGCCAGGTTGCCCGGACATCTGCGGTCCTGGGTGGTAGCCGGAGCACCGGAGTCCCCGTTGCTGGGCGCTTTGGCGGAATTTGCGGAATTGAACTGAGTTATCGGTGGGGCGTCGCCAAGTGGCCTAAGGCACCGGGTTTTGATCCCGGCATTTCGTAGGTTCGAATCCTACCGCCCCAGCCACTACCCGCGGCTGAATTACGAATTTTTTTTTGACAGGATCAAGAAGGCCGATATGACCAGCGATAACCTTCTTGTCTTCAGTGGCAATGCCAACCGGCCGTTGGCGCAGGCCGTGTGCCGCGAGCTCGGCGTGCCGATGGGCAAGGCGCTGGTCGGAAAGTTCTCCGATGGCGAAGTGCAGGTCGAGATCGAGGAAAACGTCCGCGGCCAGGACGTCTTCGTCATCCAGTCCACGTCGGCGCCGACGGCGGAAAATTTCATGGAATTGCTGGTGTTGATCGATGCGCTCAAGCGCGCTTCGGCATCGGTGGTCACCGCGGTGGTGCCGTACTTCGGTTATGCCCGCCAGGATCGCCGGCCGCGTTCGGCGCGGGTGCCGATCACGGCCAAGGTCGCGGCCAAGATGTTCAGTGCCGTGAATACCGATCGGGTGCTGACCGTCGACTTGCACGCCGACCAGATCCAGGGCTTCTTCGACATGCCGGTGGACAACGTCTATGCCTCGCCGCTGCTGCTGGCGGACATCTGGCGCAATCAGGGTACCGACAACCTGATCGTCGTGTCGCCTGACGTCGGCGGCGTCGTTCGCGCCCGCGCCATCGCCAAACGGCTGGACGACGCGGATCTGGCGATCATCGACAAACGCCGGCCGAAGGCGAACGTGGCAACGGTCATGAACATCATCGGCGATGTTGCCGGCAAGACCTGCGTGCTGGTCGACGACATCGTCGACACCGCAGGCACCCTGTGCGCCGCCGCCGCAGCGCTCAAGCAACATGGTGCGCGGAAGGTCGTCGCCTACTGCACCCATCCGGTGCTCTCGGGCGCGGCGATCGACAACATCAGCGGTTCGCAGCTCGACGAACTGGTGGTGACCGACACGATTCCATTGACCGACGCCGCCCGCGCTTGCGGCCGCATCCGTCAGTTGAGCGTGGCCGAATTGCTGGCCGAAACCATCCGGCGCATCGCGATGGGCGAGTCGGTCAGCACGCTGTACGTGGACTGAGGGAGAGGGCAGCGGAAAAAGGAAGAATTCACGCCGGAACCGGAGCATCCGGAATCGACAGTTGGCCGATCGCGCCCTCGGGCGTCCCGGACTGCCGATTCCCGATTCCCTATTCCCGGGAACGACACGCCGCCTGGTCGCGGGCTGCGTGAAACACGCCAACAGGCGCACACAACAGAGGCAATACCAACATGGCAACTCACAACATCACGGCAACCAGCCGCAAAGTCGAGGGCAAAGGTGCGAGCCGCCGTCTCCGTCATAGCGGTCAGGTTCCGGCAATCGTCTACGGCGCGAAGGCTGCCGCGGAAAACGTCCAGGTCGAGCACAATCAACTTTGGCTGGCCAGCCAGAACGAATGGTTCTACTCGTCGATCCTCGAACTGTCCGTTGATGGCAAGACGCAGAAGGTCCTGCTGCGCGACATGCAACGGCATCCGTTCAAGCAGCAGATCCTGCACCTGGATTTCCAGCGCATCGACGAAAACGTCGCCATCCGCTTCAACGTGCCGCTGCACTTCCTCAATCAGGAAATTTCCCCGGCTGGCAAGACCGCGGGCATCGTCGTGCTGCATGAGCTCAACGAAATCCGGGTCAGCTGCCTGCCCAGGGATTTGCCGGAATTCATCGAGGTCGACCTGTCCAAGCTCGACCTGGGCGACATCATCCATCTGTCGCAGCTGGCGCTTCCCGCCGGCGTTTCCCTGCCCGAACTCAAGTTGGGCAAGGAACACGACGTGGCTGTCGTGATCGCGCGTCACGCCCGGGTTGAAGTCGAGGAGGCGGCAGCGGAAGGTGAAGCGGTTGCCGAAGTTCCGTCGACCAAGGCCGCCAAGGCCGCGGCCCCGGCCGCCGCTGCCGCACCGGCGCCGAAGAAGAAGTAATCGCCGCGCGTGCCGACGCGTTCGGTCCCGCTCCGGCGGGGCCGTCGCGGATTCCGGCGCGACGGCTCTAGCCAATGGCAGGACTTCGTCTCATTGTTGGCCTCGGCAATCCCGGCGCCGAACACGCCAGAACCCGGCATAACGCCGGGTTCTGGTTTATTGACGCCTTGGCCGCCAATGCAGGCGTTCGTTTTGGCTTGGAATCCAAGCTGCACGGCGAGACCGCCAAGCTCCACTCCGGCGGTCAGACTGTCTGGCTGCTGAAACCGGCCACGTTCATGAATCTCAGCGGCCGCTCGGTTGCCACCGCCCTGCGCTACTGGAAGATCGAGCCCGACGAGTGCCTGATCGCCCACGATGAACTGGACCTGGAGCCGGGCACTGCGCGCCTGAAGTTCGATGGCGGGCACGGGGGACAAAACGGCTTGCGTGACACCATCCAGCACCTCGGCCACGGCAAGTTCCATCGGCTGCGCATTGGCATCGGCCACCCTGGGCACAAGGACAAGGTCACGCCGTGGGTGCTCGGCCGGCCCGGCCGGGACGACGAGGCTGCCATGCTGCGGGCGATCGACGAGGCCATCTCGGTGATGCCGCTGGCGATCGCCGGGGACTTCAATGAGGCGATGAAGCAGTTGCACACTCCGAAAGACCGGTAACCGGTTCCACGCCAAACGGCCCGAACCATCCAGAACGATAGAGATCAGAAACCCATGGGCATCAAATGCGGCATCGTCGGCCTGCCGAACGTCGGCAAGTCGACTCTCTTCAACGCCTTGACCAAGGCGGGCATCGCTGCGGCCAACTTTCCATTCTGCACGATCGAGCCAAACACCGGCGTGGTGCCTGTGCCCGATCCGCGCCTGAACCAGCTGGCGGAAATCGTCAAGCCACAGCGGATCCTTCCCACCTCCTTTGAGTTCGTCGACATCGCCGGTCTGGTCGCTGGCGCGTCCCGGGGCGAGGGCCTGGGCAACAAGTTCCTCGCCCACATCCGCGAAGTGGACGCGATCGCCCATGTCGTCCGCTGTTTCGAGCACACCGACATCATTCATGTGGCTGGCCGGGTCGACCCGATCAGCGACATCGAGATCATCGACACCGAGCTGGCGCTGGCTGACCTGGATTCCGTTGAAAAGGCGCTCAACCGCGCCGATAAGGCGGCAAGGGTCGGCGATAAAGACGCTATCGTGAAGAAGGAAGTGCTCACGCGGCTGCGCGACGGCCTCAATCAGGGAATCTCGGCGCGGGCGCTCGGCTTGTCCGACGAGGACAAGGCGGCGGTACGCGACCTGTTCCTGCTTACGCTGAAACCGGTGATGTATGTGGCAAACGTGCTCGAGGATGGCTTCGAGAACAATCCGCACCTGGACAAGGTCCGGGCCCGGGCGCTCCAGGAGGGGGCCGAGGTGGTCCCGGTCAGCGCCGCCATCGAAGAGGAGATGGCGCAGCTTGAGGACGCCGATCGCGCCGAATTCCTGGCCGAGATGGGCTTGTCGGAGCCGGGCCTGAACCGCGTCATTCGCGCCGGCTACAAACTGTTGGGCATGCAGACCTACTTCACGGCTGGCGTGAAAGAGGTCCGCGCCTGGCAGGTGCACAAGGGATCCACGGCGCCGCAGGCCGCCGGCGTGATCCATACCGACTTCGAGAAGGGCTTTATCCGCGCCGAGACGATCGCCTTCGAGGATTTCATCAAGTTCAAGGGCGAGTCCGGGGCTCGCGAGGCCGGCCGCTTGCGCCTGGAAGGCAAGGACTACGTGGTTCAGGAGGCGGATGTGCTGCATTTCCGCTTCAACGTGTAAGGCAAAAACTCCCATCTATTCAGGTCGTTGACAATAGCCGTCGCGACCGCCAAAATTACGGGCTCTCTGTGGAGGGATACCCAAGCGGCCAACGGGGGCAGACTGTAAATCTGCTGGCTCACGCCTTCGGTGGTTCGAATCCACCTCCCTCCACCAGGTTTTGCAGCACCAGATTTACGGTTTCAAAGCTTCGAAGTGCGGGAGTAGTTCAATGGTAGAACATCAGTTTTCCAAACTGATTACGAGGGTTCGATTCCCTCCTTCCGCTCCATTGAGTTAGACCGTAGTAGTCGCTATATCAGTTTTGCTTCATGCCACAAGCGCTCATCTAGCTCAGTCGGTAGAGCACTTCCTTGGTAAGGAAGAGGTCGCAGGTTCGATTCCTGTGATGAGCACCAACTCTCCCGGTTCGGCTTTTCGAACCGGATCAGTCATCCACTTGAATTCATCGGGTAATCGCAATGTCCAAGGAAAAGTTCCAGCGCACCAAGCCGCACGTCAACGTGGGCACAATTGGTCACGTGGACCATGGCAAGACGACTTTGACGGCCGCATTGACCAAGATCGGCGCCGAGCGTTTTGGCGGTG
>Ga0209211_10003941_pt1 | contig 23598 bp, 20 predicted proteins | sample RifGroA2_FD_183992 | JGI IMG/M metagenome (GOLD analysis project Ga0209211, IMG submission 183992) | Groundwater microbial communities from Rifle, Colorado, USA - Groundwater A2 (SPAdes) (version 2) | ecosystem: Environmental > Aquatic > Deep subsurface > Groundwater | place: Rifle, Colorado...
AACTAACAAGTCGTTTATGTACTGGCTAAAATAAAAACTGGGGGAGCTTTTTTTGGAAAAACTTAAATTTTTAACAGCTTAGGTATAGGGTATAACCCGCAGAACCCAAGTTCCAAGAATCCAAGCCCCAAATTTCAAGACTTGTAGTGAGCTAAGCCGAACTAACCAAGATTTACGCTGCGAGCCATCTTGGGATTTGGAGTTTGAGATTTTGGGCTATACCTTATACCTCTATAACTTTTTGTATTCATAAAATGCGGAAATTTATCCCGTTTGCTGTATAGTTACCTTGGTTTTATACCACTCAAAAAAATATTTACGTTGAGCGGGATTTTCGCGAACTTTATCATACTCCCATGGCAAATCGGGATAACATAATAAATATAATGCTCGTTCTGAGTTTTTAATAGTTTCATCAATCTTATCGGGAAAAGTTTTATAAACGTGCAACAACCAAACTTTTGTAATAATTAAATCAGTATCTAAAATTAATAATTTGTTGTGTTCTGAAAATTCATTTTCTATTTGTTTTTTTGCAATGTGCAAAACATCATCAATTGTATATTTATGTTTTTAAATTTTCGATATATTTACGTGCATATTCAGGAATCCATTCTACTTTATAATGTAATGCTAATTTCTGGCAAAGTATTGTTTTACCTGTAGATTCTGGTCCTATAACAACAATTTTTTTCGACATTTTAAATAAATATTGGTTCAACAACTTTAGGGCAAACATTTTTACTGTTTCCAAGTTTATAAAATTGATTTATTGCAGATTTACCATCATTACCCAAATCAACGCTATATTTATTTACATACAAATTAATATGTTGCTTTGTTACTTCCTCTGACGTTTCCTGTGCACTTTGTTTAATATATTGTTTTGATGCCTCTGGATTTTTATTTGCAAATTCGATACTATCTCTAATTATTTGAGAAATATCGTTTTTTATATTTTGTGATAAATTTCGTTTAATTGCAATAGCTCCTAAAGGCAATGGCAAATTATTCTCTTTTTCCCACATTTCGCCCAAATCGGCAATTTTTAATAATCCTCTTTTTTTGTAAGTAAAACGCGTTTCGTGAATTACAAGTCCGGCATCAACTTCATTTGATTGTATAGCATCTTCAATATCTGAAAATAAATATTCGTGGACATTGTTTTTTTGTGGCTGCCAGAAAATATTTAAAAGCATATTTGCCGTTGTATATTTTCCGGGAATTGCAATTTTAATATAAGGAACCTCATCGGGATAAATTTTTCTTTTACTAACTAAAAGAGGACCATTTGCAAAACCAAGTGCTGCTCCAGAATTAAGAATCTGATAATTTTCAGATACATAAGCAAAAGCATTAAAACTCAGTTTTGTAATATCTAATATTTGTTCAAAAGAATTTTTGTTAAGAATTTCAACATCAGCCGTTTGAACATCAAACGAATATCCTTTTAAGTCAATCCTTTTATTAACTATTGCATCAAAAATATAGGTGTCGTTCGGGCAGGGGGAAAAACCGAGGTTTAATACCATAAATTAAAAAAATAATTTTAATTGTTAAAACAATAAGAATTAAATTGAATTTAAATACTCTGAAAGCAAATTTGACTTAGTAAAATGAAATATCGGAAGTTTAACATATTCCCTGTTAATTTTATTTTGCGTTCTTCCAACGGCATTAAGTAATTTTATAATATCTTTTTTGACATTTAACATCCTAATTGAAATATCATCTTGCACTTGTCTTCTTTCTTCAATATAAATATAAAATTGGTCGGCAAATGACCTTGACATAAATTCAACTTTAGAAAAATCTAATATGATTATTTTATGCGAACTTGCTGAAATTAAATCAATTAGTGATAATGCAGATTCACGGGTATTTAAAGTTCTTCCTATTTTATCGTATATTTTTATTTCTAATTTATTTTTCATTTTACAAATATAGTTTATTTTTTTCAAATTATTATTCGATGTAATCGTAAAAATTAAATTGTGAATCAAAACACATTGGAAGACGTATTGCAATATAGCATCCTTTATAATAATGTTTTTCAGATAATTTTATTATTTCTTGTTTCTGAAAATTCTGATAAAGGAAAGCTTTACCTGATAATATGAAAATTTTTCCTTTTAATCCTTTTACCAACATTTTTATAGAAGTTGAAATGTCAAAAACCCCTGCTTTCTGGAATATCTTTTGTAGATTTTCCAAAAACAGCATAATTTAAAGCTTCTTCATCATTTTTAGGATGATATTTTTCAGTATCCAAATATGATTTTAAAAATCCTTTCCCTGAATCTGCAAAACATAAGTCAATATAATTATTTTGTGCATAATATCGCGATATTAAAATTCCAAATTTTGAATCTGAATGCTCAATTATATTTTGTATAAATTCGGTTATTAAATATTGTACAACTTTTAAATAATCTCCTTTAAGTTTTAACTGCATTTTCAATATTATATTAATTTCAGAAATCAATTTCTCTAATTTGTTATTTTCAGAAATTGACACAGGAAATTTAATTAATGGAATAAAAGAACTATATTGAAATGGTTTTAATATTTTTTCAAATTCTTCAATATTATAATCCAATCCATTTGGAAAATAAATATTGTTAAAATAATTATTTATAGGTAAAATGTATTCAATTTTTACACCTTCCTCTTTTTTAGCATTAACAACACAAACTATACCTCCAATAATTAAAGGACTAACATTCTGACAATCACTAAAATCAATAATAACACTTCCTTTTAACGAATTAATTTTTAAAATAAAATTCAGAAAGTAATCTAAAGGTTCACCAAAATTACTTGAAGTCAATTTAGATATTTTTAATAGCTTTTGTTTCATCTTTGAGTTTTTATTGTTTATAGATTTATTATAATTCACATTGTTTATATTTTACAATTTAGAACTTTTGTAATAATATTTGGTAACTCTAAATTCAAATTTTTTAATGCTGTTTCGATATTCCAATTGCTTTTATTTCTTGGTTCAACCATATTTGATACTGCTCTAATTTCGGCAAAGGGAATTTTATTTAATAAACAAACATAAAAAACAGAAGCACCTTCCATAGTTTCAATATCGGGACTGAAATTATTTTTTAGTTTGTTAATATTTTCTTCACTTCCACTTGCAGTATTTACCGTAATTGCCTTAACAGTTGGTAAATTAAAAATACCGGCATTTTTACAAATAAGTTCTTTTTTTTCAGTTTCGTCATTAAAAATATTTAATTGAATAAACTTGCCATTGTCATCAATTCCAAAATCGGCAAAATTTTCACTTTTTACACTAACAACCGAACCAACAGGTAAAGAATTTTTAAAGCTCCCACAAATTCCTACATTTAATATAAAGTCGGGCTGAGCAAAATAAATCTTTTTTGTTAAATTATATGTTGTATTAACCATTCCTATTCCGGTACAAATAAATTCATAATCATCTGTACTATAGATGTTTTTGCTTATATTACTTATAATATCTGATTCAATTTTAGTAGCAGCAGTAATTAGAATTTTCATAAATAAAATTTTGAATAAAGTTAAATATTTATGATTATTTTGCAGAAAATTTTTTAATAATATGACAGAGTTAGAATTTGACCCTACAGAAAATGAAGGATTCTCGAAAATAGAACTATATAATGCCGATACTACTAAATCATTATCAGAGCATTACAAATGGGTATTAGGACTAATTGGTGAAAATCCCGAACGAGATGGATTATTAAAGACTCCTGAACGAATGGCAAAAGCAATGCAATTTTTAACTCACGGCTATCATTTAAACCCCGTTGAAATATTAAATTCCGCAAAATTTAAGGAAGATTACAGACAAATGGTGCTTGTTAAAAATATTGAAATTTTTTCGATGTGCGAACATCACATGATACCTTTTTTTGGGAAAGCCCATGTTGCCTATATCCCGAACGGATACATTACCGGTTTAAGTAAAATTGCACGAGTTGTTGACGCTTTTGCAAGAAGACTGCAGGTTCAGGAAAAACTTACTTCTCAAATCAAAAATTGCATTCAGGAAACTTTAAATCCACTTGGAGTTGGTGTTGTTATTGAAGCACAACACATGTGCATGATGATGCGTGGAATTCAAAAACAAAACAGCGTTACAACTACAAGCGATTTTTCGGGTGCTTTTTTAAAAGAGCCTACCCGTTCCGAATTTATTCATTTAATTGGCGAAAAATTGCATTAATTTACAATAATTGTTTTTCGATTTTATCAATCTCTATATTTAACAAATTACAATTTTCAATATAGTTTATTGAAGAGTATTCGTTAATGTTTTTTAATGCTTCATTAATATCAAATTTCTTTTGAATCATTTTCAAAAATATTTTCTTTTCCGAATAATAATCGGATAAATACTCCTGCTCAGTTTGCCCGGGAGTTGGAACTAATATTGCTGTACGTTTTAAAGCAATTAAATCCATAATAGTAGTGTATCCTGCACGGCTAACAATATATTTAGAATTATTTATAACATTATACAAATCGTTTGTAGATAAATGCGATACAATTTCAATATTTTGTATAATTTTTGTTTTATTTTCTTTTAGGGGAGTTCCGTTAACTATTAAACAATTTGTATTGAGCTTTTTAAATTGTTCAATTAAAATGTTTTCGAAAATTGTTCGATGTGGTTCGGGACCGCTAATAATGGCAATTATCTCATATTTTTTATTGTTATTAATTTTTTGTATCGGGTAATTTGAAAATTTTGAAAGAAGTCCAATATATTTTATTTTACTTGACTTATTTTTTTGGTGTGATAGTTCGCTAGCTAAAAATGGAGGTTCTTCAAAATCGGGAACCCAGCATAAATCGTATTTATTTATAAAATAATGATTTATGCTATTAACAATATGTTCTAACAATTTACATTTAATAGGTATTTTAATATTTATCTGATGTGTAATAAAAACTGCATAAACATTTTTATTCCACAATCCATAACGATTATCAGAAATAACAACATCAATTTTATTTTTTTTAATAATTGTTTTTAACTTAAAATGTTCTTTAATAATTCCCATTATAAGTATTGGCATCCTAATTAGAAAATGAATAAAAAAGGAATTTCTTTTTGGGTAAGTTATTTTAATTCCATTAAATTCAATAAACTTCAAATCCGGAAATTCTGTTTTAAGTATTGAAATTTGATTTTGGCTTCCAGAAATAATAACATTATGTTCGTATAAAATTAATTCGTTAATTATTGGGATATCGCGGCTTGCATGACCAAGCCCCCAGTTTAGTGGACAAATTAATATATTTAGTTTCCTTTTCAAAAATCAGAAGGCTGTCATTACATTTAAATTATGAGCTTTTAACTTGCCTGCTATTAGTTTCAATTCATCGGGTAAAATTTTAACTAAATTTTTTGCAGATGGTTCGCGGTCAATTGAGTATATCATAACATTAACAGGATTTAAAGGTTTTACAATTTTTAACCACTCATTCAACTCATTTTCAGTAGTATTATCAAACTTTTGTCCGTTAATTTCGCTACGCAAAAACATTGTTTGAACAATAATTTTATCTTTAAAATTGCTTAAATTATTGATGTATTTATTAAAATCGAATTTTGAAGGTGGATTGTTAATTATTCTGAAAGTACTTTCGATAGCAGAATCTAATTTTAAAATTGGCAAATCAATCTTTTTTAAAGCTTCTAAAACTTTAGTTTTCCCAAGCATAGTAGCATTACTTAAAACAGAAATTTTTTTATCGGCGAAATATTTATTTCTTAATAAAATAACATCGTCCACAATTTCACTAAATTCAGGGTGCAATGTAGGTTCACCATTACCAGCAAAAGTAATAACATCAAGAGGTTCGTTGTTATTTTTAATTTCTTTTAATCGTGATTCTAATTCAGAAAAAACATCTTTTCTGGCATTAAATTTAGATATAGGAATATTTTCAGGTGTCCAGCCACACTCGCAATAAATACAATTGAAACTACAAATCTTTGAATTAGTTGGCAATAAATTAATTCCAAGCGAATAACCTAATCTTCGACTGCGAACAGGACCAAAAATAATATCGTGAAATAATATTGACATTTTTAATTATTTAATGGCGGTAAATATAATAAAAGTTAAAAGTTCAAAATTATAAAAGTTTATTGTTTCACGTTTTTTGTTTGAGGTTCAGTGTTTGGATTTTGGAATTTGAGAATTTCGTAGTGGATAGTAGTTCTCTCCTTTGGAGTATGCTGCGGTTGAGCGAAAAGGAAGTGAAAAGCATGCCATGTGCATAGTGAAAGGGTTAAAATAAAAAAACAGAAAAACAATATACAAAATTTAAGCAGGTAAAATTACAAATAAGGGATATAATCTTCAAAGTATTCGATATTGTAAAACCCTCAAGGTTTAATCAAACATGAGCCGTTGCAAAAACTTGAGGGTTTTATTAATGAATATTTAATATTTAATTATTTTTTTAACAACAATTGGATAGCCTTGTGCTTGTATTTTAAGTATATATACTCCTGCTGACAAATTACTTAACGGTAAAATGTATTTATCTAATCCTTGAGAAACAAAATTTTTGCTTAAAATTGTTTTCCCATCAATATTTTCAATATTAATTAATAATGGTACTGATTTATTTATTGAAATATTTACAATAGCATTATCTGGTGTAGGATTTGGAAAAATTGAAATTTCATTAATAGTTTCAGAATAATAATTTTCGGAAACATAGCTGTAAATATTAGAGGTAGCAATAAAAAGATTTGTATTTATAATATTTGATGCCGTTGCAGTAAAATCAATAATTGCAGGTATAGTTACCAACCCTGCCTTTTCTGGTGCAACTTTATAAACTTTAATTGGTAAATTTTTTATTAAAAAACTACCAGTGCTGTCAGTCATAGCAAATCTGATTGGTTCATCATCAGAATTTAATAATATTACAGGAACATTTGGAGCTATTTCTAAATTAATATTGCTGTGCGAAACATTATTACCAAACCAATTGTTATAATAAATATTATACTCGAACGAATTTGCATCTAATATTTTAATATTTCCTGTAATGGTATCGGGTCCATATAAAATATCAGTATTGCATTTTAAATTTATATTTTGATTATCAAGTGAACTTGTAACCGTAAAACCAGTCGCATCTTTCCATTTAGTTTTGTCCCCAAAATATGTTGGTAAATATGTTGGGTAATAATTAAAATCAATATTAAAATTTGGTATTGCGTAAATAATATAATTACCAGCTTGTACCTGGTAAAACTCATAATGACCATCAATAACTATACTATATTTATTTGCTTTATAATTATTGTCTTTATCAATTAATAAAACAACCCCTGAAGGTAAAAGTGCATTACCGGCATTCACATTACCTGAAATTGAGTAATAACTGCTGATTGTACCTACTTTTATGGTATCGCAAAATGTATTTTCGCAACTATCGTATGTGTAGATTGTTAAACATACGATATATGTTCCATTTTGCAAATATTGATGTTTTGGGTTTTGAAGATTTGAAAAAGTACTGTCACCAAAATCCCAATACCAGCTAACAACTCGGTTAGTGTCAACTGTATTGGAAATAAATTTAATATTTTGTGAGGTAGTTGAAAGCTCATAACTAAAACTTACATCACAATATTTAGGCTGTGTTAATCCTATTAATGGGAATAAAACGGCAATAATTGGCAGTATATTTTTCATCTGTTTATTTTTTTTAGTTTACTGATACTCAATTTATTATATTTTTCAGATTGATGTAGATTGAAGAAGATTGATAGGATTGATGAAGACGTTCTTCAATCTTGTCTTCTCAATCTATTCAATCTTATTTTCTCAATCTTATCCCTTAACCTCAACCTTAAATATAATCATTCCCTTGTGTGTCTTTATTTAGTCGTGGATGTTACATCTGTTTATATTTTAGTTATTATCTCATTATTAATTAGTTTAGAGTTGTTAAAAAACCCGAAACTCTAAACTTTAAACTATAAACTTTTTAATTGTTGTTAATTTAGTTTATATTTTAATCCTAATTTAAAACCAATGCTCTTAAAACGCTCATCCATAACATAATCTTTTTTAAACACAGAAGATAAATTAAATCTGTAAATTGGAGCCGCAATAATAGAAATGTGTTTTGTTGCATCATAAGCAACTTCGATACCAGCTATACCCGAAAATATAATTTTTCTGCTTAAATTATTATCTATATCAATAGTACCAAATTCGGAATAAGGCGAGGGCAAATATCCTGTTGTTTTAGTATGTATTCCTGCAACGAACCCAGCTCTTAAAGTTAAATTTATTCTTCCTTGACTAAAGGTATATCCAGCAATTAAAGGTACTTCAATATATGAGAAAGAATTATAAGTTCTGTTATGGTCTATTGTTTTAACAATGTTTGATTGATATTTTGAAATAGTATCGGTTGTTGCAACAAATTCTGAATCATGAATTGTTATATAAACGTAATGCCCTGTTAATAATAAAGTATCTAAATTTAATATTTCTATTTCAAAATAGTGATAATACCCTCCATGCTCAATTTGAGTAACTAAAATAGAATCTCTTCTAAAACTTAAATACTGATAGTTTGGCTTATCGGCTAACTTACTATAAGATACTCCTGTTTGAAAAGAGAAATTTAGATGTTTCGCTTCTGCTAAAATTCCACCTGAAAGGGTATTAGTGTTTATTGTTTTACCATTTATATTATTATTAAAATCAGAAAATTCTAAATCTTTAACTTTATATGTAGCGGAATTTGAAAGCGGGAGCAAATAACTTTCAATTGACCAATACCACCATTTAGGATTATATTCTCCAACTTTCCTATTTGTAAAAACAGAGTCATTGGAATGATTAATGTTTAACAAAATAGATTGTTTTGACATAAACGACAATGATGAATAATCGCGTATTGAAAAATCGTTAAAAGCAATTTCATTATTGTCAATTATAGGTTCTAAATCAATTTTATTTGATTTTATATCAGTTTTGTTATTGTTTTTAATATTATTATTTACTTTGTTAATTAAATCGGAACTGTTGTTTTTATTTAAGTATCTAACTAACAAACTATTATCGTTGTTTGTGTTTTCCGAATTTTTCTTATTTTCAATATGCTTATTTGTATAAACATCTGAAATATTATCAGTTACATCACTAATTATAATATTATTATCTTTATTTAAAGGAACATTAGTTTGGTTAGAAACTTTATTTATCGAATTGTTATCAGTAAAATTATTTAAATAAAACATTAAAGAAATTGCAATAATAACTGAACTTAAATAATAAATATTAAATGTTTTAGGTGAAAATATCACAAATTCTTTAAACCATAATTTAAAAGCAATCATTCGCCATACATTGCTTGCTGGTTGTATAGTATAGCTATAAAATAAATTTTGAATATCGGAATACCATAAATTAGATTTAACACCTTTCCAAACATTAGTGCTTGGCTCAATGTTAAGGTTATTTAAGTTTTCCTTAAAAAAATTCTCAAAATTGTTATTTTTATCCATTATTACTAATTTATTTCTATGTATTTCAATGTATTTCAATTTATTTTATTTCAATGTTTCTTGTTTTATATTTGACGTTCTATTAATTTTTCTTTTTTTAAAGATTCTAATTTAGTTCTTAAAAGTTTTTTAGCTCTCGAATATTGCGATTTAGAAGTTGTAACATCCACTCCCATCATTTCTGCAATTTCTTTATGCTGAAAACCTTCAATTGCATACATATTAAAAACCATTCTATAACCGGGCGGGAGGTTTTGTATAACTTTTAACAATTCTTCTAAAGAATAATCGTATTCTGCTAAATTTAATTCAATATCACTTTCATTAATATCATCAATAGATTGCTTATAATAATGTTTTAAATTTTGTCTGTAATTTGTTATTGCAGTATTTACTATTATACGTTTCATCCAGCCTTCAAAAGAACCTATTCCTGAATATTGGCTAATTCTGCCAAAAATTTTCAGAAATCCATCTTGTAAAACATCTTCAGCTTCCTGCCTGTCTTTAGCGTACCTCATGCACATACCAAGAAACTTAGAAGCATACATATCGTAAAGCACCTTCTGAGTTTGTCGGTTGTTTTTAAGGCAACCTACAATAATTTGCTCCTGGCTGAACATTTTTACATTCTTTTTAATAGACTATACAACTTTTTTAATGGTTGCATTGTCTTATATAATAAATACAAATTTACATTAATAAAATATATGAATTACATTTTTTTTGTTTAAAATAATAATTTTTATAAATTTACATAAAATTTTAAATTATGCGTTACATTGTATTTTTGATAATGGTTTTTTCGACCGTTATAATATTCGGACAACCCGGCTTTATCGAAAACAAAGGTCAATGGAATTCTAATGCACTATTTAAAACTGAAATTCCAAACGGTGCATTGTATTTAGAAAAAGATGGGCTGACTTATAATTTTATTAAAGGAGAAGACGTTAAGCATTCCCATGCTCATCATGGTGAAAAAAATAAATTAGATAACAACAGGAAAGTGAATCTTCATTGTTATAAAGTAAAATTCGGAAATACTTCGCTTGAAAAAATTCAACCTCTTGATGTTTACTGCGACTACACAAGTTACTTTATTGGAAACGATTCTAAAAAATGGGTTTCAAAGGCTTTAAAATATAATGTTGTTCATTATAAAAATCTTTATGATAATATTGACTTCCAGATTTATTTTAATAAAGATAAAAATTTACAATATGATTTTTTAGTAAAACCAGGCGGAAATACTGACGATATAAGACTTACTTATGAAGGTCAGGATGATTTATATGTTGATACAGATGGTTCTTTAATTGTAAAAACAAGTATAAACAAAGTTACCGAATTAAAACCTTTTGCTTATCAGGAAATTAATGGCAAAGAGGTAAAAATTACTTGTAAATTTCTTATTCGAAACGGAAATGTTGCTTTCCAATTTCCCACCGATTATAACCATAACGAACCATTAATAATTGACCCTACTCTGGTTTTCTCTACATATACAGGTGCTACTACAGACAATTGGGGATTTACTGCCACATTCGACGACCAAAGCAATGTTTTTTCCGGTGGAATTTCGTTTTCAACAGGTGGTTATCCTGTTTCGGTTGGTGCATATCAGGTAAATTATGCAGGTGGTGAATATGCAGGAGGCAATTATTACGGTTGTGATATTTCAATTATTAAATATGACTCAACTGGAACGCAAAGACTTTGGGCAACATATCTTGGAGGAACCATCAGCGAAGAATTGCCACACAGTTTGGTTTGCGACAGAAATAATAATTTAATAATAATGGGTACTACGGGCTCAACTGATTTTCCAACTACAACTAATTGTTTTGATAGTACATTTAATGGTGGAACTACTGTTTCGTATGATAATGTTATATATTTTAATCAAGGCACCGATATTTTTGTTTCAAAATTAAGTAGTAACGGCTCTCAACTTTTAACATCAACTTTTATTGGCGGGTCGCAAAACGATGGATTAAATTTTAAGCAGAGTTACAATTCTTTTATGATGCAGGGAAATGATAGTTTGTATTATAATTATGCAGACGGTGCACGTGGCGAAGTAATAGTTGATAAAGCCGGAAGCGTTTATGTTGGCACCTGTACCTTTTCAAGTAATTTTCCTGTTACAGCAGGTGCTTTTCAACCAACTTATTCGGGAAAAGAAGATGGAGTAGTTTTTAAATTCGACCAAAATTTAGCTAATTTACAATTTAGCAGTTATTTTGGAGGAAGTAATGACGATGCAATTTATTCTCTTGATTTAGATTATAATGGCGATGTATATATTGGGGGTGGCACTAATTCTCAAAATATATTAACTACAGGTGGAGTTTATCAGCCATTATCGCAGGGCGGTACTGCCGATGGCTTTTTTGCACATATATCTTCAAACGGAACAACTTTAATAAAATCGTCTTATTTTGGTTCGTCACTATATGACCAGGTATTTTTTATAAGAGTTGACAAATCACTTAATGTTTATATAACGGGACAAACAAAAGCTCCCGGTAGTACTTTTATTTTTAATGCAGCTTATGGAACACCTAACAGCGGTCAATTTATTACTAAATTTCCAAACAATTTATCTACTCCTATTTGGAGTACAGCCTTTGGAACTGGAATTGGGAAACCAAATATTTCTATAACAGCTTTTTCTGTTGATTATTGCAACAGAGTTTATCTTGCCGGCTGGGGGCGTGAATGGGCAAACTACGGTGATGCTGTTTGGTATGTTGACGGAACACATAATATGGACGTTACAGCAAATGCTTTTCAAAATGTTACTGATGGTCAGGATTTTTATTTAATGGTTATGGCTGATGATGCTTCGCACCTTGAATATGCTACTTTTTTTGGTGAATTACATCAAAATGGTAGCAGTGAATACTGCGGACATGACCATGTTGACGGCGGAACAAGTCGGTTTGATAAACGTGGTTATATTTACGAGTCGGTTTGTGCAAGTTGTGGCAATTATAGTAATGGCTATACTTGCAATGGGTTCCCTACTTATCCTGACCCGGGTGCATGGTCGGTTAATAATGGTGGTTATAACAGTACTCAATGGGTTTGCAATAATGCTGTTTTTAAATTCAGTTTTGATTTACCTCTTACTATTGCCGACTTTCAGGCACCATCGGTATGTTTAAATACCCCTGTTCAATTTACTAACAATAGCTTACTTGCTACTGATTATTTATGGGATTTTGGCGACGGCGATACTTCTATTGCATTTGAACCTACTCATACATACACAAATCCAGGAACTTATATAGTAACCTTAATTGCCAGTCACCCCACTTCTTGTAATCTTGCAGATTCTATTTCTTTAAATATTATTGTAGAACAATTATCTGTCAGCACTAACGACACATCACTTTGTGTTGCAAACTCTTTAAATATTGGCGTTTATGTAAATGGGTCAACCAATGGAATTACATATTACTGGTCATCGAATAGTAATTTTACAGATACATTAAACTCTAACCATAACGATAACATGCTAAATGTTAATCCGACTCAATCTACAACTTATTATGTTCACGTTTTTTCTCCACATTGTGATGTTATTGACTCGGTAAAAGTTACATTAAATTCATTAAATATTACTACGTCGCCTGATACAACATTATGCCCCGGAAATAATGCAACTATTCATGTTTATTATAATGTAGCTGGTGATACTCTTAGTTATTTATGGTCGCCATTATCTTCAATAATTTCAGGACAAAACACGTCATCGCCTCAGGTATTGCCAACACAAAATACATGGTATCATGTTACTGTTTCAAATCAATTTGGATGTTCATCAAAAGACTCAATTTTAGTAGTTATTGACCAGTTTGCTATTGATACCGGCAACATACAAAATATCAGTTGTTTCAATTTATGTAATGGTTCAATTTCAGTTAATGTAATAAATGGTTACTATCCATATTCATACTTGTGGAATATTGGAGATACAACCGCTTCAATAAGTAATTTATGTGTTAATAATTATTCAGTTACCGTTACCGATAATGTTGGCTGTTCTTATACTCTGCCATTTAATATATCACAACCACCTTTATTAACAGCGACAATTTTGAGTTTATCCAATGCATCTTGCGACCCTGTAAATCCTAATACTGGTTCAGCAGTTGTTACTCCATCGGGAGGTACACCCAATTACACTTATACATGGAATAATTCTTTACATGATTCATTAATTACTAATTTGTATGCGGGAACATATCAGGTAACTGTTTATGATGCAAATAACTGCAATACAGTATTAAATATTACAATTGATGACCCGTCAAATTTAGCAATAGCAACAACTTCTCAAAATACACAATGTTATGGCTCATGCGATGGGAATGCACAGGTTAATATAACAACGCAAGGTATTCCACCTTATGCTTATTTGTGGAATAATGGGAATGTAAGTACACAAATAAATAATTTATGTTCAGGATATTATACAATAACAGTTACAGATTCTATATTTTGTGCAAGAGTAAATTACGTTTATGTAAATCAACCCGATTCTATTAATTCAAAAATAACATCGCCAGGAATTAATTGTAACGGTGGAACAGCTTCGGCTACAGGTTCTGTTATTCATGGTGGAACAGCACCATTTACATATTCATGGAGTACTGGTGCATCCGGGGCAACTATTACAAATTTAATCCCAGGAACTTATTGGCTTTATGTAACAGATGCATATAATTGTCTCGATTCAACTTATATTGTTATAACACAACCAGAAGTACTAATGTTTAACTCAAATTTATCCCCGTCCAAATGTTTAAGGTCGTGTAACGGAACCTCTCAGGTTATTCCTTATGGAGGTACTTCGCCCTATAACTATTATTGGAGTAACGGTTCAACATCATCATTTATTTATAATCTTTGCGAAGGTGTGTATAATGTTACAATGACAGACAGTAAGGGTTGTAGTGCAACAGAATCTTTTAATGTAGTAAGTTCAGATTCGTACCCTCTGGTGGATGCAACTACTAATAACAATACTATTTTTGCCGGACAAAACACTCAATTATATGCAGTTTCTAATTCAAGTAATTTATTTACATGGGCACCGGTTAGTACAATAAACGGAGTTCATTTACAAAATCCAACCGCTTCACCCACAATAACTACTACATATTTAGTAAATGTTTTAGATGGATATGGTTGTACTAATATTGATACTGTAACAATATATGTAGTAGATGTAGTTTGCGGTGAACCATATATTTATGTGCCAAATGCTTTTACACCTAACAACGATAATAATAATGATATTTTATATGTAAAAGCCGATATTGCTTCAAAAATATATTTTGCAATATACGACAGATGGGGCGAAATGGTATTTTCAACTACTGATGTAAATAAAGGATGGGACGGAACTTTCAGAGGAAAAGCAGAAGACCCTGCAGTCTTTGCCTATTATTTAAAAGTTACTTGTATTGATAAAATGCAATTTGAGAAAAAAGGGAATATAACATTAATTAGATAGATAACAGTTTGAAGTTTATGGTTTCAGGTTTTGAGTTGTGGGTTTAACCTCACCTAAATCCTCTCCAAAGGAGAGGACTTTAAAAAATGGTTTTGTGATTTGGAATTTGGGGCTTGTTTTTTGGGACTTGGAATTTGAGACTTGTTTTTGGGTTTAGGTTATATAAAAATAATTAAGAAATAGCAACCAAAAAAATAATTAAAAAATGAAAAAGCTAACTCTTTTAATTATTATTGCTTTAACAGCAAATTTTGCAAATGCACAATGGCAACAAACCAACGGTCCTTATGGGGGTTATCTCAGATGCTTAGCTGTAAGCGGTACAAACATTTTTGCTGGAACATATGGTTATGGATTATATTTATCAACAGACAATGGAACTTCATGGACTGCAGTGAATAACGGTTTAACAAGCACTAATGTCGGTTCAATAGCCATAAGCGGGACAAACATTTTTGCAGGAAATGGGGATGGTGTGTTTTTATCGTCCAACAATGGCTCTTCATGGACTGCCGTCAATAACGGTTTAACAAATACTTCTGTCAGGTCATTAGCTATAAGTGGAAACAATATTTTTGCCGGGACTTATGGTGGGTTATTTTTATCGACCAACAATGGCTCTTCGTGGACTGCCATAAATAATGGATTGCCGATAAATACAATGGGTTTTTCATTTGCTATAGACGGAACAAATATTTATACAGGCACTAGTAATGGTGTATTTTTATCCACCAACAATGGTTCTTCATGGACTGCTGTAAACAATGGATTAACAAGTACATCTGTTACTGCATTTGCAATAAGTGGAACAAATATTTTTGCAGGAACTTATGGTGGTGGTGTGTTTTTATCAACTAACAATGGCTCTTCATGGACTGCTGTGAATAGCGGATTAACAAGTGGTTCTGTTAATGCATTAGTTATCAGCGGAACAAACATTTTTGTGGCAACTGGTGATGATTATGGTGGTGATGTGTTTTTATCAACTAACAATGGAACTTCATGGACTACTGTAAATAACGGGTTGACTAATACACGAGTCCAAACATTAGCCCAGAACGGGTCTTCTGTTTTTGCAGGGACTGACGATGGAGTGTTTTTATCCATAAACAATGGCACTTCATGGACTGCTGTACATAACGGATTACCACATGATAAAGTCAATGCATTAGTCATAAGTGGAACAAACATATTTGCAGGAACTATTTATAATGGTTTATTTTTAACCACTAACAATGGCTCTTCATGGAATGCTGTACATAATGGATTCCCATCTATGGATGTTATTTCATTTTGCAAAAGCGGAACAAATATTTTTGCAGGGATTGATGGTGGTATGCTTTTATCAACCAACAATGGTTATTCATGGCATGCCGTAAATAATGGTTTGCCAGCATATAATCATTTCCCGTCATTAGCTATAAGTGGAACAAATATTTTTGCAGGGACAACCTCTAAGGGAATTTATTTATCAACAAACAATGGTTCTTCATGGACTGCTGTTAATGGCGGTATTACACCGTATACTTATGTGTATTCATTGGCCATAAGCGGTACAAACATTTTTGCAGGAACTAATTATGGTGTGTTTTTATCAACCAACAATGGCACTTCATGGACTGCCGTAAATAATGGGTTGCCCAATTCTCATATTTGGTCATTAGCAATAAATGATACAAACATATATGCTGGAGCTGATAGTGGTGGGGTGTTTTTATCAACCAACAATGGTTCTTTATGGAATTCTATAAATAATGGTTTCCCAACAAATTTTGGTGTTAGTGCATTAACAATAAGCGGTTCAAATATTTTTGCAGGAACATGGGGAAGTGGCGTGTATATGTCTTCAAACAATGGAAATAGTTGGACTAACGTAAATTCTGGGTTAACAGATTCAATTATTACAACTTTCGCTATAAGTGGGAACAATATTTTTGCAGGGACAAATGGTAGCGGAGTTTGGAAGCGAGCATTATCAGAAATGAGAATTGAAGAAAATAATTATAAATCAAATATAACATTATACCCAAACCCCGCTAATAACAAAGTTACCATTATCAATAACAACGAACCCGCAAAAGAAACTATAATAAGTATTTTCAATATTCAGGGGAAATTAATGTTATCCGAAAAATTTAAAGAGCAGAATGCAATAGAACTTAATATCAGTAAATTTGCAGGAGGAATTTATATTTTAAAAATACAGGTTGGAAATGAAATTGAGAACAGAAAATTGGTTATTCAGTAAACAAAAAGATTGAAAATAATTAAAAAGATAAACATAAAACAAAGATTCTTCGCTAATCACTCAGAATGACAAAGAAGAACAATGAACATGAAACAATGAAATAAATAGAAATTGATAGAAATAATTTGTAAAAACAGAAATACTGTAAACATTTTGCGGGTTAGCTCTCTATAGGGAATAAGAGGGTGTGGGTAGGTAAACAATGAACAATAAAAAGTATAAAGTACAAAGTATAGAGTACAAAGTAAAACAATTTAACAATGAAGCAATAAAGTAATTATGATAAAACAATATTTCATATTTATCTTTGGATTATTTCTGGCAGTTACGTCTTTTGGTCAGGATATTCACTTTTCTCAGGCAGATTTATCACCATTAAACTTAAATCCTGCATTAACAGGCATGTTTAATTCAGATTACAGAATTCATGCAAACGAAAGAACTCAATGGCGAAGTGTTACAACACCGTACAAAACATTTTCATCAACATTTGATGCTGCCTTAAGGCAGTTTCCTGTAAAAGGTTTTTTTGGAGCAGGAATAGTTTTTAATACTGATAAAGCAGGAGATGGTGACTTTAGCACAAATCAAATTAAACTTGCTTTAGCGTATCATTACAAACCACAAAACGACACTAATTTGACTGTTTCGGGTGGTATTGATTTTGCTTATAATCAACATAGTATAAATTATTCTAAATTTTATTTCGGAAGTCAGTATAATGGATATCAATATGACCCTAATATGCCAAGCGGCGAAAATTTTCCTCTAAACAACATGCACTATTTTGATGGCTCTTTTGGATTAACTGTAAATTATATATTTAAAAAAATACCTTACGAAGCAGGAATTGCCTACCATCATTTGAATAAGCCAAAACAATCATTTTTTAACCAATCGCTTGTTGAACTCGATAGTAAATTTAATTTTCATTTATCAGCAAATATTTCGCTCACTGACAAAACTTCTGTACTTCCAACTCTTTTTTGGTACAGGCAGGGAAAGTATAATGAACTAAATATTGGTGGTCTTTTACAACAGAAACTCAATAGTATTGCATTTCGTTCGATATATTTGGGTGGATGGTTAAGATGGAAAGATGCAGGAATACTTTGCTTTGCTTTTGATTATCAAAATTTTAGAGTTGGTGTAAGTTATGATGTTAACATTTCGACACTTAAAGTTGCAAGTGCCGGAAGAGGAGGTCTTGAAATTTCTATCAGATATATTTTTGGCAACCCAAACAGTTTAAAAATACCTTCGAAACATATTTGTCCACCTTTTATTTAATATTCAAATGAAACATTTATGACTATTTAAAGACACACAAGGGAATGATTATATTAGCGGTTGAGGTTAAGGGATAAGATTGAGAAGACAAGATTGAGAAAACAAGATTGAAAAGAAAGATTGAAAGGATTGAAAAAACAAGATTGAATAGATTGAGAAGATTGAGAAAACAAGATTGAATAGATTGAGAAGACAAGATTGGAGAATGTCTTCATCAATCTTATCAATCTTCTTCAATCTACATCAATCTGAAAAATATAATAAATAGAGGAACAGTAAACTAAAAAAAATAAACAGATAGTATGACGTTTCAGGTTTGAAGTTTCGGGTTTTTAAAAACCTCAAACTAAAAACTCTAAACCTCAAACAAATAAAATAAAACAAATGAAGAAATATTTTATAATTCTATATTTAATTTTCGTTTACATAAATTCATCTTCATCGCAAAATATCCGGCAATTTATCAGAAATGGAAACAAATCTTATGAAGTTGAAAATTACGAAGCCGCCGAATATTATTATTCAAAAGCAATACAATTAGGCGAAACTTCACCTTTAGCATGGAAACTTGCCGAAGCTGCAAGAATGAATCGTGATTATAACATTGCACAAAAGTGGTATCAATATGTAGCCGAAACTGATATTATAAAATTTCCTTTAGCTACATTTTGGCTTGCTACAGTTCAAAAAAGCATTGGTTCGTATCAAAAGGCACAATTAAATTACAGAAAATATTTTATGGCAAATATTAAAACAAAAAATTATTTTACCGAAAAATCACGGCACGAAATAACATCATGCGAAAACGCTTTGTTTTTAACATTTAACCCAACCGAAACACCATTTAAAAGGTTAGACACTTTATACAATACTAAATACAGCGAATTTCAAATATTCGATTTTGGCGATTCATTAAAATATATTAGTTCGCTCCGACCTTTAAATATAACTGATAGCATAACTTTTTTCTCTAAACTTTTGTTATTTAAAAAATCTGATGCAACAAATTACAGTAAAGAATTGTTAGATTCTAATATTAATATACCAAATAAAAATATATCGAGTTTTACTTTTGTAACAAATAATAAAATAATTTTTTCTGCATGCGACAGAAAAAAAGGAAAATTTTATTGCCAATTATATCAATCGGAGAAAGCTCATGAAAATTGGAATTTGCCAATTTTACTACCTAACATTATTAACTCTATTAGTGGCACCACTACAAACCCATGTTTTGTAGCAACACAAAAAGAAAACTATTTATTATTTGCGTCTGACAGAGATGGAGGTTATGGCAAACTTGATTTATGGTATAGTAAAATTGACAGCATTGGGAATTATACTGAACCAAAAAACTTTGGAAAAAATATAAACAGCATTGATGATGAATGCAGTCCATTTTACGATTCAAAAACCCAAACTCTTTACTTTTCGAGCGAATGGTTCGACAATTTGGGCAATACCGATATTTTTTCAGTTCAAGGAAATTTAGAGGATATGAAATATCCACAAAACATTGGATTCCCTTTAAATTCTTGCAATTACGATATATATTATAACATATCAACTAATAGAGATTTTGCATATTTCTCGTCTAATAGAACATTAGACAAAACAGCGTCAACGGCAGGTTGTTGTAACGATATTTTTCAAATTTCACTTCCGAAAGAAAAAAAAGACAGTGTAAGTGAAAAGAAAATAGAAACTAAACTTAAACAAAAATCTGTTGAGCTTATTCCTATTTCGTTATATTTTCACAACGATGAACCAAACCCAAGAACTTGGGATACAGCAACTAATTTAAATTATGCCACAACAGCCGAACTGTATATAAATATGCGAGATGAATATCAGAATATTTGGTCACAAAATTTAAAAGATGAGAAAAAAAATATAGCATTATCCGAAATAGAAAATTTTTTTATTGACAGTGTTGAAAAAAACTTTGATAAACTAATTAAATTCACACAGTTAATGGAACAATTACTCGAAAAAGGGCAAAATGTCGAAATTACAATCAAGGGATATGCAAGTCCATTAAACAGTAATGCCTATAACGTAAATCTCTCGAAACGAAGAATTCAAAGTTTAGTAAACTTTTTTAACGAATATAAAGATGGTATTTTTATTTCTTATATTAATGGTAACAGCTCAAATGGCTCAAAATTAATTATTACAAGAGAAGCTTTTGGCGAAGAAATGGTAGTAAAAGGTGTAAGCGATAATTTATACGATGTTAAAAACTCAGTTTATAGTCCTTCGGCTGCATGCGAAAGAAAAATTGCGGTTATAGCAGTATCATTTTCAAAATAATTAGAAAAAATATCGTAACCGTGGTTACGGTAATGTAGGTTACAATAATTATAATATTTAAAGCAAACATTTAAAATAAAGTTAGTTAACACATATTATTTTCGCAATAAATTAAACAAATATGAACAACGACTTCGAGAATTTAAGAAAAGAAATTTTGGTTTGCCAAAAATGTCAGTTATCAAAACAAAGAACAAATGTTGTTTTTGGTGAAGGAAAATTCGATGCAAAAATAATGTGTATTGGCGAAGGACCTGGACGCGATGAAGACATTCAGGGACGTCCGTTTGTTGGTCGTTCCGGGCAATTGCTCGATAAAATATTAGGCGTTTGCGGATTTTCGCGAGCCGAAAATGTTTTTATTGGGAATATTGTTAAATGTCGCCCTCCCGAAAACCGTGCACCACTTCCCCAAGAAAGAGAAACATGTATTCCTTATTTGTTAAAACAAATTGAAATAATAAATCCTAAAATAATTGTTTTATTAGGTGCAACTGCTTTAAATGGATTAATTGACCCTAACTTAAAAATAACAAAAGTCCGTGGTAATTGGATAGAATGGAATGGACGATTGGCAATGCCAACATTTCACCCGGCTGCTTTGTTGCGAAATCCAAATTTAAAGAAAGATTCGTGGGAAGATTTCAAAAAAATTGTACAAAAATATCGTGAATTAGTTGACGAAAACCATAAATCTGATTATTGTTAAGAATTTTCAGTAAAAGTAGCTGGTCCATTAAAACGATTCATAGTATCCTGAATTCCAGCCAATCCAAAATTAATAATAGCTGATTTCATTTGTTCAACACAAGCTGGCAATTGATTTTTTTCTTCAGTGGTAAAATTGCTTAACACATAGTCGGCTTGCCTGCCTTTAGAAAAATCATTTCCAACACCAAAACGCATTCGGGCATAATTATTATTGCCAAGCATTTCGTCAATACTTTTTAAGCCATTATGACCGCCGTTACTGCCATTTGGTTTAATTCTTATTGTTCCAAAAGGCAATGCAATATCGTCTAAAATAACTAAAAGTTTTTCCTGATAAATTTTTTCTTTTTCGAGCCAGTATTTAATTGCTTTGCCACTTAGGTTCATGTAAGTTGTTGGCTTAATTAGAATAATTGTGCGTCCTTTATGTTTAATTTTTACATTAAAACATAATCGGTTTGTCTCAAAAACAGCATTAGATGTTTTTGCTAAAGCATCTAACACCATAAAGCCAATATTATGTCTTGTATCAGAATATTCTGAACCAATATTACCCAAACCTGCAATTAAATATTTCATGCGGTTAAGTTGTAATTATATAAGAAATTAGTGTCTGTCTGTAATGTAAAAAGAATGCCACGATTTTTTTTTATTTTTATTCGTGAACTTAGCGAAGCGATCTCACGAACACCAATAAAATAAAAGTATTTGTGAGTAAATTAGTGGCAAAATTTTTATTTTTTAATATGTCAGACATTATTGACAAACACTATACTTTGAACGGGTTAAATTATTACATCGGAGTTTAAGGTATAAAGGTATAGGGTATAACCTGCTCTTCCTTATGCCTTTATACCTTATACCTCTATACCTTTTTGTATTCATAAAATGCGGAAATTTATCCCGTTTGCTGTATAATTACTTTTTCTTATCAGTTACAGGTTTTTTTGCTGTTTTTGCGGTATCAGCAGTAGCACCCCCAGCAGTAGCACCTGCAACAGCAGCACCTTCGGCAGTAGCACCTTCGGCAGTAGCTTCTGGTGTACCTTCGGCAGTTTCTTCGGCAGCAACTTCAGCTTCTTTAACAACTCTTGTAATTCTAACAGATGCAATAGTTTTACTTGGAAATTCTTTAGCGACTAATTTATCGAGTTTTAAATCGCTGACTTTTATTGATTTACCAATTGTTAATTCTGTTACATCAATAACGACTTCTTCAACAAAATCTTTTAATAAACCTTTAAGATTAATACGATGCATATCCTGATCTAATTTTCCACCGTCCTGAACACCTATTGCAAAGCCGGTAGTTCTAACAGGTACTGATAATGTGATAGGTTTTTCGTCAGAAATGTTTAGAAAATCAATATGTAAAATTTTATCACTAACAGGGTGGAACTGAATATCTTTTAAAATAGCTTTATGTTCGGTGCCATCTATATTCAATTTTGCAAAATACACATCGGGAGTGTAAACAAGTTTACGAAACTGACTTTCTTCTGCCGAAAAGTGAACGTTCTTTTCGGTACCATAAAGTACGCAAGGAATTAAACCAGATTTACGTAAAGCATTTGATGCTTTTTTTCCAACATTCTCACGCAATTGTGCGTTAATTTCGATTGATTTCATTTTTAATTTTTTTTTGTGTTACTCAATTACTGTCTTTAATTTACCCTAAGACTTAAATCCCATACACTAAAAAATATAAGGTTTAAAAAGGGACTGCAAATATACATTTTTTTTAATACAAAATACTAATGATTTTTTTTAGGGTTAAAATTATTTTGATGTGCTAAAAAACTTTTGTAAATAAGTCCCGTTGGGCATACGCGTCAACTTAAGCTCTATTATTCTGTTATTCAGATGTTTTCTTTTTTTTTACTTTTTTAACGACTGACTTTTTTGTATTCGTTCTCTTTAATACAAACATATTTCTATCCTCAATAA
>Ga0209211_10003942_pt1 | contig 23594 bp, 28 predicted proteins | sample RifGroA2_FD_183992 | JGI IMG/M metagenome (GOLD analysis project Ga0209211, IMG submission 183992) | Groundwater microbial communities from Rifle, Colorado, USA - Groundwater A2 (SPAdes) (version 2) | ecosystem: Environmental > Aquatic > Deep subsurface > Groundwater | place: Rifle, Colorado...
CGAAAAGTCTTGAAAAATCTCTGCTTTCGACAATGTCACCTTGCGTTGAGGCGAAGTCGGTGCAAAACGCTCCACATCAACCCAATTTGATAACACGCGGTATTCGCGGACGGCGTAGCGCTTCTGATATTCCTTTGCCAAAGATTCCGGCCCAGTAACCAAAATCGTGTGCCGTAAAACAAATCGGAAAATTTTTTCTTCAAACCACCCCCTCTTAAACAGCCACGGCATCCCCCGGTTCCAATAAAAAATGTGGGCGCAGTGCGAAAAAATTGGAAAGTTTGAGACAAGCCACCCGGCAATTGCTCCGTAGTATGAATAATGCACGTAAAAATTCGTGTAACCTCGTGATCGCAGCTTGAAACATTTAAGTACAAGCTCAAAAAATCTTAACGGCGGAAATTTAAACTTCTGCGCATAGCAACTTTTTATTCCCAAACTCTCCTTAATTTGTCCTAAACTTAGTTTCGGACATTTTTCTATAATTATAAATAAGTCCGCTTCCTTCCGTGCCGCTACTTTCTTGATCAGCTCATAATTATAAAAAAGATGTGTGTCGGTTCCCTCTTCATAAAACGGCAAAATATAACAGATTTTTATTTTTTTATTTTCCATTTTTAGCTTTAGCAACCAAATGCGAACTCGATTGGATTTTTCCGCCCTTTCCAACATTAAAAATCATTTTGCATCCGATTGATTCGCAAACCGGAATCTCCGGAATATTTTTCTTCGTGCGGTCGCCGCCGTTCGCGAAAATGTTCGGGCGAATCTTGCCAAGTTCATTGAAAACACTCATGTCCGCCGGATTCGGTCCGTGTTCCGTCAAAATCACTTCATCCACTCCCGATATCGCGGCGAGGATCTCTTTTCTTTCCCCTTGCGGCATAAAAACGTAACCCTTTTTTCTAAGTATCCAATTGTCATTATTTAAAATTACCACAAGCTTGTCGCCCAATTTTTTTGCCTCCTGAAAAAGCCGAACATGCCCGATGTGTATTGGATCAAATCCTCCGCTAACGGCTACTACTTGTTTTTTACGCATATTTCCAGACTTTCCTTATATAACCTTAAATATTCTTCTTTTGTTTGAATTTTTGGCTCTAGCGCGGGATTGATGTTCCCTTCAAGCGCGTTGAAGATTTTTGCCGAAAGCGCCAACTTATCGCCCACCGCGATAATATTTTCAGGAAGCAAGATTTCCGGCGCGATCCCGACATCGGTCGATATGATTTTCGCGCCAGCCAAAGCGACTTCGATGAGCGTCATGCCATAGCCTTCATAATTTGACGTAAGTAAGAATAGGTCACAAGTTTTATAGTATGAAATAAGACCATCTGTAAAAGGTAGAAAACTAACGCTGTTTTCAAGCCGTAGTCCTTTCGTTGTCTTTTTTAAATTTTCGAGTTCCGGCCCATCGCCAACGATTACAAATAAAGGATTTTTCGGGTGAATAGTCAATTCCTTCATCGCCTCAATCGCTAATGCTATATTTTTTTCTTTGGTGATCCTCGAAGCCATCAAAATAATAAAACGGCCGGGGTATTTTTTATGCAAATCGGTTTTAATCGGCGTATTTTTTATTTTTTCAGCATCAACAAAAATCGGCAGTACCGAAATTGCCGTATGGCGTATGCCGTATGCCGTAATGCTAGATTTAATTCTCTCCGAAACCACTCGGATTCCGTCGGCTCTTGGCAACAAAAATTTTGCCAGCACTACCCTGATCTTGTTCAATGCCGAGTGTTCAACAAAATACGGACTGAAAATATCAGTATGGATCTGCATCTGCCACGGAACCCCATGCAATCTCGACAACGACCACGCCAAAAAAGCATGCTCAATATCCTGCGCGGTAATTACATCATATTTTTTTTGCCACATCATGCCCTGCGCCATTAAGAATTTATCGATAAAACTGAAAATATTTCCGCGGCAGAGCAAAATATCAATATCGCCCAATGTCTCACGGTACCATTCCATTCTTTTCCCCGCGTTTGACGCTAGGTCCAAAACTCCCGGATCCCCACTGATCATTAAAATTCGCATATATTTTTTATCAAATTTATTGTCTCATTTATCATCCTCTCTTTTGAAAACTCTCCTGCTTTTTTTTGCGCGTTTTCGGCTAATTTTTGGGCAAGCGCCATATCATTCAAAATCTTTAAAATCGTTGATTTTAAGGCGTTTTTATCGTTAAATTTAACCAAAAAGCCGCTTTCGCCATCTTTTATCAGCTCCGGATTGCCCCCAACATCGGTAGTGACAACGGGGCACCCAACAGCCATCGCTTCCAATATCTGGTGGGACAACCCTTCGTATGAGGTGTTCAGCGCAAAAACATCCGCTGCTGCAAGATATTCCAAAACTTTTTCGTGCTGGAGATTGCCTCTAAACGCTATCGCTTCGGCACCAAACTTTTCAAGACCCGCATATTTGCTTGCTGGCAAATTGCTAAGTCTCGCGCCGTCGCGCTGCGAAAAGTCTTGAAAAATTTGTGCCTTTAGCGATAGTAATCTTTCCTTTTCGGGCCCATCGCCGATGATAATTAATTTTGCGTTTAGCTCTTTTTCTAAAATCTCCGGCATTATTTCAATAAGCACATCAAACCCTTTCCACGGCACCAGCCTTCCGGCCGAAACAATAATTTTATCATTTTGATTGATAGATAATTTTGTTCTTGTCTCCACCCTTAAAGTAAGGGGGGCTGGGGGGGTTATTTCCTTAGAGCGAGGCGGTTCAAACGCATTGTAGATAACTTTTATTTTTTCCGGAGCTACCCCCCATTTCATAACTACTTTTTTCAAATATTCGCTCGGAACGATTATTTTATCCGCCCGACCGGCGACAAATTTTTCCAAAAACCTAAAACATTCAACCATAAACCCATACTGCCGGTCTAAAAATTCATCCAAAACCTCTTTTACCCCGAATCTTTGTGCTCCCTGCTCCCACGCGTAATCGCCGACGATTTTTAATAAGAACTTCTTTCTCCAAATTGATGCCGCGACATAAGACGAAATCCCCGAATTTAAAATATCTTGCGCGTAAATAATGTCCACATTCCGCGCCGCCAAAAAAATTCTGAAAAAATACGCGGGCTGGCGCAAAATCCATGGGTAATTTTTTAATTTCCCATAAGTTATAATTTTCACTTCAACGCCTCTTTTTGGAAGTTCTTTTTCCAAAAGCGCGCTGTATGTGGCGGGCCCCCCTACATCCGGCGAATATATTCCGGTTGCAATTAAAACTTTCATGATGCTAATATGCGAATTTAATGCTAATCTGCTAATTGCGAATTAAAAACTGCTTTCATTTTTAAGGCGATATCATTCCATAAAAATTTTTCTTTGACCAAATTCCTGGCATTATTTACTATTTGGTCTTTTTTTTCAGGTGCAAGAGTTAGAGCGGTAGTTATAGTTTTGGCCAAGCTCCCATCATCATTCGGTTTTGCCAAAAAACCTGTTTTTCCCTCAAAAAGAAAATCTGTGATCCCACCCACCGGCGTTCCGATAGTAATGAGCCCGGCGGCCATTGCTTCCAAAAAGGCGCTTCCTAATCCCTCACTCCGCGAAGGACGGGCGAAAATATCCGAAGCGGCGTAAAGTTTTAAAAGCTTTTCGTAAGGAACATTGCCTAAAAATTCAACTTTTTTCTGAAGTCCGAGATCATCCCGCAATTTCTCCAATTTCTTTCTATCCTTTCCTTCCCCCGCGATTATCACTCTAATTTTCTTTTCGTCTCCGATCTTTGCAGCGGCTTTAAGCAAAATATCCAAACCGTTTTTCTCTACAAGCCGCGATGCGGAAAAAATTATTTTTTCTGCTGCCTGCCCGCCTGCAAGGCGTGGCATTTCGCTGCGCTTGATTTCCAACAATCTTTCGTCAACTCCGTTTGGAATAATATCGACGGACCCGCGAAAGCCCGCCTTATCGATAATCCCAGCCAAAAAACTGCTGATCGCAGTTACGCGATCTACTTTTTTAAAAATGAGCCGCCACCAAATCGATGCCTGCCCAAAATTTTTTGCCTTGATATTCCATTCCAAATCGCCTTCCTGGATCGTAAGCAAGAATGGAATATTTTTTTTGAACAATTTTATAAAAAAAGCTCCGATCGAGGCATACGACACCATGATCCCCCACATTATTACTTTTCTTTGGGAAATGCTTTTAATTAGAAAAAATCCTTTAAAAGCAAAAAGAAATGGTGATAAAAACATGCGGTCTAATTCAGTTCCGAAGCCGACTCTATGGATCAGGATGCCATTGTCATTTTCGAGTTTCGGTAAACTTAGTTCAAGTCTGTGTGTTATTACATGAAATTCAAAATCGCCCGCGAGCCTTTTCATGATTTCGAACGCGGCAAGCTCTGCCCCTCCTATTCTGGGTTTATAAAACGACGTAAAAACAAAAATCAGGGGCTTTTCTTCCATTTAGCTATTATAACGCAAAGGAGCCCTAAAACTGCACCGCCAAGGACACCGCCTAAAAGCCAAAAGTACTCTTCATTCGCCCGCCCTTCAGCATTATTGTTTACTGAAGTTTCCGAGACATTGGCGGCTTTCGTGTTAGAAACTTCTTTTTTGGCGGTCGCTTTCGGAGCAGGATCTTTTTTGGCCTTGGGAGCGTTGGCTGAATTATATATAGGAGAAGTTTCCGGCGCGCCGGTCGGAGCAAGATGAGAACTCGGCTGCGGAGAAGAAACCGGTGTTGGCGCTAGCGAAGGAACCGCGGAAGGCTCCGGAGAGGGAGTCGGGAAAACATATATAACAGAAGTTGTAGGCGGAGTAGGAGTTGTGGCAGGAGTCGTGGTCGTGATCGGAGTAGTGGTTGGAGTCGGAGTCAGAGTTGAAGTCGGAGTTGGCGTTGGAGTCGGTGTCTGCTCGGGCGGAAGAGGCGCTTCCCATCCATTACTTGCTTTAGGAGTGCCGAACTTTGTAACCCATCCCGATAAACTTCTTTGTAAAGTTTCTTTTGTTTCATTACTTCCGCCAATCGACCAAGCGCCTGATCCATCCACATTGTCAATTTCAACGCCGCCAGCATCTTTTAAAATCAAAATATCGCCTGAATTTCCAAGACCGCTCCCGAACGTTTTGATCAAATCGGCGGTAATTCCAGGCACAGTATCATCATTTGTCCGCTCGATCAAAAAATAACCGCCGGCGGAAATAGCGCCGGAAAGCTGGATATTCATTCCGCCATCCGCGGTGGACAAGGTCCAGCCTTCAAAAGACTGGCCAGTATCAGAATATAGCTCTATCCACTCATCTTGAGCAGAATTTACCGTCCCCATCCATGCGACTTCGTTAATTACTACGCCGGCATAAGCAGGCATCGCCACCATCAAAAATATTATGAAAATAAAAAAACGCTTCCGTAACATTGCCGAAAGCGTAGCACAAATAAATTTATAAATCAACTTAATGTATAAGGCCACCCATTTTTGCACTCCGAAGCCCTGCCTTGTCGCCGAGTCTGCTATACTCACTTTTTACCGATCGTATAATATTGAATATATTATGAAAAAAACAGAACAAAAAAGAATTACCGCGTAAAAAAGGATCTCAATTCGCTATCTTCTTTAATTTTCGCGGATTCGATAACGATAAGTTACCTTCCAAAATCAAGATCTTTCCACAAATCAAAAAAATCTTGCGGCAAATTATAAGGATACACCCAAACACTGCGCTGTAGTTGGTAGAATCCAAAATCTTTTAATTCGTTCCTTAAAAAATCTCGTTTTGAGCGTATCTTTTCGGGAATATCAAAAATTAAAACACGCCACTTTCCATCCCACTTCTTTGATTTAGCCATTTCAAATTTTAGTTTAATCCGATTAGCCAGCTTTTCGCCATCTTCGGAAAGACAATACAAAACCTTACCGTTCCTTCGCTCGCCCAATACCAAGCCGCGATTTTCCAGCCGCGTAAGCGCATTTTTAAAAGATTGTCGTTTTGTATGCTTGCAATAGGTATGATAATAAGGATGCAGAAAAAACGATCCAACGAACGCCTTCCCCAAAACATCAACCATTAATAAAGCCGAGTCGCTTAAGGTTGGCTCGTAAATAATTTTTTTTCGCATAATATGAATTAAATTGCTATAATACTCACTTTGTTACGATCGTAGTAAATTGAGTATAATAAATTTTTTGGTAAAAACTTTAAGCAGTAAATCCGCTGCCGAAAAAAAAGTGCGTGAGGCGGCCGGGGTTTTTGTGCGGCAAGGAATAAAGGAAAAAACGCGAAGCGGTGATCGCCGAAAACATACTAACCAATATCCCTAATCCCAAAGTCAAAGCAAATCCTTTTACCAAACTTGTCCCGAACCAATAAAGAATCACTGACGTTATCAAACTCGAAACATTGGAATCACGGATAGATGTCCATGCGCGCTTGAATCCTTCTGACATCGCAGTGTCAAGTACACGGCCTGCGCGCAGCTCTTCTTTCATCCTTTCAAATATCAGAATGTTGGCATCAACAGCCATGCCGACGGACAAAATAAAACCAGCAATGCCGGCGGAAGATAGTGTGACCGGAATTAATTTAAATAAAAGAAGGGTCAATGTTGAATAAACCGCCGTCAGCGCGAGTATAGCTACAAGCCCCGGCAAACGGTACCATGCGAGCATAAAAAGCATTACGGCAATCGTTCCGTAAATTCCTGCGTAAAGGCTTCTCGACAGCGCGTCTTTTCCCAAAGATGCCTCAACACTTTGTTGGGAAATTAAAGTGATGGGAATTGGCAACGCTCCGGCGTTTAAATCCCTCACTATCGTTTTTGCTTCGTCGATCGTAAATTGCCCGGTAATCTGCGCCTGTCCGCCGGTGATTTTTTCTCTTACAACCGGGGTGCTCCGCGGGATCCCGTCCAAAAATATCGCGAGAGGCTCTCCGACATTTCTTTCGGTTATTGTTTCAAATAATTTCGCGCCGTCATCGTTGAACTCAAGCGAAATCTGCGGCTGGTTCGTATTCGGATCAAAAATCAAACTTGCCCGGCTTACGAATTGACCGGTAAGAGCGGTCGGTATAAAATCATTCAAGCTGATTGTCGAGGTAGCAACCGGCTGGCCGTCCCGTCCCCGCTTTAATTCGCGAAATTCCAAAAAAGGAGTCTGCCCGATAACTTGTATCGCCTGATTTATATCAAAAACTCCGGCGAGCTCAACGATCAGCCTTTGCTCTCCGGCGGTTGATTCCGTCTGCACGATCGGCTCGGAAACTCCGAAAAGATTCACCCTCCTTTCAATCACATCCCTCAAGCCGGCCATTGCCTCGCCAACATCTCCATCAATGGATGCCGTGTCAGCACGATAGACCAAATGCGTCCCGCCCTGAAGATCAAGTCCAAGTCTGAACGGTTTAACCCAGGATTTTACTGAATCTGGCAAACTTAAATGCTCCCCGGCATCATAAACCCCGGCAAGCACTCCGATTATAAATATAGATAAAGCCAAAAGCCGAACACGCATAATCCGTCCATTATTCCATAAATAAAAAATAATGCAAAAAGACCATTTTTTGAAAATGGTCTCACTAGCCTCTCATGTCATAAAAATTCCTAGCCGCGTTATCTTTCACCATGCTTCTGATAGTAAATAAGGCGACTCCGGCCCAAAATATATCCAAAACCACAACGGCATATAAGCCGTTAGTCCACGCATTAAAACCTATGCCAGCTGCACCGAAAAAATTCATCCATTGGTTCGTAAAACTCCGCGCCTCTATCCTGTCGCTCGAAACAAGCCAGTAAGCGATTAATAGCAAAATCGTGCCCACCCATCCGCAAAAATCCTGAAATGACATAAAAAACTCCTTTCTGAAAAGGAGTTTAGCAAGCGAGAAACATTATATCAACCGCTCGAGCAAATCTTCTGGAGTTGAGATGACCTCGTGGACAAGTTTGCGGACGGATGGTTCTTCGTAGAGATCGTGCGGGTAGTGGCCCATCAGAGTTTTTTCATCAAGCGCATAGACCATTTTCCCCAAAACAGCCGCTGCGAATAGCTCGCCGGTAACATTCGCACCGATATAGCCGTCTTTATTGTAAACAAAACAAATATCCGCCGTACGAACTTTTCTGAATAGATGATCGTAGACCTTGCCAGCGATCTCCGCACGATAAACCGGGTCCTTTAGCCTTTCTTTCTCCGGAAGATGGTGCAGGTGATGTTGGTCCATGGCAAATTCGGGATGCAGAATAGTAAGACGCATGCCTTTTTCTTTTGCCAACTCGTGCAAACGCTCCATAAAAACATCGAGTTCCTTAGCAAACCTTGCAGATGAACAAAAAACTACGGACTTCATGCTTTCATGATAGCTCTCTATGAAAAATAAAAAAGGCAATTATGTGGATTGCCTCTTAGTAAAATACCTTATTCCAAAATTTCAACTCGTATCTGCCGCCTGAACCGAGTTTGGGATTCCATTCGTAGTGCGACACTCCGCAGTTCTTGTTTTTGTCAGCCTCGTAGAGCTCTACCAATTTTTCTTCATTAATCCTTTCCAGATGATACCTGAAGGTTTGCATTGTAACCCCATGCGTCACAATCAAAATTTTCTGGCCATGTCGGTTCTGACGGAAAATGATATCGAAAAAATTATGGGTATCTTTGCATTTGGCAAGCCAAGCATCCCCGTTCGGAGGCTTGGCATAGAATTTGCCGATTATCTCGCGCTCCTTATAAAACCTATCGTAAAGCTTTTTAAGTTCTGCCGGTGGCGTTACCCCGGCATCCAGATAACCGAAATCCTGTTCCGTCAGAAACAAATTTTTAAAAAGGCGTTTTTCCATCCGTTCGCGTGCTTCGTCGGGAAATTGATCAACGATAATTTTAGCGGTTTGAGTGGTGCGAACCCATGGGCTATGATAAATCGTTTCGAATTCTCCAAACATCATATCCAAAATTCTTCCGGTCAAAACCGCCTGGCTTTCACCGGCCGCGCTAAGGGGCGTCAAATGATCCGGTACGCCTTTTAATTCGTCAGGGACCTTATTAACCCGCCCCCTCCCATGTTCGGCATTTTTGTTCCAAACCGATTCCGCGTGCCTCACTATCACCAACGTTTGCGGTCTGTAAACATTCATTCGCTTTCCTCTCAAAATCAACTTCTGCTTAATTCTTAGCGCATGTTTTTAGAGAAGTAAAGAAAAACCCCGCCGGATGACGGGGTTAAATTATTCCCAATTCTTTGAACAAAAAATACATCGGGGGTTCGAGGCCGAGGCACTGTTTCCACTCCGGACGTTCATTGGTTGCTTTTACGATTTGCGGGAGGTTTTCCGGCGAAAGTTCAATGCCAACCACAAAAGCTACGAAATGTTCCAGATTTTCTGCATTCTCCGAAATTCTATTTTTATCGGCCCAAAGATAACTCTTCGCTTCGTCGTCGGGCTGATGAATATTTACATCGCCTTCCCATTTTATCGCCTCAACCACGCTCCAATCGTGATGCGTCCCGCCTTCCCTATTGCACGGGTTTTGCAACAACATTCTTAACTTAATCTCACCCTCAAGCATAGTAAGCCCGACTTCTTCGCCAAGTTCCTTTTTGGCACAGGTTAAAGGATCATCGCCATCCCCGTGCCCGGCAGGCAAAGCAAACCCGTAATTATATTGCTTCCTCTCAATCAAAAGTATTTTTTGACCGTCCCTGACCAAAATTCCAACACTTGTATTATCGCATCGTTTTGCCATGATATTTTTTACTTACTCTCCTTAAATTATCATAATCAAAAATAAAAAGCCATGCGTGCGGCTTTTCAGATCATCGTATCTCTTTAAAATTTTCCTTAACATGGCGCTTCAACTCATCAAGGCCGTAAAAAACTTCGCGGGCATATTGTTTAGAAAAGGGACTAATAGTTTTACCTTTTGGCCAAATTAGCCAAGTATCTTTGGTAGATATAAATGCATTGTAAACTTCAATTACCAATCCGGAGGAAAGCACGATTTTTGGAAAATAAGCGATAACTCTTTTAGATTGCCTTACGAACCATTCAAGATCGCGGTTCACAACATTATTGTAAACTGCGCGGTCAAAGTCTCTTCCTTTTGAGGCCGCCAGTGGATCTATCCAGCGCGGATCGATTATCGTAAAATATTTCTCAAGAAACTTTACGAGGTCATCAACCTTTCTCTGCGTTGACGGATCATATGCGAATGTCAAAGGCATGCTCATGTAGACAATTTCCGCCTCGGGTTTGCACAATATCTGATACAAAAATTTCGGCGGAGCGGTCTTTGGTATTATGCGGAACGGCTTTCCCGTCAAATTTGCCCAATCATCAGTGGTATTTACTTCCATATTTATCCAGTTCAAAATGTCTTTTAAAGCGAAATCCCATCTTGACCATTGGCTTCTTTGATTAAGTCTGTCCAAAATTTTCTCAGCGTCGTCTACAACGGTTATAAACACATCCGGCTTCAAAGCCAATATATCTCTCGTATACCATGGCCGGCGCGCTACATCGTTCCATATAAAATTGGCGTGCGTGCGCAATACATCGATATTCCGCTGATCGTTTTTGCGCTGTCTATCAGCAATCGCCTGGGCCTTTCGTTCAAGAACAATAGTTCTGCAAAGATCAAGTTTTTCGTGGTCAATATCCAAAATATTATCAGGCGCAACCTCTATCTGGTGTTCCTTGGCCACCTGAAAAATATCTTTGCCGATGTGATGAAATTTTAGGTCTATCCCGCGTTCTTTAGCGTAAGTCTCGTGCGCCTCGCAATCTTTCTCTTCCAGAGTTCCAGGGAGAGCAGTTATGACAACAAGCATATTTTTCCTGTCAAAATCTGCTTTCAATCTAGCAATAGAAAGAAAAAAAGCAAGCTCGCAGGCTTGCTTTTTTAAACTTATTTTTTGGAGCCTTCTACAATGGCAATGCCCGCGGAACACCCAAGACGCGTCGCTCCCGCGTTTATCATCGCCATGGCCATCGCGTAATCTTGGATGCCACCCGAAGCCTTTACTCCCATTTTCGGGCCAACGGTTTTCCTCATCAATTTCACATCCTCAACAGTCGCGCCTCCAGTTGAAAAACCGGTGGAGGTTTTTACAAAATCTGCGCAAGCGTCTTGGGCGATCTTGCACGCCAGAATTTTTTCTTCCAGAGTGAGCAAACAGGTTTCGATTATTACTTTGAGAATGGCTCTCGAAACGGCAAGGCGAACCGATTGTATATCTAATTTAACTTCAAGCAAGTCTCCGGACTTCAGCATACCTACATTCATTACCATATCTATTTCATCTGCGCCTTGTAAAAAGGCCTGTCTTGCTTCGTCTGCTTTTATGTTCCGCCAACTAGCGCCAAGCGGAAAACCAACTACTGAACAAACCTTAACATCAGTTTTTTGCCCCAAATCCTTTAGCTCTACAACACATTTCGGAATCCAAACCGGATTCACGCAAACCGAAGCGAAGCCGTAATCTTTCGCCTCATGACAAAGCTTTACAATCTGCCCTCTCGTCGCATCCGGCTTCAAAAGTGTATGATCGATATATTTTGCAATGTTCATTTTAACGCTCCATTCTGCCAATAAACTAGCGCAAAAGAAAAAAGCCCGCAAGGGCTTTTAGACTTTTGAATTTTTCGTTTTATACCACGGAAGGCCGTCTGTCATTTCAATTTCGTAGTCGCAAAATAAATTCGGGTATCGCTTCGCAACGATGTCAGCAACCTTTCCAAACACCAGCCGAATCTCTTCTTCGGCGTTCGGATCGGTGCGCATTTCCAAAACCCAGCGCAACGTTCTCGGATTGGCGGACCAGCCAATTGTAGTTGCAAGCCCAATAGGCGCTATCCGCCTCATTGCGGAAGTTATCACTTTCTTTTTATGAAACGGCATTGCTTCGTCATCCAGCTTGAAATATTCCGCAAGTTCCAGCTGCAATTTTTCAAGATGTTTAAATGTTTTCACAAATATTTCAACAGCTTTTTCGTCCTCATAAATAACTGTCGGCAGCCATTGGCCGAGATCGTCCAGCCGGACAAAACGCAAACTCTCCTGGGAAATCGCGGTTCCCGCCCTGTGGCGCACAAGCTCGTGCGTAAATACGCGCGAAACATCGGTAAAAATAAAATTCAGCACCGGATGCTCAATTACCGACCCATGTTTTACCTTCTTGATGTTTTCCAGATAATCTTTGTTGTGTTCGCGGACTTTTTTAACATTTTTGTTGAGGCCGGGCTCAAAACTTCTATAACAAAGCCGTCCCATTACCTCGATAATCTTTTCTAGATCAGTTGAAGCGTCCGACTTCCATTTTGGAACGCCGACATGCTTGAGAAATCCGTTCAAGCCTTCTTTAACTATCTTGGTCTCACCCACCAAAAAAACTTTCGGTTCTACTTTATGCATCATTCCTCCTTGTTTTCAATGAACATTCATATAAGCTAGCAAAACGCGGAAAATAAAAAAGGGCTGTTATTCACAGCCCCAGTTTGTTCTTTACTTTCTCCCAGATCTCCTCGTGGATGTCTTCTTTGGAACGAAGTTTTCCCTTGTTTGCGCATTTTATTACCAGAAAATCCTTCTGGAACATTTTAATCATGTCTTTATACGCGTAATAAGCGTGAACAAGGTGCTCTTTGTTTTCATGGATATCTTTCATCAGCCCTCTTTTTTCAATAAGCCTTAGGCTGATTTTTACCGGCATATCAAGAAAAATATTTATGTCAGGCTTTGGAATATTGAGAATCTCATGTTCCGTCTTGTAAAGCCAGCGCAAAAATATTTTCCTTTCCTGATGGTTCTTGATTTTTCCTCCCTGATGGCCTCCGTTCGAGGCCACATACCGGTTTGCCAAAAAATTCACGCCGGCATTGAGTCCTTCGCGGATCCTGAAAGAAATATCAAAGCGATCCACGGCATAAAAAAGAGATGCCGCATAAGACGATACGGCGCGGGCCTCCCCATAAATCCCGCTAAGATAATTATTGATGAGCCCCGCGGATACCTTGCTGTATTGCGGAAAATCCAAAAGTTCGGTCGCAAGGCCTTCTTTTTTCATGCGAGCCGCGAGCAAATTCCATTGCTCTGTTTTTCCCGATCCATCTGGTCCCTCGATAACGATCAATTTCCCTTTTTTCATTTCTTCTCCATTCTAGCAGATTGTGCGCGGGATAAAAATGATTTGTTCTCAAGTTTGAGCAAAATATCGCGCAACGGACCCCGGTACTCTTCCACATCAACCTTCGCGAATCTGAATTTTTCTGTCGTAGTTACAGAATCGGGGTCAGACTGGTGCTCGATATTGCACAAACAAACAACCTTTTTAATGCCCGCCCCGATTATCGCCGGCGCGCATTTTAGCGTGCACGGTAAAATTCCTGCAAAAAGATAGATCGTGGCGTCCCGCGTCGAAATCCCGTTCCTTGCAGCCTGTATAATTGCGTTCAATTCGCTGTCAGAACAGGGGCAAAGCTCGATCTTTTCACCGCTCGGAATACCCAGATCCTTTCGTTTGCAGCTCTTGGGATGAGGATAACCCGATGTCGGTCCGTTGTATCCGGTTGAAATAATGTGGCGACCTTGCGTAATAACAGCACCAACGTTCCTTGAAAGGCATTTGCTTCTTTGGGAAACCTCGTAAGCCATCCACATTGCGTAGCTGTCGAAATCATTTGAGACGATTGTTTGCACAAATTTCAAAAGCTCGGCTGAATTTTTGAGAATTTTATCCGTATCCGTAAAATTTCAAAATCTTTATAAAAGATAGCACCACAGAAACACCCCCCGCAAACACAGGGGTGTGAATAGCAAATTACTATGATATATCATAGTAGTTGAAAATATATCATTCAGCATAATTGTCCTGCCTCTACAAAAATCCTAGTACGCCTACTCTTTTACTTCAATCCCCATGCTCCGCGCCGTTCCAGCGATGACTTTCATCGCGCCTTCTATGTCGTTTGAGTTCAGGTCCTCCATTTTGCGTTCGGCAATCTCTTTTAGTTTTGATTTAGAAATTTTGCCTATTTTTCCGGTTTTCGGGTTAGCAGCGCCCTTCTCAACGCCCGCGGCTTTCCGCAAAAGATCAGAGGCGGGAGGCGTTTTTAATTTAAAATCAAAGGTCCGGTCCTGGTAGATCGTGATCTCAGCGGGTACAATATCCCCGGCCATACTTGCCGTCGCTTCGTTGAATTTCTTTACAAATTCGCCGATGTTGATGCCGTGCTGGCCCAATACGGGACCCAAAGGAGGAGCAGGGGTCGCTTTCCCCGCCGGCGCCTGAACTTTTACTATTACTTTAATTGCTTTTGCCATAATATGTGATGCTAATATGCTAATTTCATGCTAATAATGCAAATTGCTAATGAATTATTCGCAATTTGTAGATTGGCATAACATTCGTTGATTAGCATCATAGCTTAGAGTTTTTTAACCTGCAAGAAATCAAGCTCCACCGGGGTTTCCCTGCCAAACATCGAAACCAATACCTTTATCTTGCCGCGCGCTTCATCTACCTCGCTAACTTTTCCTTCAAATTCCTTAAATGGGCCGTCATTGATACGCACCGGGTCGCCAATGGCAACGTCTATCTTGTGGGTCGGCTCTCCTTTGCCCATTCTTGCAAAAAGTCCATCGATCTCTTTTTTATCCAACGGCACAGGCGTCGTGCCGGAGCCCACAAAACCGGTAACTCTTGGAGTGTTCCGAACAACATACCAAGAAGCGTCGGTAACTATCATCTCAACTAAAACATAACCTTGATATATCTTCTCTTCCACAACGCGCCGCTTGCCGCCTTTTATTTTTATTTTTTTCTCGATTGGAACCAAGACCTGAAAGATCTGGTCCTCCATTCCCAAAGATTCAATGCGTTGTTTTAAATTGCGCGCTACGGCATCCTCATAGCCGGAGTATGTATGCACCGCGTACCAATTTTTTCCGAATTCTGATGTTTGTTTAGGCATAGAATACTAAATTGGTATTTTATATAATCAGCTGTAAAACGGATGCAAAAATATAATCAAACGCGCCCAAAATTGCCGCTACCCCCAATGAGACCGCGATAACCACTATCGTGTAGCGGATGGTTTGTTGGCGCGTCGGCCAGTTCACCTTTTTCATCTCCACGCGCGTGTCTTTAAAATAATTTACTATATTGTTCCACATGATGCTAATCAGCTAATTTTATGCTAATAATGCTAATTGCGAATTAATTTTATTTGCAATCCGTAGATTGGCATTACATTCGTATATTGGCATCTTTCGGGCATTTTTAAAAGGCCCCCTGGCCCCTTATTTCAGAGTATACCCCCTTGCCAAAAGAAGTCAAGCTGGGTCGACATGTCCTTAAAAGAAGTCCGCTGCTCGCGATAAGGCGAGGTGATTCATTTCCTCATCGTTATAATTATCAACATGCGAAGATATGCACAAAAACACGATAATCGTCCCTTTCACAGCAAACCACATTCTAGGGAATTGATTTGGGCGTAAACCGGAATTCGGCATAACAAGTTCAACTTTCCAAAGCGCCCAAATGTCATTTTGCGTAATGCGATGTAATTTTGCCGGCGCAATAACTTGTTGTGGATTTATGGGGTGAAATTGTTTTTCACACAATCTTTCAAATATAGAAAGTCCGTCGCGTATAGTACGAAACCGCCGCTCTAAAGCGGTGATTTCTTTCTGAACGCCATCGTGGTACAAAAACTGAATCATGAATCGCTAAAATCTGTGCCGCGATAGAAAGCCAATTCGTATGGAATCTCTTTTCGCAATTCTGTGCCAATATATGGTGCTTCGGCATGAGATAATTCTTCTAATTGTTTTCCGTTGAGATGCCCATACTTAACAACAATCCTATCAAGCATATTTCTTTCTTCGGTATCAAAAACGGTTAAATCCGGTTCGGTAAGGCATTTATATACCTCTGTTGGATTGTACCCTTCCGGCCCCTCCGCGCGCTCAATTACTAGTGTTTTGTTTTTTGCCATTTCGGCAGTAATTTCTTCCAACGCAGACGGCACAGGACCCATCGGAAAGGCGCGATAAACATCGCCAGTTATTGATTTCTGGGTTTTTTCGTATAAATCAAAATCGGCAAAATAGAGCAATTTTGCCAGTTTTTTCTTGCCGCGCACCTCGCCTTTTAGCTTCTGGCACAAGTACAAAACGGCATTCTGATATTTTTTCTTATGCAGAGCCATATTGCTCACATTATATCAAAAATGGCGATAAAAACAAGCCAAGCCTCATGCCCTATGCACGCGCAAATCCCCGCCGTTTTTAGAAAATATTATAAAAACTGTTCTTGCTAGATACTATACATGATTTTTTATTTCTTCGTTTTTCTTTTTTACTTCTCTCAAAATAAAAAATAATATCTCGACATATTTTTTTATCTTAGCGTGTTCTTGATTACCTACTTTACGCATTACATCATCAAGAAAATCGTATCGAATCTTGGTGAAATCTTCTATATAAATTTCCTGGTTGTCCGTAGCTATGATTTTATATTGACTACCATTCTTTCTCCCAGCCCAACAATATCAGAAGCCGCTTTCGCAAAAATTGCGGATTCAACCAAATCTGTTTCTTTCCCTCCAGACTCCATTTGGATAAATCCTTTTTGGTTTTTCATAAAATTTGTCTGGCGGAGAAAATCTATTTAAAAAGTTAATGTTTTATTTAAATATCCAAATTCTTCACCGTCTTGGCATGCGTCTGAATAAATAACTTGCGCGGAGCAACATCGTCTCCCATCAAAACATCGAAAATTTTGTCGGCTTCTTTGGCATCTTCAATTTTAACCTGCAGGAGTACGCGTGAGGCCGGATTCATTGTTGTGTCCCCCAATTCATCCGCGTTCATCTCCCCCAAACCTTTGTACCGCTGAATATTCGGGTTGTCATATCCTTTTGCTAACTTATCTTTCTCTTCGTCCGAGTAAGCATATTTAAAATCTTTTCCTTTTTGAATTTTGTAAAGCGGAGGCTGGGCTATATAAATGTACCCGTTATTGATCAGCGGCAAAAAGTATCTATAAAAAAGCGTAAGCAAAAGCGTTCTGATGTGCGCGCCATCAACATCCGCATCCGTCATGATAATTATGCGGTGATATCTCAATTTTGAAAGATCAAAGCTCTCGGCGATCGCCGCACCAAGCGCAATTATCAAATGCTTGATTTCCTGCGATGTCAGCATTTTATCCAAACGCGCTTTCTCAACATTCAAAATTTTACCCCGCAGAGGCAAAATTGCCTGAAACCTTCGGTCCCTAGCCTGCTTGGCGGAGCCGCCGGCTGAATCTCCCTCAACAATGAAAAGCTCCGATTCGGCCGGATTTCTCGACTGGCAATCGGCGAGTTTTCCGGGAAGTGCTAAACCCTCCAGCGCGCCTTTGCGTAAAATAGTGTCTTTAGCCGCTTTTGCCGCTTTCCTGGCTTTTAGCGCCAAAATAACTTTCTCCAACATCGCACGCGCGTCCTGCGGATGCTCCTCTAAAAACGCAGTAAGCGATTCGCCCAAAACCGACTCAACCGCTGTCCTCGCTTCCGGATTTCCAAGCTTGGCCTTGGTCTGTCCCTCGAACTGCGGATTTTTTAATTTTATTGAAATTACAGCAGTAAGCCCCTCTCTCACATCTTCTCCGGTCAGGTTTTCTTCGGATTCTTTCAGATACCCGTTCTTCCTCGCGTAAGAATTCAAAACGCGCGTGAGAGAAGTCCTGAAGCCGGTCGCGTGCATTCCTCCTTCCGGGTTTAAAATATTATTCGCGAAAGCAAGCTCTCTCGACTGCAGATCGTCAACGTATTGCAGAGCGATCTCAACGGCCATACCCTCGGCATCTTTTTGGACATAAAAAATCTTATCATGCTTTGGATTCATTCCTTCGTTCAAATATTTCACGTAAGAAGCCACGCCCCCTTCAAAATAGAACGCGTAAGAAGTGTGTTCGGATTTTTCTTTTTCGCGCTCATCGTTGATGCTTATTTTTATCCCTTTGGTGAGATAGGCCTGCTGGCGCAAACGTTCCAATATCTTCTTCCAGTCATATTCCGGAATCTTGTTTGTCTTGCTGTCCGTAAAAATTTCCGGATCGGGCTCGAACGTAATGGCAGTGCCGTTTTTTTTGCCCTTGCCGACTTTCTGGACTTTTGTCTTGGGTTTTCCGCGCTGATACTCCTGCGCCCAAACTTCGCCAGCGCGGCAAACTTCCGCGCGTAGCCACATTGAAAGCGCGTTCACCACGGAAACTCCGACTCCGTGCAAGCCTCCGGAAACTTTGTATCCGGCGCCGCCGAATTTTCCTCCGGCGTGCAATGTTGTGAGAACCGTCTCAAGGGCGGATTTTTTGGTTTGTTTATGAAGGTCGATTGGAATTCCCCTTCCGTCATCCAAAACTTTCACCCTGCGCTCGGGCAATAATGTAATCGCGATATGCTTGGCGTATCCCGCCATCGCTTCGTCGATTGAGTTGTCGACGACTTCCCAGATTAAGTGATGCAAACCCTCCGCTCCGGTGCTCCCAATATACATACCAGGGCGCTTCCGAACAGGGTCCAGTCCCTCCAAGACCATAATGTCTTGGGCGGTATAACTCCCCCCTTTACCCCCATCATTTTTGGGCGCTTTTTTAGGTGTCTTTTTAGGCATTTTAATAGTTTGATTTTAGCATAAAAACAGAACCCATGCAAACAAAAATGCCCTAATAAATAGGGCTTAAAATAATGGTTTTTACGAAATAATCATGTTCTCTAAATCTTTTGAAAATAGTGTGAGGTTTCGACAGCCAGTTTTGGTGACAAGCACCATGTCTTCGATGCGAATGCCGCCAAAAGGAATAATAGTTGGATAATCATAACTTTTATGATAATAAAGCCCTGGCTCAACCGTTACAACATTTCCTTTCTGCAAAATGCATTTGATAGAACTTACCCATGGCGGCTCGTGGATATCGATACCAACACCGTGCCCAACGCCGTGAATGAATCCCTCCATCGGACACTTTTTTATTTCGGTGGGATAGCTATGAACATTGAAATAATCCAGAGTCGCGTTGTAAATTGTTTCTCCGTCTATCCCCGCTCTAACTAATCTAATACCCATCTCCTGAGCGGAACGAACTGTTTCATACATATTCTTCAGTGCTTGCGACGGCTCCCCTTTAAAAATCGTCCGTGTCATATCAGCATAATAATGCGTTTTCATCGAAAGCGGAAAAACATCCATTACTATCGGCTGATAAGCCTGTAACGGACCGGAGCCGGCGCAATGCGGATCGGCGGCTTGTAGACCACAAGAAACAATTGTATCGATTCCAAGATATCCTTGCTGATATAGCTTAACATCAATAATTTTTCGCAACATTTCAGACGTAACAACGATTTCTTCTTCAACCAGTTCGCGTCCGTAAATAATCCTATCTTCCATAATTTGGCATGACCGCAGATAATCCATTGCCTTGCCAACAGCAACTTCCACCGCTCTCTGCGCTTTTTCGATTTCTCCAATTTCCCAATCAGTTTTTATCGCGCGCTTGGGATAAAAAGGCGCGAGAGCCAGCGCAACTTCAAACGATTTCGCGAGCTTGTCTTTCAAGCCGCATGGGAATGTGTCCGGTACTATAATTTTTTTAACACCCTGCCACTTCAGAAAATTTTCAAGATATCCCCGGCTTTTATTTTTATAATCATTGGCGTTCACAGCCTCAATACCTATATTTAATTCTTTCTTTGCGCGCTCAAGTTCCAAGGGGCCGATCAGAAGATACGATTTACCGAAATCTACCAAATCGTCTTCATCTAATAAAATATCAACAAGAAAAAACGGATCCGGCGCCTTAAACCCAGTACGCCACAAAATATCCGCCGAAAAATGCGGCGGCCCAAGATCGGTCGCCCCCCAAAGCACTAAAGCTGTTTGACTTATTTTTTTCTTCAAAAAACCATCCTCATATATCTGAAAGAAAAGTAGCAGAAATCCTATTTCTTTGCAACTATAACCCTTCCCTTCCAAAGCCCCAAAAAATCTTTTGCACAAATGAATTTATTCATTCCTTCCGACGCTTTTTTCGCGTCCGGGTCATGGTAATAAAAACCTTTGAGCGCATCGCTTTCTTTTTTAAAACCAATGAGGAGTATCAGGTGCCCTCCCGTGCCGCTCTTTACCGAAGCAAGAACCGGAATATTTTCTTCAAGAATTGAGACAATAATCCCAACGCCATTTTTGTTGGAAACCGACCTGCCTGCCGGCAATGCAGGGCTTTCAACATTTGGCCACTCTTTCCTGAAAGAATTTTCAAAACCGTGTTTTTTAGCAATCAAAACCAAACCCTCGTGTATCCATCCGACATCTGGTTTATAAGCGCCCAAAGATAATCCTTCTTTTATCAAACCATCTAAACTTAAATTCCCATCCGCATTATCAAAAAAATCCATCGCCATCTTGAGCGAAGCAATTCCGCAACTGCGATATTGCCAATCCGCATCTTTCACGTCTCGCCACTGCGAATAATACGGCGCATTAAGCAAAATTTTATTGTTACCGTCCATATTTAGCTTTATTATAGCTCATTTTTAAGCTATTGACAAATAGCTATTTTGAGTGTATACTTCGCAACAGAGTCCTGATCTAAATATCAACCCTAACCAAGGAGCGGAAAATGCGAAAAAGATACCAGATTGATGATTGCCTTGAAGACATTGAGTTGGGAGAAGAACTGTTGTCCATACCTTCAAGTGGAATGGGAAAAAACAGCCTCAAAGGCCAACGGGTTGTTATTGAGGTTTTCGATCGGATTTTTCGTGACGGCCGTGTAAGTTACGAGTGGGCTATGGCCGATCAAACAATTTCAGCCGGTGGGATGGAAAAGGCAAGCGATTGCGTTGAAGACATCGTGGATACGCTTCGGGAAACTAACCCGAAGCACATCGAGCTTATGTTTCCTCCGGTTAAGCTAAGCCGGGGAAAAACCTACATCAGCCGGCGAAAACGGGTCACGAAACTAGAGATCGCGGGCTTCAAAGCCGCTATCCAGGGAATGATGGTTATCTCGATCGCCGAATAAATAGGCATCGCAAGAGGCCAGCGCTTGTGCGCTGGCCTCATTTTTTTATAAAAATTTTAATTACCTTAATTCCGCGTTAAATTGTTTGGCGGTTTCGCCATAAATCTTGTTTTGGATAGCGTCCACCTCTTCGGAAACCAATGTCCTCTCGTTAGAGCGGTAGACTATGCGGTAAGTGTAGCTTATTTTTCCCTCGCCGAATTTCGCTGCATTCTCGTATTTATCCAAAAGCTCCACCTGCTCCACCAAATCCCCTCCAAGATCGCGTATTAAATCAAAATAATTATTAGGCACGAAATCGTTTTTAACTACAAATGAAATGTCGCGGGTTATCGGAGGATATTTTGAAACTTCTTTAAATTTATTTCCGAGCTTCAGTTGTTTTTTGACTCTGGGGTCTTCAGACCACAAGAGCCTGATATCCGGCAGACTCATGGAAGCCATGGCCAATCTCTCTAAACCAAAACCAAAGGCCCAGCCATGGTATCCGGTAAGGCCAAAATTAGAAAGTACACTTTTTCTTGCCATGCCGGAGCCAAGCATTTCTATCCATTGCCCGTTAATTTCCGCCTCCATCTCAAAACTCGGGTCAGTGTAAGGGAAATTGTGATCATAAAATCTAAAGTTTACATCTCCAAAAATACTTCTGGCAATTTCCGAAAGAGTATTTTTTAAATCTTCCGGCGTTATGTTTTTTTTGTCGTCAGGCCCGATGTAAAGCCCCCCGAACTGATGAAATACGTTCATATGGCTTCGGTCAATCTCATCTTTTCTGTATACTTTTCCGTAGCAAATCACACCCAAAATTTCTTTATTTTCGATCCTTTTTTTAATTTCAGAATGGTTTAAATAATAGTACCAAAATACCGTATCATGAGTCCTTAACACATTGTCGTCGCCGATATAATAAGTATCTGACTTGCTGCGCGCAGGATGCCCCGGCGGCATATTGAACAGATCAAACAAAATGTTAGTTGGTATGATCTCCGGAATTTGAATCACATCGAACCTTTCGAGGCTCTTGACTCTTGAAGCTCTCTCAACTATTTCTTTGAGTGGGCTCCCGGCTGCGCGCGAAAGATCCGGCATATTCAAAAACCGCGCCATCCGCTTGGAATCGGCGTCGTTCTTTTTTTCGAGCTCCGCTTTCAGTTTCGCCTCCTCCGGCGAATCGATTTTTATATATTGTTTTTCCAAATTTTTACTGAACATGATTAATACTTTACAAAAATCTTTTGATCACGGCAATGGGCTTTTTCTTTCTTAAAAATGTTTTTATGCCTTCGATGACCACTTTTCCGTCTTCTTTTATCAATTCGGGGCGGTAAATATCCTCGTACTTTCCGATTATCCTCCGCCTTTCCGCATGGATGACTTTACCGTCGCCCAGATAAATTCCGACATGCCCGATGCCTTTAGGAAAATATTTATTGTATCTTCCCAACTCTCCTTTCATAAAAACCAAATCGCCGCCTTTAATATTTTTCAAGTCCGCCCTTTTCCCCGCCATCGCTTGCTCTATCGCGGTCCTCGGCAATTTAATTCCGATTTTTTGAAAAACATATTGCGTAAAAAGCGAACAATCAAAAAACCGCGGCGCGTCCGCCATCTTCGCCCCGTATTTGTACGGCCTGCCTTTCAGGCTCTCGGCAATACTGATTACTTTTGAGATTTTATATTCTTTCCTGTTCATTTGTTATTTTTGAACCTCACGCCGACCTATAATTACATTTGCCTTATTCGCCATAAACATTAAAAAATTATATCTTGATTCGCTTTCAAATCCGTTTTCTTTTGCGAAATTTTTTTTATATTCGTCTATATCGCCCATTTCGATGCTTTTGCCGCGAATCTTCCGCCACATTGCCATATCGTCTTCGTTCAATTCGTCCGTATTAATTCCTTTCGGAAAATCTCCTTCGTTCTCCGGATTTTTTGCCGCCTTCTCCATCTCTCTCCTGAAATCCGTCATCGTGTATTCTTTTGGCTGTTCGTTAACCATAAAATTATTTAATTAAATCTTTAAACTCCTCCACCATCGGTACGTGCTCGGGGTCGACATGATAATGTTTTGCCATATAATACGCGGCCCAGTCGGCGATAAGCAATGTCCGGAATATCCTTTCAAAAAGATCCCCGCCTTCAATACCCGCCTCGTCAGTTCCAAAACCTTTTTTTTGGAAAAGTTTTTCCAAAACCGCCGCGCGCCTATTTATCCTCGGATGGTCAGTTTTATCCTTCAAAAATATAAAATGGAATTTTTCCGACAATTCTCTTGTGTTGGGGCGGGTATCGAAACCGGTCATCTCATTGTGGTTCAGTTCCGGGAAATAATTGGCGAACGCCGGGACTTTTCCGGTTTCATTGAATTTTATCTTCCAGATGCGCGCGAGGGCAAAATTTTTATTTGAAGAATAGATCACGGGCACCTTTACATGCAAATTAGCGGCAAGCGCCTTTCCTTCCGTTTCCGCGTGCGCCGAGTTCAGTTTTTTTGCCAGCATTTTTAATTCTTTCATTTTTTCCTCTTCGTACATTAATTTGAGCAGTGCCAACATCA
>Ga0209211_10003943_pt1 | contig 23590 bp, 31 predicted proteins | sample RifGroA2_FD_183992 | JGI IMG/M metagenome (GOLD analysis project Ga0209211, IMG submission 183992) | Groundwater microbial communities from Rifle, Colorado, USA - Groundwater A2 (SPAdes) (version 2) | ecosystem: Environmental > Aquatic > Deep subsurface > Groundwater | place: Rifle, Colorado...
CCAATCCCTTCCTAGTCATTGTCTCGCCTATGTCGTCACGCGTGACGGCGACCGGGCCGTTCCTCTTCCGGTCCCAGACCACGAAGTCGCCGAGTTTGACATGCTGCTCCGGGGTGATCCCCTGGATCTTCATCGACGGACCATCGGGCGAAAGAGTCGCCAGCGTTTTGTAGTCCGGGAAGATCTCGTGGGCGCGCAGGCGCTTGAGGTTGTCCTTTCGCACCAGCAACGGGAAGTCGGTGAAGCGCTTCACGAAGGCTTCGTCGTACCACTTGTTATCGATCATCAGTTTCGTGATGCCGAGCCAAAGCGCGGCGTCGGTCGTCGGCCGGATGGGAATCCAATAGTCGGCTTTGGTCGAGGGAGGGCCGTATTCCGGCGCGATCACAACGATCTTGGCCCCACGCTCCATGCACTCGATAAACCAGTGGGAGTCCGTGAGTTTGTTCTCGACGAGATTCTTCCCGTCCATGATGATGAGCTTGGAGGAGCGCAGATCGTTGAAGTCGCAATCCGAGGCTTGCAGTCCGTGCACCCACGGGTGTCCCGGTGCCTGGTCGCCGTGCCAGGTGTAGTTCGAGAAATTGCGCCCGGCGCGGGCATGTTCGTGATCAACGCCACGGATTTTAGCATCGAGCAGGGCGAGGGAGTTGTTGAGGCGATACATGCCGTACTTGCCGATAACGCCGAGCAGGCCCATTCCGCCACGCATCTTAATGGTGCGAGTACCTGCCCCGCCCATCTCCTTGACCATCTCGGGCTGGTAGCCTTGGGCCAGCAGCTTTTTGGCTCCCTCCTCGCCACTGTAACGGGTCGAAATGGCGGCCAGCGCCTTGGCGATATTGTCGAACGCATCCTCCCAGGAGATCTGGACGAACTCGTCCTGGCCGCGGTTATCAAACATGTACTTGGTCTTGTTTTCCGGCGTCAGCTCAGGAAAACCGGCATCGGCCCAGGCCTTCCATCCTTTTCTGACGATCGGGTGTCTGAGCCGATAAGGTCCGTAGATCACTCGGTGGAAAGTGTATCCCTTGGCGCACTGGCGGGGGTTCCAATTGGCAGTGGCCTTATTGCCGTAAAGGTCGGCGTATGTTTGGTAATCGTAGGTATTGCCGAGGCGAGTGATAATACCGTTTCGCATGTAGGCGCGGACGCGGCAGGCGTGGGTGTCGTTTGGGGAGCAAACCCAATCGAAGGTCTGATCGTACCGATATTGATCGCGGTAAATTTTTTCCCAGGCGCGATCCACCGAGCCGGCGAGCGGGTTCTCGTCCGGTCGTGTTGCGGCCAGCAGGCGCAGCGGTAATCCCGTGGTGAGAGCTGCCGTGCCCGTCCCGATCCCCATCCAGCGCAGGAAGTCGCGGCGCGTTAAATCGGTGATCTGCTGTTTTTTGTCGTTGCTCATGTTTTTTCTCCCTCCAACTGAGCCTTCAGCTATCAGCTTTCAGCCAGAGATTTTGTTTTAGCTGATCGCTGACGGCTACTTTGCTATTTTAAGATCTTGCCAGATGGTTACTGACTTCTTTCCATCACGATCCCCAGCGCTTCCGTTCCAGACGGCAAATGCCACCGGCACCGTGCTTCCCGGACTGAGCGCCACCGCATCCTTTCCCGAGGGCTTGAGACTTCTGCGGAACATGACGCGGTAGGAGTCCGCTGCATAAACGCCCTTGGCGTCGACCTTTTGGTCTATCCTTGGGCGCGCCCGAAGCGTGCCGAATCCTTGTGCCGTCAGATCCTCCGCCGGGCTCTTGCGTTGGGGATCGGATACGATATTTCCCGCCCCCCAGCCTGTTACGAACGTTTTATCGGATTCGAGCGTGAGCGCGTGCCGGGAGGCTTGCTCCACCGGTGAGCGCAACAGATTAGGATAGGCGTCTATGCCAAGGTTGGGATAGACCTTTTCGAGGTCTTGGAAGACAGGCTCGAGGTCAGCCTGGCGCTCGGATTTCCACATCCAGATATTGACATGCTTGCCCTTTTGACCCATGGCGAAAAACGGCGGATCCTTGGTGAGCGAGAATTCCACCGCAACCGCGTCGCGAAAATCCTGCGGCCGCATCGCCGTGTGGTCATGGGTATCATCCGTCCACATCAACAAAAAGGCTATTTCCTTTCCGTCATGAAGCGCGCGCACGGTGAGTTCCTCCGGCCGTTCGGTGCGCCACCAGAGAGGCATCAGGTGGAGGTTTATCCGTGGAGCCGAGCGCCAGATCCCGGAGTCAGGATGGTCCGGGAGTTCCTTCACTCGCGGGGCCACGATCTCGAATTTCTTCATCTCCACGCGCTCTCGCTGTTTTTCGCCCGACAGAGATCGGACGTAATGGACGAGGTGCCAGGCATCATCCCCGTAGGCCCAATCGCTCATCGGCATCGGGCTTCCTGGAATACCCGCTATAATATGGCGGTAAAGAGAAATGGGATCAGGACTACCCTTGAAAATGCCGGCTGTAAGGTCACGCGGACGGGTGGGGTACCCCTCCTCGTCTACCTGTTTCTCCGTGCCATCGCCCCTGCCCGTGGACCCGTGGCATGCGGCGCAGGCATCCTTATAAAGCTCCAATGCCCGGGCTTTGGCTGCGTCATCGTACGGTGGCTCCTTTGACACCTGGATTACCCCTTCGCCCCCATTTCCATCAGGTCCTGGATTTTTTGGCGGTTTTACCTCAAGGGGCTTTTCTGCCAGCGACTTTACGTAGTAGACCAAAGCCCAGCGTTGCTCTGCCGGGAGATGTCCCCACGACGGCATCGCCGATCCCGGCATACCGCGCGAAATGGTGTTAAAGAGATCTTGGTCGGTTGGAACCCGGTCCCAGGTTGAGACCATGCGGTATTTAGCGGCGACGAAATTTCTTGGTTTGGGATATAAAAGGTAGGCAGCTTCGCCATCACCACGCCCTTCCACACCATGGCAGGCGCCACATTGCCTATTGTAAATCTGTTTCCCCAGAGCGATGAGTTTGGGGGAAGACGGAGGAGGTTTCAGTTCAGCCGTATTGATGATACTGGCGGCAAACAGCAGCAAGAATGCCACCGCAATCGATGAAAAAAGTGATTTCATTTCTTAACCCCTTTAATTTTTAATGCGACTTTTTCTACCATTGCCCGGTTCTGTTGGTCCTCATGCCTCATGCAGCCGTTCTTTTAGCGAGATCGGCCAGCGTCGTTCGTTCCATCAGTTTCCCGATGACTTGCTGTTTCACTCGCTTCCACCGAAAGTGCATGGGGCAGGGGTTGGAATCGGCGCATCGATCGCTCCAGAAAAAACAGTGATCAAAAAGATCCGGCCCCTCGATCGCCACAAAAATCTCCTTTACTTTGATCTCCTTCGGTCGCCGGGCCAGGGCGTAGCCACGGATCGCCCCCCGGGAAGAAGAGACGATCCCGCTCCTGGTAAGCTTCTGAAAGATCTTTGCCAGAAAACTCCGGGGAACCCCTCGCGAGGCAGCTATGTCCCGTAAAAGCATCGCCGTACCCAACGGCTTTTTGGCCAGGACGAGCAGGCCCTCAATCGCGTATGCGCTTTCACGTCCGAGTTTCATTTTTTCTGTACAAGGGTCAAAGGATCAATTGAGTCCTTTGGCCACGAAAAAGACAGCAAAATGCGTACCAATTAAAATATGGATCGTCAGCATTGGCTGCATTAAACTTTCTAATCAGGATTTTCCAGAAAATAAGAAATTTCGATTCTAATTTTCCAAGTTCCGCGAAAGACTATAAGACGAAGGCAAATGGCGTTAGGGATAAAAGGGTCGCCCGCCAGGTCGGAGACTGGCATGTCTTATGCTCAAGCGTTGAGTCATGTGAAAAGAGGAGGACTCCCGTGGCAGCAGTTTGGGTGATTCAGCATATCCATTGTGAAACTCCGGGAACTATCGCCGAGGCTCTTGACAGGGAGGGGATATCCATCCAATCCGTGCGCGTCTTTGCGGGAGAGCAGATCCCGAAAGAGATGGGAGCGGCTGCGGGGCTTATTGTCATGGGGGGGCCTGTGGGGGTCTATGAACAGGACCGCTATCCGTTTTTGCGCGACGAGATTTACCTCATCGAACAGGCGCTGACGGAGAAAAAGGCGATATTGGGAGTTTGTTTAGGCAGCCAACTTCTCGCGGCGGTGTTGGGAGCCAAAGTGGCGAAAGGAAAGCAAAAAGAAATTGGCTGGTATCCGGTCACGTTGAGCCGAGCGGCTATGGTGGACCCGCTGTGGAAGGGAATCGAGAGTCCCTTTACAGCCTACCATTGGCACGGGGATGTATTCGAGCTGCCGCGCGGCGCCGAAGCGCTTGCGTCGTCGGCTTTGACACCATGCCAGGCGTTTCGCTACGGGAAAAACGCCTATGGGTTTCTTTTCCACATGGAGGTTACGGAGAAAATCATCGAGGAGATGGTTCAGACCTTTGCGGATGAGTTGCAAGAGGAAAACGTTGATGGGAGGCAGATAGTAAGAAGGGCAGGGGACTATCTTCCTCGCCTTCAAAGCATCGGTAAACTGGTTTTCCAGAGATGGGCGAGTTTAGTCAAAACACTATTCATATCATCTTCATAGCAGCTTCCCTAAGAATAAAGCTCACTTCAACATACCGTTGAAATCGGCTAGATCATTCTCGATCCGGTCACATCTTTGATTCCGCATCATAGCCCGGCCTGGCTCTATCGATCCCGGTTTTGATTAAGCTAGGCGTTACAGAACAGGAGATATGCAAGTTACGCAAGTCTGGCACGAAGACGCAATAGCCACGCTTTCACTACGACAGATGATGGTTTCATCCTCTCTTGTATTAGGCCAAACCCAGGCTCAAAATAGGAAAGTTGCAGGACTATTTGGAGGATTGGCCTTCTAGCAAACCCTTAGGTGGCTTTTTTAATAATAATTTTTTTGCGCTTCCTTCAGGGTTGCTCGAAGCTGAAGCGAGCCGCGCCTGGGCCTCCGCGATCCATTTTTTTACCTCGATCACATCAGATGAATCAGCCGGGAAGAGGCGCACAAAAGCCTCCCAGGCTTTAATGGCGCCGGCATCGTCCCCCTTGGCGCGAAGCGCAAGTCCCTTGTCCCAGAGAGCGTGGGCGTAAGAGGGGTCTCGACGCAGCGCCTCCTCATAATTACGCAGGGCACGCTCCAGGTCTTCCTGTTGAAAGGCCACGTTTCCTAAGTGGGTTAATGCCTCGGGGTTACCGGGATCACGCCCAAGAATAGCTTGGTAGCTCTTCTCAGCATCCGCAATACGGCCTTTGTCCAGCAGGCGATGCGCCTCCTCCAGTTGAGCCGAAAGAGGAAGAAGCGCTGGAGGAGACATGGGAAGGAAGAATGTGCGGGTTGACAAGCCGCCAACTACGAGGCCGCCGAGAAAAAACCCGACAGCGGTAAAGACCAACGCCTTTTTGCTGTACCGATCCCCCATCGATTCCATTAGCTACTATACCGCAATTCCGTGCGGATGCCTCTCCACTGACACTCTGTCAATGATCTTTTTGGCAGCCCTATCAATAGTTGTTGCTTCCTTAAACGTCACACACATTCCTGTAAGCGAAAACTCCGCTGTCATCACCGTCGAAGATCCAACTTTCCGCTTCTTTGAATAGTATCCTTCCTCTTCTGTCGGAAGCAAGGAGGTATTTTTGAAAACAGCAAACGGCATCTTCGAGTATCGCCAGCATGAGAGCCTTCTCTGGCCTCACATCTGTCCTTTTCATTCTTTCAAAATACTGCGCTGGGAGAAGGACATCGGGCTGAAATAGAGACGCTACCATTTCTCTGATATCCACGTCTGTCACAAGGCTCATATCATCTCCAGGTCACGGTCTTTGAACAGGACATGGTGGAAATGTTGATTCAACGGTCTTCAAGACCTGTCCGTAGGAAGGTGCTGCCTTTAAGGAATTCAGGACCGCTCCCAGTTCCTGCCGGGACTCTCTCTCGCAAGCCAGAAGCTTCTTCTGAATTTCCCCCATTATGTTTCCCACCATAAGGACCCCTTCAGAAGGCGCCTTGTGTCCGATCACAAGGAAAGGCCCGTCCGGAAACATTTTGGAGGCTCCCCGATCGGCTATCAGGTCAGCTCGTTGATCTAGTAGAACCATACCCTCTCGATCTTGCACAGAGGTGTCACGCCTTGCGATTTTCAGTCTGGCCGCGCTCGGCAGCTCTTGATTTGGCTTTGAATAGGAAAGGTCTAACTGAACGTTCAATCCTGCCCGCTCCAGTAACCTAACTGGAAATGGGCCGGCCGCGAGCTTATGTGCACTGTCCCAAAATGTGATGAAGGGAGTTTTCTCCCCTGGCGGCGATGGAACGAGGAAAATTTGCAGGTGCGGATATGCTCTCGGCTGCGCCTTACTTACGGCCGGATAAGAAATCAAAGCCAAAATTAGGAAAATAGCTATTTTCTTCATCGCGAATCGTTTTCCCCTTGCTTCTCAGTATCATTGCCCCGAAAGGCCTTGGGATTATGTGAGCAGCCCTGACCCGCAGGGCTTTTTAAACTTCAGCCCGTCCAACCTTTGCGCCACAGGAAGTAATAGACGCCGCCCAAAGCAAATAATATGAGCAAGGTTTCCATGTTCCCTCCTTAACCAACTCACTTTTTATTCATCGCGCGCATCATGAAATACATGCTCAGGGGACAGGCAAGTATCGCTACTACAGGAATCAAGACGCCCGCAACACCGACCAAAGAGAATCCAAAAAGTGGGATAGCTAGTGCGAGAAGAAACGGCGCCGTGCAACATATACCCATGGGAAGCATCCCCTTGAACCAACTTTTCCTATGAATCTGATCTGACATACAGCCTCCTGGTCATGCCGGCTTCGCCGTCACCTGACTCACCGAGCACGTACCCGCCAAGGTCTTGGCTCGGAGGAGCAGCGTCCATCCAAGTAATAGGACAGAAGCAATTCCGATGTAGACCTGGACCGGCGCAAAAAAGGTCAAGGCCCCAGAAGTGCCCAACAACAAGACCACAGGTTTATTACATATCGGGCATCCCACAGCGAGTACCGATAGTACGCTGCCCGATAAAACTTTTTCCTCACCGGCCTTTGACCCGCCCGCAAAGTAGCTTCCAACGATCAAGCCAATGAGCACTGAGGACACCACCCATATAACGTAGTCTTGAGGCCGCACCGGCGTCATGCGCACAAAGAACAGATTCTCATAGATCGCGGTTGGCAGCCCGATAACGACCAGTCCTATTGCGGCAGCCAGGGCCGTGATGATCCAGGCCTTGGGGGTAAACATGCTGAAAGCAGCCGCCAGCGTCTGGACATGCTTACGAACAGCTATCGCATCCCCGTTCATGACCTCCTCCTTGCCTCTCGCCGAAACTGACAGTGACCGAAAAAAAATTAGAGCCTATTATGCCTAATGTCTTCTCCGTTAAAATCGATGACCGAATTCAAACTTTCTCACGTTTCCAGACTCATCCACCCATAAACGAAGAGATAGGGGACCTCCCAGCGGGTGGTCAGCAAATGCTAAGTCTCGATACTCAACGACCCGGAGACCTCTGTCGTATAATTCGCGTTTCCACGGAAAGCGAGCAAAGCGTAGGAAGCCTTGCACTTCTCTCAGCCGTTCCAAGTCCCCAAGATCGGAGTTGGTCTTGGAAAAGAAGTGAGGGGCATAGGTCTTCGATCCATAAAGCCGGAAGGACTGTTGATAAAAACCCTTGTCTGTTTCCGATATCCCAAGCCAGCGAAAAGGACCGGGGAAGAGAGGCAAGACGGCCGATCGGGTTGGTCTTATCCCCTGAGACTCCATGAACGCTTGCCAGCGACTAACTGCAATCCATTTGTGAACTCCTACGGCAAGGACATATAAAGCAATCCCCATCAGGGCTATTTTTGCTAAAGATTCTCTCTTTCCCTTAAGCCAGAAGGTAGCGATAAGGAATGTGAGAACAATAGCACTAAAAATTGGATCAATAATGTAATATTGAGCCAAGGCGAAACGCCGATCGGATAGAGGCCACAGAACAGCCGTTCCAAAAGATGTAAGGAGGTCCAATCCGATGTGTGAAAGCAGCCCGAGATAGGCAAAGGTGAAGAGACGGAGAAAGTTCTCCCGCCTAAAACCCCAGATTAATCCGGCTACTGCCAGAGAGACCATGCCTCCGCCGAACAGTGAATGCGTGACGGTACGGTGAACCGTAATGGCAGCCATGGGATCCCACAGCCCTGCGATTACGTCTAAATCTGGAGCCAGCCCGCCAATAATAGCCGCCGCCATCAGGGAACCTTTATACCCACTCGGAAGGGCGCGAGAAGCAAGGACGCCTGTAATCCCATGAGTTACAATATCCATGTCATTAGCGAGTTTTCTGCTCCCGCCCTATCAAGCAGCCATTTGCGGGCGCACCCTTAAGATCTGCCATAGACCTAAGGCTACCAAAACAATGCTTATCCATTGGTATTCCGTCATACCCAGACCTACCACACGATTCATGCGCCAGAATTCCACTGTAAACCGCATCGATCCCGTCAGGGTTAAATAAAGCCAGAAAATTGTGCCCGGAGCAAAAGTTTTTTTCCTGAGAAGCCAAACAATGCCGAAAACAACGAGAGATTGAATCAACTCATAAATCTGTGTCGGATGGACTTTGACTCCCGGGGGATATGGTATGCCGGTTATAGGATCAACCCAACCGAATATCGCATTAGTAAAGGCGACTCCCCACGGGACATCTGTCACCTTTCCCCAGGTGCCGTCCCCAGCCAAAAAACAGCCGATGCGTCCGATGCCATAGCCTAAAGCCAGTGCTGGTGCGGAGATATCTGCGGCCCGAAGCCATGGGATATCACTCTTGCGAACTACCCAGGTGAGAGCAAGAGCGCCACCTAAAACTCCTCCATACCAGGTAAACCCCGCGCCACTGAAAATGAAGCCCCAAGGAGATCGAACAAATTCACTCCACTCCTCCACAACAAATAAAAGCCTAGCCCCTATCAGTCCTCCGAGCATTCCAGCAACGACCCAAGTATTAGCTAGCTCAGGGCTATAGTGGTAGCGTCTGAGTTCTAGCCGGATAATCCAACCGCCGACTAGTGCCCCTAGCGCCCAAAAAACGCCCAGGCTGTTAACGGCGAAAGGGCCGATCTTGAACAGGACAGGATACATGCTCGACTAATGACTCTCTTTACGGACAATAAGCTTCATCCTATCCAAGCCAGTAACCCGCACAGTTTCCCTCACTGAGAGATCCTCACTACACACTGCATCCCAAAGCTCGCCTCTCAACAGGACCTTAGCTCCGTCCTTCGTCCTGCTGACCACTTGAGCCTTCCCTCCCATCAATCCTTCAATGCCCGTGGCGACCGGTCTTCTCATGTCCTTCCATGTCACCCATGCCAGCCACATAAAAACGAGAAAAAGTGGAATGGAAAGAAAAATTGCCTGACCGGAAGGTAAAAGAAAAAACAGTAAAAGAGCGACAAAGGGGAACAAAAAGAGAATGTGGCACATATTTATTTTTCTTCCTAACTTTAACTAACTTAAGGTTTTGCCTTTCCCGATGAAGATGTTATTTTTAGCTCCTTTTCAATAGCTGCCTCGAAGACCTGAAAGGGTTGCGCCCCTACAAGTAGCTGACCATTGAGAAAAAAGGCCGGGGTTCCCCTGGCGCCAAGAAAAGCCGCTGTGGCTGTCTCTCCTTCAACTTTCTTAAGATGTTTTCCTGAATCGAGACACTGGTTAAAGTCCTGACTCTTAAGTCCTAGCTCCTTAGCATAGCTTTTAAGCTTCCCGTCGGTAAAAGCCAAAGGGGAACCGGCGCTGGCGAAGAGCTTGTCATGGTACTCCCAGAACTTTCCCCGTTCTCCAGCGCATTCCGCAGCTTGGGCCGACGCAACAGAATGCTTTCCCAGAATCGCAAGGTGGCGATAAACAAACTTGACCTTGCCTGTGCTGATATATTTCTTCTCGATTAGCGGTAAAGTCGTTTGCCAGAATTTTCGGCAGAAGCTGCATTGAAAGTCGGAGAACTCGATGAGTGTAACAGGAGCTTTATCGTTTCCTCTCTTCGGGCCGTCTTTGGCCAAATGTGCAAAAATCTCGTCTCCCTTTATTGGCTGAGCCAGAGCGCTCCCACTTAAGAGTAGAAGCAATATCAGGCTCCACATCGTAATCATCATTTTATTAACTCTTTCCGTTGCTTACTTGTTCCCTAAAATATCGGGTGAAAAATAGCCCTTACAAAAAAGGGCTCCGTTCCCCAGAAAGTAAAGGATTCGAACCGGAGAATTTACACAAGAGGAAGGAGCTAGATCCGATAAACGGTCTTCAGTTGATAGATAGGGATTGAGAAAGGAACAGAAGCGGTGCCCGAAGGCTGCAAGAGTGTGGGGGAGGAAAGCTCTGCCCGCAGGAAGGCTACCTGAGAAGCATTCATAGCCCTCTTTTCTACCTTTGAAAAATAGATTTTTTTCTGTCCCTGATAGACTTGGGCGAGAAAAGGATTCTCCTCATCGCCTAGGCAAGAAATGGAGCTTCGAATCTGGCTCGTGCTTTTGGCTGGAGCCTCGTTTTCTAAAACACAAAAGGCATTAAGAGAACCCACAAGAGAGAAAAAGAAAGTGAGACAGACAATGAGAAGGCGATATCTACACACAGAAAAAGGTTAGCGGTTGTTTTTCATTATGTCAAGCCGAACTTTCTAGTCCTTCGGTGGTCAAGCAGAATTTCGCATTAACTCCCAATCATGGTCCCTTCTTTCCAATGCGTGGGATGAACCGAGGCGCCTGCTGCATGTACTGGCGATACTCCGGGAGGCGCTGGACTAAATCGATCTCCTCCAGCCGGGCCTGGATAATAAGCCAGACGTAGCCGAAAGCACAGGCCAGCACAACTGTAGAGGTCGGTTTAAGCAGTGCCAGGCCGGCAGCGATCAACATTCCACCAGAATAGATCGGATGCCGCACGTACGCATACAAACCATCGTGCACTAGCTTGTCCCGGACGGAAGGCGTGTGAGTTATCTTTCCCAGCACCAAGTGCCCCCATAGGAATGGGGCCGCACCGGCGATAATCAATAGCCAGCCAAGCGTCTTTATCACGCTGCCAGGCGTGAGCAAAAACGGTGCAGGTTGTAACCAGCCGACGATGAAACCGAAAAGCCACAGAGGTATGCCGGTGAAGTTCCTTAAGACGGAGGTGGTTATCTCCCCAGCCCTTTCACCCCACCAACGGGAGTATGTGGCGGTGAAGGCACTGGCCCCAACCAGAGCAAAACCCAGGAGTAGCGGAGCCAAAAACAAGAACAAATCGGCCTCTTCACGGGGTCTTTTTCGTCCCCGTCTTCATCCGCTCCGACATCTGCTTCATCATGCCGGACATATCTCCCATCATCTTCGACATATTTTTCATTTCTTCCGGCGTCATTTTGCCGCTCCCCATCATCTGCCTCATGTCTCCCATCGTGCCGGACATCTTGCCCATCATGTTCCCCATCCCTTTCATATCCTCACTCTTCATCATCCCTTTACCTTTCATCATGCCACCCATCCCTTTTTGCATCTCTCCCATTTGGCCTTGCATCTCCATCCTCTTCTCCATCATCCCACCTTCCATCATCCCTCCCTTCATCTGCATCCCCTCTTTCATTGGCATTGCCTTTTTTTCCTGAGCCAGGGTAGGGGAGGAACCCAAAGCAACTCCCAGGATCACAGCCAAAATTGTCTTGTTCATTGTCATCCTCCTTTTTTGTGATATTGTTTTTTCTCCATTTTCGGCAAACCTTCTAATCTTCGGATCGTTTAACTGATCCCCAATTCTTGTTGTAGACATTGTAGATCGGAGTATAGAACAATCCCGCGTGAACACCGTAAAGAAAGCTCTCCACTTCAGAATTTTTGCTGTTTCACTGGAGGTCCCAGCGAAAGGAACGTTCTTTCACTCCGGCAATATCCTTAATCACAAGCTCGAGCCGCTTAGCCTCCGGGGATACCTTAGGAAAACTCAGAGTTATCTCCCGATGGTGCCCACCGCCTTTGTTCTCTGCTCCCGCAGGAGGATAGCTTTTTCCGGCGTCATCGCGCAAAACAGTTATGCTCTTTAGGTCGTAGCCGTCCAGACCGACCGAATGCGTATCGAGTACCACCTGGAAGAGAAGATTATCGTTACCCCCCGGGTTCAGATAAGTCACTTTTGCCGTGACGCCCCCTCCAGAGACTGTTTGCGCCGTACCGGCTGCGGCCGCTCCGAAGCTTTCACCTATCCTCAAGAGACCCATCAGGCATAACACGCTCAAAAATAAGATGACCTTAGCGCCAAATTCCTTCTCGTTGTGTGCCATGAATCTTTGCCTCCTTTAGTTTTCGCTGACCTGCAATTCCTCTTTTTTATGCTGCCTTTCTCCGCGCTGCTCGCCCAAGGCGCGGGAAGAAAGCCGGTGTAGCGGCGGCATAGCGGCGATGCTCTTCGCCATGGCCGCCATGCCCGCCGTGCATCAACCAGTGCATCAGCGGGCAAGCAAGCAGCAAAAGATAAGGCAGAACACCGAAGAGGTGGGCCCGGTGCTCTGTCAACAAGAAGAAAGCGGCAACGGCTAGAAAAACAATCAACGCCACCCCAGTATATCCCTGGAACCAACTACCCGATCGAGATGAGCCTTTGTCAGTCATTTAACGGTCACATCGCGTGGCGCATTCCCATAGGCTGGGTTAGAAGATAGAAATTGATTAAAGTGAAAAGAAGCGAGACGAGAACGAAAGGAATGAAAGCCCTTCCAGTTGCCTCCTCATGCCGGTCAAAGAGAGTTGCAGCTAGCCGGTAGCCGACAGTTATAGAAAAGATAAAGCCAAGCAGAATGAGTAACATCTGGGCCCAATAGATGGCGTCCGAAGAGACTAATGGGATGAACTGCCAATTCGGCTCACCGGCGTCAAGGGGAGTGTAGCGGTTAAGGGCGCGCTGCAGGGCCGGAATGATCCCCGGCCCTTCGATAAAAAGATGAGACACATTGTGCGCCAGGTGCATGGCCAACCCCACCGGAAGGAACATATAGGCCAGATGCACGAAGGTCTTCGTCATCCCCTTTCCCTTCTCCCCCGCGATCCGATTGGCCGCCCATGCCGCGAGAAAGACGATCAAGGGAAAAAGAAGCAAGGAGCCTAGAAAAAAAACTGCTGACTCAGTAAGGCTCAAATAAGTCACAGGCTTCATGAGAATCCGAACAGGGAGAGGAATGAGCCTGGCAAGCCCGGAGGTCCAATTGCTCCAATCGGTGAGCATCTGAACAGTTACTATGGTCGTAATTCCGACCAGTGCCACGGAGAGATAAGACTCATCAAGCCAACGTTTTCCAGAGGCCCACAGATCCTTTCCAAAGGCGCGGACTCGAAAAGCCAGGTTGCTGCTGGGACAGCTCTTTACGCATTCGAAGCAGAAGTTGCAAAAGGTGTTACGGTCTACGGTCATGGGAAACTCAAACATGGGACAGCCTTTTCCCTTCTCGTTTCCCCGGTAACAGTCCTGATGGCAATTCTTCTGGCATTGGCTACGATCTCCTGCTCGCACTTCAAGGGGGGAGACCATGGAATAGAGACCCAAAAGGCCGGTGATAGGACAAAGATAGTGACAGAAGCTGCGCCGCTGAAAGAAAACTCCCGTAGCGATAGCCGAAAAGGCGAAAAAGAAAATCAGCCAGGCCGTCATTTGCGGAGACCTGATGACGCCGATCTGCTCATCGGCCCACGTGAGAAGAACAAAGAGAAAGGTGGCCAACCAGAGATTGCGCAGGAACTTGGGAAACAACCTGTTGGGTTTGGCCAGATTCGCTGACCATTCGTTCAAAGTACCAAAAGGGCACATGACGCACCACAGGCGGCCAACGAGAATAAAGGTGAAGATAATTCCCGGCCACCAGAGAATCCAGGTAAGCTTCGTTGCCAGGTTCTTCGCCCCATCCTGGATATCGAACAGCCCGAGGAAGGCTATGAGGGCTATGAGCGCGAGCACAGGAATTTGAAGTAACGGTTGGAACCCCTGCCAGCTTACAAGGCTTTTTAACCAAGGGATGTCGAGAAGGTTTAAGGGAACGTTAAGGTCCAGAGGGTAGCGGGAGCGCACAACACCCCGGTAGATCCCGGCACCGCCGATGACGATAGCCGTGATCATAAGGGCTAAAAGGCCGGAAGAGAGCCCAGAGCGAGGAGCCACGTTAACGTAGAATTCAAAGATTGCCGGCGGATCAAAACTTCTGCCATCAAGCTCCGCGAGAGCGACGCGCACTAGATGCGGACCTTTTTCCTTTAATTGACGTGCGAGAGTATAACTCCCCGCCCATACCATCTCTGGAGCCGGGGATAGGGGAAATGAATCAAGGCGATCAGGATTTCCAGCGGAGGCTTCTCCTGGCGAGGCGGAGCGATTCAATTGGCGAGCAGGAAGCACCGTCATGAAGATTTTCCCGTTGCGCACAGGCTCCAGAGAGCCGTCTCGCAGGATTTTAGCGATGATCTTGCTCTCCGTGCCGACACGGAGAGGGCGGGGAGAAACGAGAAGCTCCACCTGAAAGCCCTCAAAAGAGACAAGATTCAAGCCCCCTTCAGGCGGAGCGGCCTCGCCGTGATCGCCGTGGGCGAACGCTGAAGGGGCCGTGAGGGCCGAGAGTAGAATCAGCCAAAGGGAGGCAAAAGCCAGGGCCTTACATCCTGCCATACTTTTTATCGATATAACCGCGAATTTCCGCGACGCTATAGCCCTGCTTCGTGTTTTGAGACGCATCCAGCACCTCGTTTTGACAATAATTCTCTCAGGTCGCCGCGTGGCTATCGACAAAGCAGGAGAGAAGAGTCAGATGCCCCATGTGCTTGTCGCATTCGCAATAGCAATAGAGCTGATCGAGAACATCGGGAATCTCCTGCGCCACCCGATAGGCCGTCGCTGTCTTTCCCACGAAAAGAGCAGGCGAAAGAGGCGTCCTGGTTTCACGCCTGACGTATCCGCTGGAAGCAGTTTCCTCAGCTGCCGAATAATGGGTTGGCACCCTTGTGCTGATTCGATTCCAGGTCAGAAGTCCAGCGACCAACGCGACGACCACGCCCCCCATGTACAACCGTTTCCTCTTGCGAGATAGCTTCCTAACCTTCTTTTTGTCTTTGTTTTTGTTTCCCATTCAAAAATTCTCCTTTTTCCTCGAGACCCCGGCTAGCATGGCCGGCAGATCCCAAAAATTTTGCTCAGTTTTGGCCGAAGAAATTACGAATGACGCACTGACGAGCTGTTAGATGCGGAGAACGGACAGAGAAAGATAACGTGGTGGACTGTTCGAAAAAGGTGACGAACCAGGCTGCTCAAGAAAGGGTCTGATCCAAAAAAGTCTTTCCACGCTTAATGTGGATGACTCGAAAAAGTTTTTAAGTTGAACTGATTTTAAAGATCCCGATAAACGAGACTCAGTAAGAAATCTGACAAAGGGTTCTATATTATAGTAGGCATCTCCACAATGTACCTTTGGAGAACCGTGATGCGTTGCGTCAGAGCGGTGCTGTGAAGAAGCCTCTCCGCAGCCACCTATAGGACATTGCAAGACTGCCCAAGCGACACCGGCATAGGAAAGCGTTAGCGCCAGAAATATCGGAGCAACCAATTTCATACGGCGACGATTCATTAGCGACGCTGATGTTTTAAGCCATGCACAACTTGTGCCAGTCGGTGCGACTAATGTTTCATAGGGAAAATTGGATTTTGCGCAGCCACTTTTCGCACTTTTTGGAAACCTTCATTCTTTCTTTCTCACGCTTAGGAAGATAGATTTGTTCTTCCCGGGTCAACGAGTATTGCTGATGGATGTTTTCACCACTCTTGTCTCTCAGACGCGTCCGCTCGGTTGCTCTTGCCCGGATAAAGCTGCTTGAATCGGACAGTTTATCACTGCCGATCCAAAAACATCTCCGCGCTGGTGTGTGGTTCGCGTTGATCACGCTTGTTCTAAAATAGAAGGCTCCTTCCTAGCCTTCGCGGCTGCAAATTTGACGACTTTGTTCCCGATGTAAAGAATCCCGGCGGCGTTCGAAGCCAGGCCGAACCAAAAAAGCTCAATCTGATACTGGGCAACCACTGTGACAAAGCCGGCAATGCCGATGAATGGCAAAATATTGGTCAGATAGTGGGTGCAGCAAGAGATCATGGCAGCGGTCGATGTCGTCCCAGACACGGCAAGGATCTTTCCTGAAGCATCGCCTCGATGAATGGCTCGCCTGAGATAAGTGTAGAGCCCGATTTGAATTCCAAAGCCCAAAGCCAGGCTCACGATGAAATACCAAAACGTGTAGAATTGATCGAGGGTGAAATCCCAACCTGAAACAGCCGTCAGAATCAGAAGGTATGCGCTCAAAAGAGCCAGCATCCCCAGAATTCCCGCTATGGCTCCTCTTAAGATCCCTCCTCCCCGGTTCATACGATTTCTCCCTTTATCGGCGGCTACGTCAGTTCCCGCTTCATGTTTTCAAACTGCTCTCTGTCAATCTCGCCCCTCGCATAGCGCTTCTTGAGGATATCCAAGGCGCTCTCCTGCGGTTGGCCTTTTAGCTTGCCTTGGTCGATCAACCATCGAACCAGCAAAACGATGCCAGTGATAATGGCGACCCAAAACAGAAGCATGATTAACCACCCGAAAAGTCCATAACCCATCCCCCAGCTACCCATAGCCCCCATCATCCCTCCCGGCATCATGAGCTTCACCTCCTTCTTTTTTCGTTTCACTTTTGCGACTCCGCCACACTAGCGGACAGACTGATACTCCCCCCTTCCCTCTTCGGCGCTTACGATGCCGCGCAGCGCCTGATCGAGCTTGGCAGTGATGACAGGCACTGAGAGCGCCCCCACATGCTTAAAAGTGATGCGACCTTCGCGGTCGAGAAAAAAGGTTTCCGGTATGCCCCAAACACCGTAGTTAACGGCGACCCTTGCTGCGGGATCCCAACCGTTCTTGTAGGTAATTCCGAACTCCTCGATAAACGCCCTGGCGTCCCGCTCGTTGTCCTGGATATTGACCCCTACAAACGCGACATCGCCTTCCTTGAATGTTTTCCATGCGGCTTCCAAAGCAGGGGCTTCCACCCGACAGGGCGGGCACCAGGAGGCCCAGAAATTGATCAATACCGCCCGGCCGCGGAGTTCCTCAAGCCGAATTCTTCCGCCGTCAAAGAGCACCAAGTCAAAAGAAGGCGCCTGCCGACCAATGAGAGGAGAGCGGATATAGCGCGGGTCGCGTGTGAAGCCGAAGGCCAAAAGCCAGATGAACCCGACAACGATCCCCATCACGATTGCCAGGCTGCCGACCTTTTTAATCTCCATCCTGCTTCCTCCACGGCCTAACCCAATAAAGCCAACGTTAAGCTCGATGCAACGTCGATTTCCTCCCAAGCAGATAGAAGCATGCCAAGGACACCAAAATCAGCGCCACGCCAAATACCTGCGCCGCGGGTATGCCCCAGGCAAAGATGGCTGGATTGCCTCGGAAAAACTCGACCGAAAAACGCGCAACTCCATAACCGGCCAAATAGGTTAAAAAAGCGAAGCCATCGGTCCGGTAATTTCCTCTTGTTTTCCAGACGAGGAGAAACACCAAGAGGTAGTTGACGATCTCGTAAATCTCTATGGGATGAAGCGGAACGTTTAACAGCGCCAAAGAGCGGGGGTCGGTATAAGTGATCGCCCAGGGAAGAGCTGTGGGTTTGCCGTAGCTGTCCCCGTTTAATAGACAGGCAAACACTCCCACTGTCTGTCCCAAGGCTATACCTGGAGCCAGGGTATCAGCAAATCGCCAAAACGATAGCTTTTTTCTCCGGCAGTACCATACCGCAGTTAAGAATCCGCCCAGAAGAGCTCCGATAATACCTATACCTCCATGCCATACCGCCACAATCTCCCACGGCTTTTGTAGAAAATAGGCCAGGTCAGAAAAAAGAATAAAATATATTCGAGCCCCTAGGATCCCTCCCAACAGAGCATAGAGGGCAAAATCTTGGATGAGTCGGGGTTCAAGCCCCTTGCTTTCTGCCTCCTTTGTGCTCAGCCAGAGCCCGATGAAAAAAGATAAGGCAACGATGAGTCCGTAAGAGCGAATTTCAAAATTCCCGAACTGTAAGAGAACTGGATACATGGCATCTCTCCCAAATTTTCAGCGGCGCGTACCCTCTCGACCACTTGTGGCCTGAGTTTGACACCTCAGCCGTTTTCGGACTGCAAGTTCCATCCTCTTCAACCCTATGACTTCCACAGATTCGCCGACTGAAAGAGCCCCGTCGCAGATGGCGTCCCAGATTTCGCCTTTAACAAACACTTTGTGCGTTCTCTTTCCATTCTGGATGACCTGGCCAACCGCACCTATCATTCCCTCTACGCCGGTCGTTACCGGACGGTGCATGTCCTTCCAGATTAGCCAGTAAAGAATCGCGCAAAAGAGAAGGACAAAGGAGTAGAGCGTCGCTGCTTCCTCCAGGGGCAGCAGCGAAAAGAGAATCAAGGAAACCAACGGCAGTACGAGAAGAAGATGGCACATATTTTCAGAACGCCGGTACCGGGATGGTGCCCCAGCTATGGCGCCGGGGAACCTCCATGGCGAGCGATACCTCCGTACCCTTGAGCTCTGCAAGAAACAGCGGATATCGGAGGACGTCCGTGTCCAACGCCCTCGCAGGGGAGACTTTTTTTCCGTCCGCGGCGAGAGCTTCCGTGAAAATGATTCTCCTCTCTGTCGCAGCTCTTCCATCGCGGAGCTGGCGCAGAGGCTTAAGCGCGTACATCTCGCCGAGGTGCTTTAGCATCGGCATCATTCCTCCCTCTTCGGTCTTTCCGTGGTGCGCCTCATGCTCCCCCAAGTCCGCAATGAGGTGCTGCATCATGTAATCCCGCGGAGCGATGTAGGCCACCAGCGTATGGCCGGGCTCTTGGTGGTGTTTGGCCAGTAGGGGCTCTAGCTCCGCGCTCTCCAGGGAGGCTTGCAACAGATGCCGCACACTGCCCACCGGGAGGGAAGACAGTGAGACTGCTAAAATGCCCTTTTCGGTTGCCGCAGAGATGCGCGCGGCAGCATAAGAGCGGAGTCCAAAGGCGAGGCTGACACCACCGACCAAGACCGTAAGATACAGGCCCGCCAAAGCCCATCCCTTTCGACTCGACCCGCCGGTAAGCCAGGCAAAGAGTTTTCCACCGGGCTCTCCGGGCAGGAACATGCCAATTCGAGCTTTGTAGTTCTGGTACGACTCACCGAATTTTTTCTCCATCCGCCACTCCTCGTTTCGGGCCAGGAGGTAGTAGACAAAAAGCATCGTGAGATAGAGAACCAAGATGATAAATCGAGGCCAGTAGAGCAGAAGGCCCAGACCAGCAACGCCGAGTCCAAGGTACTGCGGGTGCCTGATCCAGGCATAGAGACCTTGTGAAACGACCCCTCGTCGAAGCAGTTTGGCTGAATAGACCTGGGAAGCGCAGATGAAGAAGATGACGAGTCCCACGCCGAAAAGGGTTGGTCCCAGATAGGCCAGCGCCGTTAGGATCGGATCACCGGTATAGCTGATGTGCGGAAGGAAAAAGGCGGTCAGCCACGCCGTTGACGGATTCGCCTCCAACCGGTTCAGCACCGGTGCGTATAAGGAGTAAAAATAGACCGTAAACGGGGTGACCATGATAATCACCTCCAACCCTACCGCCAGATAAAAGAGAAATACTGCCCACGGCCCGATCCCCTTGAGTCTTTCCGTTTCCATTGTTCAACCTCCTGGATTCCGTAAGTTCCCTGCTATCTTCGTTTTTGTCGGTCTCAATCGCGCGCCGCTAAAGCTAAAACGGGAAAAGCCAGAGCGCTCAGAGAAAACCCACAGTAGCCCTTGTCATTCGAATATGTCGTGATGACCGCAAGGGCATTTGGCTATGACATTGGGATTATTGACCTTAAACCCGGCCTCCATGGATGTTTCAATGTAGTCCAGCTCCGCGCCTTTAAGGTACTTCGCGCTGGAGGGATTGATCCACAGTTTAATCCCGTTGTGCTCTAAGACTTCGTCATCGGTTCTAGTCGTGTCTGCAAATGCAAGCGTGTTTGCAAAACCCCTGCCACCCATACAGTGCGTTCGAACCAAAGCCAGCCTTAAACCTATTCCTGGCTGACTCTCCCTGGCCATGATCTCCCGCAGCGTAGACGCCGCCTTATCCGTAATCCTTACTAGCTTTTCATCTGCGTCCATCGGCTTGACCTCCTTATTTATCCAGAAAACTCGGGAGACCTATCTCCGCATCCTACAGCTGCCATTCCCCATGCCTCTCCCTCCCATCATCTCGGCCATCGCTGTCTCATATCCATCATCATCACCCACTCTTTCCTCCCTGGCGTTTGTCGAGCAGAGGAAAACCCTTCTTCTGCCATTCACGCATGCCCTCTTTTAAATTCCAGACGTTCCTATAGCCCAGCCTCACCATTGTCTCAGCGGCAATGGCGCTCATTCGGCCGCTCATGCAGTAAAGCACTATCTTGGCATCCCTAGAACGGGGAAGTTTATCGAGATGCTTCTCGACCTCCTCATAGGGGATCAAGGCATCGGTCTGGGGAAGCTCGCCTTCATACGGGATGTGAACATTGATGAGCGGGAAGTCTTTCTTCTGAAGCATGATGCGCCAAAGCTCGCCTGATCCAACATTACGGTAACTGCCTCCGCTCACTTTTACGCTCTCCCCTTCGACTCTCTTGCTCAGCCTCTGCTGCGACCCGCTCTGCCCAGCAACAGGAAGAGGCCATCCGAGCAACATTATGGTGAGCGACACGAGAGCGAACCAGATCCTTAGCTTTTCCACGGTATTTCCCTCTCTTCTTACAGCAAACTTCGAGCCCTTAGACCCGGCAATTATACAGCCAATATAGCAGCGGCTAAATTTTCGTGCTTCCATAGCTTATCCCCCCAAACATTGTCTCGTTGCTACATGCGGCTGTACTTTCGATCGATCTGGCTGCGAATCTCTGCCATGTTATAGCCTTGCTTTATCATTTGAGACGCATCCAGCGCCTCGTTCTGACAAAAGTTCACTCAGGTTGCCGCGTGGCTATCGACGAAGCAAGAGAGAAGACTACTGTGTCTCATGTGCCTGTCGCATTCGCAATAACAATAGAGCTGATCGAGAATGTCTGGAATCTCCTGGGCCACTTGATAAGCCATGGCTGTCTTTCCGACAAAAAGAGCTGGCGCCATAGGTGTTTTCGTCTCCCGCCTTACATAGCCGCTGGAAGCCTTTGGCTCACTATTGGAAAACCGGCTTGGCGCCCTTGTGCCAACCCAACCCCATGCAAACAATCCAATAACCAAGGCAATCACCAAACCACCGATCCAAAAACCTCGTTTCTTCCGGGCCGGCGTTTTAGCTTTGTTTTCTCTTCTATTTTTTCCCACGACGGCTCCTTTCTATTTCCACAGCTTTTTCCTCCATTTTGTTTGACGAGATCCCCGGTTTTTCTCTCGACGGCTGTTTCATTGAGAAAGATCCCAGCGTAAAGACCGTTCTTTAACTCCGGCAATGTCTTTGATGACGAGCTCCAGCCGCTTAGCCCCAGAAGCAGATTTTGGAAAAGCAAGAGTAACCTCGCGGTGATGACCTCCCCCTTTGTTCTCCATTTGCGTGGGCTGATAATCCTTACCCACCTCGTCCCGCAGGACAGTTAGGTTCTTGAGATCGAAAGCATCAAGGTCCACTGAGTGGGTATCCAAGACCACTTGAAAGCGCGGGCCTTCTGCACCTTTCCAAATGAGATAGCTCACTTTTACTGTGACGCCTCCGCCAGAATGGGTGCGAGTCAACCCGGCCGCTGCCGCCCCGAAACTCTGGCCGGCGCCACTCAGACTGATCAGGATTACCCCGCTCAGTAACAACAAAGCCTGACTTTTCGTTCTCCTTACAATATCCGCCATGATGTTGACCTCCTTCTTTGTTTGCCAGAGTTCAATTCCGTTCATACTTCGTTTCTCCGCATAGCACCGCCAAAGCGGGGGAAGAAACCGGGCGTGACGGAAGCGTAACGCTGATACTCATCGCCAAATTCTGCCATCACCTCCCGTTCCTCCCTTCCAGCCAGCCTGACGTACATCGTTACCAGCACAGGAAACATCAATAGCGTCAAGATCGTCGGCCACTGAAGCAGGAAACCGAACATAATCACTATAAACCCGGCATACTGTGGGTGACGCATATTCGCATACGGACCGGCGGTCGCCAGCGTACGGGTTTGCTGCGCCTCGTAGAGCACCCTCCAAGCGATTCCGAGCCAGATAAGTCCGCCAAAAATGAGCACATCGCTGAGGAGATGAAGTGGGTTAGAATGGGGATCGCCTCTTAAGCCGAACAGCGTCTGCCATAGATGCCCGGCATCATGAGAAAGGAAATCGATTTCGGGATAGCGGCCAACCAGCCAGCCGGAAAGCAGGTAAATGGTCAAGGGAAAGCCATACATCTCGGCAAAGAGCGCTACGATGAAGGCAGAAAAAGCCCCAAAGGAGCGCCAGTCCCGGGAGGTCCTCGGCTTGGTGAAGCTGAAGGCAAAAATAATAAAAATCAGCGAGTTGATAATTACCAAGGACCAAAGGCCGTATTCCGGTGAGTCGTTCATTCTTCATCTCCCCTAGGACTATGCTTATGGGTTTCCCCGGGCCCACCATGCCCGCCGTGCATCAGCCAGTGCAACAACGGGCAGGCAAGCAGCAACAGGTAAGGCAGGAATCCCAAGAGATGTGCCCGGTGCTCAGTGACTAGAAAGAAACCGATAATGGCAAGGAACCCGATCAAGACCAGGCCTGTTCGAGACCTTAGCCAGCCCCTTATTTGTGATTGCCCTTTGTTGTCCATCTGCCTAAAAGTAGAACAGAAATGCCAGGAACCAGCCAAACAGTCCGTAACCCATTCCCCAACTACTCATCATCCCCTTTGGCGACGGGAAGGCAGCCCCCCCTGTTCGAGAAGGGCCTGGAGCCTGTTTTCCTGGTCGGTGCTCAGGAGGGCCCTGCCCTGATCAATCGCTTTGATCCGGCCCAAACGGAGAGCCACCTTCAGCCCTTCTATCTTCCGGAGGGTAGCCTCTACCCTAGACAGATCCACCGGCACCTGTCTTAGCAATACGTCCAACTCTTTTTCCGCAGCCTCTAGCTCCGTGATCCGTTGAGCAGCCTCTTGCTGGAAGTCCGAGCGGATAACTTCAAGAGAGCGGACCTGCTCGGCCGAGAGGCTTAGATCCTGCTGATGATCGAGCATGAGGGTGATGAGTGGCCTATCAGCGGAAGCTCGGGAAAAACCCATCATTCCATGGGCTGGTCCCATCATCCGGCCGTCTGGTGATGTTTGAGCCCCGGCAAAGCCTCCGATACCGCTTAAAATCAGCATGAGCACCACCACTGAAATGACCGTCGTCCTTTTCATCTTATTTCCTCCTTTTTTGACAAAACGTTTGCTTACAACATTTTTCTCCCCGGGAATCAGCAGCAGCCGCGGCCGCTGCGTCGCGTTGTGGACCCCGCCGCCTGCTCCTCGCCATGGCCCGCGTGCCCGTCGTCGCTCGCTGTCGTGCGCTGTGACGACTCGGAGCCGTGCGACCCATGACTGCCCATGCCACAGCCGTC
>Ga0209211_10003944_pt1 | contig 23589 bp, 19 predicted proteins | sample RifGroA2_FD_183992 | JGI IMG/M metagenome (GOLD analysis project Ga0209211, IMG submission 183992) | Groundwater microbial communities from Rifle, Colorado, USA - Groundwater A2 (SPAdes) (version 2) | ecosystem: Environmental > Aquatic > Deep subsurface > Groundwater | place: Rifle, Colorado...
GACGTGGAGCTCAAAAAGGTCAATGGTTTTTCCGGTACGGGCTGGGAGGTTAACTTGTCCTGGGACGCGGCGACCGATAACGTCGGTGTGGCCGGCTACAAGATTTATCGTGACGGCACCTTGGTCGTCAGTCGTCCGTCGTCAGCCGTCAGTTATTCTGATTTGGGTCTAACGGCCAACAGGACCTACAGCTATACCATCAGCGCCTTCGACGCCGCGGGCAACGAGTCAGCCAGATCAACCCCGATTGATGTCACGACACAGGCGTCGCCGGATACGACATCACCGACTGTTCCGGCCGGCTTGATGGCCACGGCGGTTTCGGCAAACCAGATCAACCTCTCATGGACAGCCAGCACGGACAGCGTAGGTGTAACCGGGTATCGGATCTTTAGAAACGGCATTCAGGTTGGAACCTCAACTACAACGACCTATCAAAATACCGGCCTTTCTCCAAACACCAGTTATTCATTTACGGTTTCAGCGTACGACGCGGCGGGCAATGAGTCGAACCAATCATCGTCCGCGAGCGCGACGACACAACCCACGACAGATACTACGGCACCGTCGGTCCCAGCCGGCCTGACGGCCACGGCTGCTTCGTCAAGCCAGATCGATCTGTCATGGACTTCCTCAACGGATAGCGTGGGGGTGACGGGATACCGGATCTTCAGGAACAGTATTCAGGTCGCCACGTCAGCGACACCAGGCTATTTGAGCACGGGACTTTCGGCCAACACGAATTATTCATTTACGGTTTTGGCCTACGACGCGGCGGGCAATGAGAGCGGACAGTCAGTCCCAGCAAGCGCCACGACCCTCCCGACGGGAACCGTTTCTGGCGATATTAACACCCTGCAATCCCGCTTGGCCTCCACGTATGCCACCGGCAGTACTGCCAATGCCGCTACTTACCTGGCAACACAGCAGACGGACGGCCGCTGGACAGATATCGATTATACGGCCCGGCGAGTGGGAGGGGCTTGGGCGCCCCTGGAACATCTGAAGCGGCTGCGTGTGATGGCTATCGCTTATGTCCGGACCGGGACGTATTACCACAATGCGGCCGTGCTCAATGGAATATCAAACGGCCTGGTCTACTGGTCTACAGCAAAACCTGACCCCGCTGACTATTACTTTAAAAATATCGGTCAGCAATTGGAACTTGGGCCGACCCTGATTATCATGGAGCCCTATTTATCATCTTCTCTGGTGAGCGAGGGAGCCGCCTATATGAACGATCCAGGGGGATCGGGATCAAATCTGGTGGATACAGCCAGCGAGACGATCTGGCGAGGATGCCTGAACGAATCCCTGACCAATGTCCAGAAAGGTCTAAACGCGATCAAGAATACACTGACAGTGGTTGCCGGGAGTGAGGGGCTTCAAGCTGATTTTAGTTTCCACCAGCACGGACCACTCCTTTACAACGGCGGCTATGGCCGGGTGTTTACGGATAGTCTGTCCTTTTGGGCGTCCATGACTCGGGGACTTACCTTTGCCTTCGAGTCAACGCGGATGGATGCCCTCTCTGGAATCATTTTGGATGGATCCCAATGGATGGTGCGGCGCGAGTATTGGGACCAAGCGGCTCGTGGCAGGGATATCACACGCCCTAATACGGGTACGTCATCCTCCTTGTCCACATCCCTCAATCTCCTCATCGCTATGGGAACGGCGCGAAAACCTGAGTTCGAGGCCTTTCTGAGCCACATCAAGGGCGGTAACGATGGAGCCCTCACAGGGAACAAGCATTTCTGGAATTCGGACCTTCATGTTCATCGTCGAAACGACTATCACATATCCGTCCGCCTTAGCTCTACCCGCACTGTTGGAACGGAATATAACAGCGGCGAGAATAAACTGGCGTACTATCTTCCTTTTGGCATGACAACGATCCTCCGCGCGGGGGACGAGTACTACAATATTTACCCCGTCTGGGATTGGGCGCGAATACCAGGCGTCACCTCCCCGTACAAGAGTATTATTCCTACTATAAAATCCGGGTCGGAGTATCGTGGTACGACTAATTTTGTCGGAGGCGTTTCTGATGGTACTTACGGGGCAGTTGGTTTAGACCTTAAGCTCGACGGCGTAACTGGTCGAAAGGCCTGGTTTTTCTTTGACAAGGAATTCGTGGCCCTTGGAGCTGGCATAACAGAAGGGAACAATATTCCAGTTTTTACTTCTCTTAATCAAACACTCCTAAAGAGTGAGGTTAAAGTTAGTTATGATGGAGGGGTGGGAAGCACGGCCGCGCGAGGACAACAAACTCTTAATTCACCTAAGTGGGTGCATCATGATGGTGTTGGTTATGTTTTCCCGGTGTCGGGCAATGTGGAATTAAAGAGTGATCGACAATCAGGCAATTGGAATTTAATTGGAGTCAATTCCGGAATTGTGGCAATGGACGTATTTAGTTTATGGTTTGATCACGGAGCTAATCCTGCGAACGCGCAATATGAATACGTGGTCGTGCCAGGAATTAATCAAAGCGAGATTGAAACTTATGCGAGAGACATACCAGTGCGTACTATCCAAAATACGCCGGATATTCAGGCAGTCCGCAACGACCGTCTGGGGATCGCTGGAATGGTTTTTTACTCCGCGGGCGACGTAGAAATCCGTGACGGACTGTCCATCCGGGTTGACAGGCCCTGCGTGGTTCTTGTGAAGGAATCAGCGGGGCAAACGGCGGTGACCGTCGCTGACCCGACAGGTCTGGCCTCGAATGTGACCGTCACGATTCTCTACGCCGGCGGCATCTCGCAACCGATGGTGTTCACTCTGCCAGGGGGAACAGAGAAGGGACGCAGTGTCACGCAGATCCGTTGAGCCTTTAACAGCGGAGAGGGATAACACGATCCCGCCGGTCCCAACCGGCTTGACGGCCCCGGCTGGGACATCGGGGCGTATGAATATACCGCGCTGTAACTCCCTATAATGAATCCCGCGAACTAATCCCCCCCTGCGGTTGACACGACGGATATTTAATGCTACAACTGAACTCATGGAGAATAAAAATAAGGCGATATAAGATCGCCTGGACGGGATTATGATTATGAAGGATAGAGAAAAAAAGAATTTTATCGCTGAAGATGAGGCCGGGGAATGGCTTCTTCTTACCCCCGCGGAAAGATTGCTGGAAACAACAAAACTTTGGCAGTTGTATTTATCCCTTGGAGGGCGTCTTGACCCCGAACCCGATCCTCAAAGTCCTTTCTACTTTCAAGACCTATGAAGTTAAATGCCTTCTTATCGGAGGGCAGGCATGTATTATTTACGGAGCCGTTGAATTCAGCCGCGACTCGGATTTTGTTATATTGGCGGATCCCGAGAACATGGAACGATTGAAGAACGCATTGAAGGCATTAGAGGCGAAACCTGTTTACTTCCCTGAATTCCGAGTGGAATATCTTCGCAAGGGACACGCGTGCCATTTTCGATGTGAGGCGGAAGATGTCATGGGCTTGAGAATTGATATGCTTTCTGTGCTGCGCGGTTGCGCGCCCTTTGATGAGCTTTGGAAACGTAGAAAAACAGTGACAATTAATGATGGGACAGATGTTGATGTCATCGGGCTTAGTGATCTTGTCCAAAGCAAAAAGACGCAGCGTGATAAGGACTGGTTTATGATTAAACGTTTAACCGAAAATGACATTGCTTTAAATAAAGATAATCCTTCCCCGGATCAGGTTAAATGGTGGTTTCGTGAAAGCAGGACCCCCGAACATTTAAGGAAATTGGCGGAGAAATATCCCGATATCATTAAAGAGACGCTTTCTCAACGGCCCTTGCTTGATCACGCGATACAAGGTGACCTCGCCGCCCTTTCCAAGGCTCTTTATGAAGAAGAACAACTGGAGCGCCAGAAGGATATCGAATATTGGAAGCCGCTTCGAAAAGAATTAGAAATGTTACAACACGATAAATGATTTTTAATGCTACAATTTAACTCATGGAGAATAAATCCAGGTTTCCTTTGGGGAAATTGCTCATCGAGAAAGGGATCATCACGCCCGATCAGTTGGCTGTCGCCCTTAAAAGACAGAAGGAAACCGGGGGGCTCCTGGGCGCGATCCTTTTAGAGTCGGGTTTTATTGACGAAGAAACAGTATTCTTGCCGACGATCGCCGGCCAACTGGGGATCGATTTTGTCCGGGTCAAGGATATGGAGATCCCTCCGGAGGTCATCGGGAAGATCCCCGCGAAGTTTGCCAGCCATTATAAAATCATGCCGGTCAAGTTTCAGGACGATACGCTGACCATTGCGACCCCCCAGCCATCGGATGTGCACGTTGCCGATGAAATCGGTCTTATTGTTAATGCCAAACTGGACCTTGTCCTGGCCAGTGAAAAGGACGTCCTGGAGGCCATCCGCCGCTATTACGGCGTCGGGGCCGAGACTATCGAACAGATGATGGACACGGCGCTCCCGCAGCCTGCCGCCGCCCGCCAGGAAGTTTCCAATATTGAGGCAATCGATTCCGAAGCTTCCATCAGCAAGTTTTTGAACCAGATCCTTCTGGAAGCCTGCAAGGACCGGGCGACCGATGTCCATATCGAACCCTTTGAGGATGAATTGCAGATCCGTTACCGCGTCGACGGCGTTTTGTACGACGCGCGGGTCCCGAAAAATATCAAACATTTCCAGGATGCCATCATCTCGCGCATCAAGATATTGTCGAATCTCAACATCGCCGAGAAACGCGTCCCCCAGGACGGGCGTTTCAAGGTGCGCGTGGGGGACACGGACATTGATCTGCGCGTTTCATTTTTGCCCACGCCTTACGGAGAGAGCGTTGTCTTGAGGATCTTGAATTCCGCCCGGCTTTTTGGCCTCGAAGAACTGGGGCTTGCCGGGCATGAACGGGAAATCCTTCAAGGGCTTCTGAAGAAACCCCACGGGATCATATTTCTCACCGGCCCGACGGGAAGCGGCAAAACGACGACCCTGTATTCCTGCCTTTCGCAGATCAACACGGGGAAAAGGAAGATCATCACCATCGAAGACCCCATCGAATACCAGCTCAAAGGGATTACGCAAATCCAGATCCAGCCGGCCGTGGGGCTCACCTTCGCCAGCGGCCTGCGTTCGATGCTTCGCCATGACCCCGATGTCATGATGGTCGGCGAAGTGCGTGATATGGAGACGGCGGAGATCGCCATCCAGGTGGCCTTGACCGGGCACCTTATTTTCTCGACGCTCCATACCAACGACGCGGCGGGCGGGGTGGCCCGGTTGCTCGATATGGGCGTGGAGCCCTATCTGATCACCAGCACGGTGGAATGTTTTATCGCCCAAAGACTGGTACGCGTCGTCTGCCCCAAATGTCGTCAGTCCGCCAGGATATCCGATGAGATGGCGCGCGAGTTCTCGGAAGAGGTCAAGATCGATCCCGGCGCGGTCATTTATGAAAGCCAAGGCTGTGAGGCCTGCGGGTTTACCGGTTACAGCGGCCGTCAGGCCATTTATGAATTTCTTGTCTGCAGCGAAGAGGTCCGTCAGTTGATCATGGAGCGCTCCGCGGCCAGCCGGATCAAGAAGAAGGCCGTTGAGCTTGGCATGAGGACTTTGCGCCAGGCGGGCTGGGAGAAGGTCAAAAGCGGGCTCACCACACCGCAGGAAGTCATCCGGGTAACGAAAGAGGAATAAGCCGCGGCCAATGACGAAATTTTTTTATAAAGCCAAAAACGGGCCCACACAGATCGTTGACGGTTTCATCGAGGCGCAGACCAAAACGGTCGCCATCCGCGAGATCGTCGCGATGGGCCTGACGCCTCTGGACATTGTTCAGGCCGCCACCGGCGAGAAGCCACTCACGTTACGCGCGCGAAGCAAGCCCGCGCCGGCCGTTTTAAAGAATCTGCGTTTATCCCTGCCCTCACCCAGGTCCGTTTCCCCGCGGGAAATTGTTTCCTTCACGCGGCAACTCTGCGATCTGGTTGAGGCTTCCGTTCCTCTTTTGCGGGTCCTTCAGATCGTTTCCCGTCAGACGCGGCAACCATATTTTAAGAATATCATTGAAGAGATGTATCTGTTTGTCCAAAATGGCGGCTCCCTTTCCGGGGCCATCGCCCGGCACCCGGACATTTTTCCCGTGTTCTACGTCAATATGGTGAAAACCGGAGAGGTGGGGGGGCAGCTCGATAAAGTTTTACAGCGGCTGGCGGACCACCTTGAAAAAGAATATGAAACCCGCGGCAAGATCAACTCGAGCCTGGCCTATCCGCTTTTTGTCCTTGGGGTGGGGGTCCTGACGGTCTTTGTGCTGCTGACGTTTGTCATCCCGAGATTGTCGGTGATGTTTGAAGACCTCGACCAGGCGTTGCCTCTGCCGACGCTCATTTTGATCTCTTTAAGCGGATTTTTTGCCCGATACTGGTGGTTTCTCATCGGTATTTTTGTTATCATAAAAATTTATTGGGACCAGTGGACGCGCTCTATTCAAGGGAGGCTTTGGTTCGACGGATTTGTGCTGAAGATGCCGCTTTTGGGTGCATTCATCAAGGGGGCGGAAACCGGCCGTTTCGCGAGGACCCTGGGGACGTTGATCGAGAGCGGAGTGCCATTGACCAGCGCTTTAACCGCCATTTATCCAACGGTTGACAATATGATCATGCGTGATGAGATCGAGAAGGTTTCCAGGGCCGTCACGGAAGGCCAGGCCCTGAAGTCGGCCATTGGCCAATGTCGTTTTTTCCCCGAGATGGTGGCCGACATGGTCGGCGTCGGGGAAGAATCTGGCCGGCTGGAGAAAGGTCTGTACAAGATCGCCGAGACGATGGAGCGCCAGACCGACCAGACGGTGAAGGTGATCATGTCGCTTCTGGGGCCGGTTGTCCTGATGGTCATTGTGTCTTTGGTGGGCTTCGCGGTCATCGCGATGTTGTTGCCGATCTTCAGGATGAATTTGTTAATACAATAAATAAAGGGTCAAGGGGCAAGGGAAAACTGTGGTCTCCCTGACCCCTGACCCTTGCTACTTGACCCTACAATAGAATGGAGAGAATCGGATGACTTCCAAGAATAAAAACGCATTTACCCTGATCGAAATCATGCTCGTCGTCATCATCATCGGCATCCTGGCCGCGATGGTCATACCGAATATCGCCGGACGCGGTGAACAAGCGCGGGTATCGGCCGCGCGCGCGGATATCGACGCGAATCTGACCTCCGCACTGGATTTGTATGAACTGGACAACGGCCAGTATCCAACGACGGAACAGGGGTTGAGGGCTTTGTTTGAGAAGCCTGCTTCCGCGCCGGAGCCGATCAGCTGGAACGGTCCATACCTGAAGAAAAAAAGAACGCCGCTCGATCCCTGGGGCAGGGAATACAGATATGTCTCCCCTGGTATCCACAACACGGAAGAATTCGATCTTTTTTCCTATGGTCAAGACGGCGTTGAGGGAAAGGATGATATCGGTAACTGGGGTTCGGATTCCGCGGATGAAGCAGGCAGATAAAAGGTGGCGGGGCTTCACGGTCATCGAACTTCTCCTGGTCGTCGTCATTATCGCCGTGATGGCCGCGTTGGCCGTGCCCGATTTTGGCAGCACCTACGCGCGCGTTCAATTACGTAAAGCGGCCGATGATTTGGCTTACCATATGCGTTACGCCCAAAGTTACGCCATCACAAAAAATACGCTGACACGTTTAGAGTTTGATTCTTCGTTCACGCAATACTGGCTGGCCCGGCACTCCGGCGATGAGGCCGCGCAAGACACCTTCATCGGGCTCACCGGCCGCATGGGCGAGGTTGTCGGCGTTCCCCGCGACATACAGATTTCTTTCAAAGACGGAGATCCCGTCCTTTATTTTTATCCCGACGGGACTATAGACAAACGGCGCATTGATTTTTGCCGCGTCCACCCCGCCTATCGGCGGGGTGAAGAATGCCTTTTTATTTCCACTCAAAAGCAGCGGGGACAGGTACATGTTCTTAAACAATCGGACGAGAGTCTTTAGCCGGGATCGCCGGGGATCGCTTTTAATCGAGGTCCTGGTGTCTGTCGTGATCCTTTCTACCGCTTTGACGCTCATCATCCAGTCGATGACCGCGGGACTGCGGGCCATTCAGTACGGCGCCGGCTATACGACGGCGATCATTCTATTGGACAACCAGATATGCGATCTGCTGCGTCAAGGAACGGTCAGGTCGGGATTAAGGGAAACAAAAAGTTTGGCCTGGCCCGCCGGATCCCGGACCGGATACAGTTATTCCATGCGCGCCGAACCTTCGGACATCGTGGCCGATAACAAGATCGTGGAGGTCGACGCGTCCGTCGCGTGGCGTTCCGGCAAGAAAGACAATCAGATCACTGTGACAACTTTTCTTTCCGTCGCTTCTAATGAATAATCTACGTCGAGCGTTTACCCTTGTCGAACTTCTTCTGGCGTTGAGCATTTTTTCCATGGCCGCTGTGTGCGTTTATGGCACATTTTGGGCGGGTGTCAGGATCAATCAGCGGTCCGAAGGCGAGAACGCGGCCTATCGCCAGATACGCCTCTCCCTGGATCTGATGTCCGTCGACCTGGAGAACGCGGTCCCTTACGATTTTACGAATTCCTACCCCGACCAGACCGCCTTTAAGGGGGAGGCCGACGGCGTAACATTTGTTCTGGCCTCCGGGGAAGGGTTGAAGGTCACCCGCTATTATCTGGATTCTCCGCAGGAGGGCAGCGTTCACAAAGTCGTTGTAGGCGCGCGGCGCGACCGTAATGTCGACACGCTCGTCGATTACCGCGAACAAGAAGTAAGGCTGCGCAACCTGGTGCGCGAAGAATGGGATTTCCCGGAATACGTCAGCGGCGTGATCGCGGAAGAGCACGCGGCGGAGGTCATCGCCACCGATGTTGGAGAAAACAGCCTTAAGTTTTTCTACGGCTACCTGCTGAGTCCTGCCGGCGGCGAGGGCAACCAGATGGACGATGTTTATGAGTGGCGTGAGAAATGGACGCAAGGGGATGTCCCTCTTATGGTACGCATCGAGGTGGATTTTTTTCTCGCCGGGCCGGCCCGGCGCATGGTCACGATGCGCAAAGATATTTTTATCCCGCACGGTTCCTGGGGAAAGGCGGAAAAATAAAAATGTTTGAATTCCCCATGAGAAAAAAGAAGTGTTCTGTGCCAGAACACTTCCCTGGACGAAAAAGGAAGCGTTCTGGTACAATACTGGTCAGTGTCTTGTGGATCCTGGTCATTCTGACGGTTTTGACCGTAAGCTTGGGGCGCAATACGCATGTCGAACTTTCGCTGGTCAAACATGCCGTCGGCAAGGTGAAGTCGAAGTATATCGCCTGGGCCGGATTTGTTTACGCGGTGGAACGTATCCGCGAAGATTCCGCGGATACGGACGCGGCGAAACAGGACACGCTTTACCAGTGTGGTGTCCGCTTGGGTGATGAAGAGTCCCCGCAAGAGGCGTTCCAAAATATCACCGTCGGTGACGGGTATTTTGACGTGCAATACGTCCCCGGCGGGCAGGAGGGAAAGAAAATTTATTACGGACTGCGGGATGAAGAACGCAGGATCAATATTAACGCCCTGACCGTTCAAAATTATAACATCTTGAGCGCGTTGGTTAACGTCCTGGGGTTTGACGACGAAACGGCCAAAACAATCGCCTGCGCGGTTCTGGACTGGAAAGATGAAGACGACTCTCCCGTCGATGCCGCGTATGGCGCTGAAGACGATTATTATGGCAGTCTGGCCGGAGCGCGGCGGTGTAAAAACCGTTCTTTTGATTCCCCGGAAGAATTGCTTTTGGTGCGGGGCATGACACGGGAAATCTATGACGCCCTGAAGGATTATGTCACCGTTTTCCCGAAGCAGGGAACATTGCAGGTGAATTTTGACACGGCGCCGGCAGTCGTTCTGACGGCTTTAGCCCGCGCGATGAGCACGGTGCTTCCCAACGCGGCGCCATCCGACGCGGATGCCCTGGTTGAGAAAATCCTGCGCTACCGCCAGGGAGAAGACGGCGCCGTTTTTACGCGAGACGACCGGGTTGTCGGTCTTAATGAAATGTCTGTTAACGCCACGGAAAGGAATTTGTTCCTGGCAATGTCCCAATTTCGCACGTACACCTCGAACTACTTGCGCGTCCGTGTCAAGGGAACCGAAAAAGCGAGGGGGGCCCAGGCGGTCGTCGAGGCGGTGGTCTATCGCAACGATCTTTCCACGCTAAGCTGGCACAGGGATTAAGATGTCCAGGAATATTTTTACTTCCATTGAAATTACGGACAGCGGTATCCGGCTGTTTCAGGCCCGGACGGCGCGTCATAAACAGGTCCTGTGCACCTGCGATGTTAAACCTCTGCAGAATTTCACCGACGGGGAGATCGTCGAGAAATTATCCGAAATTACGGCCCTGCGCGATATCCAGCCGCAGCGTTTAAGTGTCGTGATCCCGCGGCGTTTGACCATCCTCAAGCAAATGCGCCTGCCGTCGCAAAATGAACCAGAGATCAGGAAGATGCTGGACCTGCAATTGGCCGGCCAGATTCCTTACGCGCTGGAGGACGTTATTTATGATTTTGTGGTCGTGGACCGGGAGCCTTCGGGGTATGTGCGCGTGCTGGTGGCGATCGTGCACCGGCAGGATGTCAGCGAGAAATTCCTGAAATTATGCAAGGAAGCGGGATTACAGCCGGAGCGGTTCGTTCTCAGTTCTCTGGGAATAGTCCATTGGCTTAATTATCAGCAGGGAAAAATGCCGATCCCTGTGAACCAGCCGGTCCTCGTGCTTAATATTGACGTTGACCATACGGAAATATGTTTTTGCCATAACCAGAATTTGCTTTTTTCGCGCAGCGTCAATTACGGCGCCCGGGACCTGGCGACGGAGAATATGCGGGGGCTCACCCGCCAGGTTGAACTGAGCCTGAAGAATTATCTTAAGGATAATATGGGGCCGGGCGTCAAGCGCATGATCGTGCTGTCAACCTTGCCGGAGGCGTCGGCGCTTAAAGGACAATTGGAGGAGATGTCGCTTATCCCCGTCGACTTTTATTCACCTTTAAATAACATCCTGTGCCAGAAAAATATGAGCCTGGGGGCGCTGAAAGGCCAGCCGTGGGTTTCGATCGCGGCCGGCGCGGGATTCCTGCTCTCCGACGGGAAGAAGGCGCTCAACCTCATCCCGCAGGAAGTCCATAATATCAAGCGATCGAAGCGCCGGCAAATCCAGTGGGCGCAATTCGCGCTGCTTTTCGTATTGACCGCTGGTCTGGCCCTGTCGGTCCCCGGCGTCGAATTCCTCCGCAAGGTCAATTATTTGAACTCGTTGAAAAAAAAGGGCGAAAGGGCCAAGCCGGAACTGGATCGGATCAAAAAGCGGATGAGCCTGGTCAAGGTTGTCCAGGAAGAATTGGGAAAACGCGTGGTCGTGGCCGATCTGATCCAGGAGCTTTACCGTCTGGCGCCTCCCGGGGTATCTTTTCAGTCGCTTTATCTTAACGAGCGGGGGCAGTTCGTCATCCATGGGTACGCGGGAACAAGCGCCAGCGTCCATAATTTTCAGCAGAATTTGGTGAAATCCGTTTTGTTTAAGGCCGTCAACCTTGAATTCGCCACCAAGCGGAAAATCTTCAACACGGAGGTCACCGATTTCCAGATAACCTCCGGGGTGAATGTCAAGCATGATTAGGCGTTTAAGCTCGCGGGAGCTGAAGATCCTCGTTGTTTCATCGGTCTTGGCCTCGACCTATATCGGCTATATCCTGCTGGTCAAGCCGGCGAAAGAAAAGTTTGTCGCGCTGGATGAGGAGATCATGGCCCAGCAACGACGACTGGCGAGAAATTCCACGGAAATTAAGAAGGCCGATGACATGGAAAGACTTTTGGCGGTCTATGAGCAAAGATTCAAGCAACCCGCCAGCAATGAAGGGACAATGTCTTCGATCCTCTCCGAGATCGAGACGGTCGCCGCGGATCTGAAATTGAAGATCGCCAACCTTACCCCCAAAAGAGTCAAGGAAACAGCCTTTTCCAACCGGTTTTCGGTCAGTTTGGCCATTGACGGTGAATTCCTGGATATCCTCCAGTTCCTCCACACGCTCCAGAGCGAGCCGCATCTTTTCGACGTTGAAGAAGCGCGTTTCGACAAAGGGACGCGCCAGCAAACCACTTCCGTTAAAGCCAGCCTGGTTTTGGGAAAAACGTTTGTTCCTTGACAAAGGAACTTGAAAAAGAATGAATAATCGTTGACAGTGCGGAGGGACTACGTAGAATGAAATTAGTCGACTCTCCACACGGAGAGTTAGGTTTAACCATCTCAACGGCAATGAGTTATCTGACCGCCCTCCATCTCGAACGTGAACCATTTTCTACAAGCCCGGACCCGTCTTTTTTTTACCGCTCCAAGGAACATTACACGGCGCTCAACCGTCTGGAGATCGCCATCCGCCTCAAACGTGGATTGAATTTGATTTTGGGCGATGTCGGGACGGGCAAAACCACCCTCTCGCGGGCCCTGTTGCAGGCATTCTATGGCGAAGAGGATTTTATCTTTCACTTGATCCTCGACCCGGCTTTTAAATCGGAATACCAATTTCTCGCTCACCTGACCAAACTCTTCGGCATCAGCCCGTTCTTTCGTTCCACTATCGACCACCGGGAAGTCATCGAGAAATATCTGTACCACAAATGCGTCGAAGAAAAAAAGACGGTTGTCTTGATCGTTGATGAGGGGCAGAAGCTCATGCAACCCCAGTTGGAGGTGCTGCGCACGTTGTTAAATTACGAGACCAACGAATATAAGCTTTTACAGCTGGTCATATTCGCCCAGATGGAATTACTGCCGCGCGTCAAAAGGGTGCGCAATTTTATGGACCGCATTAACGTCAAATATATGCTGAATCCTCTTGATGAACAGGAAACCGGAAAGTTTATCGAATTTCGGCTGAAGCAGGCCGGTTATAGCGGCGAAAGGAGCCTGCTGACCGCCGAGGCGGTCAAAAAAGTGTACGATCATACTCAAGGGTATCCGCGCCAGATTGCGCTTCTTTGCCATAACGCGATGCAGCATCTGATCATGGGTGAGCATGAGATCGTCACGGCCGAATTGATTGAAAAAATCATTACCCAAGAAAAGATATGGAATTGATGAAGGAAGATTCGCTGACATCCGAAGAAAAACTGCTGCGGCTTATCCGCAAAAAAGATAAATCTTCCGGGGCGGCGTCGCCGCCTTTTCAGGAAAACCAGACCGTGGTTTCTCCCGATTTGCCCGAAGAGACGCAAGGATCGGGGAATCAGATGGACGTCCTCGCATTGTCCATCCGCGTCCTGGCCGTGACGGCCTGCATTATCCTGGTTTTTGTTTTAAACAAGTACGTCCTCCTCCGGACGAAACCGCCGGCAGGGCAGGCGCTTTCATCGCCAACACAAGCCGCTGAAGATATTTCTCTTTCCGCGGGAGCGAAGGAAGAATGGGAATTGCCCGTCGCGGCCATTGAAGTACGTCCTTTCGATTCTTATAAACCGGCGATGGAAGGCCGGGACATTTTTCAGGCCCCATGGGAGCAACCTGCTCAAGATATCCCCGCTTCCGGCGTTCCCGGCACTGAACTGGTCAAGCAGTTGAAGCTGGTCGGTATCTTATTGGACAAGGACCCCAAAGCCATCGTGGAAGATCTGGGGACGCAGCAGACGTTCTTTGTTTCTCCGGGCGAACGGATCGGCAATGCCATCGTTCAGGAGATCCTTCAGGATAAAGTCATTTTGATTTTCGGTCAAGAAAAAGTGGAATTGGTGCCTTAAATAGGGTAAGGTAATGTAATCGCTAATATTCAAGCTCTATGCGCATAAAATTATTTACATTTCACACGATCATCCTGAGTTTTATCCTCGCCGGTGCCGGTGTGTGCCCGGCGCAGGAACAAGTCTCTCCGGGAGAGACGGGAAACGCCCCGCCTGTTGCCGAGGAATACAGGCCCGAAGAACTCTCAAGCCCTCCGATCATTTCTGTACAGCCCCTTTCGGCCGACAGGATCCATTTAGCCGAAGGCTCCCTGAAGGGAGGGGGAGAAAAACAGGTCATTGATGTCCTGGATTTAAAAAACATGGACATCCTCGATGTGCTTAAGCTGATTTCGCAAAAAAGCGGACTGAACATCATCGCGGGGCAGGACGTGCGCGGACGCATTACGGTTTTTTTGAAAGATATCGAGGTCATGGATGCTTTGAAGATCATCGTGGAATCTTACGGGTGGGCGTATGTCAAAGACGGTGGTATTTTTAAGGTCATGACCGCGGCGGAGTATGAGGCCAAATACGAACGCAAGTTCGGCCAGAATACGGAAACGCGCATCAAGCAGTTGCTGTTCGTCAAGGCGAGCGACGTGGCCACGATCCTTAACGAGGTCAAAAGCCGCGCGGGGAAGATCATCTCCGAAGACAAATCCGGGACGGTCATTCTCATTGATGACCCCAAAAAGATCGACGCGATGGAGGAGATTATCGAAAACATCGACGTCCCCGTCGAGACGGAGGTGTTTGATCTGGGATATGCGAAGGCCGAAGATATCTCCAGCAAGATCGGCGAAGTGTTGACCCCCGCCATCGGCAGCATGAAATTCGATGAACGTTCCAACAAAGTCGTCATCTCGGATACGGCGCAGACTTTGGCGAAGATCCGCAGGATCATCGACGCCTTCGATGAGAAAGACAAGCAGGTATTGATCGAAGCCAGGATCATCCAGATCGCTCTTAACGATGAGCATAAAATGGGCGTGGACTGGGAAGGGATCATCAGGGATTTTCACAGTCTGGATTTAACCAGCAATTTTGATGTGCTCACTTCCACGGACAAAGCCGGAAGGTTAAGTATCGGGACCCTCGCCAGCGACGATTACACCGCCCTGTTCGAGGCCCTGGACACGGTCGGGACGACCAACATCCTTTCGAGCCCCCGCATCACGGCTGTCAACAATAAGGAAGCGAAGATCCTGGTGGGGTCCACCGAGCCGTATGTCACCACGACCACCACGACTCCATCTTCCGGCCCGACGACGACCGCCGAAAGCGTCAACTTTATCGATGTCGGTGTCAAGCTTTACGTCACTCCGACCATCCATGATGACGGCTTTGTGACCATGAAGATCAAGCCGGAGGTCAGTTCCGTGACCAGTAATTTGACGACCAGCAACAACAACACGATCCCTGTTGTCGAGACCTCCGAGGCCGAAACGACCGTGATGGTCAAAAACGGCGTGTCGATCGTCATCGGCGGGTTGATCAAGGAAGAAAAGATCAAGTCCACCCGCAAGGTGCCGTTTTTGGGAGATATCCCCGTGATGGGCTTCGCCTTCCGCAGCCAGAATGATGAGGTGTCGAAAACCGAGATCGTCATCTTTTTGACGCCCACGATCATCACCGGTGACGTCGAAAAAGGAGATCTGGCGGAGGCCGCGTCGTCACGACAGCAATAGCCCGGCAGGGGGGATCGGTCATGCGCAAATTAACCCACGCGGAACTTATCGCCCGTCAGCAGCAACAACAAACGCCCCGTTTTCAACTTCCGTTCACGGCCGTTTTGAACAATATCCGCAGCCTTCATAATGTCGGGTCAATATTCCGCACCTGCGACGGGGCGGGGGTGGAAAAATTATGGCTGTGCGGCATCACGGGGTATCCCCCCGACGCGCAGCTGGCCAAGACGGCCTTGGGCGCCGAGAGACGGATCAACTGGGAATACCGCGCCGATGTTTGTTCAATCTTGAAAGAGCTCAAGGCGAGGAATTACAGAATCGTCCTCCTGGAGCAAACGACCGGGAGTATTTCCCATGATGAATTTGAGCCCGGCGGCCCGGTTTGTCTGGTCGCGGGCAATGAAATAGAAGGGGTTGCCCCGTCCGTTGTGCCGCTATGCGACGCGGCTGTTGAGATCGAGATGGCCGGATTGAAAAATTCTCTGAACGTTTCGGTCGCCTTCGGCATTGTGGCGTATCACATCCGTTCGCGCCTGAAAGCCCGGATGGTCCTGTCATGTTAAAGAAAACAAAGATCCTTCTGATTTTATTGCCGGCTTTGTCCGTCACTATATCTTCCGGCTGGACTGATGAAGGAGAAAAGCCCCGGGTCATCACCGGAATTCAGTCGCGCCATATTTATTCCGGCAATATCGAAACAACCGGCGGCGATATCGGCATCACTTCGAGCGACTTCGATCTGACGTATAAATTCAAAGTGGCCGGACAATTACCCGTGGATATTTCCCTGGACGTCGGCCACAAGGACATCAACGCCGATACGCCCGTTGATCTGCCGACACATCTGGAATCACGGCGATTGGGGCTTTCCACTAAATTCCCCGCACCCTGGGTCGGAGACGGTCACTTCTTTATGGGGTTGGATATTTTCCCGACGCTTAACACAGATGGCTGGGACTGGAAATCCGGCGCGTTCCGCATCCCGTTTCGCGGCTACTTGATCTTCAAGGAGAGCGATGACCTTATCCTGATCGGCGGCGTTTCGGTACGGCCGGAATATGAACGCGAGGTCCTTCCTGTGGTCGGGTTGATCTACCGTCCCAATGACCGGTTGTCGTTCAATTTTGCCTCCGATGATCCGAACATCTCTTGCAAGTTAAATGACGCCACGCTTCTGCGCTGGGAAATGGACTACGCCTGGGACGAATATGAGGTCACCCGCGGCGCGCGAGAAGGGGTTGTCCTCCGTTATCAGGAAATTTCCTCGGGTTTTGGCATTGAGCATCAATTTAACGCGGTTTTTAAAGGCATCGTCAGCGCGGGCGGCGTATTTAACCGTCAGCTTGAATATAGCGACGAAGTCGGCAAGGTCGCGCCTGACACGGGTTTTTATACCAGCGCGCGGTTAACAGCCGCATTTTAACCTTCCATATTTTATCCTAATGATCATCGCCCAGAATATTTCCAAACATTTCGGGAAGATCGAAGCGCTCAAGAATATTTCTTTCGAGATCGGGAAAGGAGAGATCGTTGGTTTTCTCGGGAAAAACGGCGCCGGGAAAACGACCCTGATGCGCATCTTGACCACTTACCTGCCGCCCACCTCCGGCAGGGTATTGATCGCGGGCCAGGACATCGGGAGAAATTCTTTAAGTATCCGTCGCAAGATCGGTTACCTGTCCGAGAATCCGCCGCTTTATTTGAACATGACCGTGCGCGAATATTTGAGGTTCGCCGCCCGGCTTAAAGACATCCCCGCGCGGGATACACGTGCGCGTATCGATAAAGTTCTGGATGACTGCCGGCTTTTGTACGTCCAGAACCGGCCCATCGCCCATCTTTCCAAAGGGTATAAACAAAGGATCGGTATCGCCCAGGCCATTATCCACGAGCCGGAGGTACTGATCCTCGATGAGCCGACCAGCGGGCTCGATCCGGTGCAAATTCAGCAAGTGCGTAACCTTATCAAGGATATTGAGCATAAACGCACCGTCCTTTTAAGCACGCATATCCTCTCGGAGATCGAACAGATCGCTCGGCGGATCCTGATCATCAACCGCGGTGAGTTGATTAGGGACCAGTCCATGGAAGGTCTTTTGAAACAAGAAGGAGCCGCGACCCTGGAAGAAGTTTTCCTGAAGTTAAACCCGCCGCAGGCCCCGTATAATCCCGAAGGGATTTTTACGGGGCAGGCACAACGGTTCGATGACTAAGACCCTGGCCATAGCCCAAAAAGAATTGTCCGCTTATTTCAAGTCGCCGGTCGCCTACCTCATTTTGATCGTGACCATTACGGTCTTTAACATTTTCTTTTACATGATCATCGACCAGAACAGGGAGGCGACGCTGCGTGACGTCTTCGCGGTCATGGAGTTCATGTTCGTCTTCTTGGTGCCGCTTTTGACCATGCGCGTTTTTGCCGAAGAAAAAGCCGCCGGGACGATGGAATTCCTGATGACCACACCGACGTCCAACACATCCATCGTGCTGGGCAAATATCTCGGCAGTCTTTTGTTCTTCAGTTTGCTGTTGGCACTGACGGTCGTTTATTATTTGATCATCGAATGCTTCGGGCGGCCGGACCGCTGGCCCGTTGTGACGGGATTCCTGGGGTTGTGGCTGGAAGGCGGATTGTTCATAGCCGTCGGTATCCTGACCTCCTCCTGGACACGCAGTCAGGTGGCCGCGGCCATCACCTCTTACGCGATCCTGTTCCTGCTGTATTTCTCGGTCAGCCTTGTCCCCTATGTCCCTGAATCGGTCGCGCCGGTTATCCGTCAGGTCAACACGCTGACGCACCTGGCCAATTTTAGCGTTGGACTGATCACCCTCCAGGATGCCGTTTATTATTTAAGCGGCATCGCGCTATGCCTTGTCTTGACGAGGATCAGCGTGGAAAACAGGTTGTGGCGATGAAGAAAGATATTAAGAATATCCCTGTTCTGTTCGCGGCGGGGCTGGCTTGTCTGGTTTACGGCGCGGGGCGTCTTTACATCGCCATGCGCCTGGATGTGACCGGCGTCATGATCTTTGTCATCGGGCTCGCGTGCGTTCTGGTCTGCGTCTTGCGTCCGCGGGGAGATGGACAGCCGCGGGTCCGGATGGAGTCGCTGCGCGCGTACAGTCTATTGGCCGCGACGGTCGTTCTCCTGGCCGGCGTTACGGCCGGGATCAATTATCTCGCTTACCGCTGTGAATTCCGCCGGGATGTGACGCGCGCCAAACAGCATACACTTAGCCAATACACCTCCGAGATCCTGCGCAACCTTAACGCAAGGGTTGAAGTGACGACGTTTCACGTCAGTATGCCTCCCAAATATTTGGAGGACCTGTTCCAGGAATACACCCGCGTTTCAGAAGGAAAAGTCAAAACAGCCATTTTCGATCCGCTCGTTGACATTGGCACCGCCGCGCAGTTCGGCAACGTCATCAGCGGCCAGGAAAAGAAGGTCATCGTGCAATCCTCGGGCGGCCGCAAGGACATCGACTTTACGGACGCGCCTTTGGCCGAAGACCAGTTGACCAACGCGATTCTGCAGGCCACCCGCCAGACGCGCCGCGTGTATTTTCTCTCCGGCCACGGGGAATATGACATCAACAGCGATGAGGACAATGGCCTGAAAATCTTTACACAGCTTTTGACAAAGAACAATATCGAGAGCCGGCAGTGGGTGTTCGCGCTTGATGGCCCGGTCCCGCGGGATTGCGATGTTTTGATCATCGCCGGGCCCAAAGAGCCGCTTACCCCGGAAGACGAGCAAATCATCGAACAGTATCTGGAAGAGGGAGGAGACGCCCTGTTCTTGATCGAGCACACCCTGATCACCACGCCCGACAAGACGCTTACCGAAGAAGAACTGCGTAAAAGCCCGTCTTTAAATAACATCCTGACGAAATGGGGCGTGCGGATCGCCGATGATATTGTTGTGGACTTGGCCAGCCACGCCAGCGGGGATGTGGGATCTCCGGCCACGCGTAATTACCCGGCGCACGATGCTATCGTCAGTGATATGGATTACACGTTTTACATCCGTCCGCGGTCCATTTCGATGTTGGGTAATCGGCGAGGAACGATTCGTCTCGCGCCGCTGGTCCTGACGGCATCGACCAAAGAAAGCTGGGGAGAGACCAACCGTAACCTGACGGTTAAATACGATGACCTGCTCGACCGCCCGGGTCCGGTCCCCATCGCTTTTGTCATCTGGGAACAGAAGCAAGGAGGTGATCCCTCGGACACGCGCATGGCGGTCTTTACGGATGCGGATTTTTTAAGCAACGCCTTTATCAAACAATATAGCAACGCGCAGATGGGACTCAATGTCGTCAACTGGATCTCGGAACTGGATTATCACGTGCTGGTCGACCACAAAGACATTACGGTGGAACGCCTCGACCTGACCAGCCGGCAGAAACGGGTGGTGATCGTAATCCTTTGGGCCATGCCTATTTTTATTGCCGGCTGTGGCATTATGGTGTGGATGCGCCAGAGAATTGGATAACCAGACAGTTATATCATAATATATATCAACAAGTTATATCATTTCAGACCGCGATTTTTCATTCCAGAAAACGTTTCCTCCCATTTCGAGCCCACACATAGGTGTCCATACAAATATGTGGTACACTTAAGATGTTGTTACTCAATATCGGGTGTTGCTAACTTGAAACCTGGTATTGAATAACAACAAAATGACTTCAGCCAATAATAGGGGGTGCCTCTGCTTATGGGGGCGCCACCAGCTGATGAGAAAGGAGGGGATCAAAATGTACGATGCCATCGTGTTCGAACCGTTAAGGGATATGATAGCGCGCGTGGCGCACTTTGTCCCCACTTTGCTCTTGGCTCTGACCATTCTTATCGTCGGCTACGTATTGGCGCACGCCATAGAAAAACTACTGACGAAGGTGTTGAGAATGATTGAGTTTGACAAGGTGATGGAGAAAATGGGACTCGTGCGTATTCTTAAAGTCGGCGAGGTTAAACACAAGCCAAGTGAACTGATCGGCTCATTGACCTATTGTGTGCTTATCATCACCACACTGGTCATGTCGGTCAAGGTTTTCGGTTTAACTTCTGTATCCGGGATGCTGGATTCGGTATTGTCGTTTATTCCAAACGTCATTGCCGGCGTCCTTGTGTTGACGATCGGTATGCTTATCGCCAAAGCCGTATCGGTGATAGTATTCGTCGTCGCCAAGAACGCGGATATGCCGCTCGCGGATAGTGTAAGCCGCTTGTGCAAGTACGCCATCATGGTTTTTGTCGCGATCATGTTCCTCAAAGAGATCGGCTTTGTCGCGCTCTTTGATGGTCATTATACGATCTTCATCGGCGGTATCGTCTTCGCCATTGCTTTAGCCTTCGGGCTGGCGGGCAAAGACATCGCTTCAAGATACCTCGATGTTTTAAACATCAAAAGACCGGACCACAAATAAGCGGGCAATGCTGGAAGTGTTTTACAGGCGGCTGTCTTCTGACAGCCGCCTTTTTGTTTAACCGCTATTTCTTTAAGTTAAGGGAAATAGCGGTTAAACACCCTAAGCGAACGACGAGCGTTAGTGAGGAGCGAAGCGCAGGGTTACCTCTGACAAGCAGTTGCGGGGAACCGCTTTCCCCCAAACGGCCCGGAGGCCTTGTTTTTTGGTTTTGGCGTTGTATGCTTTAAGCATCTCCACTGGAAGGATAACGGAGACTATCCGAAAAGGTTGTTTGCCGCCATTACCTTATTATGGGAAATGGCGGCAAATAACCCTAAGCGACCGAACGTGAGTGAGGGAGCGAAGGGCAAACTCCGGGAAACCGGAGGACGCAACCCTGAACCAGAACAGAGTTCGGTTCAGGGTTGCCATGTACCGAACTTCGTTCTGGTACATGGCAAAGTTACGGGTCTAAAGGTAAACAGCCTACGATCGCCGGACCGTAAACGCCGACAACGTAACCATTACCTATGACCGCCGAGCTGCCGAAGAGACAATTTTATTGTCGTTGGCAGCTTTTTTTATCCGCCCCATGCTAACAAGGGCGAATCGGGGTAAATTCCCGGCGGCCGAGCGCAAGTGAGGGAGTCGAAGGGTCAACACCATTATCGATAACAGGAGATCAAAAATGAAAATTAAATATCTGAAATTCAGTCTCGTATTTATTATGAGCGGGGTTTTTGTTTTGGGCATCCAGGGACAACCCGCGGCCCAGCAGCAGCCAAATGCCGCGGGAGATAAAGGAAAACCGAAATACGCCCAGGGACGGCTCATCGTCAAATTCAAGAGCGACGGCCCCAATGCCCTCAATGAGGACGCCGGGTATCTCCTGGAGGGCAACCAGAAATTCCAGGCGTCGGTTTCTGATGGTTCTGACTCTTTGGACAAACTTTACAAAAAGCACCGGGTTAAGAAAGCGAAGAATCCCTTCATGGACCGTCATGGCCTTTCGGGGCGTGATGCCAGAGAGAAGCAGGAACGCGGTCAGCGCTTCAGCAGGGCCATGCATCAATCCCGAAGCCAGCGCGCCCCCAGGGATGCGGCATTTCCCGATTTATCCAATGTTTATGTGCTTGAGGTCCCCCCGGAAAGTGATATCGAAGCCGTTGTCCAGGAATTCCAGGCCGACCCCCACGTGGAGTACGCCCAGCCGGACTATCTTATGAAGGCCAACATGGTCCCTAACGATCCCTACTACTCTTCCTATGGTTCCTGGGGGCAAAGCTATGATGACCTCTGGGGGTTGAAGAAAATGCAGGCGGCCCAGGCCTGGGACCTCGCGCAAGGCGAGGGCGTGGTTGTGGCGGTCGTGGACACGGGCGTGGATTATAACCATCCCGACATTGCCGCGAATATCTGGACCAATATCGGGGAGATCCCCAACAATGGCATGGATGACGATGGCAACGGCTTTGTGGATGATATCCGGGGATGGGATTTTGGAAACTCGGATAATGATCCGGGGGATGTTCATGGCCATGGGACGCATGTCTCCGGGACAATTGCCGCCGTTGGTAATAACGGAATAGGAATGATCGGCGTGGCTCCCAAAGTTAAAATTATGCCGGTTAAAGGTTTTATGGATAGTGGCGGAGCGTGGAGTTCGGACCTGGCGAAAGGCATAAAATATGCCGTCTATAATGGCGCAGATGTCGTTAATAATAGCTGGGGATGTGAAACTCCCTGTCCCAGCAACCCGTTCGCAGAGGATGCGGTACGGACAGCTTATAATCTGGGGGCAATGGTGGTTTTTGCCGCCGGGAATGATAACGCAGATGTGGCTGACTACAGTCCGCAAAACATGACCGAAACAATCGCGGTGGCGGCCTCGAATTATCTTGACCAAAGAGCAAGTTTTTCAAATTATGGTCCGCTCATTGATATAACGGCCCCCGGGGTCGGGATACTTTCCTTAAGGGTGAATAGCACAGGTTATTCGGTTTATTCCGGGACATCGATGGCGGCCCCGCACGTCAGCGGATTGGTTGCCTTGCTTTTGGATTCCGATCCCATGTTAGATCAACTCCAAATAAAACAGCGGCTTTACGACAGCGCGGATGATCTGGGCGCCGCGGGATTCGATCCGCTGTTTGGATTCGGCCGCATCAACGCGATCAAAACTTTAACCGGGGCGAATAACGGGAATCAGGCGCCGGTCTTGAGTCCTGTCGGTAACAAGAATGTAACAGTGGGGCAGTTATTGAGTTTTAATGTCTCTGCCATTGATCAGGATGGAGACGCCTTGACCTATTATAATAATCCCGTAATATCTGGTTCCAATTTTGCCAACCAAACTTACAATTGGACACCGACAAGTTCTCAAGTCGGCACTTATAATGTGACCTTTACGGTCAGTGACGGTATTTTAACCGATACGGAAACGATCGCGATTACGGTAAAAGCACCAGTCCAACCCGCGCGGATCACCACACCGACACCGGGCAGTCAGATCACGACCTCCAGCGTGACGTTTGGCTGGAGCGCGAACCCGGCGTCGACGCAGTATTACCTGTGGGTGGGGACGGCTCCCAATACCAATAATCTCCGCAACCTCAACGCGGGCACAAGCACGTCCTTGACCACAACTGTGCCGCTGGATGGGACACTGCTGTACGTCTCTATCTGGTCCAAGGTCAACAACGTATGGGTCAAGGACCATGAGGTAAGCTATA